>Ga0308309_10001062_pt1 | contig 16376 bp, 9 predicted proteins | sample HubBroMetageWFT5_FD_192491 | JGI IMG/M metagenome (GOLD analysis project Ga0308309, IMG submission 192491) | Warmed and freeze-thawed soil microbial communities from the Hubbard Brook experimental Forest, New Hampshire - Hubbard Brook CCASE Soil... | ecosystem: Environmental > Terrestrial > Soil...
GCCCGTTTTCCCGCTCGCTCATCACGATCCGCTTCAAGCGCTGCCGCTCCTCATCCGAAGCGATCTTCCGCGAAACACCGGTGTGGTTAACGGTTGGCATGTAGACAAGGAAGCGCCCCGGCAACGCGATGTGGCTGGTAATGCGGGCGCCCTTTTTTCCGATGGGCTCCTTCGCAATCTGAACCAGGATTTCCTGGCCCTCCTTCAACAAATCGCTGATCTTCGGCACTTCCTGCGCCTCGCGCCGTTGAAAGCGGCGTCCACCCGGACGGCGCCCTCCGCCGCGGCGATCAAACCCGGGACGCGGACGCGGCGCCCGTTGGGTATAGCCAGCCGTACCCGCTGGTGCGCGAACCTCCGCCCGAGCGTCGGCGTCACCATTTCCGCGCGCCTCGGCGTCGAGCAACGCCTCCGCTTCCGCCTGAGCCTCTTCCAGTTCCAGTTCCTCCGAATCTTCCTCGCTCTCCACGGCATGTCCATCAGCTACCGGCGCGATCCCGGCATCGGCCAATGAAGACATGTGGATCTCATCCACCGTCGCGCGGACGTCGGAAATTTCGCGTCCAATCTCTGCACTTGATTGGCCAGCGGCGCGCGTCTCTTCCTCAAATTCGTCGTAGCCTTCATCGGACGCTTCTTCAAAGCGGAGGGCGTCCGCCTCTTCCTCGTCGATGGTTTCCTCTTCAAGCGTCCCGGGAGCCGCAAACACGGGAGTTTCAGCCGGGGCGGGGGCGGCGTCGAAATCCGTTCGCCCTAGCGGCGCTACCATTTCCTCTTTTTCTTCGAGAAGTTCTGGCTCGACAAATTTTTGTGCGCTACTCGTTGGGTACGCTTCGGCCGTTCTGAAATCCTCCACGGGGGCGCCGACTGCGCTTATTGTCTCGGGCTTACGAAATTCACGATTCCAGTCCACCGAAACGGACGCTGCCGAGGCGACGGCTGCCTTGGCGCTATCTTCCTGCCGTTGCGTTTCTTCTTGCTCTACCTGCGTCGAAACAACCGCACTCGGCTGGGCAAAAATCGGTTCATCATCAGGGAAGCTTGCGGAGGCCGGCACGACAGGCTCTGGCACGGATGTAGGGGTTGTTTCGGCTGTACTTTGAGGACGATGTGCCGGAACCGGAGTCGGCGGCAATCCCCGGTATTTAGAGATCGATTCGCCCGGCAGCAAGATTGGTTGGTATCCCGCGGGTGGTCCAAATTGCTGGGTTCTTCCGAATTCCTGGGGACGAACCGTCACCGCAGGAGGAGCAATGGGCAGAGCCGGCTCAGACATTGGCCGCGCAACGCGAGGCTCCAAACCGCGATCACGGCCATCGCCTCGCCCGTCACGCCGGCCGCCCCGGCGGCGTCGGCGCCCGCGGTAACCACCGCGCTCCTGGGAATTGTTGCCGAAGCTCTCCGTACCGGCGGCACCAGCGTTAAACGGTTGATTCTCTTGCGTTTCCTGTCCCTGTTCGAAACTGCCAGAAGCAACGGTGGATGCAGCGTGGGGCTCCATCTCGTCTGTACCTGTGGTGGATACATCGCTCGATAAGGACTCGTCTCGTCCCGGCTGCAACCGCATATCCTGCACTCCCCGGTTCGCAGGGACTGCCTCGGTTAAGTCCTCGTCGTGCTCTTCCAACTCCATAAAGTCGGAAACATACAGAAAGGCGTCACGCTCCAGGCCGATATCGACGAAGGCAGACTGCATGCCTGGTAAAACCCGGGTCACACGGCCCTTGTAGATGGACCCTGCCAGGGTGTATTCATTTTCGCGCTCGAGATAAATCTCTGCGAGTAGATCGTCTTCCACCAGACCCACCTTGGTTTCGTGGGGGGTGGAAGAAACAAATAGCTCTTTGTTCATGGATACTCCGGTCCCGTGCCGACTCGGGTCGGCCGGGCTTCACCGGGGCTTAGCGAGGAAAGGAACGGGAGGATCGAGCATCGCGATAATGGCCCCGGAGGGGGGACGGACGGGGCCGGAGAGGTTTCTCCCGGGCCGAATCCGCTGCATAAGCTTGGGTATCTTTTGCACTATTCGCTTTCGTCCGCTGGATTTGTGACCGCACTCTCAGACTGTTTCCAGTCGGGGGGCCGTTTCCCTGCCAGCGGCGTTATAGCTTTTAATCCTACCCGGCCTTCGCATGCTCAACTGGCCGGTGAAATGCCCCCTTTACGCGAGGGCGATCGATATTTTTGGGCTGCGCCCCACAGGCGCAGCAACTTGCTACTACCTTCTTCCCTATGCACAAGTCCTGTTAAAATCCAGTTCAGGAATCATGCACAAAGGTAAATCCCTTAGAACTAGCTGACCAGCCATCTAGTTCACAAAACGGCGCATTCGGACGTTCATTACCATCCCCAGCGCCAGGAACATAAACAGCACAGAAGACCCGCCGTAACTCATCAATGGCAGAGGTATTCCCGTGACCGGCATAAAACCGACCACCATGCCGACGTTGACAAGGATATGAAAGGTAAGCACAGCTACTACACCCATCACCACGAACGTGCCAGCGCGGTCGGGCGCTGTTTGCGCGTTCTGCGTCAAACGCATCAGCACTATGAAGTATAGCAGCAGAACCCCCAACGCGCCGACGAAACCATGCTCTTCGGCAAACGCTGCAAAAATGAAGTCCGTTTGTGGAACCGGAAGGAAAGCCCCGTGTGTTTGCGAGCCTCCGCCGCCCCACAGCCCGCCTGAACCCACTGCGATCAGAGATTGCTTAACTTGGTACCCCGATCCCTCAGGATCAGAATCGGGATCCTGATAACTAGTAAGCCGTTGTTTCTGATATGACTTGAGAATGTGAACGCCTGGAACGTAAAAAACCACACCGATTCCGACAACGGCCAGCAGCACTACTGCCAGCCCTTGCTTCCACTGCATCCCGCCGAGAAACATTCCCATGGCCGCGATAGGAAGGTAGGTGAGAGCAGTTCCCAAGTCCGGCTGCTTCAGCACCATCAGCATGGGAATACCGACGATTGCCCCAGCTTTGATGAAATCCGGCCACGAGAGTTCACGATGGCGCAAATCCGCAAAATACTTTGCCACCGCCAGAATCAAAATCAGCTTGACCCATTCGGAGGGCTGAAAGTGGTTGCCACCGGGCATCTTGATCCAACGCCGCGCACCCAGATACTTCTGTCCAAATACGAGCACAGCCATGAGGGAGGCGACTGCCCCGACATAAAACCAGTGAATCCGATCCAGTAGCGCCTGATAATTCAGCGCACTGATCAAGAACATCATTCCCACCCCGCCCAGAACCCAATAGATCTGTCGGATGTGAGAGCCCGCGAACTTGGTGTGCATGGTGGCGCTGCGGATCTCCATCACTCCGAGCCCACATATCATGAGCACAAAGATCAGCAGCAGCCAGTCAAAATCTCGGAATGAAACGTAGCGACTCATGTACCTAGTACCTAGTACTCGCCTCCCTATGCACGGTCTTGTCGAACTCGTTCATTGCATTTTCCCGGTACCGGGTATTAGGTACTCGGTACTCGCAGCGGCCAGCGGCCGCTTCACAATATCCACAAAGAAGTGTCCACCATTCAACTTCTGTTCATCCCCGTCCGCATCCGGCGTGGTCCACACCGCGCCAATCTCGGCGTTGCCCGTGCCCTTAGCCATTTTCGTGGGCTGCCGCCGCTGCTTTTCGACATACGCCTGGATCACCTTCGCAGCCACATGCGCCGCTTCGGATCCGTGCTCGCCCTCCTCGAATAACGCGCAGACCACGATCTCCGGATTACGCCTCGGCTCGACGCCGACGAACCAGCCATTGTCTTTGTAGTTGGCTTTTCCAAACGCTCCCAGCTTGGCCTTCAGCGCGTTGCTAATCGTTTGCGCGCTACCGGTCTTACCAGCCATATCGACGCCTTTTATCTGCGACGCTGCCGCAGTTCCGAGTGGACTAACGACCTGCGCCATGGCATCGGTAATGATCTCCCAGTTCTTCGGGTCGATCGGAATCGTCACCTCCTCCGGCCCACTCTGCGCCGGGATGACCCCGGGGGGCAAATCGGTGGGATTTGTAACATGAGGCCGTACCAGACGTCCGCCGCTTGCGATCGCACCAAACGCGCGCGCCATCTGGATCGGCGTGGCTGCCACGGCACCCTGGCCGATACTTACGGAAATCGTCTCTCCGGCGAACCATTTTTGCTTGAAGTTCTTAATCTTCCACTGTTCCGACGGCATCACGCCGGTGACTTCTTGCGGCAAATCAATTCCGGTTTTCTGCCCCATACCCAAGGCCAGGGCGTATTTGGCAATGCGATCGATTCCCAACTTCTCACCCAGCGTGTAGAAGAACACGTCGCAGGATTGATAAATACCTTTCGCAATATCCACCGGACCGTGCGATTGATGCCGCGCCGCAATCCAGCACTTGAAGTAACGACCATAGAATGTGCCGCCGCCGGCGCAGTTGACGTGCAGATCCTGCGCAATCCCCTCTTGCAAGCCCGCCGTGGCCATGATGATCTTGAACGTCGAACCCGGCGCCAGCTGCGCCTGAATCGCTTTGTTCAGTAGCGGGTGATTTTCATCATTGACCAGCTTGCTCCACTGATCACGCGAAACGCGCACCGCAAAATCGTTCGGATCAAATGTGGGCCGGCTCACCATCGCTAGAATTTCACCGGTCCGCGGGTCCATCGCGACGATGGCGCCGTTCTTTCCTTCCAGCGCCTCCTCGGCGGCAATCTGCAAATCAATGTCAACCGTGAGTTTCAACTGCTTCCCCGGAATCGCATCGGTCTCTCCGAGCAGCCCAACTTCACGCCCGTGGCTGTTGACCAGCGCTCGCCGCGCGCCGTTCGTTCCCATCAACGCGGTGTTGTACTGCCGTTCGACACCCGATACACCCACAACATCCCCAGGGTTATAGAGCTCAAACTGCGGCTGGTTCAGCATGTCTTCCGTGACTTCGCCCACATAGCCGATCAGGTGCGCCATAAATCCATTGCGCGGGTAAAGCCGGCGGTGCGCCACGATCGTGTCCAGTTCCGGCAACTCGTTGCGGTGCGCATCGATGAAAGCCAATTCATCCGGCGTGATGTCTTCCTTGAGGAAGATCGGCTGGTACTGCGGCATGGAAGAAAAATGGCGAATGCGCGCGCGCACTTCATTCGCATCGAGGTGAAGGCCCTGCGCTATCAAGTCGGCGTCGAGGTTTAGATCGCGAGAAGAATCGCGAAGAAGCAGGGCGGAAAACGAAGGATAATTGTCGACGATAACGCGCCCTTCGCGATCCAGGATTTTTCCACGTGGCGCGAGAATGGGCACGTTGCGAATGCGATTTTTTTCCGCAGCGGAGGCGTAGTAACCGCTCTGCATCACCTGCAGCCGCCACAATCCGTACGCCAGAACCAAAAAGATGGCGAGGATCGCGTATTGCGCCCCTGTCAGGCGAATTTCCGATACTTTGTCGTCGCGACCGAACATAAATCAGTTGTCAGCGGCCAGTTGCCAGTCAAGCTACAGAAAACGTGGGGATGGCAAGAACTCCTGCCTCGAATGATCGAATGTAAAGGATCCTCCCACTTCATTGTAATGCGCGCGGCGGCTCCGGAGTTTGCCGAGAGAGTAACGGAAGTCACGGTTAAAATCGGCTGGCTATAGTTCACTGTCCTTGCTCACCGATCCCTGGCCCCTGACCCCTGCTTTCAAGTCCTCTGCTTGAACTTATCCAGCACAAAGTACAACCCCACTCCCACCACTGCATTCGCCAGTCCGGCAAGAATACCTCGGCTCCAGCTCCAATTCAGGGTCAGATTCACCATGCCACGAGCAACCGTGAAATACACCGCCTGGTGCAATAGATAAAAGCCCAGGGTGACGAGCAATCGAGCTCCGGCATTCTCTACATCCAGCTTTGCTCCCAACGACGATGCTCCGTAACCCACAACCGTCTTGGCGATCCCATAGATTCCGATGGGATAGGGTCCCAGCATGTCTTGTGCTAGCCCAATCGCCGCACCCGTGAACAGTCCGGAAATCGGGTTGCGCCGTGCCATGGCAAAGAAAATGGTCACCAGCAGAGGCAAATCGAAGATGGAAAAAATCCGCCGAGGAAGGAATGCTTGCAGAAACAGCGCTAACAGCGGCACGCCCACCGTTACCGGAATGCTGAACCGGTAGACCTCAATCTGCTCCCCCGATGTGTAAGTAATAGGCACGCTAGTGGGGAGTGTCTTCAGTGACCGGAGGCTGCGGCGGAGGTTTCTGCGTACTCGGAGGTTTTGGCTGCGGTTGAGCCGGCTTGGCAGCAGGGGTCGGAGCCTTGGAGGCGGATGGGGAAGGCAAAGCTGCTTCACCGCCGGATTCGCTATTCGCCGCGTCACCCGAGATCGGCTTTTGCGCCACTCTGTTCAGAACCTCAATACTCGGCGGACGTGCTATTCCGCCATCAGGGCGCGTGCCCGGGTTAGCGACTTGGTCCCCCGCCGGGTTGAGCTTGGAGGGAGACGAGGTCACCTTCGGCCCATTTCCGGTCACAGCCTGAGTCGCGGCCGTCGCTGGGGGCTTCGCACCCGCGCCTGATCCCTGCCCCGGTCCGGCTCCGCCTCCACTCGGAACCGCTCCCGGAACTCCAGGTGGCTTCTCGGGTACCGACGGCAGCCGCTGTGCCAGCACATCCGCCGCACGAACCCGGCTTCCGCCATCGGCAGCCGGCGACTGTTCCTGTTTGTCGGTGATGACCAGCACTTCCTCCAGCCGGCTCAAGTCTGCTGAGGGTCTTACCCTGATGCTCAGAAACATCTCCTTACCAGGCCGCACTTCTTTCACCGTGCCAACCGGTAGTCCTTTGGGAAAAATCTGATCACCGCCACTGCTTAAGACCGTCTCCCCGGCCGCCACTTGCTCGTCGCTCATCACTCGTTCGACAATCAGCTCGCCATCCGGAGTTCCACGCAACACGCCCTGCAGGCGCGACTTTTCAAGCAGCACACCCACCCCGCTGCTCTGATCATTGACCATTAACACCAGCGAAGTCGAAGGGTACGCGCGCAACACCTTTCCTACGATGCCCCCTACGGTGATTACCGGCATGTCCGCTTTAATCCCTTGATCCGAGCCCTTATCGATATAAATGGAACGTGAAAGATCGCTTCCGCTCGAGCCGATCACCTGCGCCGCAACAGTCTTGGCGATGATCTGTTCTTTGAATGCCAACAAAGATTGCAAACGGTGAGCTTGCGCGGCATCTTCGCTCAGCCGCACCTGCTCCAAACGCATCTGCTCGATCTGTTCTTTCAGTTCGCGGTTTTCCGCCCGCACGCCGCGCAAAAAGAAATAGTTGTGCCACAGATTTCTGCCGCCGTTCTGCACCCACACCAACCCGCTTTCGAGCGGAGTAATCGCATCGACAGCCCAGATGCGGATCAGCCGGGTGTGCTCCGCGTCATTGCTGCGTTTGACCTGAACGGCCAGTCCCAGCACTTGCAGAAACAGCACTCCCACCAGAATGGTCAGGTTGCGGTAACGGCCGAGTACGGATTCCATAACTTCAGGGGTCGGGGATCAGGGACTAGGGGTCAGTGAGACTGGCCCCTGACCCCTGGCCACTGACCCCTGACTTCTATTCAATCGATATCTTGCGCAGCAGCTTGAAGTCACTGAGCATCTTGCCCGTGCCTAGGACGACGCTGCACAGCGGGTCGTCCGCAATGGAAACCGGCAGTCCGGTTTCTTCGCGAATGCGCTTGTCCAGATTTTTCAACAGAGCGCCGCCGCCAGTCAGCACAATGCCGCGGTCGCTGATGTCGGCGGAGAGCTCCGGCGGTGTACGTTCCAGGGCCACGCGGATCGCGTTCATGATCGTCGAGACACATTCGCTCAGGGACTCACGTACTTCGCCATCATCCACCGTGATCGTCTTGGGCACGCCTTCGATCAGGTTGCGGCCTTTAATCTCCATCGTCATCGGCTTGTCGAGCTGGTGGGCGGAGCCGATCTCCATCTTTATTTGTTCCGCTGTGCGCTCGCCGATCAGGAGGTTATACTTCCGCTTCAGATAATTCATGATGGCTTCGTCCATCTGGTTGCCCGCCATCCGCACCGAACGCGAGTAAACGATGCCGCTCAAAGAAATCACCGCGATGTCGGTCGTGCCGCCGCCGATGTCGACCACCATGTTGCCGCTCGGTTCGGTGATCGGCAGCCCAGCTCCGATCGCCGCCACCATGGCCTGCTCAACCAAGTGCACTTCACTGGCCTTGGCGCGATACGCCGAGTCCATGACCGCACGCTTTTCCACCTGCGTAATCTCAGACGGCACTCCAATGACGATGCGCGGATGCACCAGCATCTTCCGGTTGTGCGCCTTCTGGATGAAATAGTTCAACATCTTCTCTGTGACCTTGAAGTCGGCGATCACTCCGTCTTTCATCGGCTTAATGGCGACAATGTTACCGGGCGTGCGGCCCAGCATCTCTTTCGCCTCTTTGCCAACGGCCTCGACTTCGCCGGTGTTCTTGTTGATGGCGACAATGGAGGGCTCGTTCACGACAATGCCTTTGCCGCGAGCGTAGACCAGGGTGTTCGCCGTTCCCAGATCGATGGCCAGATCGCTTGAGAACAAGCTGAAGAGAGATCTCAGGTTGTGAGAGCGTGATGAATGAAATCCGTTTCCGTTTGACATTTCGAGCTCTTCTCGCGATCACCATCGATCGCAGTGTTTTCGGGCGAACCCCGATTTTGCGCCATCCGGCGCGGCCTGCTCCTTGATCCTTACACTTCTAGTCTATGAGCATAGCCGCAAGCCTGCCGGGTCCGAAGGTTCGTCGCACCGTCGTGCGGAACCCTGATTCTGCCAACAGCACTGAATCCTGACAGCTACTGAATAATGATCTTCTTCTGCTGCGTGTTCACGCCGCCCTGCGCCGTCTGCGCCGTCACCGTGATGACGGCCTCGCCAGTCGCCAGTGGCGGCGTAAAATAATGGAAAGTTCCGTCGGAGGTCACCATCGGAACCTCCCGCCCATTCACCATGACTCGCGCACCCACCTGAGTCTTCCCCCCCACTTCAATGACGTGCCCATGCTGAATAAAAGGATCGATTTCCAAGTCAATCGCCTCGGTCTGCTTTCCCTTGGAGATGACGGTGAAGCGGTTTTTCTCGCTCTCCACCGACTCCTTCCCGCTCGACGCTTCGTAGGACTGCACCACCCAGTAGTACGCACCCTCGCCCAGGCTCGTAACAGTTACATCAGCTGTAGTGACTTTCTTATCGACCAGTGTAGAGGAAAAGTAGGGGTTTCTCGATATACGCAGCCGGTAACCACTTGCATTCGTCATTGGCGTCCACGAAAACTCAACATCCTTTGTGGCTTCACCCTCAGTAAATATCGGCGCCATATTCGCTGGAGAAATTGGAGTCGGCGGGCCGGTTCCTTTCGCCTTCTCCATGTGCGGTTCGGCCGCCAGGAAGCTCACTTTTTCCCAGTTGGCCAGCTTCACCGTTTCGCCATTGCGCGTGACTTCGCTCGCACCTTTCTTCATCAAAATCTCGTGCTGATCCTTATTCGGATCGTTGTGTACCTGCGCCGTCGATTCCGGAGCCAGCGACGCCGTAGCGCCTGCCACAATCACCTGCGACTTTGATCCCTGGGAATAAGTTGCCGTTGAAAGATCCACCGTTCCAGTACTCACCGCGACTGCCACATTCGTCTGTTGCTGGTCATTGGCCGAGTTCTCTTCAATCACAATCAGCGAATCCTGTTTCACGGTATAGCTGGTGCCGTCGTTAAACACCACTTTCGCCATACCTTCCGAACCAGTCTGCACAACATCTCCCTTTTCCAGAGGAATGTTGTAGTCCGCTCCCACCCAGCTATTGCCGCTTCCCTTCTTCACCCGCACCGTTCCATCGAGCGCGGTAAAGTGCGCCTGCTGCGCGGTGGACCCGCCGCTGCCGGGCGCCGGCGCCATGCCTGCAACGCGCTCCAACGCCTTATTTGCCACGCTTCCCACTGCCTTGACGCTATTCTCAGTGAATTGCGGAAAGGTCAGACGCATCGCAACGAAGCACACTGCGGCGCCTGCCAGAATCAGCAGTGCCACACTGCGATACGTAACGGTCTTCCACGCGATGTGGATTCCCGGTTTGCGAGTCTGCGAGGACACGTGGACCCAAAACCTTATTTCAGCTTTATGAGAAGCGGTAATTCCAACGTTACCATAAGCCTATCGGCACCAAAAATGGGTAATCACTAGGGAACGTTACCTTCGTTTGGCTCGCGGACAGAGTACCCGCCGGACTCTGCTGGCACCATCACTCGGAGACCTAGCCTGCTAGTATCACTTTTGGGAGATGAGCGGTGTCACTCGAGGCGCTTCTTACTTTCTTTGGAATCCTTATAGCGGTTCTGGCCTTGGCCCGACCCGTACAGCGTCGTTCGCTGCTACTCTTCGCGCCTCCATGGCGGATCAGCTTAGCGCTCCTAGTGTCCTTCGCGCTGATTGTCTGTCGGGACGCCCCGTTCGGCATACCGCCGCCATTCGGTTGGCCCCTACCGCCGGTCCTCTTTGGACTGAGCCTGGCTTCGTTCTTGATCCCAGTTCTAGCGGCGCTGTGGAGTTGGGACAGTTGGCACAGAGCAAAGCTTACCGGCCGGAGGACTGAGCAGGTGGAGGATATCTTTCTAGCAGCGCTGCGCGAGCGCGAATTCGACGAGGTGGAACGAATCGTTCGGAGGAACCGGCAACGCCTAAAGCGTCTGCCGCCAAGAGCGTCCTCGGCATTATTCAAGCCAGAAATGGTTAAGGTGCTCGCAGACTCCCACTCCTTCGTGCATTTAGAGTTGTTGGCGGATCTTAAGCTGCTCGACTCGCTCGAAAATCGGCACGGAGCCATTGGCGCCGTTGTTCGAGAACTGCTCCGTTCCGAGGCGTCGCCGCTGCGTTCGGCAGTGATTGATAGACACGGCGGTCTGGAGCACAACGTTTACTCTCCGGAGCAGCGCACACTCATCGAGAAAACCTTTCAAAATCCCGAGTGGTACTTCCAAGCCAGGGCTCATTATCCGCTAGTCATATCAGCCATGGAGGTATTGCGAAGCGGAAAGTTCGATGTCGAATACAACAGCAGCGGCCGTGACTATGAGGCAACCCAAGGCACCAGCAGACGCGCAAGTTGCCCGATCTATCTCGCAGTGGGGCGGAGGCACTTGCCATTGAGGCTGCGCTGGAACAGCGGGTCGAGCAGGACTTTTACAGCACCGATCTATTTCAGATATTCGTTGCAGTGCAGAGGAAGTCGAACTTTGACGAGCAGGTATGGAACGATCCGCGTAACAATCACGAGTTTCCCACCCCCTTCGCGTATCTCCTTTACACGATTGCCTCACACCTAGAAGACTTGACACGAGTAGCAATACAACAAGCAACGCCTGCGGCCCCTCCCGGTGAAATTGGCGCCCCCGGCGACGTCGTTGAGCAAATCATCCAGAGTTGGTCGGTCTGTGTGTGGAGCATTGCCGATTCAGTGCAGGAGGTGTCGCCGATTTTCCGGCGATCCATCATTAAGCAGTATTTAATTTTTATGTTGCAACTTGGATGGGAGGCCAGCGAGATCTACCCAGGCCCAATTCCTTCTAACCTCGAGGATCTTAGCGTTTGGCGCGACCTTTTCTTGGCCAAGCTAAAGTCTATGCTTAATCCGAGCGATCACGTCCGATGGTATGCCCTTCAGGAGGCTGTGGAGTCCCTAGATCAGGGCAAAGGCTACGTATTCAATGGCTACGAATGGCTCCAAAACTCACTAGAGAGCTGAGTTCGGTGACGACAGCCCGGGTCCCGGACGGCCTACTTTCACCAAATTTTCACCGCCGAAACAAATAGCTAACCTTCACAAAAAACACCTTCCCATCATTAATAAACCCGTTGCTGCGCACCAGGCCGCTCCCATTCGGATCGCATCCGATCGCACCTCCCGGCGCGGGAACACATAGGCCGGGAATCAGGTTCTCCAGATTGCTGTTGTATCCCAAATAGAAAGCGGTGCCGGGATGCACCAGATAAGTCACCAGGAATTGCATGGACAGATCTTTTGTGGTTTGCAACGAGCTGTAAGTTGGATTCGCCAGCAGTCCGTTGTATTGCGCGATGGCGCGAAACGAGAGAGCGCGCGTGAACTGGTAATTCCATCCAGTGCGAATAATGTGATTATTGAACGAAGCATGGTGCGCCGCCCCGTTCAGCACCCGGTCCAGAATATAAGTGTTGTCGATTTCCAGATGTCCCGTGGGCTTGACGCTCATGGTGTGATTGATAAAGGTCTCGTTGCCGGTAATCGGAAGCTGGCCGGTGGGCGGGACAATCAGCACCGTTCCGTCGCGAATAATTTGGGTGCGCCAGGTAATCAGCCGTGTTGGGCTTCCCGAAATCACCAGGCCCCCAAGGTCTTGCGCATACGTGTGGTTGTTCGGCAGGCCCGTGAAATCAACTGGCCGCAACACGTCAGCCTCATAGGCCACAATCGGTGCAAACAAGAGATTATGCCGGAAATAAAACACCCAGTCGGCGTTGTAAGCGTGCTGCAAGCCAACCCCGTTGTGATCCCAGATGTCGTGCGTGTTGAGTTCGGGGCCCTGAAAGACCAGATGCTTCCCTTCCGGCCGCCAGTAAAAATGGAAGTACTGCGCTATGTTTCGAATATCCACTCTGGGTACAAAGCCGGCGTCGGTGTGGAAGTTGGGAGTAATGTCCTGATACTGCAGCTCGTAGGAGAAACGCCGCCCGATTCCGTTCAGCACGCCTTCGTGATTCTGCCCAAAGGTGTAACCGACTGTGGGCGGAGCGATTGAACTGCCTGCACCGCTGGAATTGGCGGTGGTGAGGGCATTGACGACATCGCTGGTGGCGTAAGTGGAAGAGACCACGCTGCGAAACCAGGAAGTCCAATTCTTTCCCAGCCGAATGCTGGCATCGAGTCCGCCGACGCGATTGAAGTTGCCGTTGTATTCCCGGTCGACGTAGATTGCACCGACACTGCTCTGTTCTCCAATGTCGCGACTGACTCGCCCCACCGCAAAATACGCGCGTGTACCGGTCAGCGGACTGTTATCGGGAACCATCAGACCGGGCGAGCGGTCGTCTGCAACAAAGAATCCCAGGTTCCATGGCCCCTGCTTTCCCGTAAGCCGCGCTCCAAAACTCGGCTCAATAATGCGGCGCGTAAACAGCAGCCTGGAAGTCTGATACACGCCGATATTGGTGTCACTGAAGAAATTGGAGTTCTCCAAAAAGAACGGCCGCTTCTCTGGAAAGAAAACCTCAAAGCGCTGGTTGACGGTGTTTTGCGGCTGATCTGATTCGATCTGCGCAAAATCAGGATTGATGGTCGTGTCGAGCACCAGGCTATCGTGAAAAACGAACTTGGAATCCAGCCCGATCTTGCCCTGTAGATCGCGGTTGTCGAAACGCGGCTGAACCGGGTCACGATCATCCAGATTGCGCAGGCTGCTGAGGTATCCGTAAGGATTGAACTGCATATTACGCCCGGGGGAAACGCTCTCCACTCCCGTGATCAACGCCTCCTGATTAAGCCTCCCGGAGATCGTGCTGGAAACGCGCGGCCAATAGTCGTACTCGTCGTTGCGAGCGATATACCGCATTAAAGTCACTCCCCACACCTGCTCGTTTGCGGGATGGAAGCGAATACTGCGGAAGGGGATCGAGATCCAGACGACGTAGCCCTGTTTCGTCAACTTGCTGCTGGAGTCCCACACCGTATCGTAGGAGTAGTCCGCGCCGCTGTCCTCCGACCACAGCGCATCGGATTGCACGCCCCGCGGATTCACATCAAACAGAAATCCGTGACGCTGGTCGTGAAAAGTGTCGAGCGTGAGTTCCACGTAGTCGTCATCGGGAGGAGTGACCGCTTCCCGTCGCGTCAAGTGCCCGCGGATCGCGGCCGGATTGGCGTCCCAACAAACCCATACCATATAGAGGTTCGCCTGGTCATAGCCCAAATAAACTTCTGTACGCTGAGTCCCAGGCTTACCATCGGACGGCTGCTGCTGGATGAAATCCGTGACTTTTGCCAGTTGCGTAGCATTACCCCGCGGCGTCATGTCCTCGAAATCCTCGAGGCGAGGCGCACTCGTTACGCGCGGGATACGAACGCCAGCTGCGGCCGCAGCCGCAATATTAAGGAATGCGCTACAGAGAACAACGATTCCGAGTCGGAGTCCGAGGCGACGAGTGAGCCGGTGGATTGGCATCGATTTCATCAGAACGAAGGAACGAGTTTTCTCAAGAAGGGTTCCCCACCCCGAGCGCTACATTCCCCATTAGACCGGATGGAAGACAAAACGTTATCCGCGTAGTGTCGTAGTTTGTTAAAAGGCCGATTTGAATCGTTACGTAAATGCCTGGCCCCTTGACATCCCGAGACCACCTCATCAACAATCTTTTCGCACCTCTAGCAGCGGTTCGAAATCGTTCCCGGCATACTAATTTCTCAACGAGGTTCGTTCTATGTTGGTCGAAGCGCGCGTGTTCGTTGTCCTCTGTTTGCCGATTTTCTTTGGCACAGTTCTGTCGGCACAAAGCATTACCGTCTCCCAGCCAACGATCTGGGCCACTAAGCCGGACATCACCGCTTTCGAGAAAATCGAAAACGCCCGCCTTGACGCCGGTCGTCGCGCCATCGACACTCTGCTCGCAGTCAAGGGTCAGCGAACTATCGAAAACACTCTCGAGCCCTTCGACGACGCTGTACAACAAAACAACTCCGCCGGATACTTCGCCGGACTCATAGAGCAGGTCCATCCTGAAACCGCTTTCCGGGATCACGCCACGGCCATGCTCACCAAGGCTAGCGCCGCGCAAACCGCCATTGCCCTCAATCACGACGTCTACAACGCACTGGCCGCGCTCGATCTTGCCAAAGCCGACTCCGCCACGCGCTACTACGTGCAGCGCCAACTTCTGGAATTCCGCCTCGCCGGTGTCGACAAGGACGAAGCCACCCGCAACCGCCTCAAGAAGTTGAACGATCAGGCTACGGAAGAGCAGTCCATGTTTGACCGCAATATTTCTGACGGCAAAAAAGAGATTGAGGCCGATCCCTCCGAACTCGACGGCTTGCCGCAAGACTACATCGACCGTCACAAGCCTGGCGCCGACGGCAAGATCAAGATCACCACCGAATATCCGGACGCCCTGCCCGTCTTTAACTTCGCCAAAAGCAATGATCTGCGCCGCCGAATGTCCATTGCTTTCGACACACGCGCTTACCCTAAGAACCAGGAAGTCCTCACCAGCCTGATGAAGACCCGTCATGAGATCGCCACGCTACTCGGCTACTCCAACTGGGCCGACTATAACGCCGCCGACAAGATGATCGCCAAAGGATCGAACACGGCTGACTTCATCAAGCAAGTCAATGATGCTTCCCGTCCGCTGGCCGAGCGCGAGTTCGAAATGCTGCTCGCCGAAAAACACAAAACCGAACCGGGTGCGAAAGAAATCTGGGGTTACGAGCGCGGCTATCTCTCAGAACTGGTTCGCCGAACCAAGTTCGATTTCGACTCTCAATCTGTCCGCCCCTATTTTCCTTTCGTGCAGGTGAAGCAGGGCATCCTCGACGCCGCGGCGGACCTCTTCCACGTCAGCTTTCAGCAAGAACCCAACGTTCCCTCGTGGGATCCCTCGGTCGAAACTTGGATCGTCGTCGATAGCGGCAGGCCGATCGGCCGCTTCTATCTGGACATGCACCCGCGAGAGGGCAAGTACAGCCACGCCGAAATGGTCCCGGTGCTCGATGGAGTCCGCGGCAGGCAACTTCCCGAAGCGATCCTCGTCTGCAACTTCCCCGCTCCCACCGCCTCCGACCCCGGCCTCATGGATTACGGCGACGTCGAAACGTTCTTCCACGAATTTGGCCACCTCATGCACCACATCCTTGGCGGCCAGCAACAGTGGGCCGGCATCAGCGGCATCAGCATGGAATCCGATTTCGTCGAAGCTCCGTCGCAAATGCTCGAAGAATGGATTCGCAGCCCGCAGGTTCTCGCCAAATTCGCCAAGCACTACAAAACCCGCGAGCCGATCCCAGCTGAGCTTGTCACGCGCATGAACCGCGCCTCCGCCTTCGGGCGCGGCATGTGGGTCGACCGCCAGAATTCGTTCAGCGCCATGTCTTACGACATCTACAAGACCAAACCTGACAATGTCGACCTCGACAAAGTCACCCTCAACGACACGTTGCAATACACGCTCTTCAAACCTGTGCCCGACACCCATATGTGGGCCTCCTTCGGACACCTCGGCGGCTACTCCTCCGCCTACTACACTTATTTGTGGGATAAAGTGATCGCCGAGGATTTCTTCCTGCAATTCGATCATCAAAACCTGCTGGCGGGAG
>Ga0308309_10001066_pt1 | contig 16331 bp, 12 predicted proteins | sample HubBroMetageWFT5_FD_192491 | JGI IMG/M metagenome (GOLD analysis project Ga0308309, IMG submission 192491) | Warmed and freeze-thawed soil microbial communities from the Hubbard Brook experimental Forest, New Hampshire - Hubbard Brook CCASE Soil... | ecosystem: Environmental > Terrestrial >...
ACGCAACGCACTGATCGAGGTGTCGATGTGGCCTTCCGCCTCCAGTTCGCCAAGAATTTCTCCGGCAAACTGGTAGTCACCGGTTTCCAACGCCTTGGTGGCGCGCTCCATCCGCGGTCGGGTACGAGCGGGGTCGAAGAATTCGATGGGCTCGTTCCTCAACGCTTTGTTAAGCACTTCACTAAACTCCCGCGCGCTGGAGAAACGGTGCCACGGATGCTTGGCCATGCCCTTGTGCACCACGCGGCCAACGGACTGGCTTACCGCCGAGTTGATCTCCGAAGCCGGCGGTGGAATCTGTTTGCGGATAGCTTCGACAATCTCGTCTGCCCGGGCGCGCTGGAAAGGTTGCCGGCCGGTGAGCGCTTCGTAGCACACCACACTCAACGAAAAAATGTCGGACGCCGCCGACAGCGGCTTCATCTCGATCTGCTCCGGGGACATGTAAACCAGCGTGCCTTTTTGTCCGCGGGTGTGAGTGTCGGTCATGTGCGCGACACCGAAATCGATGATTTTCACCGAGTCATCTTCCATAACAAAGATGTTGCTCGGCTTCAGGTCGCGATGCACCAGGCCGCGCTCGTGCGCCGCCTGCAAGCCTCGGCAAGTCTGAGAAATGATTTCGACCGTGCGTTCCACTGTCAGCCGGTGACTCGACTTGCGGATGAATGTGTCCAGGGTCGTGCCCGGCAGCAATGGCATCACGAAGTAGGGTTTGTTCTTGCCGTCTTCTTCGAACTCGCCAATGTCGAAAATCTCGACAATGTTGGGATGGCTCATGGAGGCGAGCACATCGCATTCTTTATAGAAGAGCTGCAGCGACGCAGGATCGGGGAGATCGAGGATAGTCTTAACCGCCACTTCACGGCGCACCACGGTGTCGTAGGCGCGGTACACCAACCCCATGCCGCCTTGGCCCAACACTTGTCTCACCTCGTAGCGGCCGGCCAGTTTTCGCGGGACTGTGGGATCCTCCATGACCCTCCCCTCGGAGAGGTTAACGATCTTAGCAGGCATTGGCAGCAGGCTCCAAGAGCAGTAAGTTAGGGCGTCGCAGGACACGCGGCAAACCCCCGGCATACAAATCTTTACCATTGCGATGTAGGCAAACTGGCATCCTTGCAACTACACTGTGACATCGAAACATAACAACGAATTTGGGCTGGGTTTTGCGATTTCTTGGGTAGTGGATCCCCAGGCTAGCACCCCTCCGGGTTTGTAACCTGGTCGGTAAACAAGGGAAATAAACCACTTACACGGAGCCGGGACGGAAGGACCGCAAGGGATAGCTTCCAAGTGGGCCATTGTTCTCAATGTCAAAACGGGACTCCTGGTTTAACTCTTTCGATCCCGGAGTCGAACTTCGAGCAGAACTTCCGGGCGCATCTCGGGTTTCACGACAGGAAGCCGACGTCGTCGAAGCTTTGGACCGAGCGCCTCTAACTCTTGTCATTTCGTGGAGGATTTTATGAAGCAGTTTGGCATTGTTATCATACTTTCAGCAGCGCTGGCTTTGGCCGGGTGCGGAAGCTCCAGTAACAACGGCAACATCAACGGGACTTGGACGGCAACGCTGAACAACCAGGACGGATCGACCGCTCTAGCCTTCACCGTCATGCTGGCGCAGAGTGGCACCGCGTTAAACATCACCAACCTTAGTTTCACAACCTCGTCATCTTGCTTTGCTTTGGGAACGACCGCGACCGGCAATTTCACTGTGACCGGCAATTCCGGTGGCGTTACGACCGGCAATTTCCTAATGACGGTGCAGTCAGGATCATCGAATCCAAACGGATCGAACGAGCTATCGATGGTGGGAACAGTAACCGGCACTTCGATTACGGGTAACTGGACGCTAACCGGAACTGGAGCCGGCTGCAGCGGATCGGGAGCATTCACCATGACCGATTAAAGTCGAAAAGGTGCTACTCCAGCCTTCATCCATAATTTATCGGGAGCGCTCGAAAGATCAGACGCCCGCCGGCCACCAATAGCCTGCCTTTAGCTAAGCACGAATTGAGACCTTCAAGATATGCAGAATCATATAAGTATGCAAAATTCTGCGCTGTAGGGCAGCCGGACTCTTGTTGACCTTGTGGCGTCCCCGCGCTAATTGATGTGTTGTGGCGTCGGGCACGGTGCACTCAATATTTATTTGTCATTTTTTTCTAGAATCTGCGGATTTCTTCACCAAACCGAAGTATAATCCCAGCCCGACGGAGCTTTGGGCTTGCCACAGCTTTTCCCTCCCAACACTGTGGTCTATGAATCAACGACTCCGCACGCAAGACCACATCCTCCAAAGGAGACCGCAGAAATGCAGAATCAAGGCACCAAAATGTTGCGATTGCTCACAATCGCATCGATGATATTAATTGCTTCAAGTATTGCCAGCTCTCAGGAACCGGCAACCGGAACCTGGGTGAAGCTCAAGAATCAGCCAACCTTTCAAACAGACACAGCCCTTTTGCTTACCGACGGCACCGTCATGATGCACCAGTACAATAGCGGAACCTGGTGGAAGCTCACGGCCACTCCGGAAGGCAGCTACGTGAACGGCACTTGGACGAAGTTAGCCTCAATGCAGACGGGGTATGCGCCTCTTTACTTTGCCTCTGTCGTGTTGCCTGACGGCCGGGTCCTGGTCGAAGGCGGAGAGTACAACAATCTGCAAGGAGTCGAGACCAACCTCGGCGACATTTATGATCCGGTTGCTAACCAATGGACTGCAGTGAATCCGCCCAGCGGATGGCGCACGATCGGCGACTCGCCGGGCATCGTCCTGCCCAACGGAATATTCATGATGGGCCAGGGCGGACAACCGTCCAAGCTACAGGTGCTGTTCAACGCCAGCACTTTGACTTGGACTACCAACGGCTCCGGGAAGGCAGACGGATTCTCCGAAGAGGGCTTTGCCCTAACTCCGCAAGGCACCGTTCTTACTGTGGACTGTGAAGACGGAACCAATTCTGAGACATTCAACCCCACAAGCAGCACATGGAGCAGCGCGGGTAGCACCATCGTTACGCTGCCGAACAGTGGTGGACTGGGGATCGTCCCAGAAATGGGGCCGCTTGTGCAACGCCCTGACGGCACAATTGTCGCCTTTGGCGCGACCACCCACACCTCCATCTTCAACACCGCAAATGGCACTTGGACCGCAGGCCCTGACTATCCCAATTCGGATGATATCGCTGACGGCCCAGGGGCTCTGATGCCCAACGGCAACGTGCTGGTTTACACCAGCCCGGGCGTCTTCAGCGGAACTGGAACGTTCTATGAATTTTCGGCCAGCGATGTTTTCACCGAGGCTCCAAACACCGCGAGTGGCGGCTCTCTGGAATCCTGGCAAGCCCGGCTGTTAGTCCTGCCGACCGGCCAGGTGATGTATATTCCGGCGGATGGCGCAACCATCGATGTCGAACTTTACACCTCCAAGGGTGGACCAAAGAGTGCTTGGAGGCCGGCGATCACTTCGGTTCCGGCCACCGTTACTCACGGCGACTCGTACACCATCTCGGGCACACAGTTTAACGGGTTTTCCGCCGGCGCCGCCTATGGCGACGATGGGCAGATGGCCAGCAGTTTCCCGCTGGTGGTGATTCGAAACAACGCGACGAAGCACTTCGCCTTCGCGCGCACAAATAACTTCAGCACAATGGGCATTGCGACAGGCAGCACCGTCGTTTCCGCCAGTTTTGCTGTTCCTGCCGGCATCGAAACCGGTGCCAGCACTGTCTATGTTGTGGCCAACGGTATTCCGTCGGCTGGAAAAGCTATCACGGTGAATTAGCAATTTGTGATCGCCCCGTTCTTCCGCGAGAACGCGGAAGGACGGGGCGCTTTTAAATCCCTTACCACCGGCATCTCAAGAGTTGCAGGCGCTTCTGATGCTATCCTGAAAGAGGCCCAAAACCGGGTGCGCGAACCTGCAACAGTCAATTGACGCTATCAGGCGTTATCCCAACCTTCTGCTCTCTGTTCGACCCTCAGCGACGGCATGGCCAACTTCCCATGCGGAAGGATCTGGCTAAAGCATGGGCCGAAAGTGAGTCACGATGGCACGGCCTAGCCATTTACATCGCCGCTCAAGCTGGTGATGATGTGAGCGTGGCGAGGATAATTCAGTTCTACGTGCCAGCCAGCTTCAGGAAGAAGTTACTGACGCCCGCGGAGCGGCGCGGGAAACTCATCGCCTTCGTGAAGAAGTCAGCTTGAGTTGTGCGAGCGCCCAGAGCCGGACAACTGAAGACGGAATCGTACGTCCCAAAGCAAGAGTGCCGACTGGTTCTTCCGTCCGGTCTTGAAATGCCGATTCAGCAATGATGAGGGGAGCCTAGGGTCATGCTGGCACGATGTCGCGGGTGCTCGTTGTCAATGTTTTCACCGGCAATAAATCGGCATAGACGCAGCTGGTTTGGACCCATGTCACTGGAAAAGTGCAAGTAATAGATCACTCCGCAGTGCGAACACCGAAGCGGCTCGGCGTCGCACACCAGCCAGCCATCTGTCTCACTCACATCCTGCAAAATAGCTATCGAATGGGGCATGGCATTGAACAATCCTGACGCGTTCTCACTTGCCTAAAACGGCAATTTCGCCAGTCATCCCTTCCACGAGCCGTGAGGCTGCTCGTTTCTCGACGCTTCACGTCAATAGCGATGCCAAGTGCGAAAAATGGGGCTGCGTGGGGTCGAATGTCGCCAAACAAGCCAACGCTAACCAATGCCTACCCCCAAAAGCAGTCCCCTCTCCTCAGAGGGCCCTGCCTTTCAAAGCGTACTAATTTAACGTGCGCTGACTGCTTTAATCATGCTGCCTCCACAAATGGTGTGGCTATTCAAAATTGCACACCTCTTCAGATTTTCTTGAAGATGACAACTCCCAGGCGAAAGAGTGCAGGCCTCTCAGGTTTATGGGCAATGGGCCTTCCTGAAATGATTCCGGCGGCGGGCAAACCGGACTAGAGAAAGTGTCGCGCTGAACCCCGTAGGCGAACCTTTCGGCCATTTTCTCTGGAGGGCAGATGAACAGTCCGGTTTAGACGTGCCCATTTTGGCGAATGTAATGCGATTACAAATCGATGATTCAGCAAACGCGACTTGACTTTCGACAACGCGCCGCTCCGGCAATTTCCCAGAAGCCCGTTTCTGGATAGCTTCCGGCTTGCCGACTACTCTGTTATTGTTCCCGTTTGCTACTCCTTGACCCTGCGAAAAGGAAAAGTAGCTGCCGGACTCTTCAGCCCCTTTCCGTTTATTGAATATGCCGCAACGCAGCAGCCCGATATCATCACGACAACTTCTTCTTAGCAAAAGGAACTGCATACGCGGCCGCAGGATTGTGCGAAATCGCCGTCGAAGCCTTGCGATAATACTCCAACGCTTTCTCCTTCTCGCCGAGTTTTTCGTAGGTCTGGCCGATCATGCACTGGATGAACGGATCGTTCTGGTTCGCTTGATTCAGTTGCTCCAGCGCGGCTTTGTAGTCTCCCGCATAGAACGCCACGTAACCTTTCAGCGATGGGAAAAACGGTACTTGCTCAGGAATCGCACCCTTGTCGAGGACAGCTTTTGCCGCAGCAATGTGCTTTTGTGCCTCCGCTTGGTCGCCGCGTCGAGCAGCGATGCGAGCTTGCGCGTGCTCCCAACGGAAATTCCATAGGTCTTGTCGAGCGGGTTTAATGTCGGGTTCCTTCAGTCCTGTGTCGTGGCCAATCTGATACCACTTGTAAGCTGCGTCCAAGTCACCGGAATCGAGGCAGACGCGTGCCGTCTCGTCCGCAGTCTCTCCTTGCTGAAAGAAGTTCTTCGCGCTGCCATGGAAGTCGAACACCTGTTGTTGGTACTCAACTGTCTTCTTGCAATTCCCCTCGAAGGCATATGAGATCGCCATCGCTCTCTCAGCGGACGCCTTGTTCTCGGGCGAGTCTGCCACGTCGATTGCCTTGGTGAAATACTTCCGAGCTTCCTCGCCGTTCCCCATCAAGTCAAGCACGCTCCCGGCGGCGATGTCAGCAGGAACTGAATTCGGCGAGGTCTGGAGAGTCTGGCGATATAGCGCCAACGCCTCTTGCATCTTTCCCTCGCGCATCAACTGTTGGCCTTGTTTGATGAACTCAGGTTGTTGCGGTTGGGCGGGCATTTGTGCCAATAGCGGATTCACGGAACCGAGAATGACAAGCAACGCCGAAGTAATCGCGCCGATCTTCAGTTTCATGGCCATGATTATAAATCGCTATGAGGCGTAGCATCTCAAATATGAGCGGAATAACACCGGCTGATCGAGAGCCTGCTTGGAGCCGGGCACTCCCATTAGCTTGGACAATTTGTTGAACGACCAGATCCTGCCTGCGCTGCGGCGCTGTGCGCACTGCGGCAAGGCGTTCGACAAGCCGCACGTCGGTCACGATTACCGACGCGACGAATCTCGACCGGGAAGCATGCGGGAAGCATGAACAGAGCCTATTACTCGGAAAACGACGCGGTTCGTGATTTTGACTGTTGATTTGTCAGCCGCTTGCGGGTTCGGTTTTCCTGTCGATTCAGCACATGGGTGATGGGGTGCAGTAGTGGCGAGTCGCAGCGTGACAGGGCACGGCCAAGAAAATGTTCCAGATGACCAGCCAACCGAGAAATCGTGTCATGAACCCATGATAATCAGGAGATGCTATAGATTCAGTTCTCGCGGAACCAGTTCGGATTGGGGAGGCTGGCTCCTACGCGAACGTCGTCCATCTGCCGCGCGGGCGCAAGCCTGGCTGCCTCAAGGCAACTGGTTGATGTAGCATGGCCCGCTTACACTCTGCACAGGCGGAGTCGGCGGTGTAATCCACGGTGGATTATTGAAGTCAAAGAATTCGGTCATCACAGGTTGGGCCGCGTCACGCGCCGTCAGCGCAGGCACGTTGAAGCGAGTTTCAATGAGCTTCAGAATCGCCGTGGTGTCCATTACCGTATGTGAAACGTAATTCTTCTTCGCGAAGGGGGACACTACAATCAGAGGGAGACGATATCCGGTCCAGGTGAAATCGCAGGTCGGGCCTGGCTGGTTATAGCAAATATCGCCAGGACTCAGATCCTGTGGAGCAATTCCATCTGGACTCACCGCTGGCTGCGGCGGTATGTGATCGTACAGACCCCCCATTTCATCGTAAGTGAAGATGAACACGGAGTCTTTCCAGGACGAGCTTTGCATTACCGAGTTCATAACACCCGACACATAGTTCGCGCCTTCCTGAATGTCCACCGGATATTGGTCTTTGTCGGAGCCATGTTCATCGAGCGATGCTGGAGAGGCAGGTTCAAGCTGAACGACTTGTGGCAGCGTGCCGTTCGCCAAGTCATTTTCGAAATCACATGGTGAGCTTCCACAGGTACCCGCGGGACCCATGGTTCCTAAATTCTGCGGATAGCTGAGGTTGGCGTATCCCCACACGAAGTCTTTAAGATAAACGTCGTCGTAGGTCACTAGACAAGAAGTCGTGTACGGCGGAGTGCAAGGGGTATACTGTGGGTTTACGTAAATCTTCCAACTGATGCCGGCCGCCTGCAACTCCTGATAAATAGTCTGAGCCGTGAGTTCTGGATCCAGTGAGCTGTGACCAACGGGAAAAACATATCCTTGAGATGTGCCTGCAATTAAGTAATGACGATTGGGCCCAGTCAGAGTCATTGTAGGGCTGAACCAACGGTCAGAGGTGGCAAAGTTTGTGGCCATGAAATAGTAGTAGTTAAGGTCGGTCCAGTCGTAGTACCCCATCGGTCGCATACCTATTGTGTCGAAATAGTGACCATTATCTTCGCCTACACTCTCGAGGGAAAAATGGGCATCTTCGGCCACAAAACCATTCATGGGAGGGCGTGCCGCTATGACGGGATCGATATACGCATTCGCCCAGTCCAGATTGTAATGGGATGGATCCCACCAAGGGTACGGATTCTCAATGCATTGTGTAATCAAGTGGAAGGAAGTGATTAATGGGCTGTTAGCATCAATTGTGCAGTTCGGGAACGGAGGGCCACCGGGGTTGTTCGTATCGCAGGTCGGATTAGACGGTGGCGGGCCGTAAAGGGGTGGAATGCCCTGCTGAGGATTGAATTGCGGCAACCCATCGAAAGACTGATCAGGATATCCATTAGCAGCCCAATACGCCCGCATCGCGCCGAAGTAATGATCCAGCGAACGGTTTTCCTGCGCCATGAAGATCACATGATTAAAGGGCCAGACATTGATGGTGCTCGAAACCGATTCGTTGGCATTCAGTGTGACGTTACATGTTCCCATCCCGCTACAATCGCCGCCCCACCCCGCAAAGTAGGCATTTGCGCCGGGAGTGGCTGTCAAACTGACTTGACTCCCTGGACTGTAGCTGGCGCTGCAAGTGGGTGGACACGCAATTCCCGCTGGAATGCTGCTTACACTGCCGGTTCCGTTTCCGGGAAGAGTTACGTTAAGGGTGTACGCAGTCGCACTGAACGTCGCCGTCACTGCGGCATTGGTATTCCCATTCAAGACGCATGGGCCGGTGCCGCTACAGGCTCCCGACCATCCTACAAATTTCGAATTCGTAATTGGGATCGCGGTCAGCGTCGCGGTAGTTCCTTGGGGGAAATTGGCTATGCAACCTGACCCGCAATTGATGCCGCTTGGGGAACTGCTCACCGTGCCATTGCCGGAATTGCTAACGGTGAGCACATACGAGCTCGGCGGAGACGGTCGCTGAGGCGATGAAACCGGGACAAGCGTTCCACCGCCGTACGAACTAAGAAGCAGAAGTGAAAAGATCACAAACACAGCCAAGCGCGCCACGAAATAGTAATGTTTCATATGCTGCAGCGGCCTACGTTATTTTCTTCAAGACGGCGCTTTGGATGATGGCGCAGACCACTGTCGTTCCTTGAGGTAAACCAAGGTGTAATCTGTAACTCCCCTTGCAGCAAGAACCAAAATTCCTCTCATCAACCGGACTGGACCCATTGCTGGAATCGGCGATGGCAGGTCTGGTACGACGGATATCGATCCGGAAGTTCAACCCAGGGAGCGCCGTTCTTTGAACTCTCCACGGGCAAGCCGTTCCAGGGTCTTTTCTCTCAGACGCTTCACATGCTCACGCAGGCAAGCTTGCAGATCCGAAACCAATGCGCTGAAATCGCGTTCTTCCGCCATCAGCGCGTGTCCGCACAGTCCTCGTATTCGGTCTTCTAGGCGTCGGGCACGCATTCTACACAGAGAGTGCCACGGACGGCAGCCCAACAGCTATAGGATAAATCTCGTAGGCGACCTTGGAATTAACACCTACCTAACCGCCGCACCCTTCGAGGCCCTTGGCGTTTCTCCGTGTGCGTGCCTGGACTTCCTTACGTACAGCCATCTCCCGAGTTCGCGTACAGCTCTTCCAACTGCCTGACACTGGGCCAGTTTTGTGGTGCCGAACCTAGTTCCTACGGCGCCTGCCTCCTGTCAACCCCCAGCTCGCCACGGAAGGCGCGACCTTGTATCAGGCGCACTGCCAGCGCTGTGCCACCTGCCCGCCACTTCCGATCGCGACTTCTGGACGCGCCCCAATGGTCGGCGGTTAATGCCGCAGGCGAGCACTACCTCAACTTGAACATGATCGACATTGCGCGCGTCGGCACCGACCCCGCCCAAGCCGAAGACATGAAAACCGTACTGTCGTCATCCCCACTAACCTCGCGATCACGAACGACTCTGGACAAGTTGTCACCAGCACCGATTTCGGCAGCGCACTTCGCCAACAGGGATGTGCGTAATTTCGGATGGTCCCCATCGGGTCAAGGGCGAGCTCAGGCCACGGTGACCCGCCGCACGGCCGCAGAAACGGACGCGGTCATAACATTTATCAATTCAGAACTGATCGCTAAGGGAGTGGTAAATCACTGAGCATAACTTCAGGACGATCTCCACAGACTCTAGGGCGTCGCGCAATTACGTCGCCCGGGCCTCCGTAAGTGTGAGGGCCGTTGGTCAGTCCCAATCCTATTTTCAGAACTTTCATCACAGCTGACACTGCCTGTCATGGGAGCGCCGTTGACGGAGTCTGCGATTACACCAACTGAGAATAGTCATCGACGTGATCCTCGGAAAAATGGGCTACAGTGCGGGAGACTAGAACTCAACAGTAGGCGATCTTGAGACGGTCAAAACACTCAGAAACATCAAACTTCAACGGCCTTCAACAAGCCAGACCCAACCCACACGTTATCAATCACTTGCAAGGCGCTCGATGGAGCAAATATCTGGACCGCGAACTACAACGGCAACAGCGTGACGAAGGTCAGGGCGAACGACGGCGCCGTGCTCGGCACATTCAAGGTAGGAGGCGAGCCGTACGGCGTGACCTTCGATGGCGCCAACATTTGGTCGTCGAACCAGGCGGACAATACCGTCACGAAGATGCGCGCGAGCGACGGCAAAGTGGTTGGCACATTCGCGGCTGGCATTTTCCCCGGATGGATGACGTTTGACGGGGAGAACTTGTGGATACCTAACAACCCCAGCTCTCAACCGGGGAGCGTAACCCAGCTGAGGGCCGCAGACGGCAAGGTTGTGGGGAACTTCCCCGTCGGCAACGCGCCCATAGCGGCGGCTTTTGATGGGGAGAATGTGTGGGTCGCGAACAACGGTTCTGCAAGCGTGACTAAGCTGCGTGCGTCCGACGGGGCAATTCTTGGCACCTTCGCTGTGGGAAACAGTCCTATTGGCATTGCTTTCGACGGGGCAAATATCTGGGTGGCAAACAGTGGCAGCGATACGATCACCAAGATGCGTGCCAGCGACGGCTCCGTGATTGGTACTTTTTCGGCTCCCAACGGACCGTACGGCGTCGCGTTCGACGGCACATACATCTGGGTTTCAGGGGAAATTTTCTCCTTTGTGTTTCGGGCGAGTGACGGCGCAATGGTCGGCTTTCAGAAGCTTCAGGCCGGCGGCGGCGCTTTTGACGGAGCGTACGTCTGGATGGCGGACACGAACCAGAATGCCTTGATCAAGTTCTAGGGGAACGTCATTCGCGAAGATAAGGAACTCATTACATGAAGATGTAGAAATCCTATTCGGGAAAAAAGGGAGAGATTATGGGGCGCCACTCATATATTATCCACCGCGTCTTTGTAGGGCTCACGCAGTGCGCGACGCGCGCGACAGCCCCGCTAATCCTTTTGACGTTCGTACGCTCCCATGTCGCAGCCGCCAGTGTCCTCTTTGTCGGGACGCGGTGCGCCGCGTTGGTCGGTCTTCAGCAGATGACCCTGGCTATCGGTGCAGCCACTGGGGTTGCCCGCATCAATCGCCGGGCTTCCCAACTGCAAAGCCTCGGTTTGGGTCGGGCCACCGTTGTTCTGCAAGGGGCCGAGCTTGGGGTCGGTGTTGTTTAAGTCACCGGTGTTGTTGAAATTGCACGTGGCATCGCTGCTCAGGTTGTAGCCGTCGGACGTGATCGTGCCGGCACAGTTCCCGCCGTTCGCGGTGTTCGCGACAATGCTGTTTTGGATAAGAACCGAGCTTCCTGCATTGCTTAGAGCCCCGCCGCCGCCCATATTTTCGGGGTTGGTGCCAAAAGTCGAATTGCTGATCTGGACGGTCCCCCCTTGGCTGTAGATCGCGCCGCCGCTCGTCGTGGCGCTGTTCTGGCTGAAGGTACTGTTCGTAACGGAGAGGGTCCCCGCATAGTTATAAATCGCGCCGCCGTAGCCCCCGTTGTTCCCCTGCGATGAATTGGTGCTGAACGTGCTCCTCGTGATCGTCAATGTCCCGCCGTTGCAGATGGCGCCGCCGGAGGTTAAATTATTATTCGCGTAGTTGTTGAAGAAGGTCGAGGCCGTGATTGTCATTGTGCTGCGGTTGTCGATGGCGCCGCAGCTCGCGCTGTGCCCAAAGAAATAGGGGCTGTTCCCACTGAAGTTGGTATTGCTGATTTTCGCCGTCCCGGTGTTCAGGATGGCGCCGCCGGAGAGCGCCGTGTTCGTATAGAAATTGCTCTTGTTGACGGTAAGCGTACCGGAATTGTCGACACCTCCCCCGCCTGTATAGCCGACACCTTTTTCGATGGTGAGATTCGATAGCGCAAGACTGATGCCTGCGCCGACCGTGAAGACATTCGCGGTGTTGGTGCCGTCGACGATGGTGGTCGCCGCCTTGGCGCCGTTCAGCGTCAGGTTAAACGGGATGCTTAGATTTTCCTGGTAGGTGGCCGCGGCGATCTGAATGGTGTCGCCGGACGCCGCAAGCGAGATCGCATGTCCAATGGTTGCGCAGGCCGTGGCTTTCGTCTTGCAGTTATTGCCGTCGTCACCGTGGACCCCATCAACATACCATGTGGCTGCGAGCGCTGGGGAAGACAGCATGATCAGAGCGAGAACCGGGACAACGCTGCCTTTCAACATGGTGACCCCTCCCAGCACAAATTTGCTTGCCACAATCGCCCACGATCCTAACCGACGTTCCCCAGATTCGCAACTAAACGGCACGATTTTTACCTTCTCTGCCCTTCTCAGCAAGGACGAGGACATGGGAGGCATTACGAGTGCGTCGTCAACTTGCTGCTATCAGCGAACTCTTCCTTACTTTATTTCGTAATTTTCCAAACTGTGCCATACCCGAGCGTGCCGCCATTCAGGGCTGTGCCGTAAAGAGCGCCGTTAGACAGAATAAAACTGCTATACACATACTTCCCGTCCGGTCCCGAAAAGCTGCGCAAAAGAGTGAAGCCACCCTGTTGAGTTAGCCTGTAAGCTGTACCCAGATCGGCCATGCCGCCCGTCTCTGTACTCCCGTAAAGATTTCCATTTGCGTCCAGAACTACTCCGGACAGAGGATACTGTCCATCCGATGCTCCGCCGGCAAAATTGTGTAGCACAGTTTCTGCACCAGTTTTACTCACCTTCCATACCGTCCCATATTGTCCCGTCCCGCAGGATGAAGTCACGCCGTAGATGTTTCCGTTCTTGTCCACGGACGGAACTCCGACGACGTTGCATCCGTCCGTGGTGCCGCCCATGAAATTGTGCAGGATGGTCAGGCCACCCTTGCCTAATCGGTAAAGAATCCCTTGATCGGCGCTTCCGCCTTCCTGCGTTACGCCGTATAGGTTTCCATCGGGACCGATGCGGACCGTCGTGTAGGTGGGATACTTCCCGTCGTCTGCTGCTCCGGTAAAAGTATGCAAGATGGTCTCGGTGCCAGTCTTATCAATCTTGTAAACGACTCCGTCGTTGTAAGTCCCGCCCTGTCCGGTTGTGCCGTAAAGGTTTCCCGCCCTATCCAGGGTTAACCCACCCGCAGGGATGATACCGTCTGCCCCGCCGGTGAAGTTGTGCAACACGGTCTCATTGCCGCCCGGATCCACTTTGAAAACAACGCCAGCATTGGCCGATCCACCTTGAGTAGTTGTGCCGTACAAGTTCCCCGCTCTGTCGAGCACCACGGGTGATTCTGGATAAGCACCGTCGGCGCCGCCGGTGAAATTATAGAGAACAGTCTCGTTTCCTTTTGGGTCCACCTTGTAAACTACACCGGCAAAGAAGGTCCCACCATAACCTCCCGTGCTATAGAGATTGCCGGCGGAATCCCGGATTAGGCTGGCGTAAGGATCTCCGCCATCGGCCGCCCCTCCGAAGTTGTAAAGCACTGCGAAAGTTTGAGCATGCAGTGACAAGCTAGTCGACGCTGCCAGCCCAAGAGCGCAGGCCAACATCAAAACAGCGCCCCTCCACCTCGACTTAGCTTTCCCATGGGCACCATGTTTGATATTCCTCAAGTGGACAACCTCCTTGATTTCTTTCGTTAAAGGCAGGCGACCCCAAGTCTCTTCTCATAGACACCGCCCGTCAAGATGCAAGAGTTTGCACAATTCGGCGGGCGTCTGAGCCAGTCGGCCAATGCTATCTTGTGCTAGCAGCTTGAAATGCAATGAAGAACATAGCTGCAATTTGAACGATTATAAATCCGAGGGTGACGTTCGACACCCGTTGCAACCCAGTTTCTTTGTCTATATCGCCTCGAGGAAGCGCAGTCCTGCTTCCACATGAAATTCGCAGGGTCGCGGGATGTTCAGAAGAACTCGCCCATCTGAGATGCGGTTTCGCAATCGCCCGGAAAGCTGCTCAATCCCAGACTCTGCATCAGCAAGCGGCACGTGCTCTGATGTTGATACAGCGTGGTCGACTGATAACCCTTTTTGGCTTGCGGGCTGACCACGATGGCCGGAACCCGTCCTCCACCGTGCTGCGTGTCGTTGTCAAACGATTCGTCAAACACAATGATAAGCAGGCCGCCGCTCTGGAACGCAGGGCTAGCAATCAGGGGCGCCATGTTGGTCTTTAGCCAATTGTCCGCCTCGCTGAGGGTTCCGTCGTGCGCGTCATCCAGCAAATTGGGAACGATAAACGAATACTGCGGAAGCTGGTTGTTCTGGAGATCAATAGCAAACTCCGTGAACGGGACCACATTGTTCGCCTGATTCTGGCTGTTTACCACATCGGTGAAATACGTGAACGGGTTGTGACGTTTCGCGTAAGGATAGCTGTCACCACCTGTGTAGCCGACGTATGGAAGACTCTCGGCGTACGATTTCCAGCTCTTGCCTGCGGCCAACAGGTCGCGAACTACATTGTCCGCGCTCACCGTCCCGGTGTATGCGTCGTCATTCGTGATGATTTGACCAGTCGTCAACTCAAAGTAATTGCCAATGGAGGGATGGGTATTCGCAAAGTATTGCGTCGCCAGCCCGTACTGGTTGGCCAGGCTGTTCAGATAGGGCATGGAGGTGTTTCCGATCACGCTGGAATAACTATGATTTTCCTCCATTAACAGGAAAACGTGCCCGAACGCAAGGACTCCAGTTACCGTGATGGTGGAGGAGGCCTGGGCCGTGCCGCCCGGTCCCTGCGCCGTTGCAGTGTAGGTGGTTGTGGTGCTCGGTGTAACCCTGGTCGATCCGTTGGCCGGGAAACCACCTAATCCCGGGATGTTCACTGAGGTTGCATTGGTTGTCGTCCAACTCAGAAGCGATGCACCACCGTTGGTGATGCTAGTGGGTTGAGCGCTGAATGAGAGCGTCGGTGGAGGGTTTTGAGACACCGTGACGGTGGCGGTTGACGCTGCCGTTCCTCCGGGTCCTGTCGCTGTAGCTGTGTACGTGGTAGTGGAACTCGGAGTGACCTTCACCGAACCATTCGCGGGAAATGTGCCGACACCGCCGATGCTGACGGAATTTGCATTGCTTGTGTTCCAACTGAGCACTGTCGATGTGCCACTCATCACCGTAGCCGGCTGAGCGTTGAATGTGATCGCAGGGACTTTCTGCTGGGAATTGTTTGCCCCCATCGATGCTCCACCACATCCAGTTCCTGTGATCAGAGCCGTAAATAATGTGATCAGAGCCGTAAATAAAAGGACCAACGCGAATATGCGCGGGGAACGCCGCATAAAGCAACCCCTGAGTCTACGCGACAGTCAGATGTGGCAACTCTGGCGGGAGTTGCCAAGAGGTGGACGACCAAACCGATGAGTCTACGAATGCTGGGCGACCCAGGCTGCGGGAGTAAGCTCTGGTAGGCGCTGGATCGGGAGATCGGCAAGTCCGGGAAGAAGTGCCGCCAGATTAGCCGCGCACGGAAAGCTTCAGCCGCCGACTAGGAGGCCGCGCGAATCGGTTTACCTGTTTCGTGGTGCCGAGCGAGAGCTGGTCGGTTGACTCATGGGGGTCAAGTAACCCGTGTTCGTGTTCCTTATATGGAGCTCGCGATCGGCACCAATTCTCAATGAGTGAAATCGCCTGGTTACATCAGTTGACTTCCGGTTAACCCCGTTATTCGCCCGGAATCGGCACGGGAGCTTCCATATCCGGACTTCTTGGCCGGAATACCTTCCGGTTGAGCCCGTACCGTTAATCAGGCATTTGCCGAAACACAACGATCAGTCCGAACCTCTTCTGAGAACTTCGTACATATAACTGAAATCAGACTGACCCTTGCCTGGCCTTGATGGCCTTTTCCATGAGCAAGAGTTGATGGTCGGTGAAGCTGTGGTCAACCCCAAGCGAAACTCTCCAAAGCTCACGGGCAGACGTCAATTACTCACTCGCTGGCCGCGTTATCCCGCTGACCGTTCATGTCGAGTTTCCTTTGGTCCTCGGCGCTGAGTTGGGAGGGCTTCAGGGTTACCGTTACCTTGTCGAGTTTGCCGGTGAAAGCAAATGGCACCTGATAGTCCTTGTCATCCACGGGCGTGCCTGTGTCCACGCCGACATCAAACGTTTCGTCCCACTGAAGAGTTAAGGGCACGGTGTGCTCCATTTGCTGACTGGCGAC
>Ga0308309_10001067_pt1 | contig 16330 bp, 15 predicted proteins | sample HubBroMetageWFT5_FD_192491 | JGI IMG/M metagenome (GOLD analysis project Ga0308309, IMG submission 192491) | Warmed and freeze-thawed soil microbial communities from the Hubbard Brook experimental Forest, New Hampshire - Hubbard Brook CCASE Soil... | ecosystem: Environmental > Terrestrial >...
TGAGAGCTAGTGACGGCGCGCTGCTTGGAACTTTCAATACGCCTATAGCGCCCTACGGCATCGCTTTCGACGGGGCCGACATCTGGGTGACAGGCACGTACATCTACGAACTGCGCGTGAGCGATGGGAAAGTTCTGGGTCTGTTCAACCCATTCACGAACACGGTGGGCGTCGGGTTCGACGGGGCAAATGTCTGGGTGGCGGCTACGGACGACAACACGGCAGGGAAACTGTAGTCTGGCCTGCAGAGGGACAGTCTGGCCGCTTTCAGAATTGGGGGAGGTACATATGATGAGGTACATGATGTGGAGGAACTCTCTGTTGATTAGACGTTGCGTCTCAGTTTTGCTTTTGACCGCCCTGTTCGCCGCAGGTATGCGGTTAGCCGCCCAATCTCAGACAATGTGCACCGGGGCGGCCAACGCCGCGTGTGTGCTGACCTGGCAAAACGATAACTATCGCACTGGTCAAAACCTAAGCGAGGGGATTCTGCTGAGTAGCAACGTTCCCAGCATCGGGCAACTGTGCTCCAAAAAGCTCGACGGGCAAGTATTTGCGCAGCCCTTAGTCGTCACAAACGTGACAATACCGCCGACAAACGGTCACCTTTATAAGTCGGTAGTTAGAAACGAGGGGACAGACGGAACTGACCCCAATTGTTGGGGACGTTATTGTGGGGACAGTTCCGTCTGTCCCCTCATTATTAAGAATTTAGGAGGAAACCATGCTGTGGACCACACCACAATTTGAAGAAATCCACCTAAACTGCGAAATCAATTCCTACGCCAGCGCGGAGATGTAGCGATGGGGAACTTCGAGGGGACTCCTTTGCACGGCCAGATGCGGGGGTCCCCGTTCCTTTTGCCCCACCGCGAAACCGATTAAGTCGGCGATTGTGTCGACCTTTCCACCAGCCCGGCACCTCGACTGACAACCCAGCCTCCTTTGAAATCACAGACCGGCAACTCCAACTGCGATACAATCCGCCATAGGAACATTCCTTATAGCAAGTTTGGAGGCCCTGATGGATCTGGGCATTGGTTTCACGACAATCGTCATCGTCATCGTCGGGCTCTACCTGTTGAGCTCAATCAAAATTCTGGCCGAATACGAACGCGGCGTCATCTTTCGCCTCGGACGCCTGCTGACCACCGCCAAGGGTCCCGGAATCGCTCTGGTCTTCGCCCCCCTCGACCGCATCGTGCGGGTTTCGCTCCGGCAGGAAGCCCTCGAAGTGCCGCCGCAGGACATCATCACTCGCGACAACGTCACGCTGAAAGTAAATGCCGTCATCTTCCTGCGCGTCATCGATCCCAACAAGGCGGTGGTGGAAGTTTCGAACTACATCTATCAAACCTCGCAGTTTGCCCAGACCACCCTGCGTTCGGTGCTCGGCGAACAGGAACTCGACGAACTGCTCTCCCATCGCGAAAAGATCAACCTGCGCTTGCAGAGCATTCTCGACACTCACACCGCGCCCTGGGGAGTCAAAGTGACCAACGTCGAAGTCAAGCAGGTGGATATGCCCGAGTCCATGCTGCGCGCCATGGCCAAACAGGCCGAGGCGGAACGCGAGAAGCGTTCCAAAATCATCCACGCCGAAGGCGAGTTCTCCGCCGCTCAGCGCCTGGTGGACGCCGCCCATTTACTCGCGACTGAACCCGTGAGCGTGCAGTTGCGCTACTTGCAAACTTTGACCGAAATCGGCGTGGAGAAAAATACCACCGTGATCTTCCCGGTTCCGGTGGACTTCTTCTCCGGCCTCCAAAACCTGTTAGCGCCGAAGCCCGACGGCGGAGCAGCCAAGAGCTAGTGGCAACGAGGTGGCAATGACAAAGGCGGCATCCGAGGACACCGAAATCACATTGGGCACCGGCAAAATGCTGGCCCTGTTTTTCGGGCTGGTGGCGTTATGTGCGGTGTTCTTCGCGATGGGATTCTCGCTGGGCCGGACTTCCGGTCTCAAACCCTCCGCGGCAGAGCTTGCCCCACCCCCGGTTACGACCGCTGGCAATGTCCGGCCTTCGGCAGTGAAACCAACCTCCCCAGCCGCCGACATGACCTTCTACAAAGCGGTTTCGGACAAGAATGCCGACAGCCAACTGACCGCGCAAAATACCAATAAAGACGCTCCAGCTCCCGCCGCGGACGCCGCCGCAACTCCGCCCACGCCAGCAACCAGCACTCCCCCTGCTGATCCTGCGGTCGCGCCACCCGCCAACGGCTACTATGTACAGGTCGCGGCCGTCAGCAAGCAGGAAGACGCCGATTCGCTTGTGGATGCTCTCAAGAAGAAACAATACCCAGCCTTCTCAGCAACTGCGCAGCCCGACAAGCTATTCCACGTACAGGTCGGCCCCTACGCCGACATCAAAGATGCCGAAGCCATGCGCGGCAAGTTGGTCAGCGACGGCTACAACCCGATCTTGAAAAAGTAGGCTGAACTGACGCTCCGTCCTTCTCGCCCCAAATTGGCATTGCCATTCCCGTATCCGGCAGCCAAGCTGCCCGAGTTCCAACCCGCCACCAGCACCCCCGTGCCACGGCATCGCTTAGTCATTGAAAACAAGGTCGCGGCTCGTTCCGACGTCATGGGTTAATGACTCTCTGGATTTTGGCCGATGAAGTGCGAAGGAAGCCAGCGGGTCGATAAGACCAGACTTATAAACGGAGAAGGGGAGAAAACGAAATGCGGAAACAGAAGGGTTTTTCACTGATTGAGTTGCTGATTGTGGTCGCGATCATTCTGATCATCGCTGCCATTGCTATTCCAAACCTGTTGCGGGCGCGCATTGCGGCCAATGAGTCGTCTGCGGTCAGCTCTGTGCGTACCATGAACACTGCCCAAGTCACGTACCAGTCAACCTATCCCACGGTCGGCTATAGTTCCACCGTTGCGGTTCTGGGGCCGAGCGCCTCGACCGGTTGCACCACTCCAGCTTCGACCAACGCTTGCTTAGTCGACTGGGTCGTCGCCCAGGCCGGCTCAGCCGCTAAGGCGAAGAGTGGATATTGGTTCAACGATACACCGGGTGCCGCGGGAGCGGGCGGAATCATCCCCGGCTACACTATCGACGGCATTCCGGCAGCAGTTAACCAGACCGGTGTGCGTGGCTTCTGCTCGAACGAAGATGCTGTGATTCGCTTCACCGCAGTTGGACTCGCTGGGTCCGGCGGCGGAGCTGCTTGCGCGGCCTACACCGCTCTGCAATAAGCCTTGGTTTCGAGTTGAGCGCCCAAAGTAAAGAGTAGACGTAAAGGCCGCGTCCGAACCAATGTTCGCCGGCCGACCAAAGGATGGGAACGAATCCCATGCAGTTCGCATAAGTATGTAACCAAATGCCCGCCCCTCCAGTATCAGCAAGTGAGGGACATTTTCCCGGTGGCGGGGGTGGTTATGGCGAACGTAGAGGCTGGGCGTGTGCAACCAACGGATGGTGCAGCCCAGTGGCTGACGACAATAGCATCGTTAATGGTGGGCAGCGCTTTCTTTGCCCTGTGGTTCTGGCTGTTGCCGTCCTGGCTTGGCTTCCGCGTGAACGCGGAACGCCCGCCCTGGCGATGGGTTGCTGCTCTGCCCTCGGTGCTCGGTTTCGCGGTCGCCCTGCGTTGCGTGTGGGACTTCGGACACACCGGCCACGGAACCCCCGCGCCCTTCGCTCCGCCGCAGCGACTGGTGGTGGTGGGATTCTATCGCTACGTGCGTAACCCGATGTACCTCGGCTTCTTCACCGGATGGATCGGTCTGTGGATAGTATTCGGACGGGCCAACTGGTCCGTCATCGCCGCGGTGGCCGTAGTCTTCGGAGTCAATCTTTTCGTACGTCTATACGAGGAACCACACCTGCACAAGGTGTTCGGCACAGACTACCAGGAATATCGCCGCAACGTGCGCCGCTGGTTACCGCGTATGAAGCCGTGGGCGCAGTGAGACTCGGTGCGCCTATGGCATTCTCTTGGCCTCAAGTTCGCCATCAACAAGCGTATAGAGAATTCCGGTCACCTTACCCGATCTATCGCGAACGAACCTCTCCACCCACCCATCCTCTCGGCTGAAGAAGGTGTCGTACTGGCCGGGAAGAAGTTCGGTGGCTTCCCCACTTGCCCAAGTCTCAGAAGTCTATCGTCCTTGCGAACGATAGAAAGTTCGCCTTTGTCGCCGTTCTCCCCGAAACGGTAGTGGCCCACGTAGTCGTCCAAGTGATCGTTTGCGGAAGACTTCCGGTCTTTGTTCGGTATATCGGTTTCGTGGAAAGCCACCAGCTTCCACTCGCCATTTGTGCACGTAAGGACACGCGTGGTTCTGGAGGCTGCACCCCAACTGGTGCCCGACTTCTTGTCATAGTCGGTCCAGTGCTTCGTTTGATTCACAATTGCGACGCCGCCCGCAAATACCACTTGAACATCTTCGGGCTGCTCATCGGTATCGGTATGGATATTGCCTTCGGGTTTCCTGAGTTCGGCAAGGACGTCCGGCTTTCGCTTGCGCACACCGCCATCGTCGATAGAGATGAAGCTATCGTCTACCAATTTGTCGTATGCGGCTACATCGCGATTGCGATGGGCGGTCCAGATCTGGTGGCTCACTTCGCGCACGGCTTGTTCAGTGGCGGGACATGAAATAGCAGCTTGATTCTGTTGGGCGAGTGCGTGAAGAAATGACAAAAGCACGACGAATGCAACGGAGAGTGGTCTGGCGGTCATGTGGCCTCCGCCGCAACAGTGTACTGCGGAGACACAGCCGCGTTTCAGCTGAATCTTTGCTCCTTCCACGGATCGCCGTACATGTGATATCCGTTCTGCTCCCAGAACCCCGGCGCGTCGTGCTCCAACAGTTCGAATCCGCGCACCCACTTCACCGACTTCCAAGCATAGAGATGAGGCACAATCAATCGCAACGGATATCCATGATCGACCGGCAAAGGCTCGCCATCATGATGCGTCGCCAGCAGCACTTCCGGACGGTCCAAATCTGCCAACGGCACATTCGCCGTGAATCCCTGCTCAGCGTGCACCATAACGTACGCCGCTTTGGGCGTGGGCCGGCTCCGTCGCAGCAACTCTTGCACGGACACTCCATCCCACCGATTGTCGAAGCGGCTCCAACGCGTCACGCAATGAAAATCACTGGTCCGCTGCACCTTTGGCAAGGCGTTGAATTCGTCCCAACTGAGTCTCGCGGGAGTCTCCACCAGCCCATAGATACGAAAATCCCAGGCTTGCGGATCAAACTGTGGCACCGAGCCATAATGCAGCACCGGCCACTTCAGCGTAAGCGACTGCCCCGGCGGTAAACGCCCTTCCTCTTTCATGCGCCGCTCGAGCTGTTTGCGTTCAGTGCCTTCGAATAACATGAGGTTTGTTTTCTTCGCGATCTTTGCGCACCCTTTGCGCACCTTGCGGTCAAAAGCTTATCAGCTCATATTGACATCGGTCGATGCGTGGGTCTATTCCTATCTTGCCATGGCTGAACTCCTATGACCGAATCCCAAAGAGCCTTCAATCGCTCATTGCACGCCATTAGCGATCCCACTCGCCGCAGGATTCTCCAAGTGTTAAAGAAAGGCTCATCCGGCAAGCACGCAGGACTCTGCGCCTCCGACATCGAAATAAAGATCCACCTTTCCCAGCCGACCATCTCTCATCACATGGCTGTCCTGCAAAAAGCGGGATTGGTCGAGGCTAAGAAGGAAGGATTGTGGAGATGGTATCGAAGAAACGAAGAGGCCCTAAACGCATTCACCCGCAAACTGCGGCGCAGCTTGTAACCTAGCTTGCCCCTACCGCACTGGCCTTTTGCAGCAGACGCCGCGCATGTCCAATCAAGTCGCCCACTTCAAACGGCTTCACCAGATAGGGCAACTGGTTGTTCTGTAGGAATTCGCGCACCTCAGGCTCCGCCACGCTGGCGAAGGTAACTAACAAGTGTTTCTCCAGACCCGGCAGGTTCTCTGTCATCCAGCGATACACCTCGATCACACTGCCATTCCCCGGCATCTTTCCATCCATGATGACGGCGTCGAAAGCCTGCTTGTTCAGCAGCGATCTCAACTCTTCTCCGCCCATGCAGGTGACGACTTCCGCACCCGCGCCCGACAGCACGTCGCGCTCAAACTCGAGAACAGCCTCTTCATTCTCCAACAGCAAAATCCGCCCTTCGACCGCCGATTCCCGCCGCGGCGCAGGCACTACGTTCTCCACCGCCATCGTCCCACTGGCCGAGGGCAATCGAACCTGGATCACCGCGCCGCCTTCCTCCAGATTGCGGGCAGAAATACTTCCGCCGTGTTCCTGAATAATTCCGTAGCAAATGCTGAGGCCGAGCCCCGTGCCCTTACCAACGCTCTTCGTCGTATAGAACGGCTCGAAGATGCGCTTCGGCTCCTTGATGCCCGGACCCGAATCCTGGAATTCGGCATGCAGATGCCCGTCCTTGGCATACACCGACACCCGCAGATTGCCTCCCTGACCGCTCTCCAGCATTGCGTCCACGGCATTGTTGATGATGTTCAGGAACACCTGCTCCATCTGATGAGGATCAGCCGTGACCCCCGGAACTGATGGATCGATCTCCCGCTCCACCCTGATGTTGTTGGTCTTCAAGTCGTAGTCGCGCAGCGATAGAGTCTCGTCCAGCACTTTGCAGAGATCAACCTGCTGCTTCTGTGGCTTGCGCTGGCGGGCAAACGACAGCAGGTTCTGCACTACACGATGCGTACGCTGAGCCTGCTTGAACAGCTTGCCTACAAACTCCGAGGCGCGCTCGCTCAGACCTTCACTTTCCAGCAATTGGGCGTAACCCAGAATCGCCGTCAGCGGATTATTCAACTCGTGCGCCACGCCCGCGATCAACTGGCCCACGGCTGACATCTTTTCGCTTTGCAGCAACTGCTCCTGGGTCTTTCGCAAGTCCTCATAAGCCCGGCTGGTTTCCTCGTACAAGCGAACCTTCTCGATGGTGGTCGCCAGTTGCCGCCCAATCGCCACCAGCAGATTCTCATCGTTGCTGGAATACTCCCGGTTTTTCCGGCTGCTGATGCCCATAATTCCTATGGGTTCATCTTTGCTCCACAGCAGCACCCATATCCACGAGCTGGCTCCATCCCCGCGAATGAAATCCACGGCCAGAGCCGGAAGATGAGGTAGGTACTCCTCGGTAATCACTTCGGCGCGGGAGCGAGTCACTAGATCGCCAAAACCTTCCGGCAAATGCACGTCGGCAGATCGAGTACGCTCCGCGCTGTTCTGTCCCCAAGCCGCGCGCCGGCGGAATATGGCTCCCTCAATGTCCGCCAGGTAGATGGATCCGGTTTCCGCTCCTAACAGCGAGATCACTTGCCGCAATGTCAGGTTAAGGATCTCATCCAGATCGAACGACTGCGTGGCGATGACGGCCATCGCGTTCAGCGCATTCAATTCTCGGTTCCGTCTGCGGACTTCATCTTCCGCCCGCTTCTTTTCCGTGATATCGAGCAGGAACCCTTGATAACGGTCCACTTTGCCCTTCGAGTCCCGGGTGGCAAAGCTGCTTTCCATAGCCGTCAGGATGGCTCCATCTTTCCGCCGCAGGGTAACTTCGAAATTCCGCACAAAGTTATGGATGTCGATCTCCCGCCGAAATGCATCTCTCTGCTCGGCTGAGGCATAGAGTTCCGTGTCCAGGTCCACCGCCATCAGTTCGTCACGAGTCGGGTAACCCAGCATGCGGACAAAGGCGTCGTTGCAATCCAGCAACTGGCCGCCAGGGGTGGCTACAAACACGCCCTCTTGGGCCTGCTCGAACAGCAGCCGGTACTTTTCCTCCGCGGCGCGTCGGTCGGAAATATCGCGCACCACGTGAATCGTGCCTTTCTGTCCGCTGCCCTGGGCGCTGCCCTGATCGGTATACGTCGAAGTCGAGATCATGGAGAACCCGCCAAAACAAGGGTCGGGAATTTCATGAAACCCGTCGCCGCTGCGGTTGCAGTAAGGACATCCGCTCCAGGGAGAGACGTGCGGCAGCACTCCTTCGCAAGGCTGCCCGGCAACATCCGCCGGCGCCTGCGCCAGGTGTTGCAACAACGCCAGATTAGCCTTCATGATGCGAAACTCGGAGTCGTGAACCAGCACTAGATCCTGGATCGAGTCGAAAGTGTTCGCCCATTGCCGATGCGACCGTACTATCTGTTCCACCAACCGCAGGTTCTCCACCGCCAGTCCCAACTGGTGCGCGCTCGTAGCCAGAAACTCCAGATCGTCGGGAGTGTAGGAAAGCCGGTGTCCACTGCCCAGAGTCAGCACTCCAATCACTGATTTCTTCCCCAGCACCGGCACCAGAACGCAATGATCGAAACCCTCCCTTTTCAGAAACGGCCGCACGTAGTCGTCCGAAGCGGAAGTGCGAACCACCAGCGCCGCGCCACCGCTCAGTGTGCGCTCGAACTTGTCATCCGTGGGCACCACGCCGCGGTCGCGAAGAAAGTCCTGCGAAAGACCGATTTGCTGCACGATCACCATCTGATCGCCTTCAAACAGCCGGAACCATGCCGCCTTGGCGTGCATCAGGCGCTTCAGTTCTTCGAGCGCTGTGGCCATCATCGGTCCGTGCTGTTGTGCACGGCTGATGCTGTTGGTAAGCGCGTTCACCACTCCCAATCGCCGCGTACGCAGCCTGGAGTCATCCAGCACCACCATCAGCAGGCTTGCTCCGAACAGCAGATCCGTCACCAGCCCGAAACCCGGCGGCAGGTAGTCGCTCACCGGAGCCCAGTCAAGATGGACCATCAGCAGACTCGCGGTCAGCAGCCAGGGTCCAATTTCCCAACGGGCCCAGCGAAAGCGCACCAGCTGAATCGCCGCTGCGAAGGTGATGATGCGGTATCCCACTTCCAGACCAACTCGCAGGGCGAACGAGTCCGGCCACCAGAAGGCCCGGGCCACGGTGTAGCTTATGAGAAGGATGGAAAACACCAGCAAAGGAACTAAAAGCTTGCGAGCATGTGAGTAGATGAAGACTGCGCAAGCGAACAACGAAACCGCCAGAATGAACTGCGACTGTGAACTCGCGACCAACACTTCAAGGTTGGCGCCGCTGAGCGCACTGTGCAGGGTCCAACCGGAAACGAAGTAGGCGAGCCAGCCCACAATCCAGATGAGTAAATAACGCTCGCGAAAAGTGCGAAACACCAAAAGGCTGGCCGCCAAGACGACCAAGGTGGCCGATTCCACCGTCATCATCTTAGGGACTGCCAGCTCCAGGGCGGACCAGCCGCCAAACAGATAGCTGTTCATCGCAATCAAGGGCGTTTGGGTGCTCCCTTCTTGGATACCATGCCCGGCGTAGTTCCCAATCGGGTTTCCGACACTGTTTGGTTACTTTAGGAACCCGTAAATGGGACGCATTTCGCGATAGACTAGAGAGGTTATGCCCTCCGAGCGAATTCTGGTTGTCGACGACGAGGAAGCAATCCGCGAGATTGTTTGCTCCATGCTGTCCGCCGCCGGTTACAGGTGCGGACAAGCTTCTTCCGGCATGACCGCTCTCGCCGTGCTCGAGTCCGGTGAAACTTTTGATTTAATGCTCTCTGACCTGATGATGGCCGATCTCGATGGCATCGGTTTGCTAGAACGCACCAAGGAAAAATTTCCCGACATGCCCGTGGTCATGGTGACCGCGGTACACGACATTTCGGTGGCTTTGGCCGCCATTCGCAACGGCGCCTACGATTATCTGCTCAAACCCTTCGAGCGCGAGCAACTGTTGGCCACGGTGCGCCGTGCGCTGGAGAATCGCCGCCTGAAGCTCGAAAATCGCGCTTATCAGACCGGGTTGGAAGCTAAGGTTGAAGCTCGCACTCAGCAACTCCAGCAGACCATGATCGATCTGGAGCGCTCCTATGACACCATGCTCGAAGCTCTGGGCGATGCTCTCGATCTTAAGGACGCTGAGACCGAAGGCCATTCCAAGCGCGTCACCGCATTCACTATTGCCATCGCCCGTGCCATGGAAGTACCTAAGGAACAGATCACTGTGATTGCCCGCGGGGCATATCTGCACGATATCGGTAAGATCGCCATTCCCGACGCCATCCTGCTCAAGCCGGGGGCGCTGACTCCGGACGAGATCACCGTCATGCGCGAGCACTGCTACCGCGGATATCAATTACTGAAAAGAATCTCTGTCTTGGCTGAAGCCTCCGAAATCGTGTACTCGCACCAGGAACGCTATGACGGCAGCGGCTATCCTCGCGGCCTCAAAGGCGAGGAGATTCCCTTGGGTTCGCGCATCTTCTCCGTAGCAGACACGCTCGATGCCATCACTTCCGACCGCGTCTACCGTGCGGCCCAGTCTGTCAGCGCCGCACGTGAGGAGATCGAACGCTGGTCTGGACGTCAGTTTGATCCCAAAGTCGTCAAGGTCTTCCTTTCCATGCCGGAGCACATCTGGAGCGATCTGCGCAAGGAACTAGACGGTCGACCTCACTTTCCGCCTACTCTACCGGCAAAGGCGGCAGCCAGCCGTTAACTGCAACTTTTCCTGGTTGCGGCGTTCTCACTCTGCCGGCCCGGTTCCGGCGTATACACTTTCTTCATCACTCACAGGAGGCATTCATGAAACCCTGCCTGACGCTGTTCGCCGTTCTTCTGGCAACCACTTCGCTTGCCTTTGGACAGGATCGTCCCACCGTCACCGCCCAGCCCAACACCGTGTACGTCTCAGCTGATGGAAAGTTCGAGGCAAATCCGGACACAGCCGTCGTCCAATTCAATATCTCAGCTCAGAAGGACAAATCCAGCGAAGCCTACGAGCGCGCTTCGCAGGCGGCGGAGCAAGTACGGCAGATTCTGCGTTCCAATGGGATCGATCCCAAAGAAGCGCAAATCGGTGCTTTCTCCATTCAACCGGTTTACGACTACTCCAAAGCCAAGCAAAAGCTAGTTGCCTATCGCGTGAACGCCGATGTGACACTGAAGTTGAAAGATTTCACCAAGGTCGCCGCTCTCGCGCAGCAGTTTTCGGACATGGACGTGACCGGCAACCAATCCGTGAGCTACACGCTTGAGGAAATTGATGTGGCGAAAACCAAGGCCGTCGAAGATGCCTACCGTCGCGCCCGCCTGTCAGCCGCTGCGATCGCGAAGGCCGGTGCACGCACCTTGGGCGATTTGTCTTACGCATCGGTGGACACATTCGAGAATGTGCGCGTGCAACCCATGGCCATGGGGCTGCGTAAGGCCGAACTCGCCGCGCCCGCCGTGCCCGGTCCGACCGAAGAATTCACTCCACAAACTGTGAGCGTCACCGCCCACGTCAACACCATATTCAACCTGAAGTAGGAACGGAAATCACGGCTCCGACCCTGGCGCCCGGGTCACATTCGGCACTCGCGACGCATCCAGCGGAACATCCCGCTGCACCACTAGTTCGAGCGTCGTGCCGGCATCCATCTTCACATCATCGCCCCGGGTCAACATGGCAATAGCCGTGCCGACGGCTCCGCCAACTCCAGCTCCAATCAGCGCGCCCTTGCCTCCCTGACTGAGGCCTCCAACCACCGCTCCGGTCCCAGCGGTGGTTGCGACCGTTCCCACCTTCGAGCCGGTCTGGCTATCTTTCTGAAGCGTTCCTTCCTGGTCCTTCACTCCGGTCTTATCCAGTCCTGGCGCATTTTCCACCGCGCCAGGAAGAATCACGGTGTATCCGCTCGGATAAATCAAACTCGTAAAGTGCATCATTACTTGCGCTCGGCCTTTAACTCGCCCACCGCGCTGGATCTCACTGATTCTCCCCTGCACATAGGTTCCCGCAGGAATCAACACTCGATTGTTGGCCACCACCGGAAACGTGGTCTCGGCATAGACAGCATCGCCGGTGCGCGTGCCTTTGGTCGAGATGGCATGTTTCAGCGCCACCGGCACTTTGGTCCCGGCAGGGATGGTCAGGGTCTCGACTGCGGGCACCGCGGCAGGCGCAGTTGTGGCCGGATTCGTCTTTAGGTTAGGAGCAGTGCTGGTAGCACTTTGTGCCCAGGCCAGCCCAGCCAGGCAACCCGCCACGACTGCGATTCGCATACAACACCTCGCGCCAGAAAACAGTTGCAACAGTATAGAACGCCGTTAATAAACGGATGCAACCAGTCCGGGAAGTGCTGTACGGTTTAGGTTGGGCTGAGACTCGAAAGCTGAAAGCTAAATCGGCATCACTCCGACTTCAAGTTCCACCTCGGTAGTATCGACCATGACAATCGCGTCCCAAGGACAGCCGTCGAGGAAGGCTCCATCAGGACCTTTACTGAGGCATTTCTTGCAACCGATGCAGAGGATGGGATCCACCTGAATCCGGCCAAATGGCGGATGGTCTTCGTCCGGGACCCAGAACATGCAGTCTTCAACCGGGCAATATTCCACGCAGGCAGGCGAGCCGGCACACCCAGTGCAGCACTCGGTGATGACCGCCAACTCCTTTGGTTTCTTCTTGCGAGGAGTGTCAATCCCCGTCGACCGGGGCTCGAATTTGAACTCGTCGGGAACCATCCCCACAGCCTTGGTATCGGCAGCCATGGCGGAATTATAGCATTCAGCGCTCAGCCTTCAGCACCCAGCCAATCGAAGCGGATTTGCCAGCCATAGAGTACCGGGCGCTGGCAACTGAATGCTAAAGGCTGAGTGCTGAAGGCTAATGTTCACCCATCACATTCTCCACCGCCACACTTCTGCTATAGTGGCGCTTTCACCACAAAAGACCGGCGGAAGGAGTACCCATCATGGCAGGCAAAAGCGTCAACAAAGTCATTCTCATCGGCAATCTGGGCAAGGATCCCGAAGTGAAGTACACGCCGCAAGGCACTCCGGTGGCGAAGATTTCTCTCGCCACCAACGAGCGCTACAAAGACAAGGCCGGCGAATGGCAGGACCGCACCGAGTGGCACAATGTGGTGCTATGGCAGCGGCTGGCCGAGATCGCAGGCGAATATTTGAAAAAGGGCGGAAAGGTGTACATCGAAGGCCGCCTGCAAACCCGCTCCTGGGACGACAAACAAACCAACCAGAAGAAATACATGACCGAAGTGGTGGCCAGCGATCTGGTTTTGCTGGGCGGACGCGGCGAAGCTGCCGGCGACGGTGGTTCCGCGCGGGGCGCAGCCGCTACTGGTGGCAACAATTTCGATCAGCGCATGCCTGACGCAGAACCAGTGTCAGCCACGTCATCGCCCATCAGCGATGAAGACATCCCGTTCTAGACGAACGGACCTAAAGCCCAGGCCATTGATCGTAACGGACGCGCACTGATAGAAGTATTCAACCCCTCGATCCGTGGCCAGTTGCCTTGCCTCATGACAATCTCCGTTGTTTCCAATAGACTGTCCCGCTAGCCGAGGAGGCCTGCTGTGGACAGCACTTTCCCTCCCGAACAAAGCGTGCAACCGGTTCCGCCTTCCAGCTATCGTGATCGCCGCGGCGGGCTGCTCGCTTGTGGCATCATCCTGATCCTCTGCGGTGGTTTGGCGGCGCTGGGAATTCCCCTTGTTCTGCTCGGGGCCTTGCTGTCTCGTAAGGCAACTGGGTCAGCCATGCCCGTCGGGACATACTTCACCTCAGTCATGACTTACTCATTCCTTGCGGGGCTCTTGGTGACCTTGGGCATCGGTTCCATCCAGGTGCGGCGATGGGCACGCGCCCTGGTGATGATCCTTTCCTCGGTCTGGCTGACTGTAGGGATTTTAGTCACAGTGCTTATCACCGCCGTCTTGCCTGCCAGCTTCATGGCTGGCTTCAGACAGGGCGCAAGTATGAATCCCAATGCGCCAGCCCCCTCGCCAGCGCTGATTGCAGTCATTCTGACGATTTTCATTGTGCTCTTCTCGGTCTTTCTGGTCGTGCTGCCGTTGGGCTTGTTGCTCTTCTATCGCACCAACAATGTCGCAGAAACCTTCCAGCACCGTGATCCGCAACCGCGTTGGACGGACCGTTGTCCCATGCCGGTGCTCACCATAAGCCTGCTGTTCGCCTGCGCAGCTCCGTACTATTTGTTCATGAGCTTTACCACTCCCCTGATTCCATTCTTCGGCCGGTATCTGACCGGCATTCCGGGAGGCTTGGGATGCGCATTGCTGGCTGGCCTGGATGCTTACCTTGCACTCTCCTTCTTTCGCTTGAAACTGGTGGGCTGGTGGGTGGCAGTGGGCTATCTGACACTGCGCACTGTCTCGGCCGCTATCACGTTTCGCCGCGGTGATTTGTTGCGGGCTTATTCCAGCCTGGGCTGGAAAGAGCCACAATTGCAGGCCATGGCCTCAAACCCCATTTTTCGCTCTGGCGTGGTTCTATGGTGGAGTCTTGCATTCACGCTGTTGTTCCTTGGATACGTGGTTTGGCTGAAAAGGTATTTCCGCTCGCCGACGGATCATGTCGAGGCAATAACATCGTCAGCCAGCCTGTGAGCCGAGTCCTCGAGCTCCGACGCTTAAGCCTTGGCAGTCGCCGCGCCATTCGACTAACCTAGAACAGGGGTTCCTTCATGTCCGATCTAGCCAGCAAGAATTGTGTTCCGTGCAAGGGAGGCGTTCCGCCGCTCGAAGGCGAGCAACTCCATGCTCTCAGCCATCAACTTCCCAATTGGACCGTGGTCAACGAACATCACATCACCCGCGCTTTCAGCTTTCCTGATTTCACGCAGGCCCTGGACTTTGTGAACCGCGTGGGCGCCCTCGCCGAAGAACAAGGCCATCATCCGGACATTCTGCTGAAGTGGGGCAAAGCCGAGATCACAATCTGGACCCACAAAATCGACGGCCTGACCGAAAGCGACTTCATCATGGCTGCCAAAATTGATTCGCTATACCCCGGATAGAGACGATGATTGCAACAATCACAGTCTGTCTCTACTCGCGTTTCTTGACTTCTCAGCACCGCTCAGCCTAACCTTGCCAACGCTGCAGAGTTGCTAACATTAACCCTACAACCCCGTCTGTTCTGTGCAGGAGCTTGTCCCATGAAACTTTTTCTGCGTCTGGTAGCGCTTTGTCTGCTGAGTGCGGCGGCCTTTTCCCAAAGCGACGAAGTCGCTCCCAACGAAAACCTGATTGTTGAAGGCATCCCCAAGATTCCCGCCTCGCTGGCAGATACCGTCGACCGCTATAGCAACTTCCGCGGCGCTTCTCTCGACAGCTGGGATCCCGCCAAACGCGAAATGCTGATTTCCACACGCTTCGCCGATACCAGCCAAATACACCTTGTGAAGATGCCCGGCGGCGCGCGCACCCAAATCACTTTCTACGCCGACCGGGTCGCAGGCGCGCAGTACTCTCCCACCAGGGACGAGTCGTTCGTTTTCTCGAAAGACGTTGGCGGAGGCGAGTTCTTCCAGCTCTACCGCTACGATATCGCCACCGGCGACGCAACCTTGCTGACCGACGGCAAGTCGCGCAACACCGATCCCATCTGGTCACATGCGGGCGACAAAATGGTTTACGCATCCACCCGCCGAACCGGCAACGACCTTGATCTCTACGTCGTCAATCCCGCCGACCCCAAAAGCGATCATCTGCTGGCGCAGTTGCAGGGTGGTGGCTGGTCGGCGCTCGATTGGTCCCCGGATGGACAGAAGATTCTGGCAAATGAGGGAATCTCGGCCAACGAGAGCTATGTCTGGCTTGTCGACGCCGCCAGCGGCGAGAAAACTCTGCTTACCCCCAAAGGTGGCGACGTAAAGATCGCCTACAACGGTGGCCGTTTCAGCAAAGATGGCAAAGGCATTTACGTCACCTCCGACAAGGATTCTGAATTCCTGCGCCTCACCTACATCGATCTGGCAACCAAACAACACATCTATCTCACCAGTAATATCCCCTGGGATGTCGATGAGTTCGACCTCTCCAACGACGGCCGCACCATCGCCTTCGTAACCAACGAAGATGGCCTCGGCGTGCTGCACCTCCTCGACACCAAGACACGTAGAGAGAAACCCGTGCCCAGTCTGCCGAAGGGGTTGGTCTCCGGGATATCCTGGCACAAGAACAACCGCGATTTGGGTTTTAGCATTTCCTCTGCCCAAACCAGTTCCGATGTTTACTCGCTCGATGTGCAGAGCGGCAAAGTCGAGCGCTGGACCTTCAGCGAAACCGGCGGGTTGAACACTGCCGGATTCCCCGAGCCCGAGCTTATCCACTGGAAATCATGGGACGCGCGAGCCATCAGCGGATTCCTTTATCGCCCGCCCGCCAAGTACACCGGCAAGCGCCCGGTGATTATCAACATCCACGGCGGTCCCGAAGGCCAGTTTCGGCCCGGCTTTGTCGGTCGCTGGAATTATTACTTGAACGACCTCGGCGTCGCCATGATCGCTCCCAAT
>Ga0308309_10001069_pt1 | contig 16322 bp, 15 predicted proteins | sample HubBroMetageWFT5_FD_192491 | JGI IMG/M metagenome (GOLD analysis project Ga0308309, IMG submission 192491) | Warmed and freeze-thawed soil microbial communities from the Hubbard Brook experimental Forest, New Hampshire - Hubbard Brook CCASE Soil... | ecosystem: Environmental > Terrestrial >...
CGCTCGAGCGGTCGCTCGCCCGGAGAGGCAAGTCGGCGCCGTCGTCGACCGGGGACGACCGCAACCGCCCTAGCCCAGACGACCGCAACCGCCCTCGCCCGGACAACCGCAACCGCCCGCGCCGTGGCGATCGTAACCGCCATCGCCCGGACGACCGCAACCGCCCTCGCCGATCCACCGGCAAGCGCCTCCGGACCCGGATCCTGAGCGCGAAGACCATCGTCGCGGCGGCGGTCTTGGCGGCGATTGTGGCGAGCGTGCTCGCCAACAATGGTCCGGACTCCGCTCCGACGCTGGCGCGCGCGGACGCGCAGCGGGCCGCGACAGCGGCACCGTCCGCGAAAGCCCGTGCTCGCCACGCCGCCCTGGCCGCATGGCGGCGCTGCCCGCTTGCGATCGCACCCGCGGGCTACGTGAATCCGCTCGCACAAGCGATCATCAACCCGGAGCGGGTCGACCAGGGCGTCGACTACTCCGGAGTCGGGAAGCTCGTGGCGATCGGTGCCGGCCGGATCACCCGCCTGATAGTGGAAGGCAGCGGCTGGCCGGGAACGTTCATCCAGTACCGACTGCTCGACGGCGCCGACGCCGGCTGCTACGTCTACTACGCCGAGGGCGTCGTCGCCGCGGACGGGCTGCGCGTAGGCGATCGGGTCAGCGCCGGCGAGCCGATCGCGACGATCATCCCGGCGTACTCGACGGGCATCGAGCTCGGGTGGGGCGCCGGCGTCGGCACGAAGGCCTACGCACAGGTCGCGAAGCAGTGGAATCCGACCGACGACGAGGACAACATCGCGAGCGCGGCAGGCAAGAGCTTCTCCGCGCTGATCGGCGCCCTCGGAGGACCGCCGGGCAAGATCGAGGGATAGCGGGCGGCCGCTACTCGCCGAGGATGTCGGTCGAGCGCTTCATCGCATCGGTCAGGTGTCGGCGCACGAGCGACTCGGCGCGCCGGCCATCACCGGCTTCGATCGCCTCGATGATCTGCTCGTGCTCGCGGACGTCGAGCAGCATCCGGTCGCGGTTGCCCGGCGCTCGGCGTCCAGCCTCGCTTAAACGCCCGGCCCGCGAGTCATCCGGCCGCGTCTCGACCTGGCGCTCGTAGATCGTCTCGCCAATCCGGGCCACCCACAGCCGCTCGGCGAACTGGACGAGGAACTCGTTGCCAGAGGCTTCGGCGAGCGCGAGGTGAAACTCGCGGTTGGCCTCGAAGCTCCGCTGGACGTTGCGCAGCGAGCGACGCTGGGCGGCCACGGCGGCGCGCATCCGCTGGAGCGGCTCCGCGAGTCGACGTCCGGCGGCCAGCCGCGCCGCCCCCGGCTCGATCACGGTCCGGGCCTCGTACGAGCCGCGCATGCCGACCTGATCGACGTCGGCCACGCGTGCTCCCCGGTTGGTCCGCATCTCGACGAGCCCCTCGGCAGCCAGCCGGCGGAGCGCCTCGCGCACCGGCGTGCGCGAGACGCCGAGCTCCTCGGCCAGGTCCTCCTGGTGAACCCGGGCGCCGCGGGGAAGCGATCCACTCGAGATCCGCTCGCGGATCGCCATGTACACCTGGTCGACGACGCTCGCGATGTTGAGGCGGTCGGCCGATGCAGCAGGTTCAGGCAAGCTCATCCAGCACCGCCGCGGTCGCCGCAACCAGCTCGTCGACCTCGTCGTCGGTGATGATCAGCGGCGGCGAGTACGCGACCGAGTTGGCGTACGGCAGCCCGCGGCCAATGACCCCGCGGCGCAGGAGAGCCTCAGTGAACGGCCCCGGCGCGACCGACGGCTCCAGGCCGATCGCCCACACGAGCCCCTCGCCCCGGACCTCGGCAACGCCGTCCCGCCCGACGAGCCCCTCGAGTCCCGCGCCGAGCCGCTTCCCGGCCGCGGCCGCCTTCGCCGGCAGATCCTCGGCCTGCATCAGCCGGACGTTCGCCACCCCGGCGGCGCAGCACGTCGGGTGGCCGGTGTAGGTGTTGCCGTGGGCCAGCATGTAGCCGGGGTCGGCCTCGAGCCACTCCCGGACGCGGGGCCCGACGAACACGCCGCCGAGCGGCAGGTATCCGCTCGTCACCGCCTTGGCGAAGGTCATCAAGTCAGGCATGACGCCGTAGTGCTGGGAGGCGAACCACGAGCCGAGCCGTCCGAACCCGGTGATCACCTCGTCGAAGATCAGCAGCGCGCCGCACTCGTCGCACAGCTCGCGCAGCCCCTCGAGGTAACCGTCGGGTGGCGGGAACACGCCGCCGGCCCCGATCACGGGCTCGGCGATGATCGCCGCGATCCGCTCAGGCCCGTGGTACTGGACGGCGGCCCGCATCGCCTCGACGCTGTCGCGCTCGACCTGGAAGAAGTCGGGCAGGAGCGTCCCGAACGGATCGCGGTTTGCCGGGAGCCCGCCGGCCGACGTCCCGCCGAGCATCACGCCGTGGTAGGCATAGTGGCGGCTGAGGAACACCGTGCGGCCGCCGTCGCCGGCTGCCTTATGCCCGGCCCGCGCGATCTTGATCGCGCTGTCGATCGCCTCCGAGCCCCCGCACGTGAACAGCACCCGTGCGTCGGGGATGGGCTCGAGCTCCAGCAGCAGCCCCGCGAGCTCGTCCTCGGGGGCGTTCGTGAACCGGGCGAACGTGTGGTAGGCCTCGAGTTTTCCCATCTGCTCGGTGACAGCGTCGGCGATCTCGCGCCGGCCATGGCCCGCGGCGCAGTACCACAGCGAGGCGGTGCCGTCGATGTAGCTCTTGCCATACACATCCCAGATGCGGCAGCCCTCGCCGCGCACGATCTCGAGATAGTCCTCGGCCGCGCGGGCCGGGGCGGCAAACGGATGCAGGACCTGGGGAATGCTCAACGGACCACCTCCACGCTTCGTTCGGCTTCTTTTTCGGGCATGGTCAGGGCGACGTGCAGCGTCTGCGCCGTGACCGCGGGCTGCTCGCCCACCTCGGGGAGCGCCTCCTCGTCCTGGACGACGGTGTTCTCGAGCCTGCCGATCCCGTCGATCTCCACCGCGACGACGTCGCCCGGCTCGACCGGTCGCGAGTTCGCCGGCGTCCCGGTGAGCAGCACGTCGCCGGGCTCGAGCGTGATCAACCGCGCCAGGTCGGCGATCTGGTAGGCGAACGAGAACATCAGGTCCGTCCCGGTGTGCCCGTGCTGCACCGCTTCGCCGTTCACGAACGTCCGCAAAACCAAATCGTCCGGGTCGACGTCGCCGGGGTCGACCATCACCGGGCCGAGCGGACAGAACCCATCTTGGCCCTTGACGCGCAGCATCGAGCCGCGGTCGGCGTGGCGGAAGTCATGGACGCCCCAGTCGTTGGCGACCGTGTAGCCACCGACATAGTCGAGTGCCTCGTCAAGCCCAACGCGGTGGCAGCGGCGTCCGATCACGACCGCGACCTCACCCTCGTAATTGAGGAATCGGCAGCCTGGCGGCCGGCGCACCACGGCGAGATGCCCGGAGACCGACGAGGGAGGCTTCATGAAGTAGGAAGGCTCGCTCGGCATACGAGCCATCTTGTATTCCTCCGCGCGCGAGCGATAGGTGAGGTGGGTGGCGAGGATCTTGCTCGGCGTCACCGGCGACAGCCAGCGTTTGACTTCACTGATTTTTATTTCAGTGCCGTCGGCCGTGACCGTGTCGCCATCGAGCGTGCCCTCGACCGCCCGGCCGTCGTGCTCGATCCGTACCCGTTTCATGTGATCAACGCCTCCTGTTCGTGCTGGGCCACGACCTCGACGCCGTCGACGGTGTAGCCGAAGGAGTAGCGGTAGCCGCGGAGCATCTCGCGCGGCGCGATCGCCTGCAGATCCTCGAGGGTGTCGTCGTAGAGGCGGAGCTCGGCGCTCCCCTCCCAGACCTCGGTCATGTCGCGGTCGTACCCGCCGGCACGGACGAGCTCGAACACGTCGGGCCGGTCGCCGGCCGCGGCCGGGAAGTGCCGGGTGTTGTACATGGGCGGGTCGTTCACGGTCGGCCCGGTCTGCGAGACGTGCTCGAGCGTCACCACCATCCGCGCGACCTGCCGGTCGTTGGCCGTGCACGTGGCGCCGAAGCGACCGCCCCGCTCGAGCCCCGGCGTCGCCTTACCGGCCGCGAACAGCCGCGTCATGTGGATCGAGCCGAGCTTCTTGGGGAACCCCTGGATCCACCCGCGGTACATCGCGAAGTCCTTGTCGACCCAGATGTACACGCAGCGGCTCACCGGCTGGCCGTTGTAGCGAGCGCCGACGACCAGGAAGAACTCGTGGTACTGGGACTGGATCGGGTCCTCGAGCTCGTGGAGGTCGAGCGAGCACGACTGCCAGTCGGCGAAGATCGCGGCGACCGCGCCCGGGTCCTCGGCCGGCTCGAGCTCGGGCGGAAGGAGCGCCGCCACCGCGTCCGGGTCGGTGCGGTACTCGGCGATCAGGAAGTCGCCCGAGTAATGCCACGGTGGCGGCGGGACGATCCCCGCCCGCCCGTCCGGCGACAGCGGAGCGGTGTACCCGCGCAGGGTCACGCAACCACCCCAGACCGCTCGCGGCAAGCCGCGATCAGCTGCGCAAACAGCCCGCGCTGCGAGGGCTCGTGCATCTTCTCCGGATGCCACTGAACCCCGACGCAGTGCCAATCGGATCGCGGCTCGACCGCCTCGATCACGCCGCCCGGGGCGGTCCCGGTGACCTCGAGCTCGCCCGGGTCGGCGATCCCGTGGTGGTGGATCGTGTTGACCGCGATCCGCGCCGAGCCGCCTAACGCTCGCTGAACTCGAGACCCGGCGACGAGCTCCACCGGGTGACGTGCCGACAGGATTGCTTCGGGCGTGAGGCCGCCAAGATCGGTGTGGCCGTCGACGCCCGCGAGCCGCTGGGCCAGCCGGCCGCCGTGTGCAACAGCCAGGAGCTGCGCGCCGCGGCAGATCCCGAGCGTCGGCAGGCACTCCTTACGCGCAGTGCCGATCAGCGCGAGCTCCCAGCGGTCGGCGTCAGCATCCAGCTCATCGGCGTTCTCGAGCTCCGCGTCATACGACGCCGGGTCGACGTCCCCGCCGCCGGTGAGCAGCAGCCCATCGGCCAGAGGGAGTAGGTCTCCGAGCACATCACTGGGAGGGCGGGACACCACTAGCGGCAGGCCACCGGCGTTGAACACCCGCGCCGCGTACGCAGGGTCGAGCGTGTCAAGAAGCGTCCGCTCGCCCAGATAGGTGGGGAGCGGACGGCGCCACGAGGTAACAAGGATGCGAGGACGCTCCATACGAGAGGTTTACGCTTGGGCGCAAAGCGCGAGCGCTCTGAATACATTATGTGATCGACGAGGTTCCCGCCAGGGTCGTCCGAACCTCTTCGGCCTCGCGCAGCTTGTAGCGCTGGACCTTTCCGGTCGGAGTCCGCGGCAGGTCCTCGACGAATTCGATCACGTGCGGGTACTCGTAGCGGCGAAGGTTGCCCTTGCACCAGGTGCGCAGCTCGTCGGCGAAGGCGTCCGCGTCCGCTGGCGTGCCCGAGGTGCAGATCACGAATGCCTTGATCCGGCTGATGTCGTCGATGTGGACACCGATCACCGCGGCCTCGGACACCGACGGATGGCGGACGAGACAGCCCTCGACATCGGCCGGAGACACCCACAGGCCGCCAACCTTGATCATGTCGTCCGAGCGGCCCTGGTAGACGTAGTGGCCGTCGGCGTCGACGATGTAGCGGTCGCCGGTGTGGAACCAGTCGCCGCGCATCGAGAGGCAGGTCTTGTCGCGCTGGTGCCAGTAGTAGGCGGCGCAGCTGTCGCCGCGCACCATCAGGTCGCCCGGCTCGGCGGGGCTCACGTCGAGCCCGCGCTCGTCGACGAGTCTCAGCTCGTACCCCGGCACTGGGCGCCCCGACGTCCCCGGGGCCAGATCGGAGAGCGTGTTCGAGCAGTAGATGTGGAGCATCTCGGTCGAGCCGATCCCGTCGAGGATCGGCACGCCGGTGAGGGCCTGCCAGCGGGAAAGCACCGCCGCGGGCAGCGCCTCGGCCGCCGACACGCACGCGCGGACGCCCGAGAAGTCGACCTCGGCCGCCCCCGGTGCCTTGACCATTGCGGCGTACAAGGCCGGCACCGAGAAGAACAGCGTCGGCCGATAGCGGTCGACTGCCTCAAAGATGCGCTCCGGTGTGGAGCGGCCCTTGACCAACCCCGCGCACGCTCCGACCGAGAGGGGGAACGACAGCGCATTCCCCAGGCCGTAGGCATGGAACAGCTTGGTCGTCGAGTAACACACATCGCCGGCGGCGATCTGCAGGACGCCCAGCGCGTACTGCTCGACGGTCACCCCGATGTCGCGGTGCGCGTGGACGACGCCCTTCGGCCGTCCGGTCGAGCCCGAGCTGTAGAGCCAGAACGCCATGTCCTCGCGGTGGGTATCCGCCGGCGGTGCCAGTTCCCCGGAGCCGGCGTGCGCGCGGACCATGGCATCAAAGCTCGCGTGCCGCCCCGGGTCGCCGTCGACGACGAGCACGTGCAGGCCGAGCCGCGAATCGAGCTCGGCCTCGAGCGCCGGCAGCAGCGACGCCTCCACGACCAAGACGCGCGCATAGCTGTCGTCCAGGTAGTAGACGTAGTTGTCGACACGATCCATCGGGTTGACCGGAACCGGGACGGCGCCGATCCGCATCGCCCCGAGGAACGTCGCCGGGAACGCCGGCGAGTCGTCGAGGATCATCAACACGCGCTGCTCGCGCTGGACGTCGAGGTCGGTCAGGTAAGACGCGACCGCCGCGGTCAGCGAGGCTAGCCCCCCGTAGGTCACCGCCCCGGAAGCGGTCAGGAGTGCGGTCTCCTCGGCACGCCCCGCCTCGAGGTTGCGGTCGAGCAGCGTGCTCGCGTTCAGTCGCTCCGCTCCGCTCACGGTCTCCTCGAGTCTAAACCGCGGGTTAGGAGCGCGCCCGCTTATTCCGGCGGCGGTCGTGCTGACCGTTCCACGCCAGGATCCGCTCGCACATGTCGACCGCCTGGGAGGGCGTGCGCAGGATGTGAAAGCCGCCGGGATAGCGCACAAACTCGGTCTGCTTGCCGAGAAGGCGGAGACCGGTGTAGAGCTCCTCGCCCTGCGAAATCGGGACGCGGAGGTCTCCCTCCCAGTGGACGACGAGCACCGGCGTGCTCACGGAGGGCAGATAGGTCAAGGGCGAGCGCTTCTCGTACTCCTCGGGCCGTGACCAGGGCGTACCGCCCATGTTGAACACGTCGAACTCGGTTATCTCGGTCGTGAGCGCCATGCTCCGCTGGTCGATGACCGCGGCCACGGCCGTCGCGGCCCGGAACCGATCGGTCCTGGCCACGAGCCAGCTCGTCATGAACCCGCCGTACGAGCCGCCGCTCACGAACTGCCGTCCCCGGTCGGCGACGCCGCGGTCGATCAGGTCGTCGCAGCAGGCAAGGATGTCGTCACGGTCTGCCCCACCCCAGTCCCCGGTAGACCCGCTCGCGAAGGCCTGGCCGTAACTCGTGCTCCCACGCGGATTCGGCAGGATTACGGCGTAGCCCGCGGCCGCGAGCGCCTGGTGCAGAGCGAGCCAGCGGCCGGACGGCCACGAGGCGTGCGGGCCGCCGTGGATTTCGACGTGGAGCGGCAGCCGCTCCGGCGCGCGACCCGGTGCAAGCAGCGTGAAGTACTCGACCTCCGTGCCGTCGGGGCGAACGATTGTCGTCCGGCCGACCGGCGCGAACGCGACCTCGGCCACGAGATCGTCGTTCAGCTGCGTCACCGGGGCAGGCTCGGCGCCGGCGGTGGTAGTCACGTACGCCTCGCTCGGCCGGTCTGGCCAGGAGCCCGTGTACGCCACCGCCCGCCGGCCGGGCCGGGCAGCCACGCCGTCGATGATGATGTCGCCGCCGACCAGTTCGCGGCTCCGCGAGTCGCCGACTCGCGCCCGGTGCAAGGTGACCGAACCGTGGTCGGCCACGACCACCACGAGCTCGCGGTCGCCGGTCCAGCGAAACGGGGCGGGGAGTCCGGGCCAGAGCACGGTGGGCCGATCGAGCTCGGGCGCGACGCGCTCGGGGCCCGCGCTTCCGTCGGCGGGCACGACGAATATGTGCGTGTCCTCGTTCCATTCGTCGGTTTCCTGGCCGGCGAACGCGATCGTCGCTCCGTCGGGCGAGAAGACGGGAAACGCGACGCGACCCTTGCCGTTCGTAAGTCGCCGCGGGCGCCCACCATTCGCGGGCACCACCCAGGCGTCGCCGCGGAACTGCCGGTCGTCGCGCCGCGGGTGCCGGTCGGAGGCGAACGCGATCGCGTCGCCGTCCGGAGAGAACGACGGGTCGGCGTGGTCGTACTCGCCGCGGGTGAGCTGCCGCGCCGAGCCGTCCTCGACCTCGAGCACGAACAGGTGGCGGCGACCGTCCTGCCAGCCGACGCCGTCGAGCCGCGCCGCCAGCCCCCGCACGACCCGAGGCGCGTTGCGGTGAGCGGCACTGGCCTTCGCGCGGTCCGGCACGCCGACGCGGCAGACGACGACGAGGCGCGTCGAGTCCGGCGACCACGCGAACTGGCTCACCGGCCCGGGGAGGTCGCCGACACGAGTCGGCACGCCGCCGTCGAGCGGCGCGAGCCGCACGTGGGCGCGCTCGGCCTTGCCGTCGGGGACCGAGATGTAACCGAGCCAACGGCCGTCGGGCGACCAGGCGGGGCTCTTGTCAGCCGGGCCTTCGGTGAACCGCCGCGGGGCCGAGGACCCGTCGGCGGAGGCCACCCAGATCGAGGAGCGCAGCCGATCCTTCTCCTCGTCGGCCTCCGCTACCGCGAACGCGATGCGTCGACCATCCGGAGATAGGTCCGGTTCGCCGGTGGTCCTCAGCCGGTACGCGTCCTCCGGACGGAAACGTCGCTTCGCCATGAGTCGCCCTCCTGCCCCGTTGTTCGTTCCGCGGTCAAGCGGCCCGCAGCAAATCTACCGATTCCGGTCTCTCGACACCCGGGCTTTGCCAGCAGCCACTGGACGTCGCAGATCCGCCGCTCGGCGAACCCGGCCTCGCAGTACGCGAGGTACAGGGTCCACAGGCGCTGGAAGCGCTCGTCGTATCCCTGCTCGGAGAGCGCGGCGGACTGTGAGGCGAAGTTGCGGCGCCACCGCCGGAGCGTCTCGACGTAGTGAACGGTCAGGTCCTCGAGGTGGACCGTCTGCATGTCGGTGCGTCGCGCGACGTTCCGCGCGATCACCTCGAACGACGGCAGGCATCCGCCCGGAAAGATGTGGGTGTTGATGAACGACCTCGAGGCCTTCTCAACCTCGTAGGCGCGATCGTCGATAGTGATCGCCTGGAGGAGCATCGTGCCGTCATCGGCGAGCAGCTCCGAGCACTTGGCGAAGAACGTCCCGGTGTGCCGCCAACCGACGGCCTCGATCATCTCGATCGAGACGAGCTTGTCGTACCGGCCGCTCAGATCGCGATAGTCCGTCAGGAGCACGGTTACGCGCTGGTCGAGCCCCGAGCGGCGAACGGCGTCGAGGGCGTGCGCGTGCTGCTCACGCGAGATCGTCGTCGTCGTGACCCGGCAGCCACGGGTGGCGGCGGCGTGGATCGCCAGCGCTCCCCACCCGGTGCCGATCTCGAGCAGATGGTCATCGGGTTCGAGCGCGAGCTTGTCGCAGATCAGCTCGAGCTTGGCCAGCTGCGCATCCTCGAGCGGCATTCCGGCGTCGTCGAACACCGCGCAGGAGTAGCTCATGGTCGGGTCGAGCATGCGCGAGAACAGCTCGTTGCCAAGGTCGTAGTGGGCGGCGATGTCGCGACGGCGGCGGCTGCGGGTGTTCCGATTGAGGCGCGCGCGAGCGCGCTGGATCGGAACCCGCACCGGCGCGATCCCGGCGCGGAGCCGATCGAGGCCGGACGCGTTCCGCGCCGCCAGACGGACGAGGGCGGTCAGGTCGGGCGAGTCCCACAGGCCGTCGGAGTACGCGTCCGCGAGGCCGCGGCTCCCGCGGAGCGCCATCCGCCACATCTTCGCCGAGCGGACCACGATCGTCGCCGCCGGTGGCCCGGAGCCGAAGGCTCGGCGCTCACCACCCTCGACCACTGTCAGCGTTCCGGTCCGGATCCGCCGGAGGAACACCGACAGGATCCAGCGGGCCGCGCGGTCGATCACGCCGCGTCCGATCACGCCGCGCTCGCCCTCGGATGCGGGTGAATCCGGGCGCCGGCCAGCACGAGGCCGAGCGCATGACCGTAGATCAGAGCGAGCACCCGGAGGTTCGCGAACGGGTAGCGCGCGGCGACGCGTCCCGCCGAGGCAGGCGTCAGCTCACGGCGGCGCAGCGCGAGCGTCGCGTCGAACGTCAGCTCGTCGCCGCGGCGGCTCTCGATATGGACGGCCAGACGCTCGCCCGGCGTGTCGGTGAGCACGGTGTACCGGTGATCCATCCCCATGAACGGCGAGACATGCAGCGACTTGTCGACGTATGCCGTTCCGCCGGGGACGACGTACGCGCGGCGCTCGCCCCACGGCGTGTTCGTGACCTCGGTGACGACGGACTCGACCTGCTCGCCGGCGGCGTCCAGGCAGTAGTAGAAGCTGACCGGGTTGAAGGAGTGCCCGAAAGAGCGCAACTGGGTCAGGACGCGGACCGGTCCGCTCGGGCGCGCACGCCCCTGTGCTTCGACCGCATCGCGAATGGCCTGGTCGAGTGGGCGCGTGGCCGGCCCGAGGTAGTCCCGCCGGCGAAACCGCAGTAAACCCGGCTGCGGCTCGACAAACCGGCCGCCGAGGAGCGTGGGAAGCTCGTCGAGGTCGATGTAGAACAGCGCCAGCCGATGCCGGAACTGGCGGCGCGGATGGACGCGCCGGTGGCGGATCGTCCCCTCGTAGATGCAGCTCGCGATGCCGGTCATAGCCGTCCGCCGAGCCGCTCGGCGACGCGCAGCGCGCTGCGAACGCCGTCCTCGTGGAAGCCCCACCCCCAGTACGCACCGCAGAAATGGGTGTGACGCCAGCCGCTGACCTCGTCGAAGCGCCGCTGGGCACTGACACCGTCGGCCGTGTAGACCGGGTGCGAGTAACTGATCTTCCGGATCACCTTGGCCGGGTCAATCGCCTCCGTGCGGTTCAGGGTCACGCAGAACTCGCGCTCGGCCCGCAACGACTGCAGACGGTTCATGTGGTAGGTGACGGTCGCGCGAGCCGCGGGCTCGGGTTGCCAGTGGTAGTTCCAACTCGCCCCCGCGTGGCGGCGCCGCGGAAGCAGGCGCACGTCGGTGTGGAGGACGGCCTCGTTGTGCTGGTAGGGGATCGCGCCGAGGATCTCGCGCTCGCGGTCGCCGGCGTCATCGAGCAGCGCCAGCGCCTGATCGGAGTGCGTCGCCAGCACGACCTCGTCGAAGCGCTCCGCCTCGCCGCCGACCGGACGCACGATCACGTGATCGTCGCCGCGGGTGACCGCAGCGACCGGCGTGCGCAGACGAAGCCGCCCGTCGAACCGGTCCAGCAGCGCGTCCACGTAGCGTTTCGAACCGCCGACGACCGTCCGCCAGCGCGGCCGGCCACGGAAGCCGAGCATCCCGTGGTTGTCGAAGAACTCGGCGAGGAACCTGGCCGGGAAGCTCCACATCTGTCGCGGATCGGCCGACCACACCGCAGACGCCTGGGGCACGATCAGCTTGTCGATGAACTCGCGGGATAGGCGGAGGTCGTCGAGCCAGGAGCCGAGCGAGGGTCCGCGGCCGGCGTGCTCGTCCGCGAGCAGCGTGCGCGCCGCGCGGTTGAAGCGCGCGAGGTCGGCGACCATGCGGTGAAACCAGGGCTTCAGCAGGTGGCGACGGTTCGCGAACAGGCCGTTCGGCGACGCGCCCGAATACTCGAAGTCGCCGAGTCCGTCACTCACGCCGAAGCTCATCGTCGACGGCTGCCAGGGCACACCGAGAGCAGTGAGCAGCAGGTCGAAGTTCGGGTAGTTGCGGTCGTTGAACACGATGAAGCCGGTGTCGACGTGATGGGTCTCGTTCGGCGTGTCGACCCGGATGGTGTTCGTGTGGCCGCCGGCGTAACCGGCTGCCTCGAACAGCGTGACCTCGTGCCGGTGTTGAAGCAGGTGCGCCACGACCAGTCCGGAGATGCCGGCGCCGACGATCGCCACTCTCATCGCCGCCTCACCAGGTCCATGTGGATGATTCGCATCGCGAGCGCGGATGGATCACCGGTCGACGACAGCCGCCAGCGCGATGCTCGTGAGCGCCGCGCCGCCGCCGACCGCCACCGTGGCAGGGGTAGAAGCCGGTGGCAGCCGACGGCGGCCCATCGCGGTCGCGAGCACGTCGGTCAGATCGCCGGCGGCGCTGGCGGCGAGCCAGGGCCGGAGTGGCCCGCCGCGAGTCGCCGCGAGCAGCGCCCCGGTGTGGAGGACTGTCTCTCGCGCACCGAGAGCGCGAAGCGCGACCTGAACCGGCGCGTCCTCGGCGGCCGGACCGAGCCACCGAAGGGCGAGTCGCCGTGGAGCGACGATCAGCGCGACGCCGTAGGCGATGCGGAGCGCGATGACTGAGGCGGCAGTGGCTCGGGCGGCGGTCATGACCACCATGTTACCACTTCATGTTGAGATAAACCTCAACGACTTGTTCAAACCGCCTCGCTGCGGTACGGTCCAGGCCCGTGCCGTCCTCAGCCCCCGAGCCCGGCTTGACGATGCGCGAGATGTCCGCCCGGAGCGGGGTCAGCGAGGCGACGTTGAGGATGTGGGAAGTCCGGCACGGATTTCCCCAGCCACGGCGCGTGGCGAGCGGCCACCGCCGCTATTCCGAGCAGGACCTCGCGCGCGTCCGCGCGGTGGTCCGCGGCCGCGAGCGTGGGCTCTCGCTTCACGCGGCAATCGAGCTCGCCCACGATGCCGTAGACGACCGGGCGCCCTCGGTGTTCGCGTCGCTGCGCTCGCGCTACCCGCAGCTCGAGCCACAGCTGGTGTCCAAGCGCGCCATGCTCATCATGTCCCACGCGATCGAGGACGAGTCCCTGGCGCGCGCCGAGCGGCCGCTGCTGTTCGGCTGCTTTGAGCGCGAGCGCTTCTACCGCGCGTCCGAGGGCCGCTGGCGAGAGCTGGCACGCACGGCCGAGGTCGCGGTCGTGCTGGCCGACTTCGGGCGCGTGCGCCGGCCGAAGGGCGGGCCGATCGAGGTCCCGATCGCGCCCTCGGATCCAGTGGGCCGGGAGTGGGCGATCGTGTGCGAGTCCCCGAGCTTCGGGGCGTGTCTCGCCGGCTGGGAGCGGCCGCCCGACGCTCCGGGTGAGCGCTCGTTCGAGGCGGTGTGGACGGTCGAGGCGCCAGCGGTGCGCGTCGCCGCGCAGGTCTGCCTGCGGCTGGCCGCCGCCGGCGCGCCCGACGTCGCCGACGCTATCGGCGACCGGCTCGACTCGACGCCGGTCGCGCGCGAGCACGAGCTGCGCTCGGCGATCCAGGTCAGCACCCGGATGGTCCGTTACGCCACCACCTTATAGCGACTCAATCCCGGCGCGCGCGAGCGCAGCCGCGCAGTAGTCCCACAACCGCTCACGGTCGGCCATGCTCGGGGCACCCGGACCGAAGCGGTAGTGGGTGGGACGGGGACGCCGGTCGTGCCAGAACAACCCGGTCGTCCGCGCCGGCTCGGCCGCCGCGCCGAGCCACACGATCGTGTCCGCGCCCTCGTCGGCGCTGCGGATGATCGGCCGGATCGCCTTCTGGAACGAGGGCATCGCTCGCTGGAGACCTTCGGTGTCAGCCCACCCCGGGTGCATCGCGTGGACGACCACACCGCGGCCCCGCAGCCGCTCCGCGAGCGTCTCGGTGATCACGATCTCCTCTCGCTTCGTACGCGCGTAGAGCTTCTTCGGGCTGTACGGCGTGTGGTCGGACTCCCAGTCGCCGTCGTTAGGAAGCGATTGCGTGTACATGCCACCCGAGCTCACGTTGATGACGCGCCCGGGAAGCAAGAGCACCGTGAGCGCGAGCGGGGCGAGGACGTGAGTCGCGAACATCAATTCGTGCCCGTCGACTGAGCGCCTCCGCTCCGGCGGCATCACGCCGGCGTTGTTCACGAGCACGTCGAACCGGAGTTCGCGCGCTGCGAACGCACGTACAGCGTGCAGGCTGCTCAGATCGCACGCCTGAGGCCGGACGTCCGCGCCGGGCACGGCAGCTTGCACCCGTCCAACCGCCTCCTCGGCACGAGCGGGATCTCGGGCGAGCGCGTGGACGGTGGCGCCCAACCTCGCGAAGCCGCACGCCGCCGCGAGCCCGAGCCCGGACGCCGCCCCGGTGACGAGCACCGCCGCGCCGTCGATCCGAGGCGGGTCCGCCGGCCACCCGGACAGACGCCGCCGGGCCAGCAGGCCGGTCCGACCGTATCCGAGGACGACGCTCCGATCGAGTGCTGTGTCTAGCATATTGTTGAGATAATACTGAACGTGATGTTGAATTATGGAATCCACCACCTCCACCGCGAGCAACTCGTCCCCCGTCCTCTCGATGTCGTGTTCGGGTTCTTCGCGGAAGCCGCCAACCTGGAGCTGATCACGCCCGCGTGGCTTGGCTTCAGCCTCGTCGGGTCGGACGAGGGCGCGATGGGCCTGGGCACGATGATCGAGTACCGGCTGCGATTGCACCGCCTGCCGCTGCGCTGGGTGTCGCGGATCGCGCTGTGGCAGCCCGGACGGGCGTTCGTCGATGTCCAGGTTCGAGGGCCGTACCGAGTGTGGCGCCACCGGCACGAGTTCGAGCGCGCGGGCGACGCGACCTTGGTACACGATCATGTCGAATACGCGCTCCCGCTCGGGCGGTTTGGCGAGTTGGCGCATGCCGCGTTCGTCGAGCGCGACCTCGCGCGGATCTTCGACTACCGCCGCGCGGCCGTGGCGCGGCTGCTCGGATGACAACCCTGCTCTGGCTCCGCCGCGACCTCCGGGTGCACGACCATCCCGCGCTCGAGGCCGCGCGCGCTGGAGCCGACGCGCTCGTGCCGGTGTTCTGTTTCGACGACCGGCTACTCCACGGCCGCCACGCGTCCGGCCCGCGTACGCAGTTCATGCTCGAGTGCCTGGACGATCTCGATCGCTCGCTCCGCGCGCGAGGCAGCCGGCTGATCGTGCGGCACGGCCCACCGGAGAAGGAGATCCCGAGGCTGGTAGGCGAAACGAACGCCACTGCGGTCCACGTCAGCAGCGACGTGAGCGTCTTTTCCCGCAGCCGGGACCGACGGGTCGCCGCTGCGCTCGACCCGCTCGACGTCCAGCTGCACGAGCATCCGGGCCCGTTCGTGATCGACGACCTCGACGCGATCCGCACCACCGCCGGGACTCCGTACACGGTGTTCACGCCGTTCTACCGGACGTGGGCGCGCACGCGCCGGCGCGAGCCGCTCGGCGCGGCCCGCAAGCTGCCGCCGCTCCCAAATTCACTCGGCCCCGGGTCGCTGCCGTCGCTCGCCGATCTCGGCCTGACCCAGGAGGTCGAAAATCCGCGCTGCCGCGGCGGCGAGAGTCGGGCGCGGAAGGCGATCCCCGCCGACAACACACCCCTCTCGCCGTATCTCCACTTCGGCTGCATCTCCCCTCGCGAACTCGAGCACCGCGCCGGAGAACTGGAGCGACAGCTGTGCTGGCGCGACTTCTTCGCCCAGGTGCTCCTTCACCATCCGCAGAACGCGCGCTCGGAGCACCAGGCGCGGTACCGCGGCACGATCCAATGGAGCCGCGCGCACAAACGGTTCGAGGCGTGGTGCGACGGACGCACCGGCTATCCGTTCGTCGACGCCGGCATGCGCCAACTCAGGCGCGAGGGCTACATGGACAACCGGGCGCGACTCGTCGTCGGGTCGTTCCTGACCAAGGATCTCGGGATCGACTGGCGCTGGGGCGAGCGTTGGTTCATGCGCCTGCTGCTCGACGGCGACGAGGCGAACAACAATGGCAACTGGCAGTGGATCGCGTCGGTGGGGGTCGACCCACAGCCGGTGTCGCGCCGGATCCTCAACCCGGCCCTACAGCAGGCGAGATACGACCCGGACGGCGCGTATGTGCGCCGCTACGTCCCCGAGCTCACCCAAGCGCCGGACAACTATCCGAAGCCGATCGTCGACCACGCGCGCGCCCGGAAAGAGGCCCTCGCCCGGTACCGCGTCGCATGACAAAAGCGCGGGGCCGGAGGCGATGTACGCCCCCGGCCCCGAGCAGCACCTACCCCAGGGTGTTGGAAATCGTCTATCCCACGAGGGCCGACACGGCGCCGGACTGGATCAGCTCCACAGTCGTCGCGATGTCGACATCCACGTAACGGTCTCCATCGAGGAACGGAACGTGCTCGCGCACGAGGCAGAAGGCCTCCTGCGTCCGCGGGCTGCACCTCTC
>Ga0308309_10001070_pt1 | contig 16313 bp, 19 predicted proteins | sample HubBroMetageWFT5_FD_192491 | JGI IMG/M metagenome (GOLD analysis project Ga0308309, IMG submission 192491) | Warmed and freeze-thawed soil microbial communities from the Hubbard Brook experimental Forest, New Hampshire - Hubbard Brook CCASE Soil... | ecosystem: Environmental > Terrestrial >...
GGGGGCGGGTCTACATCTCCGGGACCGATGTGCGCGCCGCTGTTCTGTCGAACGGCAAGACTCCCGGGTATTTCGTCGGGCATGTCGACGAGTTTAATAACGACTTCTGGATCTGGAAGCAGGAACTGCTGTTACCTCCGGGCACGCATCACTTGACCATTACTCGCGGTGGCAAAGAGCTCTGGTCGGGCGATGTGAATGTCGAGGCCGGGAAGAAAGTTTCAATCAATGTCGGCAAGAATTCGCAAGTCACCACGGACTGGAGCAAGCGTCAGGCCGATCTGCAAAAGAAGGCTCCGCTCCCCCGCTTCCATGCCGGCATCGCTAGCGCGACCGTAGTCATTGCTCCAGTGAAGCTTTCCGTGGCGAACGCAACTGCAAACATTAACTGCAGCCAGAATACGGAAGTTGCCTGGCAGACCACCGACGCTGTCGATGTGAGCATCGACAACGGGCTGGGAAACGTGGACGCAAGCGGCAGCAAGTCTGTTTCGCCGCGCGCGACCACGACCTACACGCTGACCGCTGTCGGTCCGGGAGGAAAGGTAACCAGCACCGAAACCGTAAACGTCAACACCACAGTGACAGGCTCTATCACCGCGAATCCAACCGAGCTCCACTACCGTAAGATCGGCGACAAGGTCATCACGGATGACAATGGAACGTTGACCTGGACCACCTCCAACGCGGACTCCGCCAACATCGACGGCATCGGCAAGGTTGACCTCAACGGCACCCAGGCGATCAAGGCCGATCCAAACAAGACCGACCTGGGCCCGGTGGACGAAACGCGGAATTACAGTCTAACCGCCACCAACGTATGCGGCGGAAGCTTGACCCAAGCCGCTTCGGTTCACGTGACCGGTTCGATCGAGCCGATTCCAACCGTGGTATTGCAGAGCATCTTCTACCCCACGGACTATCCGGATAAGGGCCATCCACAAGTTGGACTCGTAAAGAGCCAGCAACTGGAACTTGCCACACTCGCCGACGGGTTCAAGAAGTATCTCGAATACGATCCTGATTCGAAGCTTTCGATCGAATCTCACGCCGACGTTCGCGGCTCAAAACCTCATAACCAGGATTTGAGCGAGCGCCGCGTCGAGCGCATCAAGCAATATTTGGTCGATCAGGGAATCGCAGCCGACAAGATTCAGACAGCTGCGTACGGAAAAGATCGCCAGTTGGAAAAGTCAGAGGTAAAAACTCTGGAAGATACCAACCCGAACAAGCCGCCCAAGGCTCGTGAACACAACAAGCAGGGCGACTGGCTCGCTTACAACCGGCGTGCGGACATCGTGCTCTTACCATCCGGCACCAAGTCCGCTCAATTCTACCCGCACAATGCCGACGACTCCGGAGTCATGTGGCAGATTCCGAAGCCGCCGCTCAAGAAGGTGGAAGCAGCTCAGTAGTAATTTTAGAATCGTAGCGAAACGCGCCGGAGAACAACACTCTTCGGCGCGTTTCGTTTTTGTGGGTGGTCGCCGCCGGCCAGACCGACGGAGGCACGTAATCCGCCATCGGAAATTCCTGCGTCATTACCCCGACAATACGCATCGAATGTAGTGGAATCCAATGAGATGCGAAGACAACGCTTAATCGGTTTTATCGCCATCATCCAGATTTTTCTTTGTTTGATCCATCTGTTCCTCTACGAGACCTGGACATTTTCGCTGGTAGGCAGCGGCAGGCCCGGCCCGCTCTCACTCAAACTGGCATTTGTCTTTTTGTCACTCAGCTTTGTTGCCGCTTCGCTACTCGCATTTCGCTACACCAACGCTTTTCTGCGCGCGTTTTACAGGGCAGCCGCCGTTTGGGTGGGCATGCTAACCTTCTTGTTTTTTGCTGCCGTCTTCTCCTGGATTATTTTCGGGATTGCGCGGCTGGCTGGACTGCATATTAACTTCCATTGGACTGTGGAAGCACTTTTTGCTGTGGCCGGAGTAACCGGACTCTACGCCGTCTTCAACGCAAGCTGGACGCGAGTCACGCGACTGACGGTGAGTCTGGCGAACCTGCCGGCGGCCTGGCGCGGACGAAGAGCGGCATTGATCAGCGATGTGCACCTTGGGCATGTGCGGAACGGCAGTTTTCTGCGGCGCATGGTCGAGAAGATCTTGCAGGAAGGGCCGGACGCGATTTTTATCGCCGGAGATCTGTACGACGGCACGGCCATCGACGCGCATCGAGCAGCGGCGCCATTGAGCAAGCTCGTTGCGCCGCAGGGGGTGTATTTCGTGGCCGGAAATCACGAGCAGTTTGGGGACGACACTAAATATCTCAGCGCCATTGCGGCGGCCGGAGTCCGCGTGCTCAGCAATGAGAAGGTGGAGGTGGACGGTTTGCAGATCGTTGGCGTGCCCTACCGGCACGCGACGCATGACGGCCACTTTGCCTCGGTGCTAAGCGCTATCGGGTTGGATCGCGATCGCGCGAGCATTCTGTTGACGCATGCGCCCGACCATCCGGAGGTCGCCGAAGCTGCCGGCGTGTCCCTGCAACTATCCGGACATACGCACCTCGGGCAGTTCATACCCTGGAGTTGGATGGCGCGGCGGATTTACCGACAATTTGTGTACGGCTTAAGCCGCATCGGAAAAATGCAGGTCTTCACTTCGAGCGGAGCAGGAACCTGGGGACCGCCGCTGCGCCTGGGATCGAATCCGGAAATTGTGATGCTTGAATTCCAGTAATGTCATCCGCTTTTGCGGGCGAAACGCCGAGAAATTCTAAGGGGATCTCATCGGGTGCCGAATTTGCTCCGAGTAGCGTCTCGTTCGCTTGCCCTCTTGCCCAACCTGAAGATGTCAGCCAGCGACTCGCCCAGCAGCACGGACCATTTCCCCATTGCCGACAAACTCGGCGGCGGTATGGGTGTGGTCTACAAAGCTGAGCACCTCGAAATCGGCCGGCCCATCGTGCTTAAGTTCTTGCCGGATGCGGCGCAAGATAAGCAGCATGTCTTGTTCGAGTCAGGCCAAACGCCGCCGCTTGTCCCTTGCATGAACGGGACATCGACTGGCTGGACCACTCTGCGAGGTGAATCGCCGCGTTGCTTGGCCAACCAAGACGATCCAAGACTTAGAAACGTTTCTTAAGCGTCTGGTGGATCCCGAGCTGAGCAAGTAGAATTCTGGCGATGGCGGCCAACAGCTCGCACCGCAGGGTCCGTATTGTTTCGCTCGCGCCGAACGTCACCTCCATTCTCCTAGAGCTGGGCGCGGGCCGTGAGCTCGTGGGCGTCAGCAAATGGTGTAAAGACATTGCCAACGTCGGCCAACGCCCGCAAGTCGGCGATTGCTGGAAAATGGACGTTGAGGAAGTGATGCGGCTGAAGCCCACCGTTCTGATCGGTTCGGTGCCCTTTGCGCCTGATACCGTAGCGAAAATCCTTCAGGAGCCTGTAACATTCATCGCAATCAACCCGCGCTCGCTCGCGGACATCGAGAGAGATATTTTCACCTTGGGGGGACTCGCGAATCGCGCGGCGAGCGCCGAAAAGTTGATCTTGAAGATGCGGCGGGGATTCCAGAACATAGCGCGCGCCGCTCGTCAAAATCGCCCAACGCGTCGGCCTCGGATGTATTGCGAGGCGTGGCCAAAGCCGCGGATCAGTTCTCCTCCCTGGGTCGCGGAGTTGGTCGAAATCGCAGGAGGCCGAATGCTTGGCGCAGCAGGCGTCCGCGTCTCCGATGACGAAATCGCCCGTGAAGATCCAGACGTAATTGTGTTGGCTTGGGCCGCGACCGGAGACAGAGCAAAGGCCGCCAGCGCGCTCGGCAATCCCGCATGGCAAAATGTTACAGCGATAAAGAAGGGTCGCGTTTTCGTGATCCGCGACGAACTGTTAAACACTCCCGGCCCTCCATTGCTCGAAGGCGCGTGGGAATTGCTGCGCGTGATTCACCAGGTACACGAGAAAAAGGTCTAATGCGAACGGTCGTAGCCGCACTCATCGAATCGGACCGCAAGCTGCTTGTGGGGCAGCGCCGCCGCACCGATTCTTTCGGCTTGATGTGGGAATTTCCCGGAGGAAAAATGGAACCAGGCGAAACCCCGCGGGAAGCCCTCGCGCGCGAGTTACAGGAAGAACTCGGGGTGGCCGCCCAGATCGGCGCGGAAATTTATCGCACGCGCCATCAATACTCAGAACTCGCCGAACCGATAGATCTGATTTTCTTCACCGCTACAGTGAACCCGGCCGAAGTTCAAAACCTGGCGTTTGAGACGATCGAATGGCGCTCGCGAGAAGCGTTGCGCGATTTGAATTTCTTGCCAGCCGACCGCGAATTCGTAGCCCGGCTTATTCGAACGACCTAGTCCCGCCGTTCGTCAATCCTTAAAACCCGGGCGCTCTGGAAGTTCTTGCAACCAAGGACATCGCTCTAAATGCACGCGAAGCCGTGTTGGGTGTATTCTAGGAATGTAAAGGGCTAATCGAGCGAGCCGTGCGCGGCTGCCGATTCCGCATTTCGCAGAACACGAGGGCAATTGTGGAGATGGAGAACGACCTAACTTTACCAATTCAAGGTTTGGACGATAACGAGCTACAGGAGTGGCTCGAGTCGCTCGACTCGGTTCTGCAATCGAGCGGCCCCGACGTTGCGTCCTACATTCTCGAGCGCCTGCGCGCCCACGCCAAAGTTGTGGGAATTGACATTCCGTTCACCGCCAAGACTCCCTACGTCAACACCATTCCCCATCGTATGCAGCCTGAGTTCCCCGGCAATCAAGAACTCGAGCGCCGCATCAAGAGCCTGGTTCGCTGGAATGCGATTGCCATGGTGGTACGTGCGAACCGCGAAGAGCACAACATCGGTGGACACATTTCCACCTACGCCTCCGCCGCCACTCTGTATGAAATTGGATTCAACCATTTCTTCCGCGCGCACACGCCTGAGTTCGAAGGCGACATCATCTATTTTCAGGGCCACGCATCGCCCGGAATTTATTCGCGCGCATTTCTGGAAGGCCGCCTCTCCAAAGAGCAACTCGAAAATTTTCGCCGTGAACTGAAGTCGGGCGGCGGACTCACTTCCTATCCGCACCCATGGCTCATGCCCGATTTCTGGGAATTCCCCACCGTTTCGATGGGCCTTAGCCCGCTGATGGCTATCTATCAGGCGCGCTTCAATCGGTACCTCGAAGATCGGGGCATCAAGCCCGTCACAGATTCAAAAGTCTGGGCTTTCCTCGGCGACGGCGAGACTGACGAGCCTGAATCTCTCGGCGCCATCGGCTTGGCCGCCAGAGAAAAACTCGACAATCTTATTTTCGTAGTGAACTGCAACCTCCAGCGCTTGGACGGTCCCGTGCGGGGCAACGGCCAGATCATTCAAGAGCTCGAAGCCGAGTTCCGCGGCGCCGGATGGAACGTTATCAAAGTCCTTTGGGGTTCAGAGTGGGATCCGATTCTCGAGCGCGACACAGAAGGCCTTCTGGTCAAGCGCATGGGTGAACTTGTTGACGGCGAATATCAAAAGTTGGTGGTCTCTTCCGGCGCGTACGTTCGCGAACATTTCTTCGGCTCCAGCCCGCAGTTGCTGAAACTCGTCGAACCGCTTTCCGACGAGCAGCTCCGCCGCCTTCGTCTCGGCGGCCACGATCCGCGAAAAGTTTATGCCGCGTACAAATCCGCCGTCGAAAATCGCGGAGCGCCCACGGTAATCCTCGCGCGCACGATCAAAGGCTACGGCCTCGGCGAAGCCGGCGAAGGCAAGAACGTTACGCACCAGCAAAAGAAGCTCAACGAAGACGAACTCCGTGAATTTCGCACGCGCTTCGACATTCCAGTGACTGATGAACAGTGCGGGGAAGTTCCCTTCTACCGTCCCGCTGACGCCAGCGAAGAGATTCGCTACCTCCGTGCGCGCCGCGAAGAGCTTGGCGGCTACGCTCCGCAGCGTCGTGTCCGCGCCAAACCAATCGCCGCGAATCTCGACGACTCCTTCAAGGAGTTTTCCGCCGGCAGCGATGGCCGCGAAATCTCCACCACCATGGCCTTCGTCGCGATCCTGCGTAAGTTGTTGCGCGACCCGGAAATCGGCAAATGGGTGGTTCCCATCGTCCCGGACGAAGCTCGCACTTTCGGCATGGAATCGCTGTTCCGCACCGTGGGAATTTACTCCAGCGTGGGCCAGCGTTACGAGCCCGTGGACGTAAACACGCTGCTTTACTACAAGGAAGCCAAAGACGGCCAAATTTTGGAAGAGGGCATCACCGAGGCGGGCTCGATGGCATCGTTCATCGCCGCGGGCACCGCGTACGCCACGCACGGCATCAACACCATTCCGTTTTTTATTTTTTACTCGATGTTCGGCTTCCAGCGCATCGCCGATTTCATTTGGGCTGCCGCCGACATGCGCGTCCGCGGCTTCCTGCTAGGCGGCACGTCCGGACGCACCACGCTTGCCGGCGAAGGCCTCCAGCATCAGGACGGCAACAGCCACGTCCTGGCGCTCACCGTTCCCAATCTCCGCGCATATGACCCGGCCTACGCCTACGAACTCGCGGTCATCATTCAGGACGGAATCCGCCGCATGTACAAAGACGGCGAGAGCATTTTTTATTACATCACGGTGATGAACGAGCCCTACGCCATGCCCGAAATGCCCGGCGAAGTCACCGAAGGCATCCTGAAAGGCATGTACAAATTCCGCGCCTCGCAGAACAAGAAATCGAAACTGCGCGCGCAACTCTTCGGCAGCGGCGCCATCCTTAACGAAGCCCTCCGCGCCCAGGAAATCCTGGAGCAGAAATACGGTGTGGCCGCTGACGTCTGGAGCGTCACCAGCTACAAAGCGCTGTACACCGACGGAATCGAGACCGACCGCTGGAATCGCCTGCATCCCGCGGAAAAGCCGCGCGTCGCTTACGTCACCGAGGTTTTGAAAGATTCACCCGGCGCAATCGTGGCAGCCACCGACTACTTGAAAACTTTGCCGCACATGATCCATTCCTGGATTCCGCGCCGCATCGCGTCGCTGGGCACCGACGGATTCGGCCGCAGCGACGGCCGCGCTGCATTGCGCGATTTCTTCGAAGTGGATGCGCGCTTCATCACGCTCGCCGCGCTCAACGAACTGTTCCTGGACGGAAAAATCGAAGAGAAAGTCGTGAAGAAAGCCATCGTCGACCTCGGCATCAACGCCGAAAAGCCCAACCCGGTCACCTCCTAGCCCGCGCCGCCCGCTCCCGCATCGAATGTAGCCCACGGCTTTAGCGCTGAGGCCTTTCCCGGTTCGTTGCGCCGGTGTTTCGCCAAGCGCCTTTGCCCGTCGGGTTGTTTTCCTAGCGCCGGGCTTCGACCCGACGTCTGTTTCCGTAAATCTCAGCGCTCCCTATCAGTTCCCTTTTGGCGTAAACGCTTCGGCCACCTCTTTCGACCGAACCACTGGAACGATTTCAAATTCCATCAGGTCGCGCCATTGCGCAGTCCACTGTTGAAACAATTCCGGACTCTCGCACTCCATGAGCTGGAAGCAGCGGTCGAAGTTTCGTTCGACCCAACTGTCCACATACTTCAACCCTTCAGGCAACATGCGTCCCTTGTTCCGAAAGCGTTCGTAGATCGGCGCTGCATCCCGCTCATTGAACTTTTCAATCACCATGAACAGCATGGGCCCTCCTTCATACCAGCGACCTTCCGCCGTCGACTACCATCGTCTGCCCGGTCACAAAATCCGCGCTGGCCAAGTACGCAACGGCGTCGGCGATGTCCTCACCGGTCCCGGTGCGATGTAGCGGAACGCGCCGAATATATTCTTCATCCGGCGCTTCGCCGGGGAACTGAATCGTGCCGGGCGCCACGCCGTTCACCAGAATTTCAGGCCCCAGCGCGCGCGCCAGGCACCGCGTCAACATGATCGACCCCGCCTTCGACACGCAGTAGTGAGTGTAAAGCGGCCAGGCCAGCAGCCCGCCCAGCGACGACAAATTAATGATGCGCCCGCGTCCCTGGCGTTTCATGATCGGCGCAGCCGCTTGCGCGCACAGGAATTGCGATTTCAGGTTGGCGTTCATGATGCGGTCCCATTGCTCTTCGGTCAGGTCTTCAAACTTCGCGGGAAAAAAGATGCCCGCGTTGTTCACCAGAATGTCCAGGCGACCGAATTCGTTTTCCGCCGCCAGAAATAATTTTTGAACGCCCGCGCGCTGGCTGACGTCTCCCTCAACCGCGATAGCGCGCCGCCCCTGGTTATTGTTCGCAGCGCGAATCTCCTGCACAAGCTGCTCCGCCTCCGTCTTGGACTTCAGGTAATTCACCACCAGCTCCGCGCCCTCCGAAGCAAGCCGCAGCGCAATGCTCCGCCCCACCCGCTTCGCCCCGCCAGTAACCAGCGCCACTTGCCCTTCCAACGCCTTCCCCGCCATTGCTTCCTACCCTCCTAACGCAACATCTTGCTGGACATTTTATTGAATAGTGGATGCTTGGGGGGCCACGGTCTTAAGGGAAGCTCTCAACGTAGGCCTGTGGTAGTTTCAGGCGACGAGCGAGTTCGCGTAGTTTCATCGAATCATCCGCAATTTGCCTGGTCTCGAGCCGGTGGCAAGACGAGATGGAAGCATAAGCCGGGAAGTAAGACCGTCCACGAGCCGGGCCATCACCGCCCGGGGGCGATATGCGCCTAGGCTGGGTTCTGAGTGCAGTTGCTCGAACTCGGCACTCGCCATCAAGGTTGCTCGCTGCCCTATGCGAAGGGCAAACCCGGGAACACCGGCGGGCCGAGGCTCCGTGGCATGAACACCCTTGGAAAGCAGCAGATCAATATCCATGACCAACCCGTAACAGAAAACTCCGATTGGACCTGGTTCCATGGACGTGCATTGTACTCCCTGGGATATAGACCGGAGTGATGCATTTATCACCGACAGGCGATTCTGGTTTCGGTCGGAAATGTTCCCGTCATTTATTTTGAGCAACGAAAACGTCCGCCCTGTTAAGAATGCATATCGGTTTATTGGGAAAGCAGGTCGGGGATTACTTTTGAAAAATCGGACGCGCGCACGACTGGGCCATTCAAGAATGAGGCACGCGGAAGCTGATTATCCCAGCGGGCACCTTTAGGGTAAACGGCCACCTCGTCCCAGTGAATGCCGTGCTGGGTACAGCAATTGGGCTTCGGCTGCGCGGGATCGGACTCAAGCTTACGGGCTAGTTCTTCTGCCAATAGGTGGTTCTTATCCCAATACTGTGTGGCCCGCGTGTCAGAGAGTCGCGCCAAGACAGCGGTTCCGGGACGGTCGTAGTCGGTTAGGAGGATTGGCTCCCACACCGCGAAGACACGGATATGCGGATTTGAATTACGCTTTAGAAAATCTTCGACTGCGGAAGCCCCCCGCAGGCAGGTTGGTCAAGTGGGAGAAAGGAGCAGAACGACGCGCACTTCGCCGGAAGCGGCGTTGAAGGCGGTACGCAATTGATCAAAATTGCTGGAGGTGAGCGACACCAATGGCGGCTGCCCTGCGGGAACTCTCGCTCCGCCGTAGAAGTGCCAACCCAGAACTAAGAGTCCCGCGATCGCTAGCAGCGCAACAATGCCGAGCGGCCTGTTCATCGGTGGCCGCTACTGGATATATCAGCAAGCATGCTGGCAATCGCTTGAGGAAAGAGAAGGAAAAGAAAGACAATTATCGCGGACAGACCGAAACAGATGATTGCTGTCTTGCTCTGCCGCGCCCGACAGCGCATACCGAGGTAAACTTGGAAGAAACCTAGTCCCAGCAGTACGACCGCCAGCCCCAGAAGCCAAGGCCGCGCGCCAGCCAAGAAAGCGGAAACACTCGCGAGGCCTGCAGCACCCAGGAATGCCAGTGGCAGACAGCATCCCAGAGTAAGGAGTGAAGCAAACACCGCGCCCAGCGAAGCACCCGTGGTCCTCCAATTGCCCATTAAAACTCCAAACCGCGAGCCTTTTCGATCACGGCACGTAGCCGCTCTTCCGATGGGGCGCCGGTACCGTCCAAATACAAGCGGCACATGAGTCCGACCGCGGGAGATTTTTCGCTCTGCGGTTCAACATCCTGTCCATTCACGCGAATGGTTGGCGAACCGGGGAACTTCAGCGTTTGCGCCATGCGTGTATCGGTCACCAAAACTTCGCGGACATGCGTCTGAAAGCTTTCTGGAGACAGAATTGCGCGTAAGCGGCGAAGGGCCACGGCGTGATTGGGACAGTGGGGGACGTAAAAGATTTCAATCTTCATGCCATACCCTTATGCTTAGATTTTCCAGCAGCAGCCAGGACTGGACAGGGGACATTCATTCCTCCTGAGCGCTTGAGTTGAGAGTTGCACTTGGTGAGGGCGGCCTTCAGTTCATCTTCTAGCTTCACAAGTGCAGCTCGTTTGGTGTGAATATCTTTAAGTTTGCGGTCAAGTTTCTTGCGCACTTTGGAGCAGGCGCGTAGGTCATTGGTTCTGAGTGATAGGAATTCACGAATTTCCGCGAGCGAAAAGCCAAGCGTCTGCAAGTTGCGGATGAATTCTAAAGCGGAGAGATCAGCTCCGGAATACAAGCGAAAGCCGCCCCGACTGCGCGCGGGAGCGGCAAGCAATCCATTGCGCTCATAAAAGCGGATGGCATCCACGCTCAGTCTTGTGTGTTTGGAAATCTGACCGATCCGCATTACGCGTTCTCGCCTGACAAACATTGCTATCTCCTAGGCTACACCCTAGAGTCTAGGTCAGAGTCAAGCGCTTTGTGTGGAGAACAGCTTATTCGGCCCAGGTGGTCTCCTCCGCGCATGTTCGCCGAGTGCGAGCAAGCAAAAGGAGGCGAAACTTTTGGCGGGTTATCGAATCTGAACGGACATCGGACATACATCAGGAGGGCTTATGCCGAGCATTGCGAAAAACAACAAAGTGGTCACTTTAATTAATGTGTTTACGGTCGAGCCGGCCAATCAACAGAAGTTGGTCGATATGCTAGTCGAAACGACGGAGAAAATGATGAAACACGTTCCCGGATTCGTTTCAGCGAGCATTCACAAGAGTCTGGATGGAGTGCGCGTCGTCAACTACGCGCAGTGGCGGACGAAGCAGGACTTCGAAGCGATGAGGAACAGTTCGGCGGCGCAGGAGCACATGAAGCCGTTTTTTGAGATTTCCAAGCCGGATTTTCATTTGTACGAAGTAGCGGACGCGATTGAAGTGCCGGAGGAGGCTGGGGGCCGGCAGCCTCAGATGAGCCCTCTCTGAGGACATGGAAGAAGCGTTGGGGCAGCGTAAGGGGTAGACCTACGACCTCATCGAGCCTGGGGAAGAACCCGCCAAGTGGCCGGAACAAAGTTCCCTGCTAGAATCGGGGCGCGAATGGAGGGGGCATGAAGATTGATTTGCTGGCGATTGCAGCGCATCCGGATGATGTGGAGCTGACCTGCGGTGGAACGGTGTTGAAGATGGCGCAGGCGGGCTACCGCACGGGGATTCTCGATCTAACGAAAGGCGAGATGGGCTCGCGCGGCACGCCGGAAACGCGTTTGCGCGAAGCGGCACGCGCGGCAAAAATTCTGCAGGTGAGCGTGCGGCGAAATCTGGGGCTGCCGGACGCGCGCCTGGAAATGCGCGAAGAATACAAGATGGCCATCGCGGAAGTGATTCGCGAGCTGCAGCCCAAGACGGTGATACTTCCCTACTGGGAGGGGCGTCACCCGGACCATTACAACGCGGCGAAACTTGGTTACGAGGCATGCTTTGTGGCCGGACTTAAAAATTATCCGCTGAGCGGGCGCGCGTTCCGTCCATTCAAGATTTTGTACGCGGCGGCGTATGAGAATGTGCGGCCGACATTTTGCGTCGATATCTCGAAGGAGTTCGAACGCCGCAGGCGAGCGACTCTGGCATACACCTCCCAGTTCGCGCCGCCGGAGAAAGAGCGCAAGTCGAGAGTGCATTTGCCTCTCGATGAGCTGGAGGCGCGCATGAATCTGACGGCGACGGCTTATGGCCGGATGATTGGAGTGAAATACGCGGAGGGGTTCATCATAAAGGAAGCGATGCGCGTCGACGACGTGGTGCGGATCCCGGTGCGCTCCATCTAGGATTGGCTTCTGTAGCTAAATGACCTTCCAGCTGGGGGGCTAAAACTGGTCGGATTCCTGGGTGTAGGTGAAGCCAGGGAGAGCTTGGGCTGCGCCGTGACGGTCCACTTTGACCTTTACCGTGCCTTCGGCTTCGGCACCGGTCTTGCGCAGGAGGGCGTAGGTGGCGATCGCTTCGTTGTAAACCTTAGTAATCAAATAGGATTCGCCCGAATCATCCTTCCGCCAGACTTGTCCTACCTGGATTTTCCCGACAGGCATAATACGAATGTAGACAGATTCAAGCAAGGCGTCAATAACGGAGCGCCGCGATGATTCGCAGGGCGAACCTGTAGGGGCCGGTTCGCGGTGGCCGCTAGAGGCGATTGCGAACCCAAGGTCACCGAGCTGTAAAATTCTTGGTAGGCGGGAAACTTATTCGCAAGGACCGCCATCCAAGCAAATGTCGTGACGATGCTGGGGCGGGGTGTATAATCCTGGCAAAGCACCTCCGGAGGCACCCATGAAAAAGAGCCTAGCAGGGCAATTGGGTACGCTGATCGTTGCCGCCTCGCTACTGAGTCCTGCGAGCATTGCTGGGGCGCAACAGGGGTCAACGCAACAGCCTCCGAGCCAGCAACAGCAGCAAGGCGGCCAATCCCAACCGCCGGGACAAACTTCTCCGCCGGCGCAGGGCCCGCCGTCCGGACCGCAGACCACGCCGGCACAGACTACCGGGCAAGATCCATCGGGACAAAATCCTTCTGCGCAGGCTCCGCCGCAAGCCGAACATGGTGACTCGACCGCGCAAGATCAAAGCGCTCCGGGCACCGGCAGCAAGAGTCCGGATACGATGCCGATCCAGCAGATGCCGACGGATCCGAACGTCAAGCCAGGTTCGAAGCAGGATGTGAATGCGATCGGCAACCGAGGCGTCGGGCATGGATTGAATTTTTATTCGTTGGAACACGAAATCCAGTTGGGAAAGCAGTTGTCGATGGAAGTGGAAAAGCAGGCAAAATTCATCAACGATCCGGTGGTGAATGAGTACGTGAATCGGGTGGGACAGAACTTGGTGCGCAATTCGGACGCGCAAGTGCCGTTTACGATCAAGGTGATCGATTCAGACGTGGTTAATGCGTTCGCGCTGCCGGGCGGATTTTTTTACGTCAACAGCGGGCTGATTTTACACGCGGATGAAGAGTCTGAACTGGCCGGCGTGATGGCCCACGAAATCGCGCACGTTTGCGCGCGGCACGGCACCAAGCAAGCCACCAAGAGCGACATCGTTCAGATTGGCGCGATGGTTGCGACGATCTTCATTCCTTACACCTGGGCTGGATACGCGATCTATCAGGGAATGAACTTCGCGATTCCGATGACGTTCTTGAGATTCACGCGTATCGATGAAGCGGAAGCCGACTATCTCGGACTGCAGTACATGTACAAGGCCGGGTACGATCCGAACTCGTTTGTGTCGTTCTTTGAAAAAGTGCAGGCGGACGAAAAGAAGCAGCCTGGAACGATTCCCAAGGTCTTCTCGACCCATCCGCCCACGCCGGACCGCATCGTCAAGGCGCAGAATGAAATTGCGACGATTCTGCCGGCGCGCGATGAATACATCGTCACCACTTCGGAATTCGATACGGTGAAGCGGCGCTTGCAGATGATCGAGATGAATATGAAAGTGGACGACAAAAAGAATCCCAATAAGCCTTCGCTGCGGAAGAAGACCGATCAGCAACCGAACAAGGGATCCACAACGGGCGGAAGCGATCCGCAGTCAACCAGCAGCGACCCTACTTCGACCGACGATCCCGACCGTCCAACGCTGCAGAGGCGGCCGGATCCGAATGCTCAGCCGTAAAGCCTAAAAATCTCCTGGTTAAGAATTACAAAGGGCGCCGATCAACCGGCGCCCTTTTTCCTTTTACATTTTTCCGCGCCCCGTTTGAGTAGGATCAAAACAGCGATCAGGATGCCGGCGCTACCCTTGGCTAGCGCGCGTGGACTTCGGCGACGCCCAGACGCTTGAGGCCTTCGGCGTAATATTTGCGATAGAGGATGTCCCACTCTTCGCTGCCTTCGAGGATTTCCTTCTTCTGCGAGGCGATTTTCGCGCGGACTTCGGTATCCACCTGCTCTTCGAGCTTCAGCAGAGAGGACAAAATAGTTACGATTTCCTGGCGGATGGTGTCGCGGTCTTCGACGAAATCCACATCAGGACTCGACACAAGAAGATCGATGATTCGGTGAGAGATGCGAACGGTCTTTTCGCGGGTCAGGCGCATCAGCGGAGAATTAATTTCCTTTCACGGGCGAGCTGGCCTTTCACTTTCTTGAACATTTCCTGGTACGAGACGCCTGTGCGCTTCATCTCATCGGAATATTTCGCCAAAATCTCGCGGACCTCTTCGTTCACGCGGTCTTCCACAGTAACCTCGTCCGCCATCACCTGGCGTACCTGTTGGGCCAGGCTTTCTATGTTCTTTATTTCAATCATCTTTTGAGCCGCGAGGCGTTTTACCACCTCTTTGGCCATGTAGCCGACATAATCCCGCGACAGAAGCATTCTGTATGACTCCGCAACTTAAGACGAGCATTTCAGTCTACTGGCAGGGTATTCAAAGTGTCAAGGCGAGGACTTTGCGATCATTTCAGCGAACGTGGCGATGCAAAGTGCTGTGGTGCGAATTCCAATAGCGTGGCGCGCTGTAGAGCAGGGCGAGTGAGCCCGTAATGATGCCTGCGATTATGGAAAGGGCGAAAACGATATCGGTATCATGGCCCGTAGCATCCGCGGGGCTGACGATCAGGCGGGTCCAGAGAAACGCCAATACGAAATAGGCTGCCATGCATCCGCCCACAAGGCCCAGCAGCCCGCAAACGGCCGGAATAGCGCGCTTCGCTTTCTCCACACCACACCCCCTTGGATAACGTTCCGGATGATGCCATGAAGTTTTGGCGCTGCGCTGGGGGAATAATCTTCAGCGTGCTCATTCGTTCAATGGCGGTAGAGAGAAGAAGGCAGGCAGTCAGTCAGTTAGGCCCTCGGATGCGGCGTGGTTCTGGTAATCTGAGACGGAATTATCCCGCGCGGTTGAGAAGAATTCTGTGTTCAGGCGCGCTGCAAGCCATTCGAAAGGAACTTGCGAAAGTGACTACCCCTACGGTTTCGTCGCGCGGCGGCAAGCGCGCATTCAACTTCAACGCCGGACCGGCGACCCTGCCTGTTCCCGTGCTTGCGCGCATTCGCGAAGAGCTACTGGACTATCGCGGCACCGGAATGTCGGTGATGGAAATGACCCACCGTTCACCCGAGTTCGAGGAGATTCTATTTAGCGCGGAAACAAATCTTCGCCGGTTGATGGAGATACCGGAGGAATATGCGGTGATATTCCTGCAGGGCGGCGGCAGCATGCAATTTACGATGGTGCCGATGAATCTGTGCCAACCGGGAAAACCAGTGGATGTGCTGCATACCGGCATGTGGACCGCAAAAGCAATTACCGAGCTTGAAAAAGGCGTTCCGTTCCGCCTGGCAGCATCGACCGAGGCGGAGAAATTTACGCGTGTGCCGCGCAGAGACGAAATGACGCTGGGGCCGGATGCTTCTTACGTGTACATGGCGTCGAATAACACGATCGAAGGGACGCAATGGCACGAATTTCCGCAGACCGGGAATGTGCCACTGGTTGCGGACATGTCTTCGGATATTCTTTCCAAGCGAACCGAGGTCGGACGCTTCGGGCTAATCTTTGCGGGAGCGCAGAAGAATTTGGGGCCATCGGGCGTGACTCTGGTTATTGTCCGCCGCGACTTGGCGGAGCGCGCGGACAAAAAACTGCCCACGCTCCTGCAGTACCGGACGGAGATCAAAGAGCGCTCGCTGTTTCATACGCCGCCGACGTTTGCGGTGTACGTCGTTGGTCTTGTCCTGGAATGGGTAGCCGGGGAAGGCGGTGTCGCCGCCATGGAAAAGAAGAATGAAGAGAAAGCCAGGTTGCTTTACGACGCGATCGAGGCGAGCGGCTTTTATTCTTGCCCGGTGGCGAAGGATTCGCGCTCAAATATGAACGTGGTGTTTCGCGTCGCGGGAGGCGACCAGGCCGTCGAGGGGAAATTCGCCGCGGCCGCTTCGGCAGCAGACATCGTCGGCGTGACCGGGCATCGAGCGGTGGGCGGGATGCGCGTGTCGCTTTACAACGCGGTCTCCATTCATGCGGTCCAGGCGCTGGTTGCATTCATGCGAGAGTTTCAGCGGACGCATGGCTAGCTTGCAAAATGGCC
>Ga0308309_10001072_pt1 | contig 16300 bp, 10 predicted proteins | sample HubBroMetageWFT5_FD_192491 | JGI IMG/M metagenome (GOLD analysis project Ga0308309, IMG submission 192491) | Warmed and freeze-thawed soil microbial communities from the Hubbard Brook experimental Forest, New Hampshire - Hubbard Brook CCASE Soil... | ecosystem: Environmental > Terrestrial >...
GTATTGCAGCAACAAGGCCGTCCCGGGCGCCGCGGGCGCAGGCCTGTCGTCGAACAGCGAGGCGCCCGGCGCCACGCGCCAGGCATCGGCGAAGCCGCCGAGGATCTGGTCGCTGCTGAGCGGCTGCGGCAGCACGGAGCCGTTGGGCAGCTGGAAATCGGTGGCCTGACCGCTGTTGCTGCCGAGCAGACCCTGCACCGATCCGGCTCCGTCCTGGGGTCCGAGCCCGACCGACCAGTCGAGCCAGCCGCCCTGACCGGTGACCGCGACGGTGAGGGACTCACCGGTGTTCCAGGTCAGCCGATAAGCGGCCGAGGACAGCCGCGCGAGCGTGCCGTCCGCGAGGCTCTGCGCGGCGCCGACCTGCAGCGCCGTGTCCGGCGCACCGTCGATATAGACCGGATTGGCCCGGCCGACGGCGAAGGTCACGCGGTCATCGCCGAGCTGGGCGGCAAGCTCGGTCGTGATGCTGGTGGCGCCGGGGGCTGACGCGGTCCGGATCTCGATCAGCCAGGGATTGGCGGGCTCGGTCGAGCGCACGGCGACGAAATCGCCGAGGGCCTGGAAATCATAGTGCAGGCCGTCAAAGGTAGTCATATGGACGTCGCCGATGCCGCCGGTGACATTGGTGCCGCCGAGGCCGTCTGACTGCACGGTAAAGCCGTTCGACGCGTAGTTGCCGCTGACAAGGAGTCGAATGGCCCCGAAAGCGGTGCCGAGCGTCAGCACGCCGTCGGACCAGACGGCGCTGCTGGCATCCGTCCCGGCGATATCCAGCACGTCGCCGGCGCCGAAGCCGGTAATCGTGCCGGCGAAGGCGCGCGCATCGTTGAGCACGGCCCGCGCATTCGGACTGAAGGCCAGCGTCTGGCCGCCGCCGACGGCCGCCTGCAATGTCATTGTCGCACCGGCGGTTACCGCGAGCGTGCCGGTGCCCGTGACTTCGCCGTAGAGCAGCAGGTTGCCGCCGCTCGCCGTGATCGAGCTTTCGTTGTCGATGCTGACCAGCGCCACGGTGTTGTTGCCACCGCCGTCGCCTGAGATCGTGCCCGCGCCGGAGACAAGGCCGCCCGCGGCGATGTCGATGGTGCCGGCGCGGACGGTGGCGTTGGCGCCGCCCAGCGTGACCTGGCCGGTGGCGCCGATCGCCAGCGTGCCGGTTGTCGCGAACGAGGCGGTGTCGTCCGCGCCGTCGCCGACGGTTACCGCGCCGGCGCCGGCGGCGCCGCCGACCGCTGAATTGCCGCACACCAGCAGCATGCCGAGCCAGCCGAGATCGATCCGGCCGTTGCCGCCGGCGGTTCCGCCGACCGTGAGCAGGCCGGTGTCGGTTACGTTGGTGTTGTTTGCGAGGGTCGCTTCTGCGGCGCCGACGGTGACCTCGCTGCCGTTCTCGATCTCCAGGCTGCCGGCACCGCCGGCGCCGACGGCCAAGGTGCTGGAGGCTGCCGCGGCATTGGCAACCAGCAGCTCGCCGCCGTCGAGCGTGACCGACCCCTGGCTCCCGGCATTCGCGCCGACCGTGGCATTGAAAGCCGTCGCCTGACCGGTCGTGCCGTTGTCCATGCCGTCGATCAGCAGCGAGCCGGTGCCCGCGTCGCCGACGGCGAGCTGGCCGGACGTCATCCATTCGCCGCCATTGACGATCACGTTGCCTTGGCCGCCGGCCGACTGGCCGATGTCGGCGCCGCCGTCCAAGACGGTCGAGGCGACGCCCAGCAGCTCGAGCGTGCCGGTGCCCGCGGCGCCGACGACCACAGAGCCATTGGCCGCGATCTGCTCGAGATTCAGGACCGTGCCGTTGCTGCCGGCCTGCTGTCCGATGACCAGGGCGTTCGTCGTGGACGAGCCGCCGGTCAGTGCCAGTGCGCCGCCCATCAAGGTGAAAAGCCCCTGCCCCGTGCTGCCCACGGTCGCCTGCGCTTGGGCGGTCAGCACAGCGCCGCCGGCCAGCATCAGCGCGCCGCCGCTATCGACGTCGAGCGCGACGCCGCCGTGTCCCTGGGCCGTGACCTGGCCGGTGAGCGTCGTCGTCCCGGTGATCGAGAGTTCGCCCACCGCGCCGTCGCCGGACACTGTCTGGGCGCCCGGCCCGAACTGGGCGACGTTGGTGCCGCCGGGCGGGATGAGACCGCCTCCGCCACTGGCCGACCAGTTTTGCGGATCGGCGAAGCTGTTGCTTGCGGCCCCGGTCCAGGTGAAATCGAGCGAGGCGGAATTATTGTGGACCTGGATCACCGCATCCGGAGCGGGTGGGCCGACGAAGTAATCCGTGGCGCTGATCGTGATGGTGTCGTTCGGATGTCCGCTCACACCTGTATAGGTGAGGGTCTGGAGGGCGCGCTCGATCGCGCCAAGCGAGCCGGAAGGAAACGTAGGCGAAGGGGAAGAAGTAAGGGTGAGTGTCGTGCTGTGGTTACCGCCGACGATGACGTTGCCGTTGTCGTCGCCGGCCGAGAGCAGGCCGAGGCCGATGCCCGACTTGACCGTGACCGTGAACGTCTGGGTGCTGGGTGGCGAAGCCGGAAGCGGCGTCTCGACGACGACGTTCGGCACCAGGACGGGCGCCCCCGCGGCGCCTTCGAGGGTGCCGGGCGCAACAACGCTCGGCGCGACGCCGGCTCCCGCGGCCACGAACGTGATGGTGTTCCCCGAGCTGACTTGCGGGGTGAGGCCGGCCAGGTTGCCGGTCAGGTTGTAGCTCAGGCTTCCGCCGCCCTGCAGATTGACGGTCAATGTCGAGCCGGCGTAGCCCGCGCTGGTCGCCGTCACGCCCTCCAGAACCAGGCTGTCGGCGAAAGTAAAGCCGGTGATGGCGGCACCCCGCGCCTGGCTCGGCTCGCCAAGCACAAGCGTGCTGGGCGAATAGGGGTCGTTCGCGAGCTGGGCGATGCTGGGCGGAGCGAACTGGATGGTCTGGTTCGAAGCAACCGCACCACCCAGCCTCAACGTGGCGCCGGCGTCGATGAGCAGCGTGCCGGAGGTGGTATTCGAGATATCGTTCGTCACGTTCAGCCGCTGCAGTCCCAGCGTCTGATCCGCCATCGCTTCGATCGTGCCATTGTTGACGATCGGGCCGCCGCCCGTGGCCGCGAGCGTCCCGGCCGCGTCGATGACGCCACCGGTGTCGACCGTGACCGTGTTGGCGCCGAGAGATCCAGTGAATCGCGCCGCCGCTCCGCCCTGCACCTCGAGCGTGCCGCCGATCGTGAGGCTCGCCGTGCTGTAGGCGGCGGGCGACAGCGCCGCGAGCAATGTCGTGCTGCCGCTGACGTCGAGATTGCCGGCCACGGACAGCGCGCTCTGCACGCCACCGACAATCACGATGCCGCTGTTGCCGAGCTGGGCCGCGGTATCGAGATTGCCCGCCTGGCCCTGGCCGACCACACGCGCGGTGCCGCCGCCGAAGGCAAAGGTCTGGTCGGCGGGCAACAGTCCGGGGGTGGCGCCGGTGGTGCTCGCGGCGGGTTGAGAGATCTGAACGCCGACGTTGCGAACAGCGGTGTTCCCGCTGCTGTCCGTCGCCACGATCTGCACGATGTCCGTGCCGGATTGCAGCGTGCCCCCTTGCAACGTGCCCCCTTGCAACGTGTCAGTGAGGTGCGCGAGGACCGTGTTCACCAAGTCAAGCGTGCCCGACAAGGTCACCACGGGACCGCTCGTCACCCCGATCAAGGTGCCCGTGACATCGGTGAAACCCAGCGTGCCGCCCGCCAGCGACCTCAGCGTGACGCTGTAGGCGGCCTGCGGCGTGACGCTCGCGAGCAGCACCGCATTGGTGCCCGAAAAGGCCGCCGTGCCGGCGGTGCCCGTTGCGAACGCGGGGGCGATGAAGCCCAGGGCGGAGCCGTCGTCCGGGGAGCCCACGGTTGGCGGGGGGCTGCCGGCGGCAAGGATCGCCGCCAGACCCTGCACCTGGCTGGGGGACAAGCCGGTGAAACCCCTGGTTCCCGGGAAGTCCCAGAGCTCGATATTGCCGGCATCCAACGTGACGCCGGCAGCGATAGCGGCTTGCCAGTCCGCGTAGGTCGGAAAGAAGACAACCGGGGAAGCCGTCTGAAAGCTGTTGGGCGCCACCGCAGGATCGAGGGCAGCGTCTGCGGCCAGCTGGCCGTAAATGGTGGTATCGAAGGAGTACAGCGGGTTGCGCAGGGCGTGATTGCCGGCCTGGACCAGCCGGGTCGAGTTCCGCGCCTGCTGCAGGACGGCGAGAGCGAAGGTCGCATCGGCGACCGTGCTGCCGCTGTCGAACTGGTAGAAGCTGTTCATGGTGAAGTCGAGCGGCGTCGTCGACCATTGCGAATAGTCGGCGATCGCCGCGCGCAGCGTCAGCATCTCGGCGGCGTCGTTGTAGCCGCCGGCTTGAAGCTCGGCGATCTGATTTACCGTGCTCGTGCTTCCCGCGGAGGCTTTCGCCTTGGGCATCAGGGGCACGAACGGTTCGTCGGAGGCGGCGGCTCCCGCCGTCTGGGAAATGCCGCGGATGACCGGGTTGCTGTCATAGCGGGCGGCGAGCGCATTCTGGAGGCTCGTCCAGGCATCGATGTAATCGGCGGTCCAGACGCGACCGATCGTCTGGGGCGTGAAGACGGTCGGATCGACGTTGCTCTCACCGTCGATCGTGATGGGGGGCCCGTCGATGTTCTTGGCCCAATCAGGCGCCGTGAACCCGCCCCAGACCCGGAGCTTGAGGCCGAGGTTCGTGCCGTTCGCGGCATTGTAGGCATTGACCTGGGAGATCGCGCTGTCGATGGCCGAGGTCGTGAGCGGGCCGCCCTCCGTGGCCTGCAATTGCGCCCAGGTGACGTTCAGCACGAGCTCGCTGAAGCTGCCTTGGTACGGCGCAACCTCGGCAAGATTGAAGAGGGGACTGGAGCTGTTGTTGTAGAAGCTGATGTTGCCCATATCGACGAGCCCGGTCTGGGCAGGCTTGTCGCCGTCACCGGATGAACTCATCGACGCTTCTTCCTCAGGGTGAAGGAGGCCACCACCTTACCGTCTGGTTCGTGGCGCTCCAACCGTCATGGCTTCAGCGATTCTTGCATGAGCTGCGCGTATTCCCGGGCGGGTTGGCGCTGACTGAGGTCGCTAGTGGTAGGTCAAGCTCCAGCCGGTTGCCTTCACCCAGCATTCTTCGTCGGCAACATCATCTGTCCGACGGAGCCGCTTGACGTCGCGATGGCCGCCCTTCTCGAAGGCAGCGGCCAGCGCCTGCTCCGAAGCTTCATCCCGCGTGCCTTCGCACGGGAACACCTTGATGGGGCCCACGAAGTCCGCGTCGTAGTCGCCGCCGCGCCGCGTGATGCGAAAGACGGCGCCGGACAGACGCAAAAACTCCAGCGGCCCGGCAAAGTTTTGTGCCGTCGTGAGCGGCAGGATCAGGCGCCCGCCCTCCTTCAAACCGTCCAGCCAGGCAGCGGCGGGCCGGCTGGCGCCCGCGTTCACATAGATCACGTCCGCCGGCGCGAATGGCGTCACCGAGCCATCCCCCTGCACTACCTGGACGTTGGGCGATTGGGCGAGATTCGCGGCGGCGCGGTTGGCCAGTTGCGGATCGTACTCGATCGCCGTCACGGCCCCGCTAGAGCCCACCATGTGCGCCATGATCGCGGAAAAATAACCGACACCTGCGCCGACATGGACCACGTGCTCGCCCGTCGACGGCGCCGCGGCCGAGATCCACAAAGCGTGCGCCGACGGTTGTCCGTTGTTGAGGTGCCGTTCCGGCAGGATGCCCACCAGGATATCGGAATAGAGCCAGGCAGGATCGGCATCGGGCGTCAGCGTGTAGCCTGGCCAGCGCAGGATGGGCCACGGTCCCGGACCCAGATAGGCCTCGCGCGGGACGTCGGCATAGGCACGCTCCAGGGCGTTGCGCGCATTGCCCAGGAACGTGACTTGCCGCGCATAAGCCCGGCGAAGGACCGCGAGTTCTGCTTCATCGAACATTGCCGTCTCCTTCAGCGCTCGCCGAACGCCTTGCGGACATGGAGCGCGATCTCGACCAGCTGGCGCGGACTGGGGAGCGACCGGTCCTGCGAGACCATCAGCTCCACGCCCCGGGCCATGGGAATGCGGATGCACTCGCCGGGGTCGAGGGCATCGTCATCGTCTTCGTCTTCGTCTTCCCGGCTTGTCTGCTTGGCGCCCTGCCAGTGCCGGCGCAGGCTGTCCATGCTCGCCATCGCCTGAAGCCCCAGGCTGATTTCGCCTCGACGTTTGCGGATGGCATCGAGGGCGAAGCCGGCATTGTGAAGCGTCCGCGCCTGCTGCAGCTGCGCCAGGTGGTAATCGGTGAAATTGGACCCTCGACCACGACTGAGCGGCGGATCGATCAACTTCTCCTGCACATAGAACCTGACAGTCCGCAGCGGCACGCCGGCCCGAAAAGCCAGCGTTTCAGCAGTGTATTTTCCGGCTCCAGCCATATCAGAATGTACCACTGGCTGTAACATTATTAACTGTAAGATTCAGTCCTCGCCCACCTGGGCGAAAAGCTTTGCGGCAATAGCCGGCGCGGCTATTGCTAGCCGCGTGCAGACGGAGTTGAACGCGTGAGCAGTCAATTGAGGATCGCCCTCGGCCTGTTGATCGGCCAGGCGGCCGGCGGCCATCCGGCTGCGTGGCTGCATCCGGACGCGAACGCCGCCGGATCGACGGATATCACCTACTTCCGGAACCTGGCGCAGCTTGCCGAGCAAGGACGTTTCGACCTGTTCTTCATCGCCGATACACCGGCGGCGCGGACCGAGAACCTGCACGCCTGGAGCCGCTTCCCGATGTTCATGAACGTGCTCGAGCCGGTGACCTTGCTCACCGCCCTTGCGGGCGCCACGACACGCATCGGGCTGGGCGGCACGGTCTCGACCAGCTTCTCCGAGCCGTACAATGTCGCCCGCCAGTTCGCCTCGCTGGACCACATCTCGGCCGGGCGGGCGGCGTGGAACGTCGTCACGTCGGCCAACGACTACGCGGCGCGCAATTTCGGCCACGCCACCCTGCCGCCGCACGCGCTGCGCTACGAAAAGGCCGGCGAGTTCGTCGACGTGGTGAACGCGTTGTGGAACACCTGGGACGACGACGCCTTCATCCTCGACCGCGCCAGCGGCCTGTTCTTCGATCCGGCGGGCCTGCACGCCGTCCACCACGAGGGCAAGTTCTTCAAGGTGGACGGTGCCCTGAACATCGCCCGTTCGCCGCAAGGACACCCGGTGATCATCCAGGCCGGGGCGTCCGACACCGGGCTGGAACTGGCAGCCCGGACGGCCGAAGTCGTGTTCGCCAGCGCCTCCAATCCGCAGGACGCGAAGCGCGGTTATGACGACCTCAAGGGCCGGCTGGCCAAGTATGGCCGCCATCCGGATTCGATGAAGATCCTCACGGGCCTCCCCGTGGTCATCGGCCGTTCGCAACAGGAGGCGGAGGACAAGGCCCAGGCGCTGCAGGAGATGATCCATCCGGATGTCGGCCGCTTTCGGCTCGGCACCGACCTCGAGGCCGATCTGTCCGACCTGCCGCTCGACGAACCGATTCCGGAAAGCCGGCTGCCGAAAAGCGCCAACCTGCACAAGGCGTTCTTCGACGGCATCATGAAGATCATCCGCGAGGAGAACCCGACCTTGCGGCAGCTCTATCTGCGTTACGAGCGCGGCCGCAAGACCATCAAGGGCACGCCGGCGCAGATCGCCGACGTGATGGAGGAATGGTTCACCATGGGCGCCGCCGACGGCTTCATGATGCAGTTCGCGACGCTGCCGGGCGGGCTACAGGAGTTCGTGAACCTCGTGGTCCCGGAATTGCAGCGACGCGGGCTGTTTCGCACGGAATACGCGGGCACCACGTTGCGCGAGCATCTCGGCCTGGCGCGACCGGTCAATCCGAATACGAGCTCCCCGCCATCCTGAGCGAAGCGAAGGATCTCATGGCGTTTGCGAGCCGCGCACTCCTCGAAACGGCGATGAGATCCTTCGCTGCGCTCAGGATGACAGTTGCGCCTTCATCGCGCTCGCCGCGGCCCATTGCGCCGGCGGCAACCGACCCGATGGATACAGGCGGGTTGGTATTCTTCTTGCTTGGGGATCGGTATGGCGTTCCTGGCCGATCCCGGCGTCCCGCGCCCGCCATCGTCGACGCGGCTTGTCTTGCCATTCGACCGCACCGATTGGCTTCTCGTCGTCGTCTTTGCCGCTTTTCTAACGATGATCCTCTCGCTGCAAGGATCGCTGGCGAGCCGGGAACGAATGGATCTCGGCGGCATGGCCGTTTGCGAGAAGCAGACTTTTCCGCCGCTGAACTTCTTTTTCCTGGCAATTCACTGATCGGCGCCGGCCGCGACGAACAAGGCATCGACGACACGAACTTCGCCCGACCCCTTGCGGATCAGGACAGGGTTGAGATCGCATTCGGGCACAAGATCGGCGAAGTCCGCGGCAAGCTCCGACAGGTTCGCCACCAGCCCGGCAAGCGCTGCCGTATCGGTGCGGGGAATCAGATTGCGATAGCCGTCCAGCGTCTTGCCGAGGCGGGTTGCCGCCAACAGGGCGCCGGCTTCGGCGGCGGTCACCGGGCTCAGGCTCAGCGCCTTGTCGGCTTCGAGTTCGACCAGGACACCGCCCGTGCCGACGATCGTCAGCGCACCATAGGGCGGCGCCGCCTGGTAGCCCACCATCGCCTGCACGCAATCGATCAGTTCTTCCTGCATCTCGTAGCCATCGATCACGGCGCCCGGGACTTTCTCCCGGACGTTCTTTTCGATCAGCGCCAACGCTGCGCTGAGGCCCGCCTCGTTCCTGATGCCAAGCTGGACCGCGCCAACGTCGGAACGGTGCGGCACGTCGGCGGACATTACTTTCGCGACCATCGGGTAGCCGATCCGGCCGGCGAGCGTGAGCGCCTCCGCCGCCGAACGCGCCACGGCGGATTTGACGACCGGAATCCCGTAGCTCGCGAGCAGGCGGCCCACCAGCTTCGACGGCAGCGGACCGCGGACGCCGGCAATCTCCCGCTGCAAGCCCGCGCGCTCGGCCGTCAGCTTGCGATCGGCAAGACGACGCGGATCGCATCGCCGCCCGGACCATGCCGCCATGCTCTTCACCGCTACAAGTCCCGGCCACAGACCGCGCAGCGGCGGCACGCCGGTATCCTCCAATTGAGCGAGCAGGCGATCGCTCATGATCTCGGCGGTCGGGGAAATCAGGACGATCGGCTTGTCGACGTTGCGGCTGAGCTCGGCGACCGTCGCCAGGTGGACTGTGTAGTTGTGGTGGCTGCTTGCCGGCAGCGATGCCTGCATGTCCTGCAGGACGACGCCGATGCCGACCTCTTCGGCGTTCATGATCGCGGTCATGCCGGCCAGCGCGGCGCCCGGCGGCCGGCCGACGCTCTGGCCGATATCGAGCGGATTCTGCCCGGCGATGCCCGGCAGCGCGGCGCGCAGGGCCGCGCTGGTCGCCTCCGAGAAAACCGCGAACGGCAAGTCGATCTCGTCGCAAATATCGCAGGCGAGAGCGGTCTCGCCACCCGAAATCCCCATCAGGCCGACATGCCCCCGGGTCGGTCGCTTTTTGCTCACGGCAAAGGCCTCGAGAGTGGCGATCAACTCCTCATAGTCATCGACGACGGGAATGCCATAACGCTCGACGAAGCCCTTGAAGGCGTCGTCGTTGCGGATCAGGGCGCCGGTGTGCGCCAAGGTCGCGCGAGCGCCGGTCGCGGATCGGCCGACCTTGAGGACGACCATCGACTTGCCGGCGGCATGAACGAGGTCGACCGCGTCGGCAAATCGATCGGCGTCCGGGATCGATTCGAGGACCAGCCCGACTACCGACGTGTCGTCGTCGCTGGCGAGCCAGCGCAGATAGTCCGCTCCGGTCACCCGATACTCGCTGCCGATGGTGACGACTTTCGAGAAGCCGGCCGTGCTGGAATTGATGACCGAGATCGCCGCGGAGCCCGACTGTGCGATCAGGGCGACCGGACCACGGCGGATGCGCGAGGTGATGCCGCCGGTATAGATCGGGGTAGCGTCGGAGAGATTGATCAGGCCCATGCAGTTGGGCCCGTGCATCAGGATACGGCTGCTGCTCACGAGCAGCCGCAGTTCCGCCTCCTGCTCGGCCGAGAAGCCGGCGGTATTGACGATCGCGGTCCGCACGCCGCGGCGATCGAGCCGACGCACGACATCGGCAACGCCTGCCGCCGGAACGGAGGCCAGCGCCACGTCCACGTCGTCTGGCAGCACTTCGATGGCGGGGATCGCGGCCAACCCGGCGATCTCTGGCGCCTCGCCATGGACAGGTATGACCTTGCCGGAAAATTTGTAGTTCGCGAGATTGTCGAGCGCCACGTTTCCCAGCGTCTGGCGTTTGGGCGAGGCGCCGATGACCGCGATGGTTCGCGGCCGGATCAGCGCGTTCATGAGATCATCCATGGCGCTATTTGACCCAAACGCTCGCCATGTCGGGGTTGCCGTTGAAGGCGAGATCCATTTCCTCGTCGATGCCGCCCAGGCGGCTCGAAATCGCGAAGAACTTCTTGGCATTGGTCAGCGTCAAATGCGGCATGTCGCGTGCAATGATCTCCTCGTACTGCTTGTACCATTGCCGGCGCTCTTCCAGAGGCACGGCGGCAGCCTTGGCCGCGATCGCATCGAGATCGGGATTGCAGTAGCCGGTCGGATTGACGTACGGCACGTTCGTGGTGTTGCACAGGAAGGAACGATCGACCCCGAACAGCGGATCGGTCCGCGCCGTCAACGAGACCATCGAGACGTCGTAGTTGCGGTCCTTGAAGACCTTGTTGGTCCACAGCTGACCTTCGAGCAGACTCAATTTCACATCGACGCCGATGGCGCGCCAGTCCGCGGCGATGATCTGTGCCGCCGGTTCGGCATAGAAGGCATCGGCATTCACTGCGCCGGTGAAATCCACGGCGAAGCGCTTGCCGTCCTTGAGGGGAAAGCCCGCCTCATCGAGCATCTTGCCAGCCTTCGCCGGATCGTAGGCGAACTGCTTGTTATAATCGACCGACGGATCGGTCAGCATGGTGAACTGCTCGGGGATTGCATTCATCGCCGGGAAGGCCAGCCCCTGATAGACGTCCTTCGAGATACGCTCGCGATCGATCGCCGTCAGCAACGCCTGGCGGACCAGCGGCTTGTTGAGTGCTTCGCGGGTGATATTGACGTCGAGCGACAGCCGTTCGGCCGCGTTGACCTTGATCTCCCGCACCTCGAAGCCATTCTTGGCCTTGGCCTGCTCGATGGTTCGACCGATCTGCGGCAGCGCCGGCCGCAGGACGTCGATCTCGCCGCGATAGAGCGCGTTCTGCTGTTGCTGCACGTTAGGAATGAACACGGCGACGACCGAGTCGAGATAGGGTTTCGGCTGGTCCCAGTAGTATTCGTTGCGCTCGAAGGTGATGCCGCGGCCTTCCTCCCATTTGACGAACCTGTACGGCCCCATGCCGACCGGCGCCCGGTTGGCGGCATTGGTCGGAATATCGGTACCGTCATAGACATGCTTCGGCATCAACGGGAACACTTCCTTGTCGAACCCTTCCAGCGCCGAGGACTGCGGCTCTTTCAGATAGACGATGAACGTGTTCGCATCCGGCGTTTCGACGCGATCGATATTCGGCAGCACCTTCACCAGATAGGTATTGTATTTGGCGAACGCGTTCAGCGTGAAGGCGACGTCCTCCGAAGAGAACGGCTGGCCGTCCGACCATTTGAGGTTGGGACGGAGGTGAAAAGTGTAGACCTTGCCGTCCTTCGAGATCTCCCAGGAGCTGGCGATCTGCGGCTTCTTGTTGCCGGTCTTGTCGTACTTGTAGAGACCGCTGGCCCACAGATCGGCAATGATCAGCGGCGTCACAGCCGAGGTCAGTTGGGTGTTGAGCGTGGCGCCAGCGACACTGACGCCGATCACCGCCGTGCCGCCGCGCTTGGGTGTTGCCTGGGCGTTGGCGACGCCCGCACAGCCGACGCCGAGCGCCGCAAGACACGCCGCTGCCGCCAGCGGCCCGAAAGTCCACCTAAAAATCTCGTTCATTGCGATGCTCCTTGCACGTCGGGTGTGGGTGTCTGGCGGGATTTTGACGCGACCGCGGCGTCCATGGCCAGCCTGCGTTCACGGGCGAGATGCGGATCAGCGACCAGCTTGGCGGCCAGAAGGGACCGCGTGTAGTCGTTCGCCGGGTTGCCGAGTACCTGGCGCGTCGGGCCGGCCTCCACGACCTTGCCGAGATACATGACGATCACGCGATCGGAAATGGCATCGACGACATTGAGATCGTGGCTGATCAGGACCAGGCCGAGGTTGCGGCTGGATTTCAGGCTTATAAGCAAATCGAGGATTTGCGCCTGGACCGACATATCGAGGCTCGACAGCGGCTCGTCGGCGATGATCAGCCGGGGACGCACCGCCATGGCCCGGGCGATCGCGATGCGCTGCTGCTGGCCGCCGGACAGTTGATGCGGATAGCGGTCGTGAAACTGGGCGGCGTCGAGGCCGACGGCGGCCAGCAGTTGGGTTATCTCGGCAGCGAGCGTGTCGCGCCTTGCCAGCCTGTGGCGCAGCAGGACATTCGCAAGGGTCGTGTCGACGCGCATCCGTGGATTGAGCGATGACGCCGGATCCTGGAAGATCGGCTGAACCGCCTTTCGAAAAGTCGCCCAGTCGGGCGCCGTGAACGCATCCATGGGCTGGCCATAATAGGCGACCTCGCCCGAGGTCGGCTTGGCAAGGCCCAGCAGGATGCGGGCCAGGGTGCTCTTGCCGGAGCCGGATTCACCCACGATCGCCAGCGTCTCGCCTTCATTGACATCGAGATCGATCGTGTCGACCGCGCGCCGGGCGTTGCCGGCGCCGCCGAACCAGCTTCGCCCGCCAAAGCTCTTGACGATGGAGCGCGCGGAAAGGATCGGGATGCTCATGGCGTCGCTGCGCCGCCGAGCGCTTTTGTCTGGTGCAGCCGCCGCGCCGCCGCGAGAAGGCTGGCGGTATAGGCATTCTGCGGCGCGTCGAACAACGTGAACACGTCGGCCGCTTCGACGATCTTGCCGCCCTGCATGACGTAGACCTGATCGCACAGCTCCGCGACCATGCCGAGGTCATGGGTGATGATGAGCATGGCAAGATTGCGCTCTTTGTTGAGCCGGCGCAGCGTCTCGATCACCTGGTACTGGACCGTGGCGTCGAGCGCGGTCGTCGGCTCGTCGGCGACCAGGATCTGCGGGTCGGGCGCCAGAGCCATCGCGATCAACACGCGCTGGCGCATGCCGCCCGACAATTCGTGCGGATAGAGCCGCAGGATCCGCGCAGGATCGTCGAGCCCGACCTGCTGCAAAAGCTCCGCCGACTTTTGCTGAACCGCACGCCGATCGCCAAGATGGCGCAGCGCCTCGGCCAGCTGCCGGTCGATGCGAAGCGTCGGATTGAGGTAGGAAAGCGGATCCTGAAACACCATCGACAGGCCGCGATGGCGGCGCAGGGCGCGTATCGTTTCGGGCGCCATCGCCAGCACGTCATCGCCGCAGAAATCAACCGAGCCCGACAGTTCGGCGATCTCGACATTGGGCAGCAATCGCGTCATCGCCCGGCCGAGCGTGCTCTTGCCCGAGCCGGATTCGCCGACGATGCCGACGCATTGGCCGGGATAAACGTCGAGATCGCAGCCGTCGACCGCCTTCACGATGCGGCCGTGGACGCGAAAGTGCACCTTCACGTCGCGCGCGTGCAGCACGGGCGATCCGGCAGGCGGCCTGCTCACGTCCCCACCAACCTCAACTGTCGAGCTTCGGCGCCACGGCCGACGCGCGCGGATTGAACATTTCGGTGACCCCGTCGGCGAACAGATTGAACCCCAGCACGGCGATGCAGATCGCCATGCCCGGAAACACGCTCATCCACCACGCCAGCTCGAGGAATTCCTGTCCGCGGTTGAGCATCTCGCCCCAGCTCGGGACCGTCGGATCGGACAGCCCGAGAAAGCCAAGGCCGGCCTCGATCAGGATCGCGGTGCTGGCGTCGAGCGAGACCTGGACAATGACCGTCGGCAAGGCGTTGGGCAGGATCTCGCGAAAGATGATGTGAAAGGTCGAGAGGCCTGCGGCGCGGGCCGCCAGCACGAACTCCCGTTCCGTCAGGGTGATGAACTGGCCATAGACGATCCGCGCCTCGATCGGCCAGATCGCCAGCGCGACCGCGGCGACCTGCAGCCAGAAGCTCGAGCCCATCAACGACACGCTGAACAGCACGATGATGATGGCCGGCAGGGTATGAAACAGGTCGGTGACGCGCAGCAGCACAGCCGCGACGGCGCCCCGGAAATAGCCGGCCAGCGCGCCGATCGTGCCGCCGATCAGGAACGCCATGGCGGCGGCGCAAAAGCCGATCGTGAGGGACGATCGGCCGGCATACAGCAACACCGAGCGAACATCCCTGCCCAGACTGTCGGTGCCGAGCGGATGCTGCCATGACGGCGGCTGCAACGCCGGCGAACCGAGGTCCATGGGTCCGCTCGAGGCAAACCATGGGGCAAACGCCGACAACGCCGAAACCACCACGAGGATGATCAACCCGACCCCGCCGAAGCGCGTCCGGAACAGACGGCGCAACAGATCGCGCGATGCTGACGTACGCGACCTGCTCAGCGATTGCGGCACCGACATCAGCGCAGTGGGCTCCGCAGGCATCACGCTAGCTTTGCGCTGAGGAGACGCGAATTCTCGGATCGAGCCAGGCGTAGAGCAGGTCGACGACGATATTCATGACGACCACCGAGCAGGCGATCAGGATGACCACGCCCACGATCACCTGGGTGTCGCGGGCGCGGACCGACTCGACCATCAGCGATCCCACGCCCGGATAGGAGAAGACTGTTTCAAGCAGGACGGCGCCGCCCATGGCGGTTCCGAACGAGTACCCCATCACCGTAATGACGGGCAGGATCGAATTGCGGACCACATGACCCATGATGATCTCGCGCCGCGACAGGCCTTTCTGTCGCGCCGTCACGATGTATCCCTGCTCGAGTGTCTCCAACACGCTGGCACGCATGAAACGTGCCACGCGGGTCGTTTCCAGAATTGTGTAGGTCGCCACCGGCAGCACCAGATAGGTTGCCCGCTCAAGCAGCCAGTCGATGCCCGAGGCCCGCGACACCATCGGCCCCATGCCTTGCGTCGGCAGCCACCCGAGGTGGATCGAGAACACGATGACGAGCAGCTGGCCGACCCAGAAGGTCGGCATCGCGTAGCCGATCAGCACGAGGCTCGACCATGCCCGATCGACGCTTCGATGCGGCGTAACCGCGGATTGAATGCCGATGGCAATTCCGATCAGGATGCCAAACGTATAGCCGACACCGGCGAGCAGCAGCGTGCGAGGAAACCGTTCGGCCAGAATGTCGAAGACCGGACGGCGGTAATTCATAGAGTAGCCAAGATCGCCGTGCAGCACGTTCACCAAATAGCCGTACAGTCGCTGGAGGAACGGCTCATTGAGCTGGAAGCGCTGCTCCAGCGAGGCGCGAAGCGCCGGCGGGACCGGCATGTCGCCGACCATGGCCTGGATCGGGTCGCCCGGGATGAGCTGGAGCAGGCAGAAGATCAGGACGACGACGCTCAGCAGAAGCAGCACAGCCTGCGCCATATGTCCCGCGACATGCCGCAGCATCAACCCCTCACCTCAACAGGCCCCATGGCGCAATGCATCATAGGGTCGTGCGCGCGTCAATTACGGATGCCTCTCCACCGACAATGCGATTGGCCAGTCAAATGCTTGACGAACAGACGCTCATCGAAGGATATGCTGGCTTGTGTCGTGAACAAAATTTCCGGGGGGATGGAGCGTGGTGAGGAAAGTTATCGATCTGGAGTGCCTGCTACCTGCGGATGAGCAAGGACGTCCCCGGCAGTATCATGAACAAGCGTCGCACCGCATCGGCTACGGAGATCCCGAGCTGCTGGAACCCCGTCCGGGCTACGGATTCGCGAATTACCAGAACATCTTCCGCAAGCGCGTCGCCGGACCGGCCAAAAGCGGGGCGGAGACGAAGGTCGTCGGCCAGTCGATCAAGGATTTCGTCGGCGAGCTGGATCGCGAGGGCGCCGAGGTGTCCGTGCTCGGCCGCGTCGACAACTACGTGCTGGCCGATGTCGTGAAGGAATACCCGACGCGCTTTTTCGCGCTGGCGTCGATCAGCCCGTTCGACGGGATGCGCGGCGTGCGCGAGTTCGAGCATCTCGTCAAGGAGCGTGGCTTGAACGGCCTGCGGGTGGCCGCCCTGTACAACAACC
>Ga0308309_10001073_pt1 | contig 16272 bp, 18 predicted proteins | sample HubBroMetageWFT5_FD_192491 | JGI IMG/M metagenome (GOLD analysis project Ga0308309, IMG submission 192491) | Warmed and freeze-thawed soil microbial communities from the Hubbard Brook experimental Forest, New Hampshire - Hubbard Brook CCASE Soil... | ecosystem: Environmental > Terrestrial >...
TCGGGATACGCTTTCTCCGCGGGGTTGATTGATTCGCCGGCTGTCTTGACGCGGGATGAGATTTTGCTGAATGCCAAAGCGATTGTCGAGGCGACGCACTTGCCTGTGTCCGCTGATCTACAGGATGGGTTCGGGCGACTGCCTTCGAAATGCGTGGAAACTGTTCGCCTTGCGGCGGGAATCGGGCTGGCGGGCGGTTCGATTGAAGACGCGACAGGCGACGAAGATGATCCCATCTATGATTTCACGCTTGCCGTGGAGCGCGTGGCGGCAGCGGCAAAAGCCGCTCACGAATGCAATTTCTTTTTAACTGCTCGGGCTGAAAATTTCCTGCACGGTCGCATGGATATGAAAGACACGATTCGCAGGCTTCAGGCGTTTGCCGAGGCGGGTGCGGATGTTGTCTACGCGCCGGGGCTGCCGAGCCTGGATGACATCTGGCAGGTATGTGCATCGGTCGCGAAGCCGGTGAATGTTCTGATGCCCATGAAGGGGGCTACCTACACTGTAGAAGAACTCACCGCCGCGGGAGTGAAGCGGATCAGCGTGGGAGGAGCGTTTGCGCGCGCCGCGCTCGGGGGCTTCATGCGAGCCGCCCGAGAGGTAAAGGACAAAGGGACGTTTCACTTTGCGGCGGAAGTGATCCCGCACGCAGAGGTGAGCAAGTATATGAAGCGGTCCAAGAAGTAGCCCCGCCGTTTTCCACTTTTTCCACTACGTACAGGTAACCACTGGTACTGGCGTCCTATAGGCGCTTCCCTTTGCATTCGCTACATTTAGCAGGTAACGGGCATTCAGTAGGAAGGAACACCATGGCCACCACGACCGCCGTCATCTCGCCAGCTGAAATCCTAAGGGAACAGGAAGCTCCCGCCGATGGCCGCCGCCGCAAGCGCATCAATGTTTCGCTGCCGCTGCACGTCAGGCCCTTCGACACGCGATTCGCGGAAATTGAGGACGTCGGAGAAGTTGTGAATTTCACGCGGGACGGGCTGCTCTTCCTCACATGTATGCCCCACTATTTCAAGGGGATGCGACTCATCGTCACATTCCCGTTTGGCGACAACATCTCGGCGCACCGACGGTTCCTGGGATTGGTCGTGCGGATCGAGGAGCGACCCAAGGGCACAACGGGCGTTGCTGTGCGCTTCCTGCTTTGAAGTAGCCAACTTTGGTAATTCAGCGAAAAAGATAGGATCAGGCGAGGTTTTAGAGTTTGACATTGGGCATCGCACCCCCCGAATGGGCTTGTCACGCTGCGACGCGACCGGTGAGAATGGATTATCGATTTCCGGCGTTTCGCCTTCCCCGGCGGCCGGATTGCGAAGCATGCCCAAGCGGGCGAATTGAGGAAAAACTCTCATGTATGAGCATGGACCCAAGAAACAAGCAGGGCCGACGAGCGTAGGAAAGCATAGTTCGGTGAAAGAAGCCGAACGCCGCGGCGCCGAACGACATTCGTTTACCGCCTCTGCCGAGATTATCGAACTCAGCTCTGGAGCGCGCTTTTCGACCCGCACAACGGACCTGGGGCCGGGTGGGTGCTTCGTGGACACGATGACCCCCTTCCCCGTGGGAGCCAAGGTTCGAGTTACCGTCAAGAAGACCAAGACAGATTTTCAGACCGAAGGAACGGTGGTTTATTCGCAGACCGGCCTCGGCATGGGCATTGCGTTCGCGGAGTTGAATCCGGTGCAGCGCCTGGCGCTGGAAGAATGGTTGATGGAGTTGACCGGCGGAAAACAGATCCTGCATGACGCACCTCGCGGCGCAAAGGCCGGGCTGTTTGGCCACAGCGTGGATCACGCTTCGTTGGTTCGCCTGGTCCAATTGATGATTGGCAAGGGAATTTTGACGGAAGCGGAAGGCGCGTCCGTGCTGCTCGATCCGTTGCTCTAGTCGAATTCTGGCGGGATCGATAGCGAGAGGCGCGATTCGGAATCTTCTACTTGGGCCCCATGTTCAGGATGGATTCTTAGGCGATGAAGAAAAAGCGACTCGGCGAAGTCCTTCGGGAACGCGGGCACATCTCACCCGCGGACCTCAACAAGGCAATCGAGGATCAGCAGGGCAAGCTCATCCATCTGGGCGAGTTGATGCTCGACCGCGGCCTTGTCTCCAAAGAAGAGCTGGCGGCCGCTCTCACCGAAATCACCCACGTTCCCTACGTGAATTGCGACAACCTCGAAATTGAACCCGAAGTATTGAGGCTTCTCCCTCACGCAATTGCAAAACGGTGCTGCGTCCTGCCGGTGCATTGCGTGGGGACTAAGCTGGTGGTGGCGATGGCCGAACCCCAAAACCTGCAGGTGCTGGACGAATTGCGGTTTTCGACGGGGATGGACATCATTGCGCGACTGGCATTCCGCACCGAGATTGCCGCCGCCGTGGACAAAGCCTACGGGCAGGTAGAAGAGGCAGAAGCGGCTGTTGCCGAAGCGATTGCTCCGACGACTGATGATCCGAGCATGGAATTCATTTCGTCCAGCTCGCTGCAACGGAACATTGACGCGATGCAGGAAATGCAAGCGGAGCTGCTGCAGAAGAGCACTCCGGCGGTGCGGCTGGTCGCCTCCGCGATTACCGCGGCGGCGAGCAAGCAGGCGAGTGACATTCACATCGAACCGCAGGTTACCGATACCGTGATCCGATTGCGCGTCGATGGCATGCTGCGCGATTACCAGCGAATTCCCCGCTCTTTGCAGAACTCGGTCGTCTCGCGCATCAAGATCCTTTCGGACATGGACATCGCCGAGCGGCGCGCGCCGCAGGACGGCAGATTTCTGGTGAAAATTTTAGGACGCAAAGTGGATTTACGCGTGTCCACGCTTCCCACGCAGTATGGCGAGAAGGTCGTGATGCGGTTGCTCGAGTCGAATGCGCCGCTGCAGAATTTCGGCACGCTGGGCATACCCGCGGAAATTTCCGAGGGCCTGTTGCGAGTGCTCGCGCAGCCCCAGGGAATGCTGCTGGTAACGGGACCGACCGGGTCAGGCAAGAGCACGACATTGTATTCGTCGCTCAATCAGGTGCGGAAGCCGACAGTGAATATCATCACGGTCGAGGATCCTGTGGAGTACGCCGTGCCAGGATTGAATCAGGTGCAGGTGAACACGAAGGCGGGGCTGACATTTGCTTCGTGCCTGCGCTCGATATTGCGGCAGGATCCAAACGTCATCATGATCGGCGAAATTCGCGACAAAGAAACCGCCGAAATCGCGATCAAGGCCGCCCAAACGGGCCACCTGGTCCTTTCGACGCTGCATACGAACGATAGCGCCGCTGCCGTCACACGATTGCTCGACCTGGGAATCCCCGGGTTCCAGATCGCGACTTCGGTGACAGGGATCATTGCGCAGCGCCTTGTTCGGCGGCTATGCACCTGCCACGTCGAAATCCCCATGACGCCCCAATACGCGGCGAAGTTGGCGCAGGCGGGGCTCACCGATCCGCCTGAAACTCAACATGTCCCCAACGGATGCGATGCTTGCGACCTGACGGGATACAAGGGCCGCGTCGGCATCTACGAGCTTCTGATGCTGGACGAGTCGATCCGTTCAGCCGTGCGCGCCGGGAGCCGCAACGACGAAATACGAATTCTTGCGCGCCAGGGCGGAATGAAACTGATGCAGCAATATGCCATTGAACGCGTCCGCGAAGGCCTGACGACGCTCGATGAAGTCCAGCGCGTGGTTCCCTTCGAAAAAATCCGCACATCGCTTTGCTACTCCTGCAAACACGATCTTTCCCCGGCATTTGCATTCTGCCCTTATTGCGGAGAGAAGGTCGGCGAGACGGAGAACAGAACGCACGCGCATCATTCCCTTGTGGGACAAGGAGCCGGGGAAGAATGACCCAGGGCCACGACGTAAAAGTTCATAGCGCGCAGCGCATGGCGCCGCGCATCTCGGCGATTCGTGATCTCTCAGTCGATTACGAGGGGTACAGCGAGGAGATCGTTACACGCCCGCCCGACATCAGCACGCGAGGCATGTTCATCAATACGAGCCGGGTGTTTCCGGAAGGCGCGGTCCTGAATGTTCATTTTCACTTGGCCCTTTCGGGGTTTGAGATTCGGTCCCGGGCGGAGGTGAGGTATTGCCTGGCAGGGGTAGGAGTGGGGGTCGAATTCATCGAAATATCGCCGGACGCGGTGGAGGCGATCACGAAAGAAATCGAATTTGCAAGCCGGCAAAGCGGCGCGAATAGGGTGCCCGCCGGTAAGTTATAGAACCAGTTAGTCCTATAACCACGTCGCACTTACTACCGTGAATGAATTTCCCACATAGGGAAGAAATTCCCGATTCGTAGCAGTCCCAAATCGGGTCAATAGCATCTAACCCCTGTGTGCTCAATCCGAGGGCCTTGAGGAGCACTGGCCAGCGGCTTGCAGCCTGATTTCTGGGGGATTGCCATGGGAGAGCGCCGTAAAGCACGAAGGTATGAAGTTTACCTGCCATTGCAGGTATGTATGTCGCGCAAGCGACCCGCCGAGTTTCACACAGCCCAGCTTCGAGATATTTCCCGTCTAGGTATCTACTTTCATTCGAATATTGAGATGCAGCCGGGAACGTCGGTCGAATTAACCTTCGCGCTGCCGACGGAGCGGGATCGTGGTTCGTCTGTTCTGGTTCGGGCAAGCGCGAAGGCGCTGCGCTCCACTTCGATCCAGGGCGAAGAATTTCCGCTCTACGGGATTGCGGCGACGATTGACCGGCTGGATTTCGTCCGACCGGCCGTCTCAAACGCGGCTTAATCCGGTCTCCTCTGCCCTTCGCAATTCGTGGCTGTGCGAAGGGTAGCTTGAAGTCCCCCGCTTGAACCTTACGCTACTCGCCTGACTCGCCTGCCACTACAATCGCTCCAGCGCACTTTTGCGCGAAACGCCATGCTCAACCAGCGACTATTCGAAAATATTCGGGATCTCGAACTCCGCGTGCTGCGTGCATTGTGCGCCGGCGCTGTTTCCGGCAGGGATCAACTCCTTGCTGAATTGGCCACCTACAGCTGGATCGAGGCAGAGCACCGGATTGTTTACGAGGCTCTCTCGAACACGCCCCTCAACGACGCGCGCGCCCTCCGCGAACAGCTTCCCTCTCAGGCTACACGAATGGGATTTCCAGACGTCAATTGGGATTTGTTTTCTGACGGTAGCGCAATGGCGCTTGCCGACTTGCAAGGTCTGGTGCGTCAACTGAAGCGCGATCGGGCCTGAGCCCCAGGGCGCGCGCGAAATGAGAACCGGAATTGACCTTTAACACGCTGCTGGAAACTGCAACGCCTCTGTTTTTCGAATAGTCTGTGATGACCGCGTTTACCTATTGGGAATGGTCAAGGGACGGAATTCCACGCGTTCGTGCTGGCGGCGATATTCTAGAGGGGCCGCTTGTACCCCCTCAAGCGGGCGGGAGCGCAATGTGAGCCGCATACTCGATGCCATGAAGCAATCCGAGAAGGAAAGACTGCGCGAGAATAAGAAGAGCCGCGCCGAAAAGCCGCAGAACGATGGCGCCGACCGCCGAAAGAGCAAACGCTGGGCGCAGCCGGTGCCGGTGCTCGTCTACGGCTCGGATACGGAAAAGCAGCCTTTTCATGAAAAGGCGGAGACGATTGACATCAATGATGATGGTTGCCAACTGGCGCTCGAGAGCGCCGTGGCTGCCGGGCAGCATCTATTTTTGACCAACATGCGAAACCGGCTGGAACGCGAGTGCGTGGTAGTTCACGTGGCGAAACGGGTTCACGGGAAGGCTCGCGTCGGCGTAAATTTCTTGCGGCCGCTGCGCGATGGAGCGCTGCCGGGGCCCTCGGATTTTTGGGCGGCGGTTTAACTACTCCCCGCAATTCCATTCGAACGAAATGATGTGCCCTCGATACACACGGCCGGAATCGCGCGCGAGATGCCGGCGCCACTAAATTCATGCTCCCCGGGCCTCATCAGTATTGTTAGAAATTCAAGTGGGAATATTTCGATGCGGCGGTGGCCCGAGCGCGATCTTTTTCGTGCGAGTCGGGCTGGGCGTGCGGATTGGTCCAGCGGCCGGGGATCGCGAGGCCGCACTTCGGGCAGCACCCGTCTTTGAGGCGGTTCGACAAAACGTCATGCCAGGAGCGCCGGATCAATACCGTGTTGCACGACGGGCACAAGGTGTGCGCCCCCTCGCTATGGATATTCCCCTCGTAGACGTAGTGAAGGCCCGCTTCACGGGCGATGGCGCGTGCGGCGTGAAGCGTTTCGGGCGGAGTTCGCGGCTTCTCCCGCAGCTTGAAATCAGGATGAAAAGCCGTGAAGTGCAGTGGCACATTGGGCCCCAGATTTTCGAGGACCCAATCGGCCAGCAGGCGCGTTTCTTCGGGCGAGTCGTTGAGGTCTGGAATGATGAGATTCGTGATTTCGAACCAGACGCTGGTTTCATTTTTCAGCCATTTCAGCGTGTCCAGGACAGGTTGCAGGTGTGTCAGCGTGATGCGCCCGTAGAATTTTTCAGTGAAGGCTTTCAGGTCCACGTTGGCGGCGTCGATGTGGTCGTAAATATCATGGAAGGCCTCGCGAGTGATGTAGTCGTTGGTCACCATCACGGTGTTGAGCCCAGCTTCGTGCGCGGCGTGGCAGATATCAATCACATACTCGCCCCAGATCGTCGGCTCGTTGTACGTGAAGGCGATGGAGGGGCAGCCGTTGCGGATGGCGAGCGCCACAACGTCCTCCGGCGGGACGTGATTCGAGCGGACCTGATCGGCGCGCGATTTTGAGATGTCCCAATTCTGGCAGAAGAAGCAGCCCATATTGCAGCCCGCGGTGCCCATGGAAAAAACGCGTGTGCCGGGGAGGAAATGACTGAGGGGTTTTTTCTCGATGGGATCGATTTGCAGCGCTGCGGGGGAGGCGTAGCCGAGACTGTAAAGCTTGCCGCCTTCGTTGACCCGGATGAAGCAGAAGCCGGCCTGCCCTTCGCCGATGTGGCAGTGGCGCGGGCAGAGGTAACAATGGGCTTTGGCGTTAGGCTCGGGCTCCCACCAGCGAGCTTCGTGGAGAGACGCCGTCTTTTGCAGAATTTTCAGATCTTGCATCGCTGCGCGCCTTTAATGGCTGCGTGCGCGTAGTTGGATTATACGCCTCTTCAAACTCCGGCGAAGACGCGCCTGCTCACTCCGACGGGCACTTCGCTATGAGGACGTGATGGCCCGGTTTGCCGAGCGGCATTTCCAGGCGAGCGTCGGGCGAGAAAATCTGATCTGCAGGGGTTATGCCATCCAGAGTAATGGTATTTTTCACGTGGCACGGTGGAACGGAAATTGTGGCTTCAACGTCGGGCGGGATATCGATGGCAGCCTCGAACGTGCTCTTGCCGTGATAGTCCACCTTGATCTCGCCCTTCGGCGTTGGCACGGAGCCGCGCGCCCAATCGAGCCCCATCAGGTCAGGACGGATCATCACCCGGCGAAATCCCGCAGCGGTTGGGCGAATACCAAGGACCTGTTCCGATAGCCATGCCGTTGGACCGCTGGACCATCCGTGCGCGAGGCTGACGAAATAGCCCTTGCCATCGTCGGCTTGAAGATTCGCGTGGAAATCGTCTTTCGGCCACGAGGGGTCGTAACCTTCCCAAAAGCTCGTGGCGCCTTCGGCGATCATGCCGCCCCAATATTTACGAATCCAATCGAGAGCCTCGCGGCGGTGGCCGGATTCGGCCATGGCCGAAATCACATAGAAATTGTAGTAGGGGGTGATCATGATGGGCAGGGGTTGCGAAAGCACATGCTGCCAGATCGCCTCGGCTTGTTGCGGCGTGGCGAGGCCGGAATAGACTGCCATGGCGTTTGATTGCCAACGCGGGCCAAAAGTGCCTGTCGCAGAGTCGACGAGTTTTTCCTGAGCGGCCTGGCGCAAGTCGCTTGCAATCGACTGAAATTTATCGGCGGCAGCGGTATCCCCGGATTCGCGGAGCAGCCACGATCCATCGGAGAAGGCTTTGTAGAATTCGAACTGCGTGGCGCGGCGCGTTTCAGGATTGTCTTCGAATAATCCCGGAGACCAATCCACGAAGGGCCACGCTTTGCGGGCATTCACGAAAAGGTGGTCACCATCGAGCTCGCCGGCCATGAAATTGAGCATGCGCAGCAAGCCATCATGAATGGAATGAAGATACGCGCCATCACCGATGTGCCGGTAGTAATCGGCTTCGCCCATTACCCAGAAGGCTGAATAGCCCGGGATGCTGTTGACGTCCTGGTGCGGAGGCGTGCCGGCTTCCTCAAGCAGGCGATCCATCGAATTCTGCATCAGGAAATGATCGGCGAAAACGGTTTCGATCACCTGACCGGAAACATCAAGATCGCCCATCCACGGCAGGCGGTCGCGTTTGGGCGCGTCCCAGATAGCGTCTTGCATGCAGAGATGGCTTGTGTACGCGCCGACAGCATAGATGCGATTGAGAAGCTGGTCGGAGGATTCGAATGTGCCGCGCGTATGGACGGGATAATAAATGGCGTCGAGGCGGATTGCCTTGAAGCGAACAGGCGATGAGCCCCCGAGAAATTTAATTTGAGCGTAGCGGAAAGCGTTCTTGGGCCCGTAGGCGGTGGCGTCCGGCGGGATGATGAGTTCGTTCGTTCCGAGATAGGGCGATTTCAGGGCTTCCTCGAGCGATTCGCCGTACTGGATGGAAATTCGCGCGGGAACTTCGGAGTCTGAAACGATTTCCAGGCGGCCGTCGGATTCGCGGCCGAAATCGAGAACGAGGCTGGGGATCCCCTGCGCTGCGGTGGAATCCGGCGCGAGATGAACGCTGAAATCATTTGGCGCGTCTTTTTGCCGCAACGAAGCGAGGAATTCGAAGCGGCCGGCGCCAGCGGAGACGTTGCGGAGGCCATCGGCGAGCAACGGTAGATGAGCGAGGTAGGGTGAGATGCCGTCGTAGCCGGGCCAACGATACATTTCGGAATCGGAATTCCATTCGATGTTGCTGGCGACAAGAAAATCGCGGCGGAAACTGCTGGTTCTGGTTTCAATGCTGCCAAAGACGGTGGCGGCGGCCCACGAGGAATCGTCGAAATCCGCGTCCGACCAGCGCGCGGTTTTAGTGAGGCTGGCCTTCACACTTGAATTGGTGAGAAAGATTGCCGGGGCGAATACGGCGCTGGAAGCAGGAATAATTTTTGCGACGAGCGGCGATCCGCCCGAGCCCTCAATCGCAAGTACGTTAGTTCCCTTCCGCAAATTTCCGGCTACGTCCGTCACGGTCACAAGCGGCCATGTTTTTGCTTTCTCATCGCGATCCCCGGTGGCGACCAGCTGGCCGTTGAGATACGCGCGAATATGCTCCGGGCCTGCGACATAGAGCGTCGCCGCTGCAGGCAAGGCTGCAAGCTTGAATGACGCGCGGAAGTAGCGCGGCATGGCTTCGTCGGCCTTGTCGTCAGTGCCTGCCGGGGCAGCGAGAAAAATATATTGCTCGGGCAACGGCTTATGGACAGCCGACTCAAAGACGGGATTCGAAATATCGGCAGTCAGGTCGAGCGGAGTCGAGTTGCCCTGCTCTTGAGCGGACGCAGGAATTGCCGCGGCCAGGAGAAAGAAGACGGGGAACAAAGCACAGAACAATCTTCGCATAAAGGAACGCTCCTTCCCCGAAATGGCGGGTTTTCGCAAGGCACAATTCATGGTTGCCGCTGGGCCCTGCGGCGCTGCGCGACCCAGACAAGAAACCTTTCCATTTGCTGGCGCTCGCGCCACAGCAGGGCGAAGAATTTTCCGGCGTCGAGATCGGCCGCATCCTTGCCGAAAAACGTCTCCAGGCGCCATTGAATGTAGGGCGATCGCCACGGCTGAAATCGGTAGCCCTTCGCGATAATCCAGTAATACCGCAAAGCGTTCAGCATGGCCTCGCGCATCCCGCATGCGATGATAGAATTGCGCGATGACTGACGACGCAAAAGCCGCCGCCGAGGATCATTACTACGCGGGGATCGATTTTTTCGGCGATGGAAGACTGGACGAAGCGATCGCGGAATACAATCGCGCGCTGGAACTCGACCCGAAATTCGCCGACGCGCTTCATGGCCTGGCGCAAGCCTATCACGCCAAGGAAGATTTTGACCGCACGATTGAAGCTGCGCGAAGAATTTTGGAAATCGAGCCGGAAGACATTCTGGCCTGGACTTCCATCTCTCGCGCTTATCAACGCAAAGGGATGGTTCCGGAGGCGGAAGAAGCGGGCAATAAAGCGCGCGTGCTGGGATGGAAGCAGGAACTTCTCAAGCAGAAAGCAAAAACGGAAGGCTGATAGGTCTTCGCAGACGGTTGCCTGCGAAGCGGGCAATCCCGCGTTGAACGCCGCGGCGTCACACTTGAACCTAGATTCCCTCCCCACGAATATGGAATGGGGGCCGAGAGAGAATCCCTCGACCCCTTCCCACAAAACGAATTCCGGTTCCGCGCTCTAAAGCGCCGCGCAGACGGATTTGACCTCGGTGTAGTTCTCCAGCGCCTCGTGCCCCATTTCACGGCCCCAGCCGGACTGCTTATAGCCGCCAAACGGCATCGCGGCGTCGAACACGTTGTAGCAATTGATCCACACGGTTCCGGCGCGCAACTTGGCAGCTAGTGCATGAGCCTTCTTGATGTCGCGCGTCCAAATGCCCGCCGCGAGCCCGTAGATCGAATCGTTGGCTTTGGCGGCGATTTCGCTTAGATCGTTGAACGGAATCGCCGTTACCACCGGTCCGAAGATTTCTTCCTGCACAACTTTCATTTTGTCGCTTGTGTTCACCAGCACAGTCGGCTTGACGAAATAGCCCTTATCGCCGAGGCGCGACCCACCCGTGGTCGCCTTTGCCCCTTCGGTCTTGCCCGAATCCATGTAGCCGCAGACGCGGTTCATTTGCTCTTCGGAAACCAGAGGCCCCATGTCGCATTCGGGATCGAAGCCCGGCCGGACGCGAATTTTTTCCGCGTGCTGCGTCACGCCCTCCACCACCCGCTCGAAAGCACTTTTTTCGACGAATAACCGCGAACCCGCGCAGCAGCATTGCCCGTGATTGAAAAATATGGCGCCTGCCGCTCCGGAGATTGCTTTGTCCAAATCAGCGTCATCCAGCACGATGTTCGGCGACTTTCCACCGAGTTCGAGAGATACCTTTTTCAAATTCCCCGCAGCGGCATGGAGAATGAGTTTCCCAACTTCCGTCGAGCCCGTGAATGCAACCTTGTCCACGTCCGGATGCGCGGCGAGGGCCGCACCGGCGGTCTCGCCGTAACCGGGAATAATGTTTACGACGCCGTCGGGAAATCCTGCCTCGAGAATCAACTCGCCCAGGCGCAGCGCGGATAGCGGGGTCTGCTCGGCGGGCTTCAACACGATGCAGCATCCGGCTGCCAGCGCAGGAGCAAGCTTCCAAGCCGCCATGAGGAGCGGAAAATTCCAAGGAATGATCTGCCCAACCACGCCCACTGGTTCACGCAACGTGTAGGCATGAAATTTTCCTTGCGGCGCGAGTCCCAGCGGAATCGTGTTGCCCTCAATCTTCGTAGCCCAGCCGGCGTAGTAGCGGAAATGATCGGCGGTGAGCGGAACATCCGCCACGCGTGCCACCTTGAGCGGCTTGCCGTTGTCGAGCGACTCAAGCTGCGCGAATTCCTCCGTGTGCTTTTCGATCAGGTCGCCGAGCCTCCAGATCATGCGCCCGCGCTCGGATGGTGAAATTTTCGCCCAGGGACCGCTTTCAAAGGCAGCGCGTGCGGCTTTCACCGCGCGGTTGATGTCTTCTGCGTCCCCTTCGGCAACTTCCGAAAGAACCTCGCCCTTCGCGGGATCGTAGGTGGGGAATGTCTTTCCCGAAGCGGCTTCGACCCATTTTCCATTGATGAGAAGCTTATGTTTTCTGGCGACAAAGCTGGAAACAAAAGGATCCATCGAGGGTGAAACTGAAGTAGCTGTTGCCATCTGTTCCTCCTTACCTGGGAGAGATTCGAAGCTCCGGCTGGGGAGCTTTCATTGGTTCTGGTTTAAAGCTGATGCAGCGAAGAGAATTCGTGGCCATACGGCCTCTCGGAGTGTGGATACCCGAAACCGATTCCCCGTGTTCCATACGACGGGGAGACCTTGAACTTACTCCCGCGGCACGCAGAATTCAAGCCGCGCCCGCCAGGCGGCGGACCCATATGCGCTCCGTCGCCGGCTTGCCCAGATGGACTCGTCCACCGCGGCGGCCCACCACCGAAAGCGCCATCGTCTCGTCATATTCGCGTTGATGCACGCGGACGCGCGCCGAAGGCCGCAAATCCAGCTGCACGAGAAATTCGAGGAACTTGGGATCCTTCTCGTAAACCCGAAGAACTTCGTAAGAATGCCCTACGCGGGCTTCCGAAAGGCGCACCGCGCCATGTTTGCGCCGCAGCTTTGCCATTCCGCCAAACAGCGGCACGCCATGCGGACATCGGCTGTCGCGACCAAAGCGTTTGAGCAACAGCGCGGAAACCTCGGGCGAGATGCCGTGCTCCAGCCGTTCGGCCTCTTCGTGCGCGTGGGACCATTCGATGCCAATCACGTCCGTGAGAAGTTTTTCAGCCAGCCGGTGCCGCAGCACGAGATGTTGTGCGATTCCCTTCCCTTTCGGCGTCAGCTCGATGTGGCCGTCGTGCCGCAAACGCAAATACCCGCCGCGGGTCATCCGCTTGAGCGCCGCTGTAACAGCGGGCGGCGTGACGCCGAGGTCTTCCGCCAGCCGCGCGCCGATTGGCGGCTGCTCCTCCTGCACAAGCTCCCAGATCGCTTTGAGGTAATCTTCCTGCGAAACGCTGGTTTTTTCGCGCCACATTTTCTAATTGGCCTCGGAGGCTTCCGCGCGCAGCCGCGCCGCCAATTGCTGGATACGCGCGGATATATCGTCGCAAATGCGCCGGTGAAGTTCCGCATCTTCGCCAAAGGGGTCGGCTATCTCCCAATCTTCGAAACGTCGCCCGTGGAAGAGCCTCTCGCTGGGCATGCCGGACATGTTGACGATCAGATGCGCCCCATCAACCATTTGCGCATGCAAACCTTTTGAAAATTGGCCCTCCATCGAGACGCCTCGTTCCTCCAGAACCGCTCGCGCCGTCACGTCAATGAAGCCAAGCGGGCGGACGCCCGCGCTTTCGGCCACGATCGCGTCTGGAACATTGTGGCGCGCGAGCGCTTCTGCCATCTGGCTGCGAACGCAATTGCCGACACAGACGAATAGGACTTTCGCGGGTATGGGCATGACACCCAAAGAATCTCACAATTTGGCGTGAACGTGAATCGGAAGCGTGGAGCCGGCTCAGTCTTCCGGCTGGACCATCCGGATGCGATCGGCAAGTTCGGCGACGCGCGTCTCGATTTCCTCGCACGTCCCGCGAAAGGACTCCAGTATGTCGCTCGACGGTTCCGCGACATGCCAATCCTCAAACGCGCGCCCGGCGAAAAGCCGCTCGCCGGGAATTCCAGACATGTTGACGATCAATTGCGGCTGCGAGAGCGATGCGTCGTGCATGCTCTTTGAAAACTGGCCGCTCATCAGGATGCCGCGCTGGAGCAGAACGAATTCTGCGTGCTCGGCAATTGCTCCCGTCGGCGAAACACCCGCGCTTGCAGGCGCAATCACATCCGGCGCCAGCGAGCGCGCCAGCGCCTCTGCCATCTGGCTTTGGCAGGAGTTCCCTGCGCACACGAAAAGAACTTTAAGCGGGTTGGGCACTGCCGACAGACTCGCACATCCGCGCGCTGAATTGAAGCGTATCGGTGTGAGGATCTATGACCTGACAACCGAGCAGGATGGGCACACGGCTCGAGACGAAAGAATCATCATCTTCACTCCGCAAAATGGGCACATCTCGTCTGCGGCGGGCATGATATGCGAGAGTTTTTCCGCCAGGGTCGAATCATTCCGCGTGCGTATCAGGCTGACCACTGCAAGCGCCCCGCCCAGCGGAGCGCCAATGCGCATAGCCCAACCAAGGGTTGCCATCTCGCGATCAACCGGCATCGCCCAAAACGCGACGCCGAGCAGCGCGCAAACCAGCAAACCGAGCCACAGATACGGGCGGCGCGTCTTGATAGTGAGGTGCGGATCATTCCCACATACAGAGCACAGCCATCGGCTCCAAAACCCGAGCGGCAATAGCGGAATCCAGAAAATATGCCCTACGTCAAACGATCGAAAATATGCAGAACGGCGTGGTTGGTCGCATTTGAGGCAGTAGTCATTACGAAATGCCAGGCGCTTGCGCTTGAAGAAATACCTTCCATGAATTACGAGCGTGACGCATCCTCCGCCATTAATTTCAGAAAGTACGAGTGTACGGTTGTGTCGTCCGTTAGCTCGGGATGAAACGTGGAAGCCAGGATTCGTCCTTGCTGGACTAGCACGGGATGCCCTGCATCCTCCGCAAGTATTCTTACATCCTGGCCAGTCGACTCGATAACGGGAGCGCGAATGAACACCATCTCGAGCGGTTCGGTGCGCAGTTTCGAGGGGCCCATGTGAACGTCGCTCGAGATCTGGCGGCCGTAGCCATTGCGCAGCACGGAAATATCGAGCAGCGCGAGTGAATTCTGCGGGGGGCCGTGAACAGCGCGCGCCAGCAGAATCGTCCCCGCGCAGGTGCCGAAGAAAGCCCCGCCATCACGAGCAAATTGTTTCAGCGCGTCGAACAAGCCTTCTTCCGTCATGACTTTTAGATGAGTTGTGGATTCGCCGCCGGGAAGAATCACGCCGTCAAGACCTGCGAGATCCGCCGGCTGGCGCACGAAGCTATGCGCGACGTCCATACGCTCAAGCATCCGGCCGTGAGCTTCGTAATCTCCCTGGATGGCAACCACGCCTATTTTCATGAGCGATTTTTAGCAAGCACTCAGCGACAAGTCGCGAAAGCGATCCCTCGATTACCAGCCGCGGGTCTGAAGCAAGTCCTTCTGCTCCATCTGGCGGATATCGAGACCCTTCATCGCCTCACCCAGCTCTTCGGAAGCTTCGAGGACAATCTTCGCGTCCTTGAAATGGGTAGTGGCTTTGACGATTGCGCGGGCGCGCTGCGCGGGATCGTTGGATTTGAAAATGCCCGAGCCGACAAACACCGCTTCCGCGCCCAATTGCATCACGAGCGCAGCGTCCGCGGGAGTAGCAATGCCACCCGCCGAAAAATTCGGCACCGGTAATTTTCCGTGTTTCGCCACCCAGGCAACCAGCTCGAATGGCGCGCCGAGCTCTTTTGATTCGTGCACGAGTTCTTCCTCGCCGAGTAAAGTGAGGCGCTTCATCTGGCTGACGATGGCGCGAATATGCCGCACCGCTTCGACAATGTTGCCCGAGCCGGCCTCCCCCTTGGTGCGAACCATCGCCGCGCCCTCCGCAATGCGCCGCAGCGCCTCACCCAGGTTTCGAGCGCCGCACACGAACGGCACTTTATAGCCGTGCTTCCACACGTGATGCTCTTCGTCGGCGGGCGTGAGCACTTCGCTTTCATCGATGTAATCCACTTCCAGCGCTTCCAGCACCTGCGCTTCGGCGAAGTGGCCGATGCGCACCTTGGCCATCACGGGGATGGAGACGACCTCCATGATCTCGCGAATAATTCGCGGGGCTGCCATGCGTGCCACGCCGCCCTCTTTGCGAATGTCTGCCGGAACGCGCTCGAGCGCCATCACGGCGCAAGCGCCTGCATCCTCCGCAATCTTGGCCTGCTCGGCGTTGGTGACGTCCATAATCACGCCGCCCTTCAGCATTTCCGCAAGTCCCACTTTCACGCGCCACAAATTGTTGTTCATCAAGTCCATCTTAATTTCTCCCTGAGACTTCGAATTTAAGAAACTTTTGCAGGCTGCGGAGGCTGCGCGCCCCCAGCCTTACCGCTCATGCGATTCATATCAATCACGACGAAACGCCCACGACCGCGGGCCAGCACGACACCTGCTTGATTTCGAATCTCGCCGGCCTGATGCAGATTGCGCCCGTTCTTTTCCACTTCGTATGCCTCGATCACTAGATCCTCATCCACGGGCACCGGCTTCAGGTATTCCACAACCAGCTCGGCAGTTACCGCGGTCACGCTGCGGAAGCGGGCAACCTTGCCCATCGCTTCATCGAGCACGGTGGCGATGATCCCGCCGTGGATAAAGCCTGAGCCACCTTGATATTCCGCTCCCAGCCGAAACGCGCCACGAATGCGTCGGGCCGCGTCGTCCTGCTCAAACGTCAGCTTCATCCCACGCGCATTCGCGCCGCCGCAGCCGAAGCAGTTGTTCGCCGGATCAG
>Ga0308309_10001074_pt1 | contig 16270 bp, 10 predicted proteins | sample HubBroMetageWFT5_FD_192491 | JGI IMG/M metagenome (GOLD analysis project Ga0308309, IMG submission 192491) | Warmed and freeze-thawed soil microbial communities from the Hubbard Brook experimental Forest, New Hampshire - Hubbard Brook CCASE Soil... | ecosystem: Environmental > Terrestrial >...
GGCGGCGAGTCCCCGGTCAGGTCCGGGCCGGCGAGTCCCCGGTCAGGTCCGGGCCGGGAGTGCCCGATCAGGTCCGGGGCGGCGAGTGCCCGGTCAGGTCCGCGGAGCGGTCCACGACCGAGCACCGCTCAGCCGATCGCGAAGGGGTAGGGCGCCGCTAAAAACCTTCGAGGACGGTCAACGTTCAAGACCCTGAACGCGGGAATGGGCCGGGATGGTCATTGACCGGCCCGCGACCTCATCCAATACTGACCTCCTCACATACGGAGATTCCGGGCATGAGGTTCGGGACGTGAGTGAGATGGGGCAATCACGGCGCGCCGCGCCACCCAATGGATGGGGAAGACAGAAAAGGGGCAATGACGGTGTTCGACACACGGTTTGGCTTTGGTAGGGGTGCCGCCGCACCTGGTTTTCACTGCACCGCGGCAGTTGACGAGTCGCCAGCGCGTCTCGACGAGACGCGATTGGCAGTCGCTCGCGCCAAGGAAGGTGACCGAGACGCATTGCAATTCTTGTACGTGCGTTACTCCAACAACATCTACGGCTACGTGCGCAGCATTGTCCGCGATGAGCACGAGGCCGAGGATGTCACGCAGCACGTGTTCGCCAAGTTGATGACCTCCCTCGTCAAGTACGACGATCGCGGCGTACCGTTCTTCGCCTGGCTGCTTCGACTGGCGCGCAACGTGGCGATCGACCACCTGCGTGCGAATCGACTTACCCCGACAGAGGAAGTAATCGATCCGAATGCGAGCTGCGGGGCGGATCTTGACCGCGCCGAAACGGTTCGCGAGGCGCTCGCCACGCTCCCTGACGAGCAGCGGCAGGTGGTTTTTCTCCGGCACGTAGTGGGCCTGACCCCAGGTGAAATCGCTGATCGCATGGGTCGCTCGGAGAGCTCAATCCACGGCCTGCACCATCGGGGACGGCGGGCGCTCCAACGCGAGTTGACGCGCCTCGATTCGACGCCACTGACGCGAACGGGTGACTACACGCTCGCCGCGGCGTAACCGACCCACGCGAATCCCGTGCTTGAGAGTCGGATGATGAGAGACGGCGGAAGTTGCGCGCAATTGGGCGCGTTCAGTCGAGAGGAGGGCGCGCATGACCACGGCCGCAGTTGATCGAACCGATATCACGCCGACACCGCCCGCGGCGCTGCCCCAACACGAATCAGCAACCGCGGTGGATGTTGCGTGCCGCCTGGTGGACGTGGTGCTGGCGGCGATCCTGCTCGTGGTGACGCTGCCGCTTATGGTCGTTGTCGCCATCGCGATCAGGTTGGATTCACCGGGTCCGGCCCTGTTCCGGCAGCGCCGGCTGGGCCGGTCGCTCACGCCGTTCACGGTGAACAAGTTTCGGACGATGACGAGCGACGCCGACCCCAACGTGCATCGAGCGTTCGTATTGAGCCTCATCGCCGGCGAGCAGCCCGCTCAGGAGAACGGGAAGCCGCGGTTCAAGCTCGCCTCGGATCCCCGCGTCACCCGCGTGGGCCGGCTCCTTCGCCGCTCGAGCCTTGATGAGCTTCCCCAGCTGTGGAACGTTCTCAAGGGCGAGATGTCGCTCGTCGGTCCTCGGCCTGCTATCGCCTACGAAGTCGAGCACTACCCGCATCACTGGTTTGATCGCTTCGCGGTCAAGCCAGGGCTTACCGGTCTCTGGCAGGTGAGCGGCCGCTCGCGGCTGACCGTCGAGGACATGGTCGCGCTCGATATCGAGTACGTGCACCGTCGGTCGGTTCGGATGAACGTCTGGATCCTCGTGAAGACGGTGCCAACGGTGCTGAGCCTCAGGGGAGCATCGTGACGGGAGCTCCCCTGTCGATCGACTGAACACCATCGAGCTCAACGTTCACGTTGAGCTCGAAATCTTCCGAGAAAGGAAACCGATGAAGAAGGCAGTTTTGGGCCTGGGCGTCGCGCTGTTGCTGGCGATACCGTCCACCGCGAGCGCGAGCACCTCTCTCGACGGGTGGTGGCCCTTCTATGAAGGCTCAGGCACCACGGCCCACGACGTCTCCGGGAATCGCAACACTGGCACGATCTCCAACCCGCAGTGGGCACCCGGCTACTTTGGCTCGGGTCTCAACTTCGACGGCGCCACGACTGGGGTAGACGTCCAGGACAGCCCGTCGCTCGAGCCGAGAAATGCGGTCAGTGTCACCGCGTGGGTGAAGTCCAAGGGGCCGCTGGGCCGGTTCGAGTACATCATCGCCAAGGGCGCCTCGTCGTGTATGGCCGCGTCCTACGGCCTCTATACGGGCTCCAGCGGCGGCCTCGAGTTCTACGTCTCGCAAGACGACGGCTTTAGCTTCGTCGATTCGCCTGACGCCGGCACGAGTGTCTGGGACGGCAACTGGCACTTCGTCGTCGGCACTTATGACGGATCCACGGTCCGTCTGTACGTCGACGGAAATCAGGTCGCCACCGGCAGCTCGGAATCGGGTCCGATCGGGTACAACCTGACGAACGGCAACGACCTGTTCATCGGACATTATGACGGCTGCACGGCTCACGACTTCGTCGGAACGATCGACGAGCCCACCGTCTGGAGCACCGCCCTGACTGCGACGCAGGTCTCGCTTGCGTACAAGGTGATGGTCGGCCTGCACGGCTGGGGCAGCCGTCTGCCGTCGTTCCCTGTGGGATAAACCGACGGTCGACGTGCTCCGCTCCGGCCTCTCCGTAGGCGAGAAGGAGGCGTCCGAAGATCCGCACGTGGTTCGCGCCGCACGAGATGGGCGGATGCCGACCACGGTGCGGAGGCTGCGGGCGCCGACGCGCCGGCCAGACCGCTGGCGTGTAGCGGCCGTGATCGCCGGCATGGCGCTCGCTGGGCTGTTGTTTCTCGTCGGTCCAGGATCGATGGATGTACTCAACGTGCAGCCCTCGAGCCTCACAACGCATCTCCCATCTTGGAGTAGGCCATGCGTGATCGATACCCCTCCGGCAGGTGAGACGAACTCCCTGGCCTTCTGCGCTCGTGCTCACGGGCGTGTGGTCGGCATCGTCACCAAGGCGGACTCCGATGACGCGGAGCGGCATGTGGTCGTCACGGGGGACTTCCACGTCACGTTGGTGGAGCTTCGAGAGGACATGCCGACTCCTGCATTGGGTTCCGTGGTCACTGCGGTCGGACCCCTCCAGAGAGCCAGCTTCGGTCTGCGAGAGTTGATCGCGTTGACGCTCCACCAATGATGGCTTGGCGCCGTGTCACCTTGATTCTCCTCGCGCTGTGCGTCGGCATCTGCGCCTGGACTTACCTGCGCGACAAGGACGGACCTGTCGTGCGTGAGCCACAGCGGGTCGATGCTCAGCTCGACGCCAACTGGATGCTCGCATCGCTCACGACGCCACGGCGCTGCGCCGTCGGCTGCACCGCTCAGGTGCTGGGGAGAATCGGATCAACCACCTGGCGTGTCAAGCTGGCCGTGCCCGGATGGCGCCAGTGCTTCGCCGTCGACGTGTCATCATTCGGTCAGGCTGCCGGGCACGGCTTCAGCGGAGTGCGCGCGGCGCGTTGCAACGCCTAGCCCCCGGCGCCAGGCCGGTCAGCACCGCACCCAACAGCGGTTCCGTTGTCGTCCCACACATTTCCAGACCACGTCTCTCCGGTCGCGGGCGGGCAGTAGACGGAGTCGGCCACGCCGAAGTAGCCCCCATACTGCCAGTAGCCGTGGCCGTCCGCGCCGGAGCCGATTCCGGTGCCCGAGCTGCCCTGACAGGCGTGTCCGCCCGTGTCAGGGTTGTACGTGAACGGGGGCGTCGTGCATCGAGCGAACCGGTTGTTCGAGATGTTCATCGTGCTCGACCCCGCCGACGACGCGTTGCCACAGGTGTACACGGTAAAGCCGCCCCCGGCGAGCAGGCTGCCAGTGATCGAGATGTGGTTGTCGCAGGGGCCGCCGCCTCCGTAGCTCGTGTCACAGAAGAGGGTGGCGGTCTGATCCGCTGGATTGAGCAGCGTGTCGTGCGTGAGCGAGACCGTTGCGTCGCTGCAATACACATCCTCGAGGTGATCGCTGGTCCCCTGCATCCCGTTCGCGATGACGTAGCTGTCGCTGACCGTCCAGGGACCCCCCCAGATACACTCTCCACAATTGCTGAGGTAGTCGTAGCTCGCGGCCGCGATGCCGCCGCTGGTGTTGGTGATCGCCTGCTCGACTGATTCCGTCGTGCTGTTGGCTCCGGACACCGTCACGTGCTCGATCGTCGCGTTGCTCGCGCCGTTGCCAAGGCGGATTGCCGAAGAGCCGATGCGGCTGCCGGCGTTATCTGTCACACAGAGATTGTCGAGCGTGACGTGCGGTGCTTGGATGGTGATGGTGCCCGTGACCTGGAGGTTTGTGATGGTCTGCCCGGGCGTGGATAAAGTGAGGGAGCCTGCCGGCGCCAGCGACGAGCACGGCGACGTTGCGCCGACGTTGTGGTAGCCGGGATCCGGAAACCCACATTCTCCCGGCGATGCGAAGCACCCTCCTGGCGGGATCGTGCCGCTACCTCCGGCTCCGCCCGCGCCCGAACCGGCACCGCCCGGCGTCGTCCCGGCACCCTGTCCCGGACCGACGGCGATCGGGAACGTGGGGGACCCGAGGACGCCTTTGCCCAGCGGGCGCGTGCTCACGTACGCAGAGAGCGAACACCCGCTTTGGCGCCGCGAGCGACTCCAGCGGCGGGGCATTGTTGTCACCCGGGTCGGGCTGGTCATGCTCCGTTGGCAGCCGCGCCTGTACTGAGCTCGGTACCTCAGTGGTCCGCCGACCGCCACAAGCCCGATCCAGTACGTCTTCCCCACGTGGACGCGCACGTGCCTGACGGGGATGGTGTTCCAGGCACCGGGTGCGGGGCCCACGAGCGATCCGGATCCGAGAAGGCTTCCGGGGCGGCCGCCGGCGTTCGAGTACAGGCCCACGGTGATGCTGCGCGCCCGGCTGGCCACTCCCACGTACAGATGGACGCTTCTGGCGAGGCCGGATCGGATCGCCTGGAACGGATATGCCTGCACTCGGCCGGGGCCGTCCGTCGCCGGGGCGCCAAGCAGTTTGCGGTTGCCGAGGAGCATTGGACCGGGGTTGTGAGTGCGATGTCCGCGATGCCGGACATCCGACCGGGCTGCACTGCTCGCGCCCGCAACGATTTGTCCCGACAGCCCGAGCAGCGCGGCAGCGACCAGCAGGAAAAGGAGGAGCAGACGCGACATGGGAAGGGTTTGCGTCGCGGCGGCACGCGGAGGGGCCACGGCGGAGGCGTATCCTATCGCGGCCTCAGACGAAGAACGTCAGTACGTTGCTCGCGCCGAACGGGCCGTCCGCGACGTGCGGAGCGAATTGTATGCCTCGAGTAGCGCGCGCTCGGAATGGTCCCAGGTGAGCGCCAGGGCTCGGTCGCGCGCCTCGTCCGCCAACCGCATCCGGAGCTCCGGCTCGAGCGCGAGCCGCATGATCGCCTCCGCGAACGCGTCCACGTTGCGGGGCTCGACCAGAAGTGCCGCGTCCCCGGCGGTCCGTCGCGTCTCGAGCAGGTCATAGCCGACGACCGGCTTGCCAAGCGCTAGGTACTCGGCGATCTTGGTCATCGTCGACCGCTGGTTGACATCGGTGGGCGGAGCCGGATCTACGCACACGTCGACGTGCGCGAGCAGCTCGGGTACGTGTCCCGGTGGCACGCGTCCGGTGAACTGCACGAAGTCGCGCACGCCGTGATCCCTCAGCGCGCGTTCGAGCGCCGGACGCGCGTCGCCATCCCCGATCACGGTGAGTCGCGCACGGACGGGTCGGACCCCGTCGTGGACCCGCGCAAGCACCGGCGCTAGACCCTCCACTCCATCCTGCGAGGAGATCGCCCCGAGATAAGCCAAGTGCACCTCTTCCAACGGGCCATGCCGCTGAGGCGCCGGCAGGGCCGTCCAGGCTGCCGGTGGTCCGTTGCGCACGATCGTGATGGCGTGTGATGGTTTGCCGCTGGCCTTAGCTACCTCGGCATAAGAGGCGTTCGTGGCCAGGACATGGTTCGCGGCGGCATATGTGAGGCGCTGACAGACGCGCGCGACGCGGGCCGCCAACGCCGACCCCAACTTCACCTGGATGGTCTCCGGGAACAGATCGTGGTGATCGAATACGACCTTCCGGCCGGCAAGTCGGTAAAGCGCACCAGCGGTGAACAGGATGTCCGGCGGATTGTGGATGTGCAGCACGGTCGCGCCGCCCAGCAGCGAGCGCAGCGCCTCGCGGTGCAGCGCCAGCCCAGCCAGGAGATACTCGAGGACGAAGCCGGGAGCGCCGCGGGTGCTGCCGTCGAGCAGCCGGAATCGCACCACCTCGACGCCGTTTACCGTCTCTCGGCGCCGCTGCCCTCGCGCTCGAGGGGCGATGACCCTCACCGCATGCCCCGCGCGCACGAGGGACTCGGCCTCCGATCGCACCCGAACGTCCTGCGGGTACGGGTTGTTCTCGAGCAACATGGCGACGCGTTCGCGGCGCTCGGACACGCCGACCGGAGCCGCGACGGCCCCCACGCGCCTATGCTCCGGCGAGCGCGCTCTGGGCGCTGAACACGACATTCGTATCGAGGCCGTCGAGCGCCACCTCGTGGCCGCCCAACTGCATCGAGCGCTCCGCCGCCTCGACCATGCGCACCACGCTCCGCGCCAGCGCGGTATGGAACTCCATGCGGTCCCCGGCCCGGATGGCGCGGACGAAGTCGCCGAGCTCCAGGCTCAGCGGCTCATAGGTGTCGATCTTGGGCGAGGTGATGTCGCCGCTGCGATAGGACAGATGGTATTCGCCGAAAGTGGCCGGATCACGGTAGACGACGCCGCGATCGAAGACCCGCAGCGGCTCGGCTGCCCCATCGTCGTAGGTGATCATCCGCTCGCTACCGACGAGGACGGTCCTGCGCAGCTTGCTCGGCGCCAGCCAGCTCAGCTCGATGTTGGCAATGATGCCGGATGCGAAATTCATGGTGACGAAGGCCACGTCTGCGACTCCCTTGACGATCGAGTCGCGCCCGATCGCGCGGATCGTGGTCGGAAGCTCGCTCAGCCAATACAGAAGGATCGAGAAGTCGTGCGGGCCCAGGTCCCAGATAACGCTCACATCCTTCTGATGGAGCCCGAGGTTCACCCGGCTCGAGGAAATGAAGTAGACGTCTCCCAGCGTGCCAGTCTCGAGCAAGCGCTTTACCGCGCGAACCGGGGGGCTGTAGACGAACGTGTGGCCGCACATCAAGATGCGATCCTCGTCGTCCGCGAGACTGGCCAGGTCGTCAGCGAGCTCGCTTGAGGGCGCCAGCGGCTTCTCTACGAAGGTGTGCTTGCCGGCGCTCAAGCAGGCGGCGGCGAGGTCGTAATGGGTATTGACCGGCGTGGCGATGATCACGGCATCGACGCTGGGGTCGGCAAGGACTCGCTCAAGGTGGACCGTGAAGCGAGCGCCCGGGTAGCGCCGACGCTGCAGCGCAAGCCGCTCTCGGTCGCGGTCGCAAATCCAGGCGACGTCGACGTCGCCGTGATCGCCGAGCACTCGGAGCAGGTTCGGGCCCCAGTATCCGAGGCCGACCACGGCGACTCGGACACGTTCGCCAGGGGCGTCGGGGCGGTGGGGGTCTCCGGAAAGCGACTTCAGCATCGTGACTCCACCCCAGTAACGGGCGGGGGGCGCTACAACTGACGCGACCGGCGAGGTTTCGGAACAACGCGAGCTTCACGCGCGCGTGAACAGGGCACGAGCATCGACCAAGCGTGGAACGTCAATCGTCTCCTCCCGCTCAGCAACCCCGGTTGCCCCCAGCTTAAATTCAAACTTCACACGAATGGCCAGAAGTTGGCCAAGTTTGGGCGCGTTGTCTAAGCATCTTGATGTTGAGGTCTGGACTGGCCGTGGGCGTGGACCTGCGGGGAAGGGCATCCGTTATGTTGAGATTTGGCTCGAGCTCGACCGGCGTGCAGCGTGGGAGCCGGCTCCGCAGGATCCTGGTGTCGCAAATGCTGGTGGTGGCGGGCGCGATGCTGGTCGCGGCACTGGCGCCGGCCGGAGCGGCGGCTGCTGCGTGTCCCAACTCGAACCCGATCGTCAACGAGAACAACTGCACGACCGGGACTACCAGCGCTTGGCAGCTGCAGAACTACAGCGACAACATCGGTGGGTTCTCGACGAACACGAGCTACAACGTCGGGAACTCCGTCGACCTGAAGATCGGGACCAATCTCAGCGGAACGCAGACGGTCAGCCTCTCGGTGTATCGGATCGGGTACTACGGCGGAACCGGCGGGCGCCTCACGTATACACAGAACAACATCACGATCAACAACCCCTACTCGTCGTGCAACGCGATGAATACGACCACCGGGGAGCAAAGCTGCTCCAACTGGAACGTGACGACGACGATCCCGGCGAGCGCTTTTCCGGTGACGGGTATCTATGAGGCGCAGTTCACCGATTCCGGCGCCGGGAAGATCCAGAACTACGTTCTCTTGCCGATTCGCAACGACTCGGCGAATTCAGACATCTTGTACGTGCTTCCTGATGCGACGTACGAGGCCTATAACACCTGGGGCAGCTCGACGACCACGTGCAAGTCGCTCTATTTCGACGCGTGCGGCGGCCCCAGCACGATCTCAGGGAGTGATCGCGCGGTGCAGGTTTCGTTCGATCGCCCGATGGGCGGCGGCGACGCCCAAGAGAACCGGTTCTTCGGCGTCGACGTCGAGTGGGTGCAGTGGCTCGAGGAGCAGGGCTATAACGTCAGCTACACCGACGACATCCAGAGCGATCAGAATGGCGCCTCGCTACTCCACCACAAGATCGATCTGATCACGGGGCACAGCGAATACTGGTCGGCGGCGACGTACAACAATTTCGTGGCAGCTCGGAACGCCGGGGTGAGCATCGCGTCGTTCAGCGGAAACACTGCGTACTGGCAAACGCGGTATACCGACAACTACCGCACGCTGGTCTGCTACAAGACGGTCCAGGGCCCGAACACACCGAACGATCCGGCGTCGCTGAACTCCCAGGGCCTGGTCGGTGCCGGGGACAATCCGAGCTTGGCTACCACCTCGAGACGCGACCCCGGGGCGCCGAATGGTGTGGTCGACGGCGGAAGCGAACCACCCGGAGGCGAAATTGGGCCTAACCAGCCCGAGAACCAGCTGCTGGGCGCGCTCTACATCGGAGACAACGACTCCGAGAACTGGGGTTTGTCCGTCCCCGCCACCGATGCACTGGGTGATTTCGCGGGCAACAGCGTATGGCGCAGCACCGGAATCTCAACGACGACGACGACGACGTTCGGAACCAACATGGTTGGCTGGGAGTGGGACACCATCCCCAGTGCCTCAAGCCCGCTGTATAAGTACGCAGCATCGCTTGAGCCGCAAGGCGTCAGGATTGTCTCCCAGACCGCCGTCGGAAATCCGGCTTCGGGCACCCCCGACAGCTTCATCCAGGACGCCGGCGACGTGCGGGCTGCGACCCCGCCGCCGGGTCAGCAGGCCTACTCGAGCGCGACCATGTATCGGGCGTCCAGCGGCGCCTACGTGTTCGACTCGGGCACGATTCTGTGGGGCAACGGCCTCGACAACTTCTCGCAGATCAACCAGGCTACATACAACATCTTCTCCGACATGGGGGTCCAACCCGGGACTCCGGAGTCGGGGATAGTTCTCGATCAGGCCGGTCAGCCGGCACGGCCATGGGCGGCGTTCACCGTGAACCCGAACCCGGTGCACTTCGGCAACCCAGCCACGTACGACGCATCGAGCAGCTTCGTCGGCAGCGGGGCCACGATCACCGACTACCAGTGGGACTGGGGCGGCAGCACCGGGACCTGGGTCGATAACGGCACCTCGCCGACGACCACCCACACCTTTGCCACTCAGGGCACCTACACCGTCGGCCTGAAGATCACCGACTCGCTGGGCCGGACCGACGTGACGAGCGAGGTGGTCACCGTCGCGGGAGATCCGCCTCCAACCGCGTCGTTCACGGTCAACCCGGCGAAGCCGGTCGCCAACCAGCAGGTGGCCCTAGACGGATCTGGCTCGGTCGGCACGGCGCATCCGATCGTTGACTACAAGTGGGACCTCACCGGCAGCGGCAACTACTCGTTGGACACCGGCAGCAAGTCGACGACGACCACTTCTTTCCCCGCTGCGGGCAACTACACCGTAGGCCTCGAGGTCACCGACAGCGCCGGCAACACAGGCACCATGCAGGTCACGATCGCTGTGATCGCAACAGGCGCATCGAGCTACGAGGCCGCGATAGGGGTGACGCCGGGTCTACAGCACTACTACAAGATGGGCGAGAGCGCCGGGCCGACGCTCAACGACAGCGCCGGCAGCGACCCCGGCACGATCTCCGGCGCGACGTTCGGTCAGCCCGGGCCGATCGTGGGCGACCCGACCACCGCGATCGCGTTCCCGGGTCAGGCCGATGACGCAACGGGAGGGTCGTTCGGGCAGATCCCGATGGACCTGTCCGCTGACAAGACGATCACGGTCGAGTTCTGGCTGAACTGGACGTCGTACGCGAACAATGACAACCTGGCGATGGAATTCACGCCGAACTTCAACAGCAACGCCGGCGGCTTCCTGGTTGATCCGAACGCCGCCGACGGGACCTTCTCGGTGGCGATCGGCCAGGGTTCCTCTCGGAACATTGCGGCCTTCGCTCGGCCGACTCCAGGCGTCTGGCACTACTACGCTTTCGTTCTCGACACCACCCAGGGCGGAGCGACCACGATCACGCCGTACGTCGACGGTCAGGCGGTCAGCTACACCAAGCAAGGCCAGAGCGGCACCGGCGCCGGCAACTTCGCCGACTCGACGCTGTATCTCATGTCCCGCGCCGGCACGTCGCTGTTCGGCACCGGCACCATGGGGCAGGTAGCGATCTACGGCGGCGCACTGAACCTGCAGCGGATTCAGGATCACTTCAACTCCTATGGCACAAATCCGCGTCCCGTGGCGTCCCTGACGATTTCCCCGAACCCCGCTCCGATCAACCACACGGTCACCTTCGACGCGTCATGCTCCCATTACGCGAACGGCTCGATCGTCAAGTACGAGTGGGATCTGACCGGGAGTGGCACATACACGCAGACGACGACGACGCCGACGATCACCGCCTCCTACAGCACGGAGCAGAACGTCACCGTTGGCCTGCGGGTCACCGACAGCGATTTCGGCACCGACTACACGACCAAGACGTTCTTCGTCGGGAATTCCCCACCTGTGGCTTCGCTCAAGGCGACCCCGAACCCGGCGATCACGGGGCAGACCGTGAAATTCGATGCCACTGGTTCGTCCGTGCCCAATGGCTCGATCACCGACGTCAAATGGGATCTCGATGGCAGCGGCCAATTTGCCACCGACACTGGAACGACGTTGACGCTGACCCACGCCTTCCCGTCCACGGGCGTCTACAACGTCGGACTGGAGCTCACCAGCAACGCAGGGAAGGTCACGAAGACATCCGTTGCCGTAGTCGTACTCAGCCAGGGCGTGTCTGACTACGAGGACGCGGTGCTAACAACCCCTGGAGTGCTCCATTACTACAAGATGGGAGAGAGCGCTGGTCCGGTTATTGCGGACAGCGCCGGCAGCGATAACGGTGCCATCTCCGGCGGGACGTTCGGTCAGCCCGGTCCAGTGCAAGGCGATCCGACGACGGCCATCGGGTTCAACGGTACAAGCGACAACGGCTCGATCCCGATGGATCTTTCAGGGTCGAAGGCGGTCACCGTGGAGTTCTGGATGAAGTGGAACGCATACTCGAACAATGACGCCCTCGCGATGGAATTTACGCCGAACTTCAACGACCAGAGCGGGGGGTTCCTGGTCGACCCGAACTCGACATTCGGTCAGTTCGCTGTGTCCGTCGGGCAGGGGTCATCGCGGAACATCGCCACGTTCGCACGGCCGAGCGCGGGCACGTGGCACTACTACGCGTTTGTGCTTGACACGACGCAACCCGGGTCGACGACGATAACGCCATACGTGGACGGGCAGCCGGTCAGCTACACGAACCAGGGATACTCCGGCACGGGCGCTGGCAACTTCGCCAACTCTACGCTGTACCTGATGTCACGAGACGGCAACGCGCTGTTTGGCAACGGGACGTTGGGACAGCTCGCCATCTACAACGGTGCCCTGAGTGCGAATCAGTTGCTGGCCCACTACTACTCTCATGGAACGACCAAGCCGCCGACGGCCGCCTTTACGATCTCGCCGACTCGCGTCAGCGCGGGCCAGAACGTCACCCTCGACGGAAGTGGCTCGAGCGATTCGGGCGCGTCGATCACCGACTATCAGTGGGATCTCAACGGGAGCGGGCAGTTCGCCACCGACAACGGCTCGAACCCGGTGCTGAAGACGAGCTTCGCCACCCCAGGCACCTACCAGATTTCTCTGCGCGTGATCGACAGCAACAACGCGAGCGCGACCGTCACGCACACCTACGTCGTGGGAGACGATCCGCCCACGGCGGCGTTCAGTTTCAGTCCCGCGCCGCTGGCCCTGACCGGGCAGCAGGTGAGCTTCAACGGCTCGGCATCGGGCGATACGTTCGGGACCATCACGGACTACAAGTGGGACCTCGACGGCAGCGGCCGGTTCGCGACTGACACTGGGACCACCCCCACGACGAGCTTCACCTACACGTCGCCCGGCACGTACAACGTGAGCCTGCGCGTCACCAACGACCAAGGCGAGACGACGACGGTCACCCATACTGTCGACGTGCACTCTGCGACCTACCGGAGTACGGTCGTGAATACGCCCGGGCTCGTCTCTTGGTGGCGCCTCGGGGATGCACCGGGGTCCAGCACGATCGCCGACAGCTTCGGGACGAACGCCGGCTCGATCTTCGGCGCCACGCTGGGTGCCCCCGGATCGATCTTCGCCGACCCGAGCACCGCCGCGACCTTCAACGGTACGAGCAACTACGCCAGTGCGCCGCTGAATCTGTCCACCACCAGCCAGGTGACCTTTGAGTTCTGGCTCAATTGGAACGCCTTTGCCAACGACGATGCCGTGGCAATGGAGCTCACCCCGAACTTCAACAACAATCCCGGCGGCTTCCTAGTCATACCGGACTCCTCCAACGGAGGTTTCGGCGTCGGGCTTGGGAGTGGGTCGTCGCGTAATACGGCGTACTTCGCGAGACCCACGGCCGCCGCCTGGCACTACTACGCGTTTGTGCTCGACACGACACAGGCGGGCGCCACTCAGATCACGCCGTACGTCGACGGCCAAGCGGTCAGCTACACGAAGGATGCCAGCGGCACCGGGGCGGGGAACTTCGCCAATTCCACCCTGTACATGATGTCCCGGGGCGGTACCTCGCTGTTCGGCGCGGGCACCCTGGATGACGTCGCGATCTACAACCAGGACCTGACCGCCTCGACGATCGCGGCGCACTACGCAGCCGGCGTCCCCTAGGTGTAGTTGCTGATCACGTTTGTTCCGGCGATGAGCTAATCATCCGGCGCTCCTTGGAGGCTGAGAGCTGCCAAGCGATCAGTGCCAAGGAGGACACCGGATGAGGCTGCACCGTAACGCCAGGCTCAGCGTCAAGGGCCGCACCGCGCGCAAGTGGTTGGCCGGTACGTCGAAGTCCTTTCCGACGAGAGGCGACGACCGCAGTCGGCTTCCTGCGCCGTGCCATCACCCATTGCCAAGCTCATGGCGTCAGCATCGTGGGCCTACTGCCAGCGAGGGGTGAAGGCGCGCAGACCCTGCAGCGAAAGGGCTCGCCACGGCGCCGACGACGGTCGCCGGGGCGAGCCGGAGCCGCGCGAGAAACCACGATCGCCGCGCGTTCCTTCGGTGATATGAGCATTCAAAGCGTTTCGATCCCACAAACAACCGCGGCGGCCACCGACTCCACCGTGCGTAAGGCACGTGCCGGAATGGCGATGTCGATCGCCACCTTCGTGATGGCGGCCGCCTCTGGCCTCCAGGCGGTTCTCTATCTGAGCAAGTTCGGCACGAACGCGCGGACCGACGGCTTCTTCGTCGCGTTCGCGGTGTACACAACCTTCGGTGTCTTCAGCCAGACTCTCCGGCTCACCTCGGTTCCGCTGCTCGTCGAGCCACGCGCGAAGCTGAGCGTGCGGGAGTTCGCCGGAGCGCTGGTGCTGTTGGCGATGCCGGTGCTGATCGCGACGGTGCTGCTGGCCGGACCCGTCTCGCATCTGATCGCACCGGGCCTGACGCCGGCCGGCCGGGACGTGACGGCGGCGGCGCTCCCTGTGCTCGGCGCGGCGATGATCCTGCAACTGTGGGCCGCCGGTGGGGCGACCGTCCTCGCGGTCCGCGACAGGTTCGGCCCGATCGCCACCGCGTACATCGCCGGTGCCATCTCCGGGCTCGTTGTGTTCGTGGCCGCGATTGGCCGCGCCGGCGTCCAGACGCTGGGGTGGTCGATGCTGGCAATGGCAGTCGTGACCTGCGCAGTGATGCTGTTGGGTGTCGCCGGCTGCGGCGGGCTTGGGAAGGCCACCGCGGCGCTAAGGCCGAAGAGGCTCGCCCGCTCCGCCGGACTCGTGCTCGGTGGAACGCCGGTGTATCTCGCGCTCAACATGCTGTTCGTGATCACGCTCGCGTTCGCCAGCCGCGGCGCCGCGGGTGACTCGACGGTGCTCTCCTACGCCTACCTATTCGCCAGCTATCTCGTCGCCGGAACGGGCACCGCGCTCGGGATGTCGCGGATCCCTGAGATGACGCGCCGCGCGCGCTCCGAGGGCTCCACGTTGGTCGAGGACACAGTTCCGCAGGGCTACCGGTACGCGATGCTCCTCGTGGCGCCCGCGATGGCGTTGCTCATCACCGCGGGCGCCCCATTGATTCACGCCCTCCTGCCCAAAAGCCTCACCGGCGCCGACGTGCGAACGCTCCGGGCCTTCACCGCGCTGCTCGCGCCATGGACAGTCGTGGCGCTGCTCGCCAACTTCCTCATTCCCGCCATGCTGGCCGCAGGGCGCTCTCGGCTGCTCAACCAGCTCGCGCTGCCGCTGCTCGCCGTTCACCTCGCGGCGACGGCGATCGGAAGTGCGCTCTTCGGCGTGTACGGGGCCGTGGGCGCGATGACGATTGCCCCGGCCTGCCTCGTGGTGGTCCTGCTCCTGGCTGGAGCGGGGGCACGGAGCTCAGCCGTCGCGCATAAGCTCATCAGACTCACGTCCGCCTTCGCGGCTCTCGCGATCGTGGCGTTCGGACTGGCCTGGGCCGTGAGCGAGCCTCTGCCCAGTGCCGGGCTCGCAGCGGTGTGCGCCGCCGGGATCGGTGGGATCGCGTATCTCGCCGGCCTGCGCCTGGTGGCACGGCGCGAGGTCGAGGTCCTGCTGGGCGCAATCGCCGCACGGCGAGGTGCCCCATGAGCGCGACTCTGACTCCGCCTGAGGCGGCGGTAGCGCCGCGGGTGACCGCGGCCGGCGACCGAGCAGGTGGTCTCGGCGCTGTCCGTGACCGGACAGTGGTCTCGGTCCTACTCCTCGTCTTCACCGTGATAGTCGCCCTCACCTGGCGCAAGTGGGGGATGCCCGAGGGCGATTCCGGAGCCGAGCTCACGACCGCCGACCTGATCAAGCACGGGGCGGTTGTCTACACGGACGTGCGGTACTTCTACGGTCCGCTCGGGCTGTACTCGCTGGCCCTGATGTTCAAGGTGTTCGGGACCAGCCTGACCACGGCTTACGCCTTTGGTCTCCTGCAGACAGCCGCCATCCTCGGCGTCTTCTACGCGCTCGCGCGGCGGTGGTTGACGCCACTCGCAGCGGGGCTGACAACGGCGATCCTGCTCGCAATCGCTTTCTCTGGCACCGCGTTCGATTTCGTCCTTCCGCATACCAATTCCGCGACCTTCGGGATTCTCACGCTTCTGCTGATGCTGCTTGCATTGAGCCGCGACCGGCTCGTGCTCGCTGGCATCGCCGGGGGGCTCGTAGGCCTCACTCGACCTGAGTTCTTGGCGGTCGCGGCTGGGGTAGGCGCGGCCTACGTCATCGCCACCTGGCGCGTCGATGGTCGCCGCGCAGCGTTCGACGCGTTGTGGCGGCTCGTTCTTCCGGCGGCGGTTATACCCTTGTTCGTGCTGGGGTGGTTTGCCACCCGCGCAGGCCTGTCGAATCTCCTGACGTACAACCTATGGCCGGTCGCCTTCCTGCACGCCGCCGGCTTCCGACTCCAGCAAGGTTGGATGCCCCTCGATGTGGCGAGCGTCTTTGGGGTTCTTGCACGGGCCACGGTTTACCTGAGCGGGCTC
>Ga0308309_10001076_pt1 | contig 16256 bp, 14 predicted proteins | sample HubBroMetageWFT5_FD_192491 | JGI IMG/M metagenome (GOLD analysis project Ga0308309, IMG submission 192491) | Warmed and freeze-thawed soil microbial communities from the Hubbard Brook experimental Forest, New Hampshire - Hubbard Brook CCASE Soil... | ecosystem: Environmental > Terrestrial >...
CACCAGTCGCGGAAGCGGCGGCGCACCTTCTCGCCGTAGGCGACCAGGGTCGCGGTATCGGCGTCGGGCGCAGGTTCCTCGCCGAACATGGTCTGGACCAGGGTGATGCCCGCGTTGGCGTCGAGAAAGGCGTCGACCACGCGAAACAGATGAAATGCCAGGGTGCGGTAGCTGCGCGGACGCCCCGGCACGTGGGTGCCCAGCCGGTCGTGGGGCATCAGCGGGATGAGCTCGAGCGCGGCGCCCATGAACTTGTCGACCCGCGCCGCCAGCTCCTCGGTCGAGAGCTCGGGGCCGGACTTCTCCTTCAGGCCCAGGAAGTCGACGATCTGCTTGGTGCTCTGGCCGAAGGTATATTTGTCGCCGCGCGACAGCACGGGCACTGAGCGCACGCCAAGCTTCTGCAGCTCGGCCATGCCGCCGGCGTCCTCAAGCACATTCACTGAAACGAAGTCGATCCCACGGACCGATAGAAACTCTTTGAGTCTCAGACAGCTCGTTCAACCGGGCTGCCAGAACACCTTGAACGGCTCGCTCATGCTCTTCTCCTACGCGGGCTTATGGCAGACGACGCAGATCTTGTTGCCGTCGGGATCCCTGAGATAGGCGCCATAATAGTTGGGATGATAGTGCGTGCGCAGGCCCGGCGCACCCTCGTCCTTGCCGCCGGCCGACAGGCCTGCCTTGTGGGCGGCGTCGACGGCGGCGCGATCGGGCGCGTCCAGGCCGACGGTGATGCCGTTGCCGACGCTCGCCGCCTTCTTGTCGAGCGGACTGACGATCCAGAGTTGCGGCCGGCCGCCGCTCGGGCCGTAGCCCGCGGCTTCGGGATAATCGGCATGGCGCACCAGGCCGAGCGGCTTCAGCAGGGTGTCATAAAAGCCCTTGGCTTTGGCGACGTCGTTGCTGCCGACGGTGACGTGGCTGAACATGGCAGGCTCCGCTACGTGGCTCAGGAAGCGGCCGGAGCATATACCGACGCGAGCTGGCGCGAAACCAGCCGGGCGTAGAGGCCGCCCCGCGCCAGCAGCGAGGCGTGGGTGCCGGTCTCGGCGACGCGACCCTCGTCCAGCACCACGATCAGGTCGGCGTCGCGCACCGTCGACAGCCGGTGGGCGATGACGATGGTGGTACGCTGGGCCTGCAACACGTCGAGCGCGCGGCGCACCGCCTGCTCATTCACCGCGTCGAGATGCGAGGTTGCTTCGTCGAGCACCAGGATGGGCGCGTCCTTCAGGAAGGCGCGGGCGATGGCGACCCGCTGGCGTTGGCCGCCCGACAGGCTGGTGCCGCGTTCGCCGACCGGCGAGTCGAGCCCCTCGGGCAAAGCGGCGACCAATTCGCTGAGCGAGGCGTGCTGGATGGCCGCCTGCAGTTCGGCCTCCGAAGCCTCGGGCCGCGCGATCAGGATGTTGGCGCGCAGGCTGTCGTTGAAGAGATAGGTGTCCTGCGCGACCAGCGCCACGAGGCGGCGCAGCGCGTCGAGCTTGTAGTCGCGCAAATCGGCGCCGTTGAGCGTGATGCGGCCGGAATCGGGATCCCAGAAGCGCATCAGCAACTGCGCCGTCGTGGTCTTGCCCGCGCCCGAGGTGCCGACCAGCGCCACGGTCTTGCCGGCGGGGATCTCGAAGCTGACGTCGGAGAGCGCACGGCGGCTCTGGCCGGGATAGGTGAAGCTGACCTTTTCCAACGCCAGCGCCGCGGCCCCGCTGCGCGGTGCCACGCCCTTGCCGTCGCGCACCGGGATCGGCTCGTTGGCCAGCGCATAGACGCGCCGCGTCGCGCCCAGCGTATCGGCGAGCTGGCGGCCGATCTGGGCGATCTCCGACACCGGCAGGAAGGCCGCCATGGCGAGGATGGTCATGAGCGGCAGCAGGCCGGGATCGAGCGCGCCCTGCTGGGCAAGCGCCGCCCCCGTCACGACGACGGCGAGGCCGCCCAGCCCGATCAGCACTTCGAGCATCGCCTGCTGGCGCGTGAGCTCGCGGAAGAAGGGCAGGCGCAGCGCGATGTGGCGCTGCGACAGCTGATCGAGCTTGGTGCCGCGCGAGGCTTCCTGCTGGAAGGCCACGATCTCGCCCAGGCCCTGAACCGAATCGACGGCGAAGGCGCCGAGTTCGCCCGCCGCCTCGCGCGCCTGGCTGCCCAGCTGGTCGACCCGCTTCCTCATCAGGAACGGGCTCAAGCCGGCGGCGAGCAGGAACGGCAGCAACGCCACGGCGAGCCAGCCATTGGCCCAGGCGAGGACCGCGACCACGGCCGCCGGCACCAGGATGGCGACAAAGGCGGGCGCCACGGTGTGGGCGAAGAAATACTCGACCAGCTCGATGTCGTGGGTGGCGAGCGCCATCAGATCGCCGGTGCGGCGGCGCACGAGATAAGCCGGCGCCAGCGCGTCGAGCTTGCGGAAGGCGTCGATGCGCATTTCGGCCAGCAGGCGGAAGGCCATGTCGTGCGCCATCCAGGATTCCAGCCAGTGCAGCACGCCCGACAAGGGGGCGGTGATGGCGAGCGCGATGGCCAAGTGGGCGTAGGGTTCGTGATGCTTCAGCGCCAGCACGATCAGCGCAGACAGCACCCCGACGCCGATGAAGGCGATGACCCGCAGCACGCCCAGGGTGAAGGTGAGGGTGAGCTTGCCCTTCCACGGCAGGATCACCTTCATCAGCGCCGCCACGACCTGGTACCAGGTGAGCCCTTCGGCCTTGATGATGCCCTCGGTGAGGGGTTTTACCGCGCCGCCCGGCGTGTCGGACACGGTCTCGGCCCGTGCCGGCGCCGCGATCAGGTCGGCAGAGCCGGCCCCGTGCTGTTCGCGCGCCTGTTCGGCCATCAGGCTGGCATAGACACCGCGCCGCGCCATCAGCGCGTCGTGGCGTCCCTGTTCGGCGACCTTGCCGCCGTCCAGCACGAGGATGCGGTCGCAATCGATCACGCTCGACAGGCGATGGGCGAGGATCAGCGTCGTGCGGCCCTGCATCAGCCGGTCGAGCGCCTCCTGGATCACCGCCTCGTTCTCGGCATCGACGGCCGACAGCGCCTCGTCGAGCACCAGGATCGGCGTGTCGCGCAACAGCGCGCGGGCGATGGCGACCCGCTGGCGCTGGCCGCCGGAAAGCTTGATGCCTTTTTCGCCGATCGTCGTCTGATAGCCCTGCGGCAAAGTGAGGATGAAGTCGTGGATGTTGGCTGCGCGCGCGGCGTCCTCGAGGTCTTCGTGCGACGCGTCGGGTCGGCCCAGCCGGATGTTCTCCTCGACCGTGCCGTGGAACAGGAAGGTGTCCTGGTTCACGACCGAGATCAGCGAGCGGATCTCGGCAAACGGCAGGCTGCGCAGGTCGTGGCCGCCCAGCAGGATGCGGCCGCGGTCGGGATCGTAAAAGCGCAGCAGGAGCCGCACGATCGACGACTTGCCGCCGCCCGACGGCCCGACCAGCCCCAGCCGTTCGCCCGCCTCGGCGCGGAAGGTGAGCCCGTCATGCACGGTGCGCCGCGTGCCCGGGTAGGAGAAGCGCACGTCCTCGAACGCGATGGTGGGTGCCAGCGCCCGATGGAGCTTATCTCCGAGGCGCGCCGGCGGCGCATCGGCGACACCGGGCTTGTCGTCCAGGATGCGGTAGATGCCCTGCGCCGCCGAAAGGCCGACCATGCCCTGATGTAGCACGGTGCGCAGCTCGCGCATCGGCCGGTAGATTTCGATGCCCAGCATCAGGATGACGAGCAGCGCGGAGAGCGACAGCGCCCCGGCCTCGACCCGCGTGGCGCCGTAGATCAGCGCGGCGGCCGCGCCGCAGGCGATCGAGGTGTCGGTGATGCCGCGCGCCAGCGCATTGGTGGCCAGCACCCACATGGTGCGGCGGAACAGATCGCGCGCCTCGACCTCGAGCTTGTCGGCGCGCGCCTTGCCCTGGCCGAACGCCTTCAGGGTCGCCAGCCCCTGGATCGAATCGAGGAACTCGGCGGCGAAGGAGGCGTAGCTCTTCTGCCGGCGCTGCGAATTCTTGACGTCGAACTTGTGCCACAGGCCCGGCGCGAACAGCGCCACCAGCGCGAAGCCCAGCATCACCAGCGCGACGGGCAGGTCGATGAAGGCCACGACGGCGAAGATCAGGACCGGCGAGATCAGGGCGATCAGGAACTGCGGCAGGAACTGGCCGAAATAGGTCTCGAGCTGCTCGACGCCGTCGATCATGGAAAGCGTCAGCCCGCCCGAGCGCTGGCGGCCGACCGTGCCTGGCCCCAGGGCGGCGATGCGGTCGTAGAGCGTGCGCCGGAGCGCCTTTTGCACCCGCGCCGCGGTCTCGTGCGCCACCACGGCGCGCCAATGCTCGGCTGTGCCGCGCAGCACCATCACCAGGGCGACCAGCAGCACGGACGGCACGAGCTCGGCCACCGTGCGGCCGGCGAACACCTGGCCGATCAGCCAGCCCAGCAGGCCCAGGCGAGCAACGCCCAGCCCGACAGACAACAGGCCGATGGCGACGGCAGCGGCGATGCGCCCGCGCACGCCGCGGGTGAAGACAAGAAGACGCGGTTCGATGTGCATGAGGTCGATGCTAAGCCGAACGTCAATATTCGTCAGTCCACAATTTGGAAGATCACCTGTACAATTCTGAACATGGACGCCAACTGGGACGATCTCCGCGTTTTCCTGACCCTGGCCCGCGAGGGCACGCTGTCGACAGCGGCCAAGGCGCTGGGCGTCAGTCATCCCACCGTGTCGCGCCGCGTGCAGGCGCTGGAGCAGCAGATCGGCGCGCGCCTGTTCGAGCGCCTGCCCGACCGCTTCGTGCCGACGTCGGCCGGCGAGGAGCTTTTGGCCGACACCGAGGCGATGGAAAAAGCCGCACTCTCGATCCATCGCCGCAGCGCCGGCCTCAGCGACACGGTGAGCGGCGTCGTGCGCCTGTCGGCCGGCGAGGCGATGGCCGCCCTGATCGCCCGCCATCTCGCCTGGCTGCGCGGCCGGCTGCGCCAGATCGAGTTCGAGGTGATCGCCAGCCACACGCTCGCCAACCTGTCGCGGCGCGAGGCCGACCTGCTGATCCGCGAGCAGGTGCCGGACCTGGCCGGCATTGTCGTGCGCAAGCTGGGCCGCGTCGCCTATGCCGTCTATGCCGCGCGCGATTTCCCGCTCGGCCGCAAGGGCGTCCTCGACGGGCTGCCGTGGATCGGCTTCGACGACGACCACAGCTACATGCCGGGCCAGCACTGGCTGCACGAGCGCCTCGCGGGCGCGCGGCCCGCTGTGCGATGCAACAACTGGCTGGTGGTGCACGAAGCGGCGCGCGCCGGCGCCGGTCTCGCCGTGCTGCCGTGCTATCTCGGCGATCCCGATCCGGCACTGAAGCGCGTGGGCGGCGTCCTGCCGGACGTGTTCGCCGAGCAGTGGCTGCTGGTCCATCGCGATCTGCGCGCGCTGCCGCGGGTACGCGCGGTCATGGACGCCGTGATCGACCTCTTCCAACGCGAACGCGCGCTCCTCGAAGGGCGGTCGTAGGTAAGCATTCCGTCACCCCGAGCGCAGCAAAGCGGAGCCGAGGGGCCTGATCAAAGGAAGACGAGGTCTCTCCACTACGCCTTGCTTCGCTCGGCTTCGGTCGAGATGACAGAAAGTTTGTCACTCGCCCGCGACGGCCTATAGTCGCTGAAATCTTCCCGGGAGGAAGCCGATGAAAAAGATCATCCTTGCCTTGGCGCTGGCCGCTATTGCGGCTGCAACAGCAGTCCATGCCGAGAATGGCAGCCTGCCGATGGCGTCGAAGCCCGAAGAGGTGGGACTCTCCTCGACGCAGCTCAAGCGCCTCGAAGCCGCCACCAAGCAGAATATCGACGACGGACTGATGCCCGGTGCTGTCATGCTGGTGGCGCGGCACGGCAAGGTCGCGTGGGTGTCGGTGCAGGGCAAGCGCGCGCCCGATTCGGACGATCCGATGAAGTTCGATTCGATCTTCCGCATCTATTCGATGACCAAGCCGATCACCAGCATCGCGCTGATGCAGCTCGTCGAGGAAGGCAAGTTGCAGGTGAACGATCCCGTGGCGAAGTTCCTGCCCGAGATCGGCAACATGAAAGTCGGCACCGAAGTCGCAGGACCGGACGGCAAGCCGGTTCTGCGTCTCAGCGATCCCGATCGGGCGATGACCGTGCAGGATCTGCTGCGGCATACGTCGGGACTGACCTACGGCAACCGCGGCACATCGCTCGTTCACCAGGCGTACATCAACGCCAAGATCGGCGACCGCACCGTCACCGTCGAGGAGATGGCGCACCGCCTGTCTGCGCTGCCGCTGCTCTTCCAGCCGGGTGCCCGCTGGGAGTACAGCGTGGCGGTCGATGTGCAGGGCCGCCTGATCGAGGTCTTGACCGGCAAGAAGCTCGGCGATGCCCTGGCCGAGCGCGTGCTGCAGCCGCTTGGCATGGTCGATAGCGGCTTCCAGGTGCCGGCCGCCAAGCTGGCGCGCGCCGCGCAGCCCGGCCAGAAGCCCAACGGCCCGCCGATGACGCCGCGCTTCAAGGTCGACGACGGCGCCAAGTATGAATCCGGCGGTGGCGGCATGCTCAGCACCACCGAGGACTATCTGCGCTTCACCCTGGCGCTGGCCAATGGCGGCGCCTTCCAGGGCCAGCGCATCATCGGCAAGAAGACGCTGGAGTTCATGACGGCCGACCATGTCGGCAATCGGCCGGGGCGGCCGGACGGCTTCGGGTTCGGCCTGGGCTTCGAGGTGCATACGCGCCTGGGCGATTCGGCGATCGAGGGGTCGGTCGGCGAATATGGCTGGTCGGGCGCCGCCGGCACGACCTTCTGGGTCGATCCCAAGGAAGAGCTTTTAGCTATCTACATGGTGCAGGCGAGCGAGGGTGACACGCGGTTCCTGCGCACCCAGTTCCGGACGATGGTGCAGGCGGCGATCGCCGACTGACACCGTCATCCCGACTCGCGCGGATCATATCCGCGCTGGAGCGCCGAAGGCGCGGAGCGGAGGGACCTCGTCTTCGGAAGAGGAGGTCCCTCGACTTCGCTTCGCTTCGCTCGGGATGACGGCTAGATCGTGATCTGCTGAATCCCGCCGCGCGGGGCGTTGGCCTCGATGCTGCGCCACAGGATCTCGTGGCCCTGGGGCAGCGGCCGGTTGTTGGGCATGGTGAGCCAGAGCCTGAGCAGCAGCCGGCTCATGCCGGCGCCGTGATCGTCCTCGAACGGCGTGCGGCCGTGATAGGTCACGTGGCTGTTGATGAGCTGCAGGTCGCCGGGCTCCAAAGTCATCTCGAAGCAGAGCTCCTCGGCCGTCGCCATCAGGAGCTCGATCGCTTCCTTCTGCGCCGTCGTGAGCTTCGGGACCCCGTCCGCCAGCTGGCCGGCCTCGATGAAGGTGAGCGAATAGTGCGAGGTGAACTTGCCGTCGCGCAGGCCGAAGATCGGCAGCGGATAGGCGGTCTCCTTGGTGGTGCCTTCCTCGCCGAAGCGGCTGCGCCAGAAGTCCTTGAACAGCTCGTCGAGCAGGTCGGGCCGGCGCGCCAGGATGGCGTTGTGGATGGCGGGCGTCGAGGCGAGCTTGCTGACGCCGCCGGCGCGCGCCTGGCGCACGCAGAGCAGGCCGACCACGTCGGTACGGTCGGTGTGGAAGCGAAGGCTGCCGTTGGTCAAGGTGCGGGCATAGGAGGAGAGGAAGGTCGCGCCCGTCTGGTCCTTGGTCTCGCCGTAGGTGCGACCGGCATGGGCACCCTCGTCGCGGATCGCCCGCATCAGCTCGCCGCTGCGGTTCTGGAACACCGGCGTGCCGAGATGCGTGCCCAGCCCGAAATAGACCTTGCGCAGATCGTCCTCGTCGTAGCGCTCCACCGGGAAGCCGCGCAGCTTCATGATGCCGACGCCGTTCTCCAGCTCGCCGGCGATGTCGGCCACAAGGCTGTCGAGCGCGGCCAGCGGAAAGTCCTGGCGCGTGATCTGCGACCAGGCAAGGCCCTTCTTCTTGACGGCGGAGAGGGCGTCGTCGAGCTCGCCGATCGCCGATTTCGGCAGGTCGCGGATCCAGCGCTTGGAATTCTTGATGTCCTCGCCGCGCCAGACGACGGGACCGGTGAGAGGGATGCGGTTGGCCATGGCGGATTCATGTCGCGCGGGCGCCGCAAGCGCAAGGGGGTCGTTCAAGCCCGCAGCAGCTTCACGAGGTTCCGGTGCTGGCGACATCCGGCAATGCCGGGGCGGGTGACCAGGATCGCCGGCATCCACCCCGTGTCGCCGCCTTCCATGACAATGCGGTCGATATGCAGGCCGGCGCAGGACTCGTCCGAAGTTCGCAGCAGGGCGTCCAGCCCGCCATCGGCCAGCAGGGCCGGATCGTCCTTCACGCGCGATCCGACAATCTCCGTCGACTCCTTGCGCGACACGAGACGGCGGAGCACCGGGCAGGCAGCCTCGTCGAGGCCACGCGCGATGCCGAGGCGAAGCTTTCGCCCGCGAAGCCCGGGCGCCGTCGCCTCGGTCGCTTTCGCGATCACTTCGAACGCCGTGCGGATCGACGGCAGATACTGCCGGCCCTCGGCCGTGAGCGCGATGGCCCGCGCCGAGCGACGAAAAAGTTTTACGCCAAGGGCGGTCTCCAGCGCCTTCACATGCTGGCTGACGGCGCCGGCGGTGACGCACAGCTCGTCGGCCGCATGCTTGAAGCTCATGTGGCGCGCGGCGGCTTCGAAGGCGCGCAGGCCGTTCAGGGGCGGAAGTCGATAGGTCACGATCGTTCCCTCCGCGCTCAAGGTAACGCGGCGGGCGCCGGCTCATGCATCAGTTATTCTAAGCCTCTTCAGGCAGAGAATAGCTGATTTGTCCGTGGCCGTGCGGGGCGCGATTGTCGCCGCCGACGATGCAACCGCAGGAGACCTTCATGAGCGACGAGATTGCGATCTGCCATCTGCAAAAGCGCAAGATCGAGGCGCGCGTGCTCATTCCCTTCATCGCGGCTTGCCGGGAAAAGTTCGGCGATGGACCGACCGGCGAAGCGGTCGCCGCCACGATCCGCACCCTGGCGGCTGAGGAGGGGGCGAAATGGGCGGGCCGCTTTGGCAGCGACGTCGCGGGCCTTCGCGAGCTCGCCGAGACGGTTTGGGGCGGCGGCGGCGGTTTGGACATCCAGGTCCTCGACCAGACGGACGATCGGCTGGCCTTCAATGTGACCCGGTGCAGATACGCGGAATTCTTCAAGGAGCTCGGCCTGCAGGATCTCGGTTCCCTCATTCATTGCAGCCGGGATCACGCCATGGTCGCGGGCTTCAACGATGACCTCGAGCTCGCGCGCAGCCAGACGATCATGCAGGGCGGCAGCTGCTGCGACTTTCGCTTCCGGAGAAAGACCCAATGACCGGTGTGCTCGACGACTACCTGGTGGATCCCAGGGTATCCCTCTTGGACAAGACGCGGATCCAGGCTCAGGTCCTGGTGCCGGTGCTGCGCGCGTTGCGGGCGGAGCTGGGAAAGGACAAGGCCGATGCCATCGTGAAGCAGGCCTTGCGCGACTGGTCGAAGCAGCTGTTCGCCGCGATCGGCGATGGCATCGAGGGCAGTCCGCGGCACAAATGGGCGACCATACAAGGCGCCTGGGGCGAGGTCTCCGGCAAGGAGGTCGAGTTCGAGAGTCTGCGCCATGACAAGGAGGCACTGGACATCGACGTGACGCACTGCCGCTTCGCCGAGTTCTTCCGCGCCCTGGGCGAACCCGAGCTGGGTGCGCTGCTGATCTGCGAAGCGGATTTCGACATTGCGTCGGTGGGCGAAGGCGAGGTCAGCCTCGAGCGCGCCCAGACGATCATGCAGGGCGCCCCGAGCTGCACCTTCCGCCACAAGTTCGCACCGGATCCGTTTCCTCCCCTTCGCGGAATCCGCGAAGGGGATGTGTCCGCGAAGCGGACGGAGGGGTCATGAGCATCGTGACCGAGGCCCATGACCCCCGAGCGCCTGTGAAGGCGCGGAGTCGGCGTATGACGCCGCCACCTCCCCAGCTCCGCTGGGGAGGAATGAACCCGACTAACGCAGCGCCTTGCGCATGTTGATCGAGGTCGGATGGTCGAAACCTTCATGAGCCTCGCGCGAGACTTCGACATAGCCCAGTGAGGTGAACAGACGCTGGTTCTCGGTGAGCACGATGCGCACGCCCAGCCGCACGCCGGCAAGCTCGCGGCGACGCGCCTCGTCCTCGACGGCCTCGATCAGGCGGCGGGCGACGCCCTGGCCGCGTGCGGCGGGCACGACCGCCAGGCGCCCGAAATAGAGGTCGTCCTCCATCAGCTTGACCATGACGCAGCCCACGATCTCGCCATTTCGCTCCGCGATGATGGCGCCCGACTCGTGGGCAAGCTCGGCGGCGATGCCGTCCGCCGTCTCGCGGAAGGCACTCGATTCCGGCACCAGCCTGCCGCGATATTCTTCGAATGACGCGGCGATGATCGCGGCGACCGTTGGCGCGTCGACCGCGGTCGCGGCCCGCAGGATAAGACTGTCGCTCATGGTGTCTTTCTCGCGTAGGCTTGCGGCAAAAGTGAGGAAAAGCCAATGGGCTACCAGACGATCGAGGTGCGCAAGCTCACGCCCTGCATCGGCGCGGAGATCTTTGGTGTCGATCTCGCCAAGCCACTGGGCAATCAGGCCTTTCAGGAAATCCACGACGCGCTGATGGCGAACCTGGTGATCTTTTTCCGCGACCAGGAGCTCAGCCACGAGCAGCACAAGGCGTTCGGCCGCCGCTTCGGCGAGCTGCACCTGCATCCCACTTCGACGCGCGGCGGCGAGGATCCGGAGATCCTGGTCATCAAGGCCGACGAGAACTCCAAGCACGTCGCCGGCGAGGAATGGCATTCCGACGTCAGTTGCGATCCCGAACCGCCGATGGGCAGCATCCTCTACATGAAGGAGCTGCCGCCCGACGGCGGCGGCAACACCCTGTTCGCCAACATGTACCGCGCCTACGAAACGCTCTCGGCGCCGATCCAGAAACTGTGCGAAGGCCTGGTAGCCGTCCACGACGGCGCCCAGGTCTATGGCGGCCGCTTCGGCCACACGCCCAAGGAGGGCGGCTTTCCGCGCAACGAGCATCCGGTGGTGCGCACGCATCCCGTGACCGGCCGCAAGGCGCTGTACGTCAATCGGAACTTCACCACGCGCATCACCGGCATCGCCAAGAAGGAGAGCGATGCGCTGCTGGAAATGCTCTATCGCCACAGCGAGACGCCGGAATTCCAGTGCCGCTTCGTCTGGCAGCCCAACTCGATCGCCTTCTGGGACAACCGCGCGGCCATGCACCACGCCATGTGGGACTACTTCCCGCACAAGCGGCTGGGTTACCGCGTCACGGTCAAGGGCGACAAGCCGTTCTATCGATCATAGGGAAACGTCATGGCGTTGATCACCTACCTCACGCGCATCCAGTTCGATTTCGGCGCGCTGAAACTTCTCGAGTCGGAGCTGCAGCTGCTGGGGATCCGCCGGCCGCTGATCGTCACCGACAAGGGCGTGATCGCCGCCGGCCTGTGGGCCAAGGTCAAGGCCGAGCTGCCGGGCAACACGCCGCTGGCGATGTATGACGGCACGCCGGAAAATCCGACCGAAGCGGCGATGCGCGACGCGCTGAAAATCTACAAGGACGAGGGTTGCGACGGCATTATCGCCATCGGCGGCGGCTCGCCGATGGATCTTGCCAAGGCGGTGGGCCTGATGGCGACCCATCCCGGCAATTCGCTGCAAGCCTATTCCTTCGTCGAGGGCGGCGCGCCCAGGATCACCTCGGCGGTCGCGCCCATCGTCGCCATTCCGACGACCGCGGGCACCGGCAGCGAGGTGAGCCGTGGCGGCGTCATCATCATGGATTCCGGACGCAAGCTCGCCATTGGCAGCCCCCATCTCATTCCCCGGCTGGCGCTGATCGATCCCGAGCTCACGCTCAGCCTGCCGCCGCATCTCACGGCCGGCACCGGCATGGACGCCTTCACGCACAATATCGAGTGCTTCCTGTCCAACGCCATAAATCCGCCGGCCGATTCGATCGCTCTCGACGGCCTCGAGAAGGCGTGGACCTACGTCGAACGCGCCACCCGGGACGGCCAGGACTGCGAGGCGCGCTACAACATGGCGATGGCCGCCATGGAAGGCGCCATGGTGTTCCAGAAAGGCTTGGGCGCGGTGCATGCGCTCAGCCATCCGACGGGCGGGCTGAAAGGCTATCGGCTGCATCACGGCACGCTGAACGCCGTCTTCCTGCCGGCGGTGCTGCGCTTCAACGAGCCGGCGGTGGGCGAGAAGTACAGGCGCGTCGCCCAGCTGCTGGACCTGCCCGAGCGCGAGGGCAATGCCGCGGGCGTGGCCCATGCCGTCAGCGAATTGAACGCGCGACTCGGCATCCCCAAGGGTCTCGGCGCCATGGGACTGGCCGAGGACACGATCGAGAAGATCGCCGACGGCGCGCTGGGCGATCACTGCCACCAGTCGACGCCACGCCAGCCGACCAAGGCGCAGTATGTGGAATTGATTGAGGAGAGCTGGGGTTAAACAAAAAACCTCATCCTGAGGAGCGCGCGCAGCGCGCGTCTCGAAGGATGGGCCACAAACGTGGTGCGTGATGCCCACCCTTCGAGACGCGGCCCTGCGGGCCGCTCCTCAGGGTGAGGTGGTGGGTTTGATCGGGAGAAGGAAATGAAGGTCAAAGACAAGGTCTGCGTCGTCACCGGCGCGGCGGGCGGCATCGGCGAGGCGATCGCCCGGCGCTACGCCAAGGAGGGCGCCAAGGGCGTGGTCGTGGCCGATCGGGATGCCGGCCGCCTGGATTCCGTCGCCAGGGACATCAAGGGCATCGCCGTGGCCTGCGATGTCGCCAAGGAGGCCGACGTGCGCCATCTCGTCGCCGAGGCCGAGCGGCACTACGGGCCGGTCGACGTCTTCTTCTCCAATGCCGGCATCGGCCGCGGCGGTCACGAGCATGCCAGCGACAAGGATTGGGCCGATTCGTGGGCCATCCACGTCATGGCCCATGTCTATGCCGCGCGCGCCCTGGTGCCGGGCATGCTGCAGCGGAAGTCGGGCTATCTGCTGAACACCGCCAGCGCCGCGGGCCTTTTGGCCTCGATGGGCTCGGCGCCCTACGGCGTCACCAAGCACGCCGCGGTGGCGCTGGCCGAGCATCTGTCGATCCAGTACGGCGACCAGGGCATCCGCGTCTCGGTGCTCTGCCCGCAGGCAGTCGACACCAACATGCTGCGCATGGCGGGCGCCACCGCAGCGTCGATCGACGGCGTCTTGAACACCGATGCAGTGGCGCAGACCGTGATCGACGTCATGGATGCCGAGACCTTCCTGATCCTGCCGCATCCCGTGGTGAAGGAGTACCTGACGCGCAAGACCGGCGATTACGACCGCTGGCTGCGCGGCATGCGGCGGCTGCGCGACAAGAGCGGCGAGGGCCAGGGGCGGCGCGCATGAGCAAGAGCGTCGATCTCTGGCTTGATCTCAAGAGCCCCTACTCGTTCCTGGCCAAGGATCCGGCCTATGCGCTGGAGAGGGAGCTCGGCGTGACGCTGCGCCTGCGCCCCTACGCGCTCGACATCGTCGGCGCCTACAACGTGGGCGACCCCAACGCGGCCGAACGCGGCCTGCGTCGCATAAAATATCTCTACGCCGACGTTCGCCGCTTCGCCAACCAGCGCGGCATGACCATCCGGGGACCGCAGAAGATCTTCGATTCGACCCTCATCCATCTTGCCTGGATGTTCGCCGACGCCAGCAGCAAGGGCAGGGCGCTGATCGACGCCGCCTATCCCCGCTTCTTCAAGCGTGAGCTCGACTACGAAGATCGCGCTGCCGTCGAAGCGCTCCTGAAGGAAATCGGCGTCGATCCCGCGGGCTTCGATGCCTTCATGACGGGCGCCGGGCCAGCGGCACTCGCTCAGCACCAGGCGGAGGCGGACAAGCAGGGCGTGTTCGCCGTGCCGACCTTCGTCGTCGACGGCGAACTGTTCTGGGGCCAGGACCGCATCGACTTCGTGCGCGCCAAGCTCGGCGCAAAGGCCGCCGGTTGACGGCGCAATCGTTATCGCGGAAGGTCCCGACCCCATGAAGTGACTGACGACGCTACGACTTATCGCCTGATCCCTCGCCCCGGCCTGCCGGGGTCCAGCGGATCGCGCCGTCGTTCGTCCTCTTTCAAAGCAGTCGCGTCATGATTTCTTACATAGCTTCGTTGTTCGCCGGCATCGGCCTGTGGACCGCCATCGGCGTCACCCTGGTGGCGGGCTTGATGCGTGGTTTCGCGGGCTTCGGCTCGGCCATGCTGATGGCGCCGATTTTCGCCATCCTGTTCGGCTCGGCCGACATGGTGGTGACCGTGGTGGCGATCGAACTCGTGGTGTCCGTGCAGCTCTTCCCGCAGGTCCGCCGCTACGCCGACTGGCACGTGCTCACGCCCATGAGCATCGCCGCCTGCGCCGCCATGCCGTTGGGCGTGTGGCTGCTGGCGAGCGTCGACAAGAATACCATCGTCACCGTGGTGTCGGCGGTGATCGTGGCCTTCGTCGTGCTGATGTGGAGCGGCTGGAAATACACCGGCCGGCGTTCGACGATGGCCGGCGTGGCGGTCGGTGCGGTGTCGGGCGCGATGATGGCCACGACCAGCGTCGGCGGCCCGCCGGTGCTGCTTTACCTGCTCTCGGGCAACGATCCGCCACTGGTCAACCGCGCCAACATCGTCAGCTATTATTTCCTGACGCAGTTTCTGCTGATCGTGATCGTGCTGGCGACCGGCGTCGCCGGCTTCGACGCGCTGGTGCGCGCTGCCGTGCTGTTTCCTGTGATGGTGCTGGGTGCCTGGGCGGGCGGGCGGCTGTTCCACGGTTTGGCCAGCGAGCGGCTCTATCGCAACGTTGCGCTCGTCATCCTGTTCGTCACAGGCCTGTTCGGGCTGCTGAGGAATTGGCTGTTCGGTTAAGCCACGATCCGCGGCAGCGTGACCGATGCAGCCAGGCCGCCGGCGGGCAGGTTGGACAGGACGACATCGCCGCCATGCCCGCGAATAATCGCCAGCGCTGCCGTCAAGCCGAGGCCGACCCCGCCGGTCGTCCGATTGCGTGAGCTTTCGAGCCGGTAGAAAGGGCTGAACACCCGCTCCAGGGCCTCGGCGGGAATTCCCGGCCCCTGGTCTCTGACCATGATCGTGATGGTTTTTTCCTCGCAGGCAAGTTCGATCGTGGGCGGCGTGCCGTATTTGACGGCGTTCTCGATCAGGTTGGTAAAGGCTCGTTTCAGCGCAAACGGCCGGCCGCGATACACCGCGTGCGGGGGGCCTGCATAGGCGATTTCGATATGCTGATCGGCATAGTCGTTGGCAATGGTCTGCAGAACGACCGGGAGATCAAAACTCGTCACGGCCTCCTCGTCCGCGTCTCCTCGGAAGAAGGCAAGCGCGCCATCGATCATCGCCTGCAACTCCTCGACATCGCGGAACAACCGCGCTTGCTGCACCTCATCCTCGATGAGCTCGCCGCGCAGGCGGATCCTCGTCAAAGGCGTACGCAGGTCGTGCGAGATCGCTGCAAGCATGGCGGTGCGGTAGGCCACGAACTTCCGGATTTGTGCCTGCATCTCATTGAACGAGGTGATGACGCTCGTGAGCTCGCGCGGCCCCGTTTTCGCCATTGGCGGGGCTTGAGGATTCGTGCCGAAAAGACGGATCGCCTCGGCAAACTTCCGGATCGGACGGACCAGCCGACGCGTAGCGATCGTCGACACGATGCCGGTCGCCACCATGAGAAATGCCAGCCAGATTGCCCATCGTTCCTGCCAGGGCAGACCCCAGAGCCTTTGCGGCGTGGTGAAGACAAGCCAACCGCCATCGGCATGCTGCACGGCCAGCACGTAGGCATGAGGATATTTCGCGCGCTCTTCCTGGAACTCCGGCGTCGACATCAGCGCGTCACTGGCTCCGCCCGGTTTCAAGGTCACGACGACCAGACGGCGATCGCCGAGCAGCTTCTCCATCACCGCCCGGCCATGCTCAGGGGCTTCGCCGATTGCCTGCTCGAGGACCGTCGAAACCGGTGACGTTGCGGCGTACCAGCCGACGCGAACCTCGTGGGTGGTCGCCGCGCTGGCGAGCTGCTCTCTGACCGGCGGCGGTGCGGCCTCGATGATGCGCACCATATTGGCGGCTTGGTCCAACAGACCTGAATTCTCCAGGGAGGGCTGAGCCCATACGCCGCCGAAGACGTGGAACAGGCCG
>Ga0308309_10001077_pt1 | contig 16254 bp, 12 predicted proteins | sample HubBroMetageWFT5_FD_192491 | JGI IMG/M metagenome (GOLD analysis project Ga0308309, IMG submission 192491) | Warmed and freeze-thawed soil microbial communities from the Hubbard Brook experimental Forest, New Hampshire - Hubbard Brook CCASE Soil... | ecosystem: Environmental > Terrestrial >...
CCTTTTGACGCGCGTCGAAAATCATTTTCATATCGAATTGCCCGACTACGAATTGCAGGGCGTCACGGATTTCCGCACGTTGGCCGAGCGGATTCAATCGCGCCTCTGATGTTGGACCTCACTTGATGCTGGATCTCAGCCGCTATTCCTGCCTTGGCGAAGCGCTGCGCGATGCGCTGGAGCGTTGGCCAGATGAGATCTGCCTGATCGAGGCGGATCGCGAGCGCGAAAATTTCCGGCTCACTTACCGCGAATTCAAAGAGGCCGCGCTGCCCCTCGCCGGATGGCTTCAGGAATTTGGATTTGCGCCGGGTGGCCGCGCAGCCATCATCATGACCAATCAGTCCAAGTGGCTGATTTCGGCTTACGCGATTTTTTATTGCGGCGGCGTGCTCGTGCCGCTCGATTATAAGCTGACGCCCGGCGAACAGCTCCAGTTGCTGGCTCATTCGCGCGCGGAAGTGCTGATCGTCGAATATCATTTGTGGCGCGCCATCGCACAAGCCGCCGATTTTGCGCAGTTGCACGCGAAATTAATTTTAGTCACTGAGGCGCCCGCCAATGCCCCGCTCTTCGGCGCGCGCCGATGGGAAGAGGCCAAGTCCGCCGGCGAGCCGCGCTTTGAAATTCGCAAGCGCAGCGATCCGGCTTGCATCGTTTATTCCTCGGGCACCGGTGGCCGCCCGAAGGGCTGCGTCCTCACGCACGAAAATTATCTCGAGCAGTGCATGTCGCTCACCGCGCTCTACCCGTTCTGGCCCGGCGTCCGCTATCTGAGCATTTTGCCCACGAATCACGCCATTGATTTCATGGTCGGATTCATCGGGCCGTTCACTTGCGGCGCGGCCGTCGTGCATTTGCGCACGTTGAGGCCGGAATACATCCGTGAAGCCTTTACGCGCTATAAGATCACTTACATGACGCTGGTTCCCACGGTGTTGAAAAATCTGGAGCGCGGCATGCGCGAGCGTTTCGATGCATTGCCGCGGGGCAAGCGTCGGGTGCTGGATTTTTTGACTGGCGTAAATCGCGCGTTGATGCGGCGCCGACCGAAAACGCGGTTGAGCCGCGCGCTTTTGAACGATGTTCACAAGGCATTCGGCGGCGAATTGCGCGCGCTGTTCGTGGGCGGCGCTTTTACCGAGCCCGCTACTCTGCAATTTTTCTACGATCTAGGAATTTTGGTCGGCAACGGCTACGGTTGCACGGAAGCTTGTACCGTCAATACGCTGAACGAGTTCAAGCCCTTTCGCGCCGACACGGTGGGCAAGGCGTTGCCTGGTGTGGAAGTAAAAATTGAGAAGCCGGATGCCGACGGAATCGGCGAAGTGGCTGTGCGCGGCAAAAACGTGATGTCGCACTATCTCGACGATCCGGAAATGACCGCCGAAGTACTCGTCGATGGCTGGCTTATGACTGGCGATCTCGGGCGGCTGGATTCAACCGGCCATTTGCAGCTCTTCGGGCGCAAGAAAAATATGATCGTCACCGAAGAGGGCAAGAATATTTATCCCGAGGACATCGAAAATGTTTTCGAAGGCTTGCCGGTGAAAGATTTCAGCGTGTTCGCGGCAAACTATCTCTGGCCGCAACGGACCATGGTCGGCGAGCAGCTCGTGCTCGTGATTCGTCCGGAGGAAGGCCGCGCGATTGACGATGCTTTGCGCGCAGAGATCGCCTTGCGCAATCGCCGACTGCTGAATTACAAGCGGATCAGCGGCATCGTCGCGTGGACGCGCGATTTCCCGCGCACCGCTTCGATGAAAATCAAGCGCAACTTGCTCGCAGACGAAATTCGTGCGGCGCTCGATCGCAGCGCTGTCCTGCCACTATGAACGAGCGATTCCTCGCCATCGTGAATCCTGCCGCGGGTGGAGGACGCGCCGGTAAACTCGCGGCCAAGGCGCTGGCGGATTTGCGCGCCAGGGGCGTCGATCTGGAAATTCGCGAAACGCGCCAGTCGGGCGATGCGACGCGCATCGCTCGCGACTCCTATCGCGAAGGATGGCGAAAATTCATCGCGGTCGGTGGTGACGGCACTTCTTTTGAAGTGGTCAACGGACTCTTCCCCGAATGTCTAGGCGGCGAGCGTCCGGCCCTGGGATTTCTGCCGCTGGGCACCGGAAATTCGTTCTTGAAAGATTTCAGAGAGAATGGCGCAGCAGGCGCTGCGGAAGCGATCTTGGCTGGGCGTACGCGCCGCTGTGACGTAATGCGGCTCGTCTATAACGGTGGCGAGCTTTTTTACATCAACCTTCTTACGCTGGGCTTCGCGGCAGATGTCGCGGCGACTACGAATCGGCGATTCAAAGCGTTTGGCGAGGCCGGCTACATTCTCGGCGTGCTCACTTGCCTCGCGCGCCTCGATCGGCGGCCGTTTCCGCATCGCATGGACCCGCATGCCGAACACGATCGGCGTCGTTGCCTGTTCCTTGCGTTTAACAACAGCCGCTTCACCGGTGGAAAAATGATGATCGCGCCGAAAGCAGCCACCGACGACGGCTTGCTTGAATATGTGCGCTGGGGGCCGATCGGCCGGTTCGGCTTGCTGCGGAATTTGCCGACGCTTTTTGATGGGACGCATATCCAGCATCCGTTGGCGTCGCGCGCCGCGGTACAGCGCGTGGAATTTGATCTCGATCGCCCCGTCATCGTGATGGTGGATGGCGAAAGCCTTGAGCTGCAGCTTCGCAGCATCGAAGTGCTTGCCGGCGCACTGGATGTTTACGCATGAAGCGGGCTTGGCTCGCCGTGCGCTCCGCCATTTTGTGGGTGATGAGCGGGCTGCATTTTTTTGTGGTCTGCACTTTTCTGGTTTTTCTCGCGATTTTTGTTGATCCGCGCAAGAACGATTGGCCGCAGCGCGTTTTCTTCCGCAATATTTTGCGAATTGCCGGAGTGAAGTTCGAAGTGCAGCGCCCGCCGGGCTTCGATCCGCACAAAACTTCCATTTTCATTTGCAATCATGTGAACTTGTTCGATCCCTTTGTGATTTATTCGGCGATTCCGCAATTCGTTCGCGGCTTTGAATTGGAATCGCATTTCAAGATTCCAGTCTATGGCTGGATGATGGGACGATTTGGAAATGTTCCGGTGCCGGATGTACCCAGCCGCGGAGGCCTCGAGGAAATGACACGTCGCGCTAAAGTGGCGCTTGATTCCGGAATCAGCTTGATTGCTTTTGCGGAGGGTTCGCGTACGCGCGACGGACATGTCGGGCCATTTCGCAAAGGCGTTTTCAGCATTGCGCAGAAATTTGGTACGCCGATTGTGCCGATGAGCATTTTGGGCTCGTTTGAGTTTTTTCGCACGGGCAACTGGATGCTTCATCCGGGCAAAATCACGGTGATTCTGCACGATACGATCGATACTTCAGCGATTGGCAGGGATGAAGTGGATGCGCTGCGCGATCGCGTGCAGGAAATTGTTTCTGCGCCGGTGGAGAAATTTATGCGCGCGAACAACAGCGAGAAAAAGTAGCGCCCGCGTCCCTGCCGGCTCTTACGATCGCAGACTCGAGTAAGGGCAACAGTCGCGAACGGCCCACACATACGAACGCACTCTTTTCCCCTCGCCCGTTCCTCCGGCTACGATTCTCGCTCTTGCGAAAATGCCGATCGTACGAGCCGGCGGGGACGTCAGCGCTACAAAAGAGGGGACGCGGCGCTAGGTGAGCGGCGTGGTGGCTTCCGGTAGAGTGCGGCCGGCGCGCAGTTCTTGCCACGTGTAGACTACGCGATGAATTACTGTCAGCGTTGAAATTGACGCGATTACCCAGAGGACCGGGGCCATCCTTTGGAAAATGCCGCCTAGGATTAGCAGGACCAGCCGCTCGGGCCGCTCCATGAAGCCGACTTTGCAGGTGGGGATCAGAGATTCTGCGCGGGCTCGCGAGTAGCTCACCATGAATGAGCTGGCCATCGCTACCGCTGCGAGCGCCATGTAGAAAGGCCGGCCGATTAACGTGTAATAAACGACGAGGCCCATGTAGAGGGCTAGATCGGAATAGCGATCGAGCGTGGAATCTAGGAAAGCGCCGAACGCAGTGACTCGTCCCACGCGCCGGGCTACTTGGCCGTCGGCCATATCCAGGAAGCCGGCGAAAAATAAAACTGCAGCGGCTTGGCGGAAGCGGCCGGTGGCGAATAGGACTGCGGCCCAACTGTTCACGGCTAGGGCGAAGAACGTGAACATGTTTGGCGTGATGCCGGTGGCTGCTAGGCCGCTTACTACGTGCTTTAGCAGCCAGCCGCCGCCTTCACCGATCCAGTAGGTGGCTGGGCGGCCGGTTTCTTTTGTTGATGCGTTCGATTCGTCTGACATTTGCAGATTGAAATGATATGACAGGCTGGCGCGGCGCTCAAGCGCGCCAACATTTTCGCGGCGCCGAAACTTGGAATTCTCTGCCTGAAGCGCATCGCTCGTTGCGAGGATTTTTCGGAGCGCTAAAGCGCCCCTCCCCTGCATGAATGCGGAGGCTCCCACCGAAATGCGACGGCTCCTATTCTTTCTTCGGCGCGGGCACCATCACCACCGGCACATTCGCTTTTTGAACTTGCTCATTGAACGCCGTCAGATCTATTTCCTTCACTTGTTTCCATTTTGCGAGCTCCTCGTCGAGCCGCTTGCTTAGCTGCTCGAAGACCTCGTAGGAAACTTGTGTCGGTGCGGCGTCGGCGCTGTTGACGGTACTGCTCAGCGCCATCAGTTGATCGGCGACTTGGATGGGATAATTCAGCGGATCTTCTGAGGATTTGGATTTCGGCTGGATGACGGATTCCTCCATGGGCCCTAGTTTGTTCACCAGATCTTCGGCGGCTTTTGCGATTTCCGCCTGTGCTGGATCGTTCGCGAGGCGCTTGCGCAGCGCTTCGAGTTGTCCCCGGACATCGCGCAGTTCGTTCATCGCGTCGTGCGCAGCGCTTACGCGGTCGCGAAGTTTAAGCGCCAGATCGAGCTGCTTCTTCAAATCTTCCGCTGAAGTCGTCACGCGCGGATCAAGCTTCACTTCCAGCGTAGACGTGTAGCTTTTTCCTGCAACCGTCAGCTTCACCTGATACGTTCCGGGAAATACCAGCGGGCCGCCCGTGCCGCCGCCCCACGAAACGGTCTTCGGCACTTTCGTGGCGTCTTCATAGTGTAAATCCCAGGAGAAGCGATTGAGCCCTGTCGCCGCGGGAAGCAGGTCGGCGGGCTCGTCAGCCTCAGCTTCTTCCCCGGGCAATTTTTCTTCGTCCTTTTTCTTGCTGGAATATTTTCGGATTAGATTGCCGTCGCTATCTTGAATTTCCAGGGTGACGGTGTCCTTTGGCGCGGATTTTAGGGAGTAATCGATGATCGCGCCATCGGATGGATTGGCGCCGAGCGCGAAGCCGGGGGGCACGTGAAACGAGCCACCGAAAAATCGAATCGCGGCGGACGGCGTGTAGAGATGCGCGTCTTCGGACTGAGTGGCGTCTGAGATTTCGCGCAGCGGCGCGATGTCGTCAAGAATCCAAAACGAGCGTCCGTGCGTTGCGACGATCAAATCATCGCCGTGAATCGCAAGGTCGTGAATGGGGGCTGGAGGCAGGTTGAGCTGCAGGGGCTGCCAGCGCCCGCCGGCATCGAAAGAAACGTACACGCCCGTTTCAGTCCCGGCGAAAAGCAGGCTGGGATGTTTCGGATCTTCGCGCACTGAGTGAACGTAACTCGTTGCCGGCAAGCCATTGTTAATGCGCGCCCACGATTTTCCGTAATTCTTCGTGGAATAAATATAAGGCTGGTTGTCGTCCAAGCGATGCCGATCGACAGCTGCATAGGCTGTCCCAGCCTCGGCGCTCGATGGCTCGATAATGCTGATGGTGCTCCACTCCGGCAAATCTTTCGGGGTGACGTTGGCCCAGTTCTGTCCGGCGTCGCGCGTCAGGTGAATCAATCCATCATCGGAGCCGGCCCAGATCACGCCCTTCTCGACCGGCGATTCGGCAATCGCGAAAATCGTGTCGAAATATTCGACGCTGGTGTTGTCCTTGGTGATCGGCCCGCCCGTCGATTGCTGTTTCGATTTGTCGTTGCGCGTCAAGTCCGGGCTAATGATGTTCCACGTTGCGCCACCGTCGCCGCTCTTGAAAAGTACCTCGCCGCCAAAATAAATCATCGCCGGATCGTGCGGTGAAACGGCAATTGGCGCGGTCCATTGAAAGCGATGTTTCAAATCCGCGGCACCCGAACCCATGGGATTGAGAGGCCAGGGGGATACGTCCTGCGTTTGGCTCGTCGATTTATCAAAGCGCGTGATCAAGCCATCGTAGGAGCCGGCAAAAACGACATTCGCGTTGCGCGGATCGGGAATCACGTAGCCGCTCTCGCCGCCGCCCACTCCATAAAAATCGCGCTGTCCGATCGCCCCCCCATCACTGCGGCTGGCAATTGCGACCGTGCCGTTATCCTGCTGCGCGCCGTAAACGTAATATGGAAATCGCGAATCGGTGGTGACGTGATAGAACTGCGCAGTCGGCTGATTCGATTCCGCGCTCCAGGTTTTCCCGCCATCGGTGGAAATCGTCGCGCCGCCATCATCGCTTTCGATCATGCGATTCGCATTGGTGGGATCGATCCACAGATCGTGGCGGTCGCCGTGCGGTGGATTCAAAATCTGAAATGATTTTCCGGCGTCGGTGGAGCGAAACATTCCAGTGTTTAGGATGTAGAGGCTGTCGGCATTCGTTGGATCGGCAAAGATGTGCGTGAAATACCAGGCGCGCTGGCGGAAGCGGTGATCATCAGTGACGCGCTCCCACGTGGCCCCAGCATCATCCGAGCGATACAGTCCACCTTTTTCGGCTTCGACGAGCGCAAAGATGCGGCTCGAATCAGCCGGGGAAACTGCCACGCCGATGCGCCCCAGAACTCCCTCGGGAAAGCCGTGACCTTCAAGGCGCTCCCAAGTAGCACCCGAATCGCTTGATTTATAGAGGCCGCTTCCCGGGCCGCCGCTTTCGAAACTCCACGGCGTGCGCAGCGCCTGCCAGAGTGACGCATAAAGAACGTGCGAATTATTCGGATCGAAGACGATATCGATGGCGCCCGTCTTATCGTCCTTGAAGAGAACGTTCTGCCAATTCTTTCCGCCATCGGTCGAGCGATAAACGCCGCGGTCTTTATTCGGCCCAAACGCGTGGCCCAACGCCGCGACAAAAACGATATTGGGATCGTGGGGGTCGACAATCACTGCGCCGATGTGCCGCGTGTCGTCCAGTCCGATGTGCGTCCAGGTTTTTCCCGCGTCGAGCGATTTGTAGACGCCATTGCCGAAGGAAATATCTCCGCGAATGCAGGCTTCGCCGGTGCCGACATAAATGATATTCGGATCGCTCGGAGCGACGGCAATCGCACCAATAGAAGAGACGGGCTGCTTATCAAAAATCGGCGACCAGGTAAGTCCGCCGTCGGTGGTCTTCCACACGCCGCCGGCCACTGCTCCGAAATAATAAATATTCGGCTGATTCGCGACGCCGGCCACCGCCAGCACGCGCCCGCCGCGAAACGGCCCGATCAGCCGCCATTTCATGCCCTTCAGCGAATCGTCTTTGAGCGTCTGCGCCGCTGCACCAACCGCGCCCAAAGCGCAAAGTGAAAGAACTGCACATAGGATCGAAACACACCACCGGCCGAACCTCATCGAGATTCCCCCCAAGCTTGCCCGAGGGATTCTATCGCGAGCGGGGAAATCGAGCGAGCCGGGAAGCCGGTTTGAGGGTTGGCCAGGCGTTCGGTTGGTCGGCCGAGACTTCATTCAATCTTTGCGGCAAGAAATACTAGACGAAAGCCAGCTAAAATGAATCTGATTGCGGAAGAGGCAGGAATGAGTGCAGACTTTGAACTATTCACGAAAGCAACTTAAAAGAATGGAGTGTCCATGAGTCAACGTGCGGCAGTGCTGGCGGATCGAATTGAGCAGGGCGCAGCGGGTTTGGCGGCGTTTGCGGAAGGGCTTTCGGACGCGGAGTGGCTTGCGCCGGCGTCGAGTACCGATCGGCGTTCAGTCGGGGCCATCGTGCACCATGTTGCTCTCGTTTACCCGATCGAGATTGATCTGGCGCGAACCATTGCCAGCGGGAAAGCGGTTACCGAGGTGACGTGGGAGGCTGTGGCAGAGTTGAATGCCAACAATGCGCGGGAACACGCGCGGGTAACGAAGGCGCAGGCGCTCGAACTTTTGCGGAAGAATAGCCGTGAGGCGGCCGCGGCGGTCCGCGCATTCACGGATGCTCAATTGGACAGCGCGGCGCCCTTCTCGCTCAGTTTCGGCGCGCCGGTTACCGCGCAGTTCGTGATTGAGGATCACGCGGTGCGGCACAGTTGGCATCACCTCGCGAAAATCCACAAGCTCCTGGGCCGGTGAGACTGCTGCGGAGCGGAGGCTGACAACTGAATGGGTTTGATCGAGATACCCACGATGATCCATGCGGCCGGCATCCCGCCGAAACAGATCGCTGAGTATGTGGGACGTGTAAACACGGGAAGCGCCGCGATTAGCGTCGCGCGAATGGTGAGCCCGGCCGGTTGGCAGGAGCCGGGGCAAACGCCCGAATTCGACGAGTACACGCTCGTTCTGCGGGGTTCGGTCCGCATTGAAACTCGCGCCGGTGTCACCGACGTCCAGGCCGGACAGGCTTTCTTTTCGCCTAAGGGCGAATGGGTGCGCTACTCCTCGCCGCAGGACGGTGGGGCCGAGTATGTCGCGATTTGTGTGCCAGCCTTCTCGCCCGAAACAGTTCATAGGGATTGAGTCGCTTTAACTCGAGGCGGAATTAATCGGCGGGTGCGGCTCGCGTTTTGGCCCACTGGCGGATGGATTCCACTTCTTCCTCGCGAGTTACGCTGAGTGGTTGCGTTGAGTGAATCTCGGCGAGAAGAATTTCCGTGGTCAATTGTTGCTTTTGGTCGAATGCGCTGTAGAGCGCAGCGATTATTGCCTGTTCGATTTCCGCGCCTGAGAAGCCCTCGCTTCCGGCGGCCAGTTTTGCCAAATCGAATTTCGTTGCGTCGCGCCCGAGCTTTTTCAGATGCAACTCGAAGAGTGACGCGCGAACTTCGGCACTCGGCAAGTCCACGAAGAAAATCTCGTCGAACCGCCCCTTGCGCATCATCTCCGGCGGCAGAACCGTGATGTTATTCGACGTCGCGGCCAAAAATACTCCGGGCTCCCTATCTTGCATCCACGTCAAAAGCGTCGCCAGCAACCGCTGCGACAATCCCGCGTCGGCGTCTCCGCTAGATCCCGCAGATGCAAATGCTTTTTCGATTTCATCGATCCACAGGACCATCGGCGCAAGCTTCTGCGATAACTCCAGCGCCTTATGCAGCTTTTTCTCGCTCTCGCCCACAAACTTGTCGTAGAGAGCTCCTGCATCAAGCCGCGCGAGTTCAAATCCCCATTCCCCGGCCACCGCGCGCGCTGCCAGGCTTTTGCCGCAGCCCTGCACTCCGGTAATCAGGATCCCTTTCGGCGGTACCAATCCGAATCGCTGGCCTTCGGGTGTCAGCGCGCTTTTGCGTTTTGCGATCCATTCGCGCAAACGCTGCAGACCTGCTACATCGCCAAACGACGTGTCGCGCCGCACCGTCTCAATCAATCCTTCGCTGCGCAACGCCTGGCGCTTGGCGTCCAGCACGTCATCCAGCAAGCCCGCATCGGCGCGTCCGCGCGAGAGGACGCACATCCTTAGCGTGCGAAGGGCCTCCTGACCGGACAGGCCTGCCAGGTTTCGCGCCACCTGCGCCATTCCCGCCAGATCCAGCGCCAACGGAATGTGCTGCTCTCGATTCAATTCCGCGAGCACGCTCTTCACTCCCGGCAACAACTCGTCCGAAGTGGGCAAACTCAGATCGAACGGCGCGGCATCGCAAGCAAGCTCCGCCGGCAATTCGAGCGACGGGGCCGAAATCACGATTGCTCGCCGGGCGGTTCTGAATTTCTCCGCGAGATCGCGCAAGCGACGGCAGATTCGGTCGTTATCGCAGTAACGCGCAAAATCCTTCAGCAAAAAGATCGCGTCGCCCTGAATCAGCGAAATATTTGCCAGCGCTTGCTCCGGCTGGTCGGTGTTGTAAATCGGTGCGCCGTGATATTTCGCAAGCCCCGTTGTGACGCTCCACTCGTAGAGAGGCACCACCAACTGCGTCGCGACCTCTAGGAGCATTTGTTCGAGGCGCTCTTCTTCCGGGGTCTCGACGGTGATGATTGGCTGGCGTGAATTTACGAGCAAGCGCAGCTCGTCGCGCTTGTCGTGCGCGGGTTGCGCGGGGCCGTTGGATTGATCTTTGAGGTCCGGTGCCAAAGTCTGGTGCCTCGTCTAGTGCTGGAATATTGAGTGATGCTCAGGAGTAGCGGTGAATGGCCCAAGAACAGGCTAACAAAATCGACACGGGGATCGAGTTGGATTTGGGGCGTGCGAGGCGAGCTGGTCAATGCGGACAGCGCGACGGGCGATTACATTCACGGTTGGGCGCAAATAAAACCAGCGCAGAACCACAAACAGCCAAAGCCACAGCGGGCGGGTGGTAAAACCCCGCCCCTAGGCACTTGTTGAGTCCGTCCAGGATTTGCGGCCTGGGTTACCTTTGCGCTCGTCGGATGCCGGCAGGGACGCCGACGCTACCTATGCCGACGGATGCTTCAGGATCTGTGCCAAGGCTTGCAGCCGTTTCGAATCGGCCGGGGTCTTGGCCGAACCTGCGCTCGCTTCCGTGGACGCTGCCATGCTCTGCAGCTTCGTCACGGTGCTCTTGCTCATGTGGGATTTCTCCGCGCTCTCGATGGCGCTTCGCAGGGCACCGATTCGCTCTTCCGGCAATGCCTGCGAGCGCTGCAACTGATCGATGTAAGCCTTTGCTACCACCAGGCTCGACGGCCACACGAGCTTCTGTTGATTTTGCACGTTGAGATCGGCTACACGGACCGCCTTCGCCGCATCAATTTCATTCTGTGTGAGAAATTGTGTCGGCGTCAGTTCGAAAACATCGAGGCCGCGAGAGATTTCCGAAGCATAGATCGTCCCGTTATACCAATATGCAGACCAGTCGCCGCCCAGCACCAGCATGTTTGGATCGATCGGACCACGGTCAAAGTATGCAATCTCAGTGGGGTGCGACGCATCCGTAAAATCCATTACCGAGACGCCACCCTGATACCAAGCCTGCACTTCGATATCGCGTCCTGGCACGGGGATCAACGAGCCATTGTGCGCGACGCAATTCTCTGTGTCAGCCTGCGCCGCCGGCAATTTGTAATAGCTGGCGAAGGTCAACTTGTCATCCTTCAGATGGAAAATCGCATCCGCGCCCCACTTGTTCGGATCGTTCGGACGGCACCGCGCGCCCAAGCCGCCGCCCCACTCGTCGGTGAACACCACCTTCGTGCCGTCGTTCGAGAACGAAGCCGAGTGCCAGTAGGAATAATTCGGGTCGTTCACGGCATCGAGTCGTTTCGGATGAACGGGATCCTTGATGTCCAGAATAATTCCATTCCCCGAGCAGGCGCCCGCCGCCAATCCGATCGCCGAGTACACGGTAATGTCGTGGCACTGATTCGAATCGGACGGCTTCTGTTCGTCCTTGTCATGGCTGCCGCCGTTGCTCAGTCCGTTCAGCGCACCCGTGCGAGGATCCATAAACACGCGAGGACTCGAAACAATTTTAGCGTCCTGCGGCGCCGCGACCGGAACCTTGATCACTTCGATGCGGAACAGCGCCGTATTCGGATCCTTATCTGGCGCATCGCCCGAGCAGCCCGCCAATTCCTCGGCCTGACGAACGAACGACGTTCCCGAAACGTAGATATAAACGTTGTCCTTATCGTTCGGATCGATCACCAGCGTATGCGTATGCGATCCGCGGCAAGTCTGCACCGCGGCCACTTGCTTCGGGTTCTTGACGTCCGAGATATCGAAAATCCGAACGCCACGGAAACGATCCTTTTGCGCTACGGGCAGCCGCGGTTTCATCTCTTCGCCCGCCGCCCTGGGAGGCTCCGGAGGAAAGCCCTGATCGCCGCAGTCCAGGCGTCCATTCGGCATCTCTACCGACATGAACAACAAGTTCTTGTATACCGACACATCGCCTTGTCCGCCCGGACACACCAGCGCGGTCAACAACGCCGCATGCGCGGGATCGGAGATGTCATAGACGCTGACTCCGTAAAAATTTCCCTGAAAAAGGTGGTTGCCCTCAAACGCCATGTCGGAATTCGCGAACGCCAGTTGCGCGATCACCATCTGCATCGATTTCGGTATCTTCGAGAGAGCGGCTGCCGGCAAGCCCAGTTGCCCGAGCGTCTTCTCTACCTTCGGATCATCCGGCCGGTCTATTCCCAATTGAAATGCGTCGGGCTTTTTCAGCAGCAGCAAATGCTTGATGCCCATCGATGCTTCGCCGGCGTCATACATTCCCGGCGTCAGTTTGTAGCGCGGATCGTTGGTGTCCGAGCCGGTCATGCCTGCCGGCAGCGGTGGCGCCGGCTGCGGCGCGAATGGATTCCGGTTCTGCTGGTCGTCGGGATTCTTCGGGGCCTCCTTGGCGGGTTCCTGGGCGGGCGGCGGTGTTGCGGGCGCCTGCGCGTGGATGCGGGTCACGCCCGAACATAAAACAAACGCGGCCACCGCGACGCGGAAAGCAATGCTGGCAAATCGATTCATCGTTTCTCCTCTGACGTTTTTTTCTCAAGCATGGATTGCATAATCTTGATTTCGGCGCGCTGCGTATTGTCGGCATCCGTCGCAAAGTTGAAGATGTCCGCATCTTGCCCCGCGCCCGCTGTGTCGAATAAATCCTTCACCATGATTAATGCGCCATTGTGGTGCTGAATCATCCCGGTCAAAAATAAATGATCGAACTCGGCGCCCTTCGCGTTGCGCAACGCTTCCATTTGCGCGGGGGTCAGCATACCGGGCATTAGACGCATCGGTTGACCCTTCGCATCCATGTCGGGCATTCCGGGCATGGCTATCGAGATTGATTCCCCGCGAGCGGCCAGCCAGCGCTGCATCAATTTGATCTCGTCCGATTGCGAGCTGCTGATTTTCGCGCCCAGTAAACGCAGATCCTTGTTGTCCGTGTGCGAAGGAATTAGGGCGGTCATCTCCACCGCCTGGGAATGATGCATGATCATGCCTTGCATGAATTCCACGTCCGCTTGCGAGCGCGGAGGCAAGGTACCTTTGGTCGAAGGCGAGAGCTTCTTGCTCGGCTGGCCCGGCGCACCCGGCTGCACGACTACGGGCGCAGCGGCGCCGTTCTGTTGCGCAAACGCAGTAGGCGGGAAAAGACTTGCGGGAGCGCTTGCCGCGAGGAGCATGCCGCAAAGCAGCGCAGATCCTTTGGCTGAGCGAAGCTTGCGGGAGCGGTGAAAGCCGTCCGGCTCCCGATTCGATTCACAACAAATCATCTTCAGCGTACTCCTGCTAAAGCGGCAGAGCAACACACAAGGCACAGAGATGCAGCTTACACCTTCAAAATCCCCGGGAGTTTTTGCCTAATCCGGGCAGGCGGGCGTAAGTCGGGAAGCCAAACGTGACCGCGCGCTAACTAGCAATTCCGGCGTCTCCGCAGAATAAACCAAAAGCACGGCCGATAGCAACGATTAGCAGGCCCGCGCGCCAAGAAGAATCGGCATTGCGTCGGCATCCGACGGCCTCGCTATCCGCCAGAATTCGCGATCAAAAACGGCTCGGTTAAGTAGTAAAGATCCACCGTTCGGGACAAGATCAACTGTAAAGCATGTCTAGAGACACCCTGTAAAAGACACGCGCAATCAACTTAGGCAACGGACGGACAATCTGACGGTGGAACGACTCGCGGTAGGCGTACGTCTAGTACTCAGATTGCGAAGTGGGTTGTTGACGCGCGAACTCCGACCGGAGTAGTTTTAAATATCCAAGCGCCAGGAGGAGCACTCGCCTGGATGCCAAGACGTCAGGAAACTAGGCCCGGCACGGACGCGCAGTTTGCTATTCGTGGCTCGCGAAACGCGCCCGTCGATCTTGTCGCGCCCGAACACGAGAGTCGCCGTCGGCGGAATCGCATCGAGCGTGCCTTGTGACACGTCAGACCGATCAATCCAGAACTGATTTACTAGGGCCCCCGACGCGGATGGTTGGGTTGGGACGCCACTACACCGTGGAGTTGCGCGGCGTCACGGAACAGAACGACGATGGCACGGAACGGCAGCAAGTACTGCGTGCGTGCGGCATCGGCGAAGAATTGCAGCTGGACGTCAGCCTAAATCGCCGCGACGGCGCGGATCCGCTGAAAATCCGCAGGAAAAGCGGCGAACAGCTCGGATTCGTGACTCCTCTTACCGAGGTGACCGACAAGCTCGTAGAGGGGCGCATTTTTCGAGTGAAGCTGTCCAAAGTCTATCCGCACCGCGGTCACGCCGGAACCTACGGGGCGGTCCTCGACTTCGAAGAGGTGAGGATGGTTGCCGCCGCGAGAGGCAGCTCGGGAATCGAGATGAAGTGGATTGTGGTGATCGGGATTGTGGCGCTGCTAGCCGGCGTCGGAGCCGCGAAGCTGCTGGGAATTTTCTGATCGGCCCTACCGCCCCCGCTGTAGTCTGATTCGACACTCCGTAATCATCGGAATCGATTAGCCTTGACAAAATTTTCCACAGGGTTATAAAAGCCCAAAGGTGGGACGACGAGTTTCGTTCTGGGGTGTTGCGGGCTGCAAAAATCAAGGGGGGAATTCTGTCCATGAAGACCGTTCGTGTGTTTTTTGTCGCGTTGATCCTCGCATTGAGCGGCTTGGCTTCGAGCGTGAGCCTGCGCGCACAGAGCGTGACCGCTGAATTATCCGGCCAAGTCACAGATTCTTCGGGCGGCTCGGTTGCCAAAGCGACCGTGACGGCGGTGAATACTGCCACGGGACTTTCCCGCACCGTGCAGACCTCGGATGGCGGGCACTACTACATCGCGTCGTTGCCTACCGGCGAATACCGCGTGACAGTCGACCATTCCGGCTTCAGCAAGTCGGAGAAACTTTTGACGTTGCAGGTCGGCGAAGTCGCCTCCATCGATTTCACCCTGGCGGTCGGCGCTACGCAAACGCAAGTGACCGTCACGGCCACCAGCGAAGTGATCGAGCCGACGCGCACGCAAGTGAGCACGGTGGTCACAGAGGCTCAGATTGACGACTTGCCGGTGAACGGCCGCGAATTTATCGATTTCGCGCTGCTTGCTCCCGGCGTGCAGATCGGCGACACAACTTCGGGAAGCACCGACGTAATCGTCGAGCCGGTCACCAAGCTTTCCTTCGCCGGACAGAACATTCACTTCAATTTCATCGCCGTGGATGGCGCAGACGATATTTCGACGGCATCGGGAATTCAGCGCGGCACTCCGCCGCAGGAATCCGTGCAGGAATTCCGGGTGGTCAATACTGACTACACCGCGCAATTCGGGCGCGCCACGGCCGGCATCGTAAACATCATCACGCGCAGCGGAACGAACGAATGGCACGGCTCGCTTTACGAATACGCGCAGAACAGCGCGTTTGACGCCGTCAATCTTCTGGCCGCGCCGGGCTTCCACCAGCTTAGCCAGAATCAATATGGCGCGGCGATCGGAGGCCCTATTCAGAAGGACAAGACATTCGTCTACGTGAACTATGAAGGCCAGCGCCGCGACGAATCGCCCACGTACAATTCCGAGGTTTTGCAGAACATTGCCGCCATCAACGCCGTTAAGACCAGCGTCTACGGTTTGCCGGCCGAGAATCTTACCGTGCTGCGCGACTCCAATTACGACGATGGCTTCGTCCGCCTCGATCATTCCTTCGGGCAGAAAAATTATCTCTTCATTCGATACTTCATTAACGACAATCGCTTCACGAATCAATCGCCGCTGAATAACGGCTTCGACTTGCCTTCGGCGTTTAAAAACAATTTCATCAAGGATCAATCGCTGGCCGGCGCGCTTACCACCAACATCTCGCCGAGTTGGATCAACGAGCTGCGCATGCAATACGCCAACCGCAATTTTGACTTCCCGGTAGTCTCGACGCAGCCACACCTCGAAGTCTCCAACGTCTTCGCGGTAGGCGTGAACCGCGGCAATCCGGATATCTACCGCGAAAATCGGTTTGAAGTCGTCGACAACGTTACTCGCAACTGGGGCGCGCACACGTTCAGCTTCGGCGGCAATTTCAACCGCGTAGGAACCTACGAATCCTTTCCGCTTTTTTATCCCTTTGAAGCAGACTTCGCCAATC
>Ga0308309_10001078_pt1 | contig 16247 bp, 10 predicted proteins | sample HubBroMetageWFT5_FD_192491 | JGI IMG/M metagenome (GOLD analysis project Ga0308309, IMG submission 192491) | Warmed and freeze-thawed soil microbial communities from the Hubbard Brook experimental Forest, New Hampshire - Hubbard Brook CCASE Soil... | ecosystem: Environmental > Terrestrial >...
GCGAAAAGGATATGTTCCGTCCGAGGACGGGCGTTTAGTCTCTAGGCTTCGCGCGGCGGGCGCGGTCATCCTGGGCAATACGAACGTTCCAGAATTTCTGATGGCCTACGAAACCGATAACCTTGTCTATGGGCGCACGAACAACCCGTGGAATCTTTCGCGCACGCCCGGTGGTTCGAGTGGCGGCGAAGCTGCGGCCATCGCCGCGGGGTGCTCCGCAGGTGGAGTGGGTAGCGACGGCGGCGGTTCCATTCGCATCCCCGCGCACTATTCCGGAATTTGCGGATTAAAGCCCACGCCTGGACGCATTCCTTCCACGGGTCATTATCCCGCATCGGCGGGCCCCTTCGCGCAGCTCGGCGTGGTAGGTCCCATGGCTCGCCGCATCGGTGACGTGCAAAAACTATTTGAAGTAATCGCTGGCCCGGATCCCGGAGATCCGGCCTCTGCTCCCGTTCCGGTGAGACGCTCGGGCGATCGGGAAATGCGCGCGCTGCATGTGGCCTACTTCGTAGATGACGAAGTCACCCCTGTTACTCCTGAAACCGCCGCTGCAGTGCACACCGCAGTCGACGCACTGCGAGCCCACGGACTTAAGGTTACCGAGTGGCGGCCGCAAAATCTCGACCGCGTTTGGCAGCTCTGGTGGAACTTATTCGGACGTGCCGGCCAAATGTCATTTTCGCCTGTAATCTCAGACCGCGAAGCGGAGCTCAGTCCCATCTTCCGCGCGTTTCGCGCCATGGTAGCCGAGGCTCCTCCACTTACCGCTCAAGAGCTTTTGAACACGCTCCTCGCTCGCGATGTGCTTCGCGGCAAGCTACTTGAAAAAATGGAGGAGTTTCCAATTCTTCTTTGCCCCGTCTGCGCCATCCCGGCTTTTCATCATGGCGAACGCGAGTGGATGGTACAAGGACGCAAAGTCGAATACTTAAAAGCGATGAGCTATTCGCAATGGTTTAATCTGCTCGGAAATCCCGCAGCTGTTGTTCCAGTAGCCCAATCGCCCGAGGGATTGCCGATTGGCGTGCAAATTGTCGGACGCCCCTGGGAGGACGAAGCCGTGCTCGGCGTTGCAGCCATTATCGAAAATGCCTGCGGTAAATTCCGCCGGCCGCCAATCTAGAATCACAATTCCGATTGACACCGGCAGCGGCTGGTCATGCCGAGCGAAGCGTCGCGTATTTTTCTTCCCTCCGCGAAGCGGAGGCGGGGAATCTGCTCTGTTTAGCAAAACGAAACTTGTCTACGTGGATGGATCCCTTAGCCGGAAGTGTTAGCTCGCGCGACTAGCAGGATCGCCAGAATATAAAAGACGAACATCAGCGTCAGGTAAGCCTTCGCACGCGCGTTGGCGCCCGCGAATTCCTTCCATGCGAAGATGCCCCATAACGCGGCAACCATCGGCGCGGATTGGCCAATCGCATAAGAAATCGAGACGCCCGTGAATTGCGCGGCCACTAAATCGAAAACCATTCCGCAAGCCCATATCGCGCCGCCAGCCAAGCCCAACAAATGGCCATGCACCGGCCCTCGAAAAAAATCACGGAAATCGACCGGCTCACCGACTAAAGGATGTTTCATGAAATAGACATTCCAAATGAAACAAGACAGCAAAGCTCCGAGGCAAAGAAAAAAGGAAGCGCTGTACGGCCCCAGCGTGTTTCCATGCGTGAGGGCTCGCGTAGCGAACGGCGCCCACAGTCCCATCAAGACGCCGGAGATAACGCAAATGACGATGCCCCTGCGCGTGGCCCGTTTCCCGGTCTTCAGTTCGCCATATGCTTTGCCGTCCAAAATCACAGCGGCGACAGCGCACAGTATTCCCGCCGCAAGCATGTTTACATTGCCTCGCTGCTCCTGGACGTAGCTCAACACCACGCCAACTACAAGCGCGATCCCTATGGCGACAGGAAATGCTGTCGCGAGCCCCACCAAATCAATTCCCGCCATAAGCAAAAGATTCGCTAGGTTGAAAATCACACCGGCCAATAAGACCCACCCCAGGTTGCCGGCGTCAGCAGACTTCACGTTGTTGATAAAACTCGTAGGACCGCCATCGATGCTGCCCATGGTGAAGGCTAGCACCAACGACATAGCGGAAATGCCGACAGCATAGTCCCAGTAAAACAGTTCGAAGCGGTAATGCTTTACGCCTTTGAACGTATTGGCCCACGAGCCCCAGCAGATCGCAGCAATCACCATCATGATCAGGGCGGTACCAAAGCTATGTGGAGTGAACATGAATTCCTCGGGATTGTCGCGTCATCGTATAGTTTGCCACGCGTTGCTAGTCAAGGGAAAAGCCAGCACGGAAGCCGGCCCAAGTCGCGATGCTATAATCCGCGCATGTGGTGGTTTCGCAGCGCAACTCTGGCAATCCTTTTTCTAACGATCGGGAGCGGTCCTGCAAGAGCGCAAACAGCGTTGCAGCAAGCCCAGCAACTGAAGCTTCAAGCTCGTGCGAACGCGTCTGCAGGAAATTGGGACGCCGCAATCGCGAGTTACGAGAAGGCCATCGAGCTTGCGCCGCGTAGCGCGGATATACACCTCGAGCTTGGTGATGCGTTGATAAGGGTTGCGCGTTACACCGATGCAATCGCGGTTTACACCGAAGCGCTGCGAATATCGCCGCGCCTCCTGGACAGCGAAATTGGACTCGCCCAGGCTTACCGCGGAGTTCACAATTACGCCCAGGCCAAGCAAACCTTGGAGAAATCACGCGCGGATCACCCCCAAAGCCCGAAGCCGCTGGCCGCACTCGGCGATCTCGACATCGAATTGCAAACCTATGACGCAGCAATTGCAAATCTAGGCGCAGCTCTTGTGCTTGCGTCTTCAGATGTGGAATCCCGTAACCGGCTGGCCGTCGCTTACGAGGCCAAGGGAGATTCAGACAACGCGCTCGCTCAGATTGCCAAGGTTCTGAGTCGCGACCCCCGAAGCGCTCTAGCTTATTACACACGAGCGAAGATTTATTCCGACCGCAACCAAGACGCGGCCGCGCTCCCTGCCGCAATGAAAAGCGTGGAACTGCAGCCTCACAATGCGCGTGCGCGGATATTGCTAGGCAAGATTCTTCTGCGTGCGCCAGCGGGAGAAACTTCCGCACAAACCAAGGATCGATGCCAACGAGCCGTTGCTACACTTGAGCCGCTTCTCGAAATGTCGACGCAGGATTCCGAAACCCTTTTCCTGCTCTCGCGTGCGTACGACTGCGCTGGAAATTCCGAGCTGGCGCAGAAAATACTTTCGGAGTTTGAAAAGTCCTCAAAGAAAGATCGCGAAACCAGAGAGAATCAGACGCAAGCAAAGCACCTCGTTCAACAAGCAAATGATCTAGCGCTGAAAAATGATTTCGCAGGGTCGCTCGATTTGTTGCAACAGGCCATCGCCAAGGATTCCACCTACGGGGCGGCGTATTCGCAGCTTGCAAAACTCTATTATTCTGCCGGCGACATGGACAAAGCCAGCGAGGCCATTTCGCAAGCACTGCAGCGCGATCCTTATCAGCCGGATTTCCTGTACGTGCAAGCGAAGATTCTTGAGCAGCAGGAAAAATTGGACGAAGCGCTCGCTGTCTTCCAACGGACCACAATCGTGAACCCAAGAGAGTCTGACGCGTACTTTGAGATGGGCGCGATTTACGAACAGCGCGGAGACAGAGCAAACGCGCTCGCTGCGTACAAAAAAGCTGCGGAGCTTTCACCGGGTGATCCCGACTATCAGCGCGCGCTGTCGAACGTTTCCGGCCCCGGCAAACAGCGCTGACTGTATTTCTATTTTTGGCCGAGGATGCTAGTAATTGCTAGTGAGCCGGGCGGTTCGTAGGTGGCGGTGTGGGACGCGTTAAGAGGTCCACGAATTCCTTGTAGAATTTAGGCTTGTCCAGGTCGTCCTGAATTTCTGCTGTGCGCTCCCCCATATGGGGCCGAGTGTCTTCAGTCCATACGAGCGTGTCACCGTAAGAGGCGCCTCGATCAATCGAGACATCGAGATAAAGCTCTTTCCATTTGGTAATGATGGAAGGATCCAACCACGCGACAGAAGCAAGCTCATCCCACAGATAATTTCCTTCGGCATATTTCGCGGTGTACTGCGCGGCGGGATATTGGCCTTTAGCAATCTGCGAAATTAAATCCTGGTCCATTTTAGTTTTCAGCGAAATATCCACCGTGGTGACCACCACGCGCGGCCACGGCGCGTGCAGCACGATGCGCGACGCTTCCGGATCCATCCACAAATTAAATTCGCGGCGCGGCGTGATAGAAAACTCAGGATCGTCCGTTTGCGGATTCAAACTGCCGCCCATTAGAACGAGCTCTTTGGCAAGCGACGCGAATTCTGGATCGAGGGATTGTGCGAGCGCAAGATTGGTGAGCGGACCGCCTTCGTAAATTGTCACCTGGTGCGGATACTGGCGTACCATGCGGACCAGAAAATTTGCGGCGACTTCGTTCAACGGTTTAGTGGTGGGTGCACCTTCCGGCAGGGGAGGAATTTCGGTCGGCCCATGGACCGCATGCCCCTTAGCAAAATTCCAGCCGCCTTGATAAACCACCTTGCCGTAGATCGTTTCCCACCGAGCTATGAATTCCTTGCTGTTTACTAGCGGAAAAGCCGCGCCGGGAACCACGGGAATACCGGTTCTACCTATTATTTCCATCAAGCGTAAAGCGTGTTGGACCTCTTCGTCGCGCCACGCGTCACCGGTGACGATAGTGATGCCGAGCACATCGGTGTCCGGTGATTGGATCAGGGCGAGGATAGCCTGCGTGTTAGTGCCGCCGGGGCCGGAGCAGTCTTCGTCGATGACCACTTTGCGTTTTTCCTGGGCGGCCAGCGGCACCGCAGCCACCACCACGAAGATCAGAAGCACTAGGAGCGCGCGTGATAGGAGAGCGGGGAGCGCAACGATGCATGTTCGCTTTACCCGCGGGCAAGAAACGCCACGGCTCCAAGTGCGCGAAAGCTCGCGATTAGAATCAAGTGCTGTTCTTTGTTTTCTGCGAGTTAGGGCTGGTCCTAATGATGGGAGTTCGCGATTAGAAATTACGTTGATTTGCGGCTTGCTTCCCGGTTCAGCGGGCCCGTTCTCCGGCCGTTCCCTCTCTCGCTTCATCATTCCTGAATCACGCTATCACGAGAAAGCGCGCTTTGGAAGGACCGGTGTGCTGTGTGCTGTCAGATCTTTTGGTAGTGATTCCCGACAACGGAGACCGGCATGGCCGATACTTCGCAGGACCTTTAGAAGCACTTTCGCCGCCTTGGCAAGCTAGCGTCCGAGGCTAATCGCCCACTGTCGTTTCTAAGAATCACTAGGTGTCCGCTCAGGACACCGGAAGTCCCGCAGGCGGACATCCCGCTCAAGGACAATTCTCAACGATCAAAAATAAGTTGCGTGAGATCAGCGGACTAGCAAAAGCTCAATCTGGAACCGAATCTGCTCAAGAAGGCCTAGCGCTTTACCTCGGTTAACTAATCGATAAAGAGCGGAAGCATTCGGGGAAAGAACACTCACGATATCTGAACCTCGGGACCTAGCAAAAGAAAGTCGGCCGTCTGATCGACGAGATGATGTGTTTGGCTCGCGGATCCTAGCGCCAAGCACGATTGGAGCGCGGCTAATGAAGACCTTTCTAGGTGCGTTTGTTCTAGCTTTCATGTTCGCCGGCCTCGCTACATTCGGTCAGACCAGTTTTGATACGCAGGAATTTCAAGCCCGACGCAAAACCGCATGGGAAAAGGCTCCCGACGGAATCATCTTGCTGCGCACGGCCTGGGGACTTAAGCACTGGGATGAATCCGGTTTCCACCAAGATCCAAGCTTTTACTACTTTACTGGCCTAGCCAACGCGCACGGTGCGATTCTGGCGTTGGACGGCACGAAGAAAGAATCGTGGTTGTTCGTTCCGCCGCGCATACCATTGGGCGGCGAGCTACACGGGTTCGATGCGGTCTTCTTCGATCCAGGCTCCCCAACTGAAAAAGAACTGGGAATCGATCACGTCGTCTCATGGGATCAATTCGTCACCCTCATCGAGTCCCGCCGCAAGGACAATCCCAAGCTGATTTTGTACACGGATCAAGGAGGCCAGACCGGGTTCATGTCTGGAGATGCTAAATTCGGCACCCCTCCGGGGCTAGGTCCGCTGCAAAATCCTAACGTGACGTGGACAAATATGTTGCGCCAGCACTGGAGCGATCTTGAAGTGAAAGATGCGTTCGCGATTTTGGACGAAGTGCGCTCGGTGAAGAGCCCCGTGGAAATTGCGCGCATGCGCCAGGCGGCGGCGGTGACTGCGGAAGGATTCTGGGCCGGCGTACACGCTATTGCACCGGGAAAAACGCAACGCCAGGTGGAAGGCGCGGTGCTGGACGCCTGTCTGCAGGCGGGCTCGGACGGGCCGTCGCTGTGGCCGTGGGTGCGTTCGGGTCCTTACACCTTGGAAAACACGCTGTTTGAACCTTTCGTCGATTACCACAATCTGGATCGAAAGATGCAGGCGGGCGAAGTTGTGAGACTCGATTTAGGTTGCGATTTCCAAATGTACAAGGGCGATTTTGGCCGGACGATCCCAGTTTCCGGGCATTTTGATGAAGGTCAGCGCGAGACAATGGAGCTGCTGAACGGCGCCTACCTTGCGGGTGTAGCCACCCTGCGCCCCGGCGCAAGCTCGCTGGATGTGTTTAAGGCGACCTTGGGCTACATCGACCAACACCAGAACGAGCTAAAGACGGCGATGGCCAAAGAGGCGGCTGCCGATGCTCTAAAACGAAAAGGTTATGCTTTGCATGGGCTGGGCGTGGACATGGCGGAAGGCGCACCGAAATCTTTTCAGGAAGGAAACGTGCTCTGCTACGAACCACAGCTGACCTCGGGCAATCAGGCTTTCTTTGTTGAAGATACCTTCCTCATCACAGCTGCCGGCCACGAGGTTATAAATCCCGCGCTTCCCTACTCTCCGGCGGATATTGAGAAAGCAATGGGCCACTCGCCGCCGGAGTCCAAGAGATAGTGAGTCGTCCCGGAAGAATCGCTAAAGAGTCATGGAACGTTCCGGAATGCACCAGGCGGCTAGTGCGGCCAGCGTAAACTGACCTTAATCCAGAAGTCTGCCCGGCTTGATTGGCGGGAACTGGCGTGCTAATTTTGTACCTTCATTCGCAATCGGCAAGTAAACCACGCACGATGTTGCCCTCGAAGCCAAAAGACTACATTTCGAATATTGTGCCGACCGGGCAAGAAACCCCGTCTGCCGATGCGCGGGAGCGCGTCTTCTGGCGGGTGGAGGGAAGCCTGCTGAATCTGACGGCGGTCCGGCCGGTGGGCTTTTTTGCGTGGAACTCCCAAACTTTCCTGCAGCGGTGGACGCGCCGGGGTGGGATGGCGTTTCTCGCGATTGCGCGGCCCTTTCTTTACGCTACCAACCGGGTGTTTGCCACGCGCTTGCTGCATAGCGTGTTGCGTGGTGTAAGCCGTGACCGTCTGGACCTGCTAGGCGAAGAATTCTTCGAATATTTTCTGAAGCCGCGCCTGAAAAAAGAAGGTGTCGAAAAACTGGAACGACTGCTCGCTACCGGCGCGCCGATTGTCCTCGTGAGCCAGGGACTGGATCACGTTATGCGGCCGCTCGCGAAGCATTTGGGCGTCAAGCAGATTGTATGCAACCGTTTGGATTTCCGTGAGGGCATCGCCACTGGACGTTTGCTTGATCCGGTTATTCGTCCGCGCGGCGCTTTCGCAAAAATCACGGGAAGGCAGGCGGACGGACGCATCTCTCGTAAGGCCCTGGTGCGCGTGCTCGGATTCACGAAAAATCCTGAGCTGCTGGATGAGGCGATTCAAACGGGCGAGCGGCCTGCACCAGAAGTGTTTTTGCCCGTGGTTCACTTCGATTCCACAAACGGCGCGCGTCCGTTTTCGGTGCGCGAGTCGCTGCGCGGAAAAAATATTCTGCTGATCGGCGCCACAGGATTCATTGGCAAGGTTTGGCTGTCGAATTTGCTGACGGATTTGCCGGAGATTGGCCGCCTCTTTCTGCTGGTTCGCCGTAATCGCACGGTCACCTCACTGCAACGATTTCAGCGCGCGATCGAAGAATCTCCGGTGTTTGAGTCACTGGCCGAACGATATGGCAGTGGTTTTGCGGAGTTCTTGCGCCAACGGATCGAGGTGGTTGACGGCGATGTGAGCAAACCCGGCTTGGGACTTGCTCCGGAAGTGCGCGAGCGGATTGCGCGGTCGGTGGACGTTATCGTCAACAGCTCGGGATTGACGGACTTCAATCCGGATTTGCGCGACGCTTTGGCCATGAACGTTCACTCGACGGTGCATGTACTGAATTTTATCCGGGAGTGCGAGCACGCCGCGTTGCTGCATCTTTCAACCTGTTACGTAATCGGCCGGCGCGACGGGCGAATACTCGAAACGCTGCCGAAGAATTACACACCCATTGGCTTAGCCGATTACGACGCTGAAAAAGAATTGAAAGCGCTTGAAGAGTTTGTCCAGGAAACAGAAAAACGGGCCGAATCCGAAGAAGTGGCGGAGGAACTTCGCCGCGCGTCGCTGAAAAAAGAGCACGCAGCGAAAAACCTTCAGGGCACGGCGCTGGAAAATCAAATTCGCAAAAATCGGGTCCGCTGGCTGCGCGATACTTTGACTGATGCGGGTACGCGGCGCGCAAACGAACTCGGATGGCCCAACACTTACACGTTCACGAAAAGCCTATCGGAATCGCTGATACGGAATTTCCTAGATCAAAATCCCAGCGCGGCGATTGCTGTTGTGCGGCCAGCGATCGTGGAATCCTCGATTGAGAAGCCATTTCGAGGCTGGAATGAGGGCATCAACACCTCCGCTTCGCTTTCGTATCTGCTCGGAACGTTCTTCCGGCAGCTGCCGACGACGGAGAGCAAGTCTCTGGATTTAATCCCGGTGGATCTGGTTACTCGCGGCATGACTTTGATTGCCGCGGCGCTGGTGGCACGCAGGCACTCGCATGTGTATCAGTTGGCGACTTCGATAGCGAATCCGTGCGACATGCGCCGGTCGATTGAGCTGACCGGGCTGGGGCATAGGAAATTTTATCGCGCGCAGACGGGACTGAATCATAGACTGCGTTTGAAATTCGATGCCATTCCGGTTTCGAAGTCGCGCTACGACAAGCTTTCAGCGCCGGCACAGAAAGCTGTGGTGCAAGCAGTGAATCGAGCGGTTGAACCGTTTGCTTCGCGCCCGCCGCTGGCTCGGCAGGAACGCGACTTGGAGAAAGTGATCAAATTAATTTCTCTCTTCGAACCTTTCATCCTGCACAACGATCACAATTTCGAAGCGGTAAACGTGGAACGCTTAAGCGCGGCGCTGCCTGAAAGCGAAAAAGGGGATTTTGGCTACAATTCGCGCTCGCTTGATTGGTGGGATTACTGGATCAACGTGCACATTCCTGCTCTGCGTAAGTGGTGCTATCCTCTCATCGAAGGACGCCCACTGGAACCTCGTCCCCGGCGCTCGGTGCAACTTGCAGACCGCGCTGAGGTGAACGCCGCGGAAGCGGCGAGTTCGGCTTCCACTACGGCTTCCTGACATAAACCGTGGCTATCCTTCTGACCGGTTCCACCGGCTATATCGGCGCGCACATCGCGTCGAACCTGCTTGCGGATCATTCCGAAGCGCTGAACCTCTTGGTGCGCGCGCGTGCGCAGCAAGAGGCGCGCGAGCGGCTTTGGCGATCCCTGCAACTGCATCTGGAATTTGCACAGTTCGAAGAGTTTCTGAATTCGCGCATTCATTTATTCTTGGGTGACCTGACGGAGGCGCATTTTGGTCTAGCTGACGACGATTACACTCGCTTGGTGCATTCCACTGATTCGATTATTCATTGCGCCGCCTCGCTGAACCGAAAATCCGAGAAAAGCTGTTTGAACGTGAACCTGCGCGGGACGCTGGAAGTGATTCAACTGGCAACGCGCGCGAGAGATCATCATGGGCTGCGTCGATTCAGCCACGTGAGCACGGTGGCGGTGGCAGGGCAACGTTCGAACGAGGTGGTGCAAGAAGACACCGCCATCGACTGGAATCGCTCGGACTACGACCCCTATGCGCGTACTAAAAAATTCTGCGAACATATGGTGCGCCAGCTTTTGCCGGACGTTCAGCGAACAATTTTCCGGCCGAGCATTGTTCTGGGGGACAGCAGGCGGCCGGAGACGAATCAGTTTGATATGGTTCGCGCCTTTGTCTTTTTGGCCGGGCTTCCGGCGCTCCCCTTCCGCCCGACGGCGAAGATCGATATCGTGCCGGTGGATTTCGTGGCCGATGCCATTGCCACCTTGCATCAGAAAGAGCTGCCGGCGCACGAGATTTACCATTTATCGTCCGGCACGGATTCGGAGATGTTTGTGGAATTGACCGACGCACTTTCCAAGGCGCAGAGTAGGCGCGGACCGGTTTTTGCGCCGAGTCTGGAAAAACCATCATCTAAAATGGTGAATGCACTGGCCGGGCGCGCCGGAAAAATCGGCGGACTCGCAACACTGATGAAGGTTTTTCTTCCCTACCTGGTATGGAATACCGTGTTTGACAATAGCCGCGTGGTGCAGGAAATGGGGCGAAAGCCGGAGCCGTTTTCGCGGTATTGCTTTCCCCTGCTTAAATTCAGCCGCGAAAATAATTTCTTGTACAGATACCGCGACTGGCCTCCCGAAGCTTCCGTTCACGGCACAACACACGAGCCTAGCGCCGCACGAGATCTGGGGCGATGACAGACCTTTTTCTGGAGGCCTGGGTCAGCGGCCTGATTGAATTTAATAAATTTGAATGGATGCTGGGTGCGGGCGAAGCTTGGAAGCCGGGCACCAAGCTGAAACTACTTTTCGCAGGCTACAACGGGACGCGTAATACGGGCTCGGACGTTCGTGTGGACGAAATCCTTCGGCAAGTGCGGCGGATTTTGGGCGCGGAGAATGTTGAGTTGAGCGTGATGTCGCAGAACTTCGAGCTAACGCGCGGATATTTTGGCGATGCGAAACAAGTACACTTGCCCGATGTGTTTCCGCCATTTCTGCATTCCGAAGTGCACAAAAATGATGGAGTGGTGGCGTGCGAAGGGTCCATGTTCAAAAGCAAGTTTGCGAATGCGCTCACCACCATGATGATTGGTGCGCTGGGAATTGCTGCGGCGCAAAACAAATTAAGCATTGGTTTTGGCGCAGAGGCCGGAGAAATGGATCCGCTGCTGCAGAAAATGTGCAAACGATTTTGTCGCGATTCGCTGATTATCACCCGAAATATCGAGTCGCAAGGCGTATTAGGAAAGTTGGGCGTCTCAACCGAACTAGGAACCGACACGGCGTGGACCTTTGAGCCGCTTGGCCCGGAGTACGGGCGCAAAGCGCTGTTGGACGCGGGCTGGGATGGAAAAATGCCGGTGCTAGCGGTTTGTCCCATCAATCCATTTTGGTGGCCGGTGAGGGCGTCGCTCGCAAAATGGCTGGCGCACTCAATTGCGGGCGCTTACAAGGATAGCTATTACCGCACGATTTATTTTCATCGCTCGGGGCGCGAGGTGGATGCGGCATATGAAAAATATTTGACGGCTATGGCGGGCGGCGTCGCACGCTACACGAAGTCGCGCGCGGTGTTCCCTGTTTTGGTAGCCATGGAAATGCTCGATCGTGACGCGTGCCAGCGTATGGCGGAAAAGCTGGGCGGCGCCCCCGTTTTTGCGTCCGGCCGATATAACATGTACGAAATCGTCAGCATTTTGAGGAGTTGCGGCCGGATGCTTTCTTCGCGCTACCACGCGATTGTGACGTCGATGCCGGCTGGTGTTCCTTCGGCTGGAGTGACCATGGACGAGCGGATACGCAATCTGATGCGCGAACGTGGGCACGATCATTTGCTCTCGCCGGTCGACGATCCCGATCTGGAAGACAGAATAGTCGCCTCTTTGGAAATTCTCGATTCACAGACGGAGGAAATTCGATCTGCCATCGGCCGGACCGTCGCGCGCAATTTGCAATTGATGGCGCGCATGGGCATGTATTTCGAAGAGCAAGTTGCCCGGCGGTATCCTGGTTTCCCGATTCGAAACGGCGTTCTGGGATGGCAGGATTATCTGCCACCGCTCAGTCCTGGTTTGTGCAAATTGGTTGAAGAGTACGGCGAGGTGTGGGCTTCCTGATGCCGGCTGTCATGACTTTTCTGGAGAATATTTTCGAGCGGTTGAAGCAGAAGGCCCGCGAGCCTGTGCTTCGCGAAATTCGCGACGGCAAAGTGAAGTCGGTGTCCGGGGACGAATTGCTCGGCATGATAAAGGAAGCGCGGGATTTTCTGAACGCGCGCGGGCTGAAAAGAAATGATCGTTGCGCGCTGCTTGGCTCGAACAGTATTCGTTGGGTGGCGCTGGACTTGGCGATGATGGCCGAAGGGCTCGTGGTTGTGCCGCTTTACTCGCGGCAAGCCCCGGTTGAACTCGTGGCGATGCTGAAGGACTCGGCGCCGGCGAGAATCTGTTGCTCCAACGCGAAGCTTTCCGCGGAGATCACGAGGCAATGGCCCGCGGCCCCGCACATTACGTTGTTCGATACGATTTTTGCGGGGCAAACGGTGAATCCGGTGCCGCCCGGGCATCACCAAGATTCGGATGTGCTGACGATTATTTATACTTCCGGAACTTCGGGCGAATCCAAAGGCGTGATGCTCAACTCCGCTAACGTGAACCACATGCTTGCTTGCACGAATGCCCGGCTGGATCAGCTCATGGCCCAGCACCCCAAACAGGGGTCCGACGAAATATTCCATTATTTGCCGTTTTGTTTTGCGGCTTCCTGGATCCTTTTGCTAACGGCGCTATCGCGCGATAGCGTTTTGACACTTTCGACAGACGTGTCGAAGCTCTCCGAAGATTTGAAGCTTTGCACGCCGGATTATTTTCTGAATGTTCCTACCCTGCTTGAGCGTGTGCGGGCAAAAATCACGGAAACGATTCAGAAACGTGGAGGCTTTGCGGCTTTTGTATTCACGCGAGCGCAGCAAGGGTATGTACGTGAGCAAAATGGGAAGTCAGGACTGTTTGACTCCTTGTGGCTACGGATGGCGAGAAGCATCATGTTCCCGGAAATACGAAAGAGCATCGGACCAAAACTAAAAGCGCTGATTTGCGGATCGGCGCCGCTATCCATCGAAACACAGTTTTTTTTTATGATGCTTGGAATACCAGTGCTGCAGGCTTACGGACTTACGGAAACGACGGCGATTTGTACTCTGGACGATCCGGCCCGCGTGAAGTCCGGGTGGGTCGGATTAGCGATCCCTGGAATCGAAATCAAGCTGGCCGAGAACGGAGAAATTTTTGTGCGCGGGCCCAATATTTTTCCTGGCTACTGGAAGCGTCCAGAAGAGACCGCAAAGGTGCTCGAAGGCGGCTGGTTTCACACTGGCGATCAAGGCGAAGTGGACGCTGCGGGATATTGGCGCATTACCGGCCGGCTGAAGAATCTGATCATTCTGAATTCGGGCCACAATATTGCCCCAGAACCGCTCGAAGAGGAGCTGGCGCGTCACGTGCCGGAGGCGCAGCGAGTTATTTTAGTCGGAAATCAGCGAAGTTTTCTTGCCGCTCTGGTAACCGCTCATTCTTCGAATGGACTAACGGATTCGGACATCCAGTTCGCGATCGAACAGCTAAATGGCGATCTGCCGCACTATAAGCAGATCCGTGCGTTTGCAATTCTTCCGGAACCGTTAAGTCCGGAAAACGGTCTGCTGACTACGAATGGTAAGCTCAAGCGCGACGCAATCGCCGCGCGTTTCGCGAATGAAATCGAACAGATTTATCAGAAGAAAACTGCATGAAGACTTTCCAAGGTAAGACACTTTCGTGGCAAGTCGTTGAGGGAACGATCGAACTCGCGCTTGATCATGCTCCGTGCAACGAAATCGGCTTAGCAGTGCTTGCCGAGCTCGAACAATTCGTGGGAGGATTGCCAAAATTGAAGGATGAGGCGCACGCGCTGATTATTTCAAGTGCGCGCACCGAAGGCTTTTGCGCGGGCGGTGATTTGCGCGAGCTATTCCATCTTTCGCAGGAATTGCCGGCACAAGAGCGGCTGCCAGGCCTGCGAGACTTTATTGAGCGCATCCACGCGGTCATGAACGCACTCGACGAAGCGCCATTCACGACCATCGCGGCCGTGAACGGGCTCACCTTCGGCGGCGGCTTTGAGCTGGCGCTCACCTGCGATTTGATTATTGCGGATAAGATGGCGCGATTTTGTTTTCCGGAGTTGCGTCTGGGATTAATACCGGGGTTCGGCGGAATTCCGCGGCTAAAGCGCGATCTGGGAAATGCGGTAGTTCGCGATTTGGTTCTTACCGGACGCAGCATTAACGCTGCCAGGGCGCAATCCGCGGGAATCGTCAGTCAAGTGACAGCAGAAGGAGATGTGCTAAGTGTCGCGCGCCAGACGGCAGCGCAACTGAAAAAGTTTGACCGCGGCACGGCGCTGGCAGCCAAACGATTTATCAAACCCATCCCTTACGACGAGCTTCGCCGCGAGATTGAAATTTTCTGCGATCTTTTCATGCGGCCGGCAGTTGAAAAGGGGCTACGGAAGTTTGTGGAGAGCAAAGACGCGCTGCCCTACTTGCCTTAGCCCCGGGCAGCGAACGAAAGCATTTTGCGCTCCATTTGTGGCAACATAGAAACATGAGCTCCTTACAGAGCACAACCGACGAAGTATTGCGCCTCGCAGCCGAGCATTTCAAAGTGCCGCGAGAACAACTCACCGCCGACGACGATTTCTTCAAAAAGCTCGGCATCAACAGCTTGCAGGCGTTGGATTTGCTGACACGCATCGAACACCATTTCAAAATCGAGCTTCCCGATTACGAACTGCAAGGCGTGAGCGATTTCCGCACGCTCGCCGAGCGCATTCAGTTGCGCCTCTGATGCTTGACCTCCGCGAATATCAGTCCCTGGGCGAAGCTTTGCGCGCGGCACTGGAACGCTGGCCGGACGAAGTTTGTCTGATTGAAGCCGACCGCGACCGCGAGAAGGCCCGCTTCACCTACCAACAATTCAAGGAAGCTGCATGGCCGCTTGCGAGCGCGCTGCAAAATGCGGGATTCAAGAACGGGACGCGTGCCGCCATCATCATGACCAATCAGTCGAAATGGCTGATTTCCGCATATGCGATTTTCTTCTGCGGCGGAATTCTTGCCCCGCTGGATTACAAACTAAGCGCCGCTGAGCAGCTTCAGCTTCTTGCACATTCAAAAGCGGAATTTCTGATCGTCGAATATCATCTCTGGCGCGCGATCATGCAGGCTGATGGATTCAAGAATCTTGGCGCACGCGTCGTGCTTGTGACTGAAGCGCCGAACGAAGCTGATCTAGGCGGGGGAAAACGCTGGGAAGAATTCGGGAGCGAGCGGGAACCGCGTTTCGTGCCACGCTGCCGGCAGGATCCAGCTTGCATCGTCTATTCCTCAGGCACCGGTGGACGGCCCAAAGGCTGCGTGCTTACGCATGAGAATTATCTTGAGCAGTGCATGGCGCTCACTGCGCTCTATCCTTTTTCGCCGGGCGTGCGCTATCTGAGCATCCTGCCCACGAATCACGCTATCGATTTTATGATCGGCTTCATCGGCCCGTTTACTTGCGGTGCCGCGGTAGTACATTTGCGCACGCTTCGTCCGGAATATATCCGCGAAGCTTTTACGCGCTACAAAATCACTTACATGACCCTGGTTCCGGCGGTGCTGAAGAGTCTGGAGCGCGGCCTACGGCAGCGATTCGCGGATTTGCCGAAAGGGCGTCGCGCGCTCCTGAACACTCTGATCAAAACGAATCGCGCGCTTACGCGCCGTGAGCCCCATGTGAAGTTAAGCCGGAAGTTACTGCGTCAAGTACACCATGTATTTGGAGGCGAACTACGCGCCTTCTTCGTTGGCGGCGCTTTTACCGAGCCAGCGACGCTACAGTTTTTCTATGATCTCGGAATCCCGGTGGGAAACGGATACGGCTGCACGGAAGCCGGAACCGTCATCACGGTCAACGATTTCAAGCCCTTTCGCGCTGACACAGTCGGCAAGCCCTTGCCCGGCATCGAAGTGAAAATCCTGAGGGCAGATGCCGAAGGTATCGGAGAAGTAGCCGTGCGCAGCAAAACGATCATGTCGAAATATCTTGACGACCCTGATATGACCGCGCAAACCATCGTGGACGGCTGGTTGATGA
>Ga0308309_10001079_pt1 | contig 16236 bp, 14 predicted proteins | sample HubBroMetageWFT5_FD_192491 | JGI IMG/M metagenome (GOLD analysis project Ga0308309, IMG submission 192491) | Warmed and freeze-thawed soil microbial communities from the Hubbard Brook experimental Forest, New Hampshire - Hubbard Brook CCASE Soil... | ecosystem: Environmental > Terrestrial >...
GGATCAGGTGTGGCCGCAGCAGAAGAAGTTGGAGCCGCTGTGGTTCTGGAGTTTTGATAAGGCGAAGGCTGGAGAGCCTTTGCATTATGGCGACATGACGAAGCCGTAATTGGAGATGGGCCCTGGCGAAAGGCGCGAGTAGTAAGAACGAAAGACGCCCGCCTCAGAAGGCGGCCGCTACAAAAGGTCGGACTATTTTTCGGTGGGGCGGAGTTGGTGTTGGGTGCGATACGACTCGAAGGTGCGCTGGAGACCTTCTTCGAAGAGGACGGTGGGTTCGTACTGAAGAATTTCGCGAGCTTGCGCGATGTCTGCCTGGGAATCGCGAATGTCTCCCTCGCGCGGGGGATCGTATTTTGCGGCTAGTTGAATGCCCGCAAATTGGCGCAGCAGTTCCAGCGTTTGATTGAGTGAGATGCGCTGGCCGGTGCCGACGTTGAAAACTTTTCCTCCCGCGCCGGCGGCTTCGCAAGCCAAGAGATTCGCCTGCACGGCATTATCCACATAAGTGAAATCTCGGGTCTGCTCACCATCGCCGTAAACGACCGGTGGTTCTTCGTTTAGAAAAGCACTGGCAAAGCGAGAGAGCACGCCGGAATACGGAGAATCGGGATCCTGGCGCGGGCCGAATACGTTGAAATAACGGAGACAGACCGTTTCGAGGCCGTAGCAGCGTCCAAAAACCTGGGCGTAGAGTTCGCCCACAAATTTTGTGACGCCGTAGGGAGAGATGGGCTGCGGCTGCATGGATTCGACTTTGGGAAGCACTGGAGTTTCGCCGTAAGCGGAAGAAGAAGCGGCGAAGACTACACGTTTCACTTTGTTGTCGCGCGCGGCCACTAAAACGTTCAAGGTGCCATCTATATTGATGCGGTTGGTTTCGATGGGATCCTTGACGGAACGAGGAACAGAGGTGCGAGCCGCGAGATGTAGCACAAACTCCGCCTGCTGCATGGCCTTCTGCACCGTCTCGATATCGGTGATGGAACCCTTGATGAAAGTGATTTTGTTGCGGACTTCGGCGAGATTCTCTTCCTTGCCGGCGGAAAGATCGTCGAGAACGACGACGCCGTGGCCACGGCGAACGAGTTCATCCACGGTGTTTGATCCGATGAAACCGGCGCCTCCTGTGACCAGGTAGCGCATCGCGTGCCTCCCGCTGGCGTACGGGTGTTATTGTACGATGAGGAGAAGGTGGACGAGAGATTGAATCTGCGGCGCGTCACAAAAGGGATATGACCAAGAAAATTGTTGTAGTGCTAGTGGTTATTGTGGTGATCGCGCTGGGCGGATGGGTGTATTGGCGGAAGACTTGTTGTTCGATGCCGGCGGCGCCTAGCCGAGCGTCTTCGCGGCCGAATCAGCCGGTGACACCGGGTGGGCCGAAGAAACCCGGAAGCGCTCCCCTAGAGACCCCTTCCACAGCGGCTACAATCCCTGGGAGCGAAATTGTTCCCGGCAAGCAGCCGGGCTACGCGCCACGGACCGGAGAGACGTTTCAATATGCCGCGAACGTTACCAAGCTGAACAGCACGATTGCAAACCTGAAAATCGTGGTTGCCGAGCGACGGAATTTTGCGGGGAAAAGTGCGTGGCATCTACAGGCGTTTGCCCACACGGAGAATCCGTATCGCATGGTGTTCGAACTGGATGACCAGTTCGATTCTTATAGCGACGTAGCAAATTTAATCGGGCTTCAATACGAAATGCACTTGAGCGAACGTGGGCAAAAGATGGATTCAGTGCAACGCATGATGCCTTTCCCGAATGATCCGGCACCGGCGGATGCGGTGGCGGCGCGGGTCCTGCCGGGCACGCGCGACCCCTTGGGAATGCTGCAGTACCTTCGCGGAGTGGATTGGAGCAAGACGCCGGAGGTGCGGAGCCCGGTGTATGACGGGCGAGCTCTGCATGACGTGCGCGCGAGACTGGCGGGGAAAGACGAACAGGTGAAAGTGCCGGCGGGAACGTACACGACTTCGAAGATTGAAATACGCGTTTTCGATAACGGCAGCGAAGTGAAGGACTCGCATTTCTTTTTGTATTTGACGAATGATGCGGCGCGGATGCCGGTGTTGATGGAAGCGGTGCTGCCGGTGGCGACGGCGAGGGTGGAATTGACGAAGGCGAGTTAGGGTGGGTGGGAAAATCCAAAGGCCAAAAGCGCCCGCCTCAGAAGGCGGCCGCTACAAAGGCAAATCCAGGAAGGCGGCCTAAAGCCGCCCCTACAAACGCGAGAGCAAGACGAGTTAGTTCGTTTTTAGAGATGCTTCGATTAAGGAAGTGGCGATGTGGCCTATGGTGATGTGGGCTTCCTGGATTCGTTGCGAATCGCGTGAGGGAACGTTCAGAAGAAGATCGACCTTTTTTGCGAGTGCGCCACCAGTTTCGCCGGTGAGAGCGACGGAGAAGGCGCCGCGCGCGCGGGCGGCTTCGATACCTAGAATGAGATTGTGACTATCGCCGCTGGTGGAGAGCGCAACTGCTACGTCCGGGCGATGTACCAGCGATTCAATCTGCCGCGAGAAAATTCGATCGAATCCGTAATCGTTGCCAGCGGCGGTTAGCACTGACGTGTTGGTTGTGAGTGCGAGAGCGGCGAGTCCCGGACGGTCGTCGCGGAGTTTTACGATAAATTCCGCTGCAAGATGTTGGGCGTCCGCCGCGCTTCCGCCATTTCCAAAGAAGACAATTTTTCCGCCGGCTCGCAAGGCTGAAGTGGAACGCTCGGCGAATTCACGAATGCGGCCGACCAGCTCATCCGAAAAGCTCTGTTTTACACGGGCACTCTCGGAAAGCTGCCGCCGGATTTCGTCGTCAGCGGATAGCATCGCCATTTAGCAAAGAACGATCTTGTTGCGGTGGCGCGAAACGCGTCGGGTAGCGTTTCTGGTGTCCACAACGAGTTTCGCGGCGTCGACGATGGCGGCGTAGTCATAGCTGGAATGATCCGTGGCGATGACGACCGCGTCGTAAGTGGAAATGGTTTCCGGCTTTAGCGGAACGGATTTCATGTTGGAATAATCGTAGTGGCGCATCTTGTGAAGATGGGGGAAATACGGATCGTTGTAGTCAAATTCCGCGTTGCGCTTCTGGAGAATTTCCATGATTTTCAGCGTGGGGGATTCGCGAAGATCGTCGACATCTTTTTTGTAGGCCACGCCAAGAATGAGTAGCTTCGAGCCCTTAAGGCTCTTCTTGTGGTCATTTAGCGCCGCTGCGATGGAATCCACGACGTGATACGGCATGGCGACGTTGACTTCGCCGGCTAATTCGATAAAGCGGGTGGCGAAATCGTATTCGCGGGCCTTCCAGGAAAGATAAAAGGGATCTACAGGGATGCAGTGACCGCCAAGTCCGGGGCCCGGATAAAAGGGCATAAAGCCAAAAGGTTTGGTGGCCGCCGCGTCGATGACCTCCCAAACATCCACGCCCATGCGGAGGCAGAGCATTTTCAGTTCGTTCACGAGCGCGATGTTGACGCAGCGGAAAATATTCTCGAGCAACTTGGCCATTTCCGCAGTGCGGGTGGAACTGACAGGAATCACTTTTGCGACTACTTGGCCGTAGAGGGCAACCGCCGCGCGACCGCTGGGCGGATTGACTCCACCAACGACCTTAGGAATTTGCGCCAAGCCATACTGCTTATTTCCGGGATCTTCGCGCTCTGGAGAAAAGGCGAGGAAGAAATCCACTGGAACGTTTTCATTCTCGGGTCCCGACGCGATGGCACAGTGCAGGGCGCTCTTTTCCAGGATCGGAAGAACTAGCTCTTCCGTGGTGCCGGGATAAGTGGTGGATTCGAGGACGACGAGATGGCCCTTCTGCAGATACGGGTAGATGGATTTGGCGGTCTCTTCTACGTAGCTCAGATCCGGTTCGCGGTATTCGTTCAAGGGGGTGGGCACGCAGATGAGAATGGCGTCGACTTCCTTGAGCCTCGAGAAGTCATTGGTGGCCGAAAAATGGCGACTGTTCACGAACTGCTGAATTTTGGTCTGCTGAATATGCTCGATGTAGGATTTTCCGGCGTTCAGCATTCGTACTTTTTCGGGGTCGGTATCGAATCCTGTGACCTTGTGGCCCGCTTCGGCAAAGCGCAACGCCAGTGGTAGCCCCACGTAGCCGCAGCCGATGATGCCCACTTTCAGCTGCGCGCCTTTGAAAAATTCCGGTCTTCTATCGGTAGCCATGCGATGAACTAAGCTCCTCGTCGTTGATGGGGACGGACACTAGCCGTGAGGCCATGCAGTAGACAACTTTCAAATGATAGCAGTTTCCATCGCCAGCGCTGAGAACTTGGCGGCGGAAATTTCCAAACTTTCACCGGGGGCCGCAGCATTGTTGGCCAAAAGTGCATTGCCATGGAAGCGGCGCTGACGGCAAGATAGTGCGCGTAAGATTGTTAGGCGGATGGAGGATTTGCCGGATGGATTCACCCAAAATATGATTTTGCTGATTTTACTGCTCGGCCTGACGGCCGGTGTGGCAATCGGGCTGTTGGGAATCGGCGGCGGCGTGCTGCTGGTCCCAGCGATGGTGTACCTGCTGCACTTCGACCAGCATATGGCGCAGGGTACGTCGTTACTCATCCTCCTTCCGCCCATTGGGCTGGGAGCGTTGCGGCAATACTGGAAAAATGGAAATGTCGATTTGCGGGCGGGAGTTTACTGCGCGATTGGATTTCTGTTGGGTGGATACGTCGGTGGGAAGATCGCAGTGCCCATGCGATCGTCGGTGCTGCAGGCCATCTTCGGATGTTTCCTGATGCTGTCCGCGGTGTTGTTGTGGCAGAAAACGAAGTCGCCATCCGCTCCGGCAGTTGCCGGGGATAGGGAGCCCAAGGATAGTGCGGGGAGGTTGCTGGCGATAACATTCGTAGCAGCGCTTTGCGGAGTCGCAGCAGGGATGGTGGGAATTGGTGGGGGCGTTCTGCTGGTGCCGTTGTTGGGACTGTTGTTCGGATACAGCCAACACCGGGCACAGGGAACGAGTCTCGTAGCGCTCATTCCTCCGACGGGGTTGTTGGCTTTCCTGGCGTATGCCAAAGCCGGTTACGTTTCGTGGCACACAGGATTGCTGCTGATTCCCGGCGTGTTTGTGGGCGGGTATTTGGGCGGAGAACTGGCGCGAAGGCTGAAGCCGGTGCGAATGCGGCAAGTGTTCGCGGCGTTGATGTTTCTGTTGGGTGTATGGCAGGTCTTCTCCGCGTGGCGCAGCTGACGCATACTAGTAGCACATGCACGACATCCACTGTCACATACTCCCGGGACTCGACGACGGAGCAAAAACTATAGAAGACTCGCTGGCGATGGCCGAGGACGCGATTGCGGACGGCATTACGCACGTGGTAGGAACGCCGCACGCGAGTTCCAGTCACACGTTTGATTTTGGGAAAGTTCGGGCGGCCCGGGATCTGCTTCAGGAAAAACTCGGCGATCGACTGACGATCGCGACTGGCTGTGACTTCCATCTCAATCCGGAAAATCTCGAGGCACTGCGGAAGGATAGCGCGCAGTTTTGCGTCAACCAGAAGGACTACCTGCTGGTGGAATTCAACGAATTCTCGATTCCGCCGTGGATGGATCAGGCTCTTCACGAATTACAGTTGGCGGGAATCCGGCCGATCGTAACGCATCCGGAACGCAACGGGATTTTGCGCACGCAGCCGGATCGGCTGATGAACTGGGTTCGACAGGGATGTTTTGTGCAGGTTACGGCCGGTTCACTCACGGGTGTTTTTGGGCCGTCCGCAAAGGAAATGGTGTGGTATTGGATTGCCAAGGGATTGATCCATTTTGTTTCGAGCGATGCGCATAATACGGCGCGGCGTCCGTTGAAGCTTAGATTTGCATATGAGGCGGTGAGGGAGCAGTTTGGAGACGAACGGGCAGAGGGGCTATTTGTTGAAAATCCCCGCGCGGCATTTGAGGGAGCACCCTTGCCGTATGTTCCGGAGGTTCGTTCGGAAAACGAAGGGCGAAAGAAGAAACGGTTTATTTTTTTCTAGAGTGTGAACCGGCCTAAAGGCTGGCCACTACAAAGTCATTGGACGCGTCAGGACGCGGGCTTCAGAGGAAGCCCCGCCCAGGCGTTCAGCATTCCCAGGAATTCGCGGACGACATCGAGTGCATCTCCGGTGTTTCTCCACCAATGAGATGGATCGAACGAGTCATCGGAAACGCCACGTACTACGGCTCTGCCGTCCTGAGGCGCGAGCAGATTCCACAATTTTCGAGTGCGGCGCGTATGGACACGGGAAGTCACGAGAATGACCGCGCGACGGGGAGTTGCTTGCAGGGCAGCGCCGATGGTTTTCATTTCGTCAGCGGTGTTGACTATCGGTGGATCGAGCACACGGATCGCGCTGGCTGGAACGCCCTGATGCAGAAGTATTTGACGGTCGTATTCGTCTTCGCCGATGTATTGGACGGACAGCTCTTGTAGGGTTTCACCCGGCTCGACTGCATGTGTCAGCCAGATTTCCGGGGCGTATCCCTGCTGGTAGATTCGGCCCGCCTCCAATGCGCGGCCCGGCATCCTGCCGCTGAGAACGGCAATGGCGTCGGCGTTTCCCAGAGGATCTTCGCGAACGAGCCAGCGGCCGAGATTGAGAAAGCCGGCTACGATCAACCCAATCAGTGCGAGCAATACCATGGGCCAAAGGCGGGGACGCTTCTCTGGTTGTGAAGGCAAAAGAGTGCCGAGCAGGGGTTGTAGCATGAAAGCGAATCGTAACCTTCACGATTGAGGCGGTCAATTATCCGTTGCGTTCAAGAGAGGATTCTTATTGGCGCGCTGTGGGCGAAGCACGATAAAATATGGGTTTTGAGCGACCTGGAGGATGCATGAGAGCTGTGGTCACTGGCGGAGCAGGATTTCTGGGGTCGCACCTTTGCGACCGGTTACTCGCGGAGGGCTGGGAGGTGCTGGTCCTGGACAATCTGCTGACCGGCAATGAATTGAACCTCCAGCACCTGAAAGGCAATCCTAAATTCCGGCTCGAGAAGAAAAATGTGTCCGAACCTTTGGGTGTGGAAGGAGAGGTCCGCTACGTCTTCCATTTTGCCTCGCCTGCGAGCCCACCGGATTATCTGAAATTCCCCATTGAGACGCTGAAGGTCGGCTCAATCGCGACGATGAACACGCTGGACCTGGCGCTGGAAAAGAAGGCCGGCTACCTGTTGGCTTCGACGAGCGAGTGCTACGGCGATCCGGACGTGACGCCACAGAGCGAGACGTATTGGGGACACGTGAACCCGATTGGCCCGCGAAGCGTGTACGACGAAGCAAAGCGTTTCGCGGAAGCAACAACGATGGCGTACCACCGTTATCATGGCGTGGACACGCACATTGTGCGGATATTCAATACCTATGGTCCGCGGATGCGATTGAACGACGGCCGGGCACTACCGAATTTCGTTTTTCAGGCACTGAGCGGGCAGCCGTTCACGGTGTACGGTGACGGGAAGCAAACGCGCAGCTTCTGCTACGTTTCGGATTTAATTGACGGGATTTATAAGCTCAGCCAGTCAAGCGAACACTTCCCCACCAACATCGGAAATCCGACAGAGCTGACGATTTATGAGTTCGCCCAGAAGATCAGGGCGCATTTTCCAAATTCTCCAGAGCTCATTCACGAGCCGTTGCCGGAGGACGATCCGAAGCAGCGGTGCCCGGACATTTCCAAAGCTAAACGACTGTTGGGATGGGAACCGAAGGTTGGCTTGGAAGAGGGGTTGGAATTGACGCTGGCATATTTTAAGGAACAGTTTGCTCGATTCACGCCGGCGCGGTGAGGCCAGCCCGGCTGAACCTGCCTCCCGGGCTAAAGCCCTATTAAATTGCCAGCATGTACGGCACGACTAAAGTCGTGCCCTCCCCTTCTCGCAGAGAGCACACGATCAAGAGCGCGTGGCCCCAGGAACCTCAGCCCCGTTTAGATGCGGCCGAAGGAGTGGTAATCGAAGCCGAGATCTTGCATTTTTTTCGGCGAGTATAGATTTCTTCCGTCGATAACCAATCGGCGGGCCATGAGTTTCCCCGCGCGGTCCCAATCCAAGTCTCGAAAAATCTTCCATTCGGTGCAGACTAAAGCAGCGTCCACGTTCTTCAAAGCCTCGTAGGGATCCTCATGATAGGTCACCTTTGAATAGAGAGGCTTGGTGCGAGAGATAGCTTCGGGATCGGTGGCGTGAACTTCGGCCCCTTCTTCAAGTAACCTGCGCATGACTTCCAGAGCCGGCGCGAAACGGATGTCGTCGGTGTTCGCTTTAAAGGCCAAGCCAAGCACGGCGACCCGTTTGCCCTTGATGACCCACAGGGCTTTGTGGACTTTTTCGAAGAAGCGTTCGATGCGCTGCTTGTTTACGCGCTCCGCGGCTTTGAGCATATCGAAATCCACGCCGACAGAGGCGGAAAGATGGATGAACGCTTGGATGTCTTTCGGGAAGCAGAAACCGCCGAAGCCGAGACCGGCTTTGAGAAATTGCGTGCCGATGCGCGGATCCATACCCATGGCGTGGGTGACTTCCTCTACGTCGGCTCCAATTCTTTCGCACAGATCGGCGATTACGTTGGCATAGCTGATCTTCAGTGCCAGGAAGGAATTGGAAGCGTGTTTGATTAATTCCGCGCTGTTGATGGTGGTGACCAGAAGGTCTCCCGCCGTTCCCGGTGGACATTTGCCTGCGTGGATGGGGCAGCGGAATTTTCTTTCCAGGATAGGACGGTAGATTTCGCGAAGTTTGGCCGCGCTCTTTTCGTCTTCGACACCCACGACGATGCGGTCGGGATGAAAGAAATCGCCTACGGCAGTGCCTTCGCGAAGGAATTCGGGATTTGAGGCAACGTGGAATTTTGGTTCGGAGTCGCGGGAATAGGCGGCGAGAGCCTTTTGTAATTGCACGCCGGTCAGCGCCGGAACGGTGCTCTTCTCAACGACAAGCTTTGGGGTTCGTGCTTCCGTGGCAATTTGCCGAGCCACGTGATCGATAGCAGAGAGATCAGCTTCGCCGGTTTCCTTGGGAGGGGTGCCAACGCAGATAAAAATCACTTCTCCCGCGCGAATAGCTTCGCCAGCATCGGTGGTGTAAGAAATCTTCTTGTCCTTGGCAGCCTGGGCGAGGACCTCTTCCAAGTGTTCTTCGTATATCGGCACTTTGCCCGCATTCAGCTGGTCAATGCGGTGCGTATCGACATCCGTACAGAACACTTCATGGCCGGCAGCGGCAAGGCATGCTCCGGTGACGAGTCCAACGTAACCACATCCGATAACGGTCAGGCGCACTTTAGTGTTTCCTCCAGGTCAAAAATCCTCGCGGCCGCGTTCGTAATCCGCAGCGAGATGCCGGCCCTGGTCAACGGACAGGCCGAACACTCTGCTATTTTCTTCCAACAAGCAAGCCGCGCAGACCCATCAATACGAGCCGGGGCTGTCGCCGGATGACATTCCAGAGCAGACGCGTCGATTCGTCGCGATTGATTTCCCCAAGCGATTCCCGGGTCGAAACGTTGAGAAGGTCGACAAGCCGGGAATAATCATCCTGTCGAAAATAGTGCAACGCGCGGCGGATAAGCCAATGGGTTCGCAGTTCGCGCCGCAAGGAGCGCAATTCGGATGAGCCACGCTGCAAAATCGCGTCCGATACGCCTTGCGCTCCGCGAAGGCCGGTAACAATTCCGCCAATCGTGGAGACTTTCACCTGTGCGGCGGCGTCCCCCACTAAATAAACCGAGCCGTTGCCAACGGTTCGTTGGATGGGAACCCAACGACGGTAGACTGGGATTCGGGCACCTTGCCATTCCAATGGTTCAAGACCTTTTTTCGCCAGAAAGCGGTCGAAGCATTGCTTTGTGTCGCGCCCGTGCTCGCCGATGACTCCCAGTGCAGCGCGCTCCGGAGACTCTGGAATCAGCCAATAGAAGTAAGGGGTGTCGTCTGGGACGAACCAAACCCTGGTCGTGTCCGGCGGACAATCCTTCGGCAATTTCACTAGGGCCTGAACCAGCGGCACGGTATCTACCGGCGGCCATCCCGCGGAGCGAGCGACCCTGCTGACGGCTCCGTCTGCGCCGACGACACTGCCGGCGTGAACTTCGTCCTGCTTGCCGCTCTGATCGATCTGAACGCGAAGCCCTGCGCCATTCGGCGCCAGCCCCAGGAAACGGGTATCAAACTCAAGGGTTGCACCAGCAGCAGTGGATTCTTCGGCTAGAGAGCGAATCAGACGAGAGCGCTCGATGATGAGGTCTGGTTTTTTCAGAGCAATCTGCGCGGACCGGCCGTCGGTGAAGAGTTCAAAGCGGCGGATCTCATTCAAGATGCACGACCGCGAGTTCTTGCTGATTTGACCCTTGAAATGGTCGGTAACGATCAGGGTCCGCGGAGTGGGTTCGAACGAAGACTTGGATTCGAGAACGCGAACCTGGCGGCCAGCGCGAGCGAGTTCGCCCGCGACATAGAGGCCCGCAGCGGAGCCTCCGACGACGACAACATTCCTGGGGTCCCGATCTACTCGGGACGATGCGTCTTTGTCCTTCACCGTTTCAGTTTGACCCAACAACCGGAATGCGCAGTTCCGTGTGCCTTACAGACTTCGAGGGCCCGCAACGCCAAGCTGGGCAGACATGCAATCTGGCGTGCAGACAGCGCAAACAGTATAGCGGACGTATATGACCTGGCAAAACCCGGTCTACATACAACGATATTGGTTGAGATGGAAGTGGGCAAAGAGATCAAGGCGCGGACGTGGTCTTCGCTTGCTGTTTTTCGTACGGGGCGCGCTCCAGCCAGACAACGGCGAGGAGCATCGCTAAAAGAAGACTCAAACCCACAGCGGCGGCTCCTGAAGCGGGGAGATAGGTGACGAGGACTGCGAGACCACCACAGAAAGCGCCCAAGAGATACATGCCAAGAACTGCTCCGCGTTGGCCCAGTCCCAGATTGGCCAGGCGATGGGCCGCATGGTCCTTACCCGGGGTTGCGAAGGGCAGCAGGCCGCGGCGGGAACGCGAGATAGTTACCAGAGCAGTATCGAAGATCGTGGCACCGAGGACGAGGACCGGCGCGAGCCAGGTAGCCAAGTTGGTGGTCTGCTCAAAACGCATCTTCAGAGCCAGCGTGGCCATCAGGAAGCCCAAAAACATCGCACCGCCATCACCCATGAAAATCTTTGCGGGCTTGAAATTCCAGCGGAGAAAACCGGCACAAGCACCCAAAACGCTGGCGGCGAGAGTGGCGACCAAGGTCTGTCCGTTCAAATAGGCGAGCAAAGCAAAGAACACTGCCGCCATGGCCGCTAATCCGGCGCAGAGTCCGTCCATATGATCCAGAATGCTGAACGATGCGGTGATGCCTACGACCCACAGGATCGTGAGGGCCGCGTCCAGCCACGATCCGACGCGACCGCCGACGAGAACGGAAAAGAACTGTGCGTGAATCCCGCTAATCAGCAAAATGACGGCGGCAAGCGGCATGGCCAGGAAAAGTTTGATCTGATGGTGGAGCAGACCTTTGTCGTCCAGGAAGCCGACGATGGCGACCAGGGTAGCGCCCGTCACGATGCCCAGGCTCTGTGCACGGGCAGGGCCGTCAAACGCGATGAGTATGGCCAACATAACCGCCGCATACATCACCAGGCCGCCAAGAAGAGGAATAGGTTTCAGGTGTACTTTGCGAGGGCCAGGCAAATCGACCATACCGACACGAATGGCTAGCGCGCGAACAGGAACGGTGAGCAGGAGAGATGCAGATAGCGCGATCAGAAACGCCAGCAGGCCCGCGTTCATGCGACCTCAGTCTTCGATCTGAAGGAACCGGCTGGGGCGCGATAGCCGGTGTACAGATTCGTTGCCGGTTTAGGTCCGGCTCCCAAGTGACTGCCAGGCGGCGGCCGAGAGTAAGCCGCTAATGCTGCCCCACGCAGCAAGGATAGGTTAACTCGGCGAACAGCATTGCGCCAGAAGAAAACAGGGCGGAATACCGGGTATTTACGGTAATGTAATGGTTCTGTTAACTCTCTGATTACCCGTATGCCCAGCGAAGTTTCGAGGTTCTAACGCTCGGTTAGCATGCGATTGAAGATGCGCTGAACTTCTTCGCGATTTTTAGTCTTGAAATACCAGTCAATGGTACGTTGCAAGCCGTCCTTAAACGTGACCTTGGGTTCCCAATTCAGGAGCTTTTTCGCCAGGGAATTATCCGCAACACGATTCAGCGGCCCGGTAGGCATGTTGGGCAACAGTTTGATTTCGGCTTGGAATCCGGTCAGTTGGCAAACGAGTTTCGCGGCATCCAGCACGCGAATACGCTCCATGGTCCCCAAATTGATGGCTGTGCCGTCATTGATTTTTTCGCCGGCGAGAATGGTGCCTTCGACGATGTCGTCAATGTAGGTCCAATTTCGAATTTGGGTACCATCGCCCCACACTTCGAAGGGATTCTGCTTCAAGAAGGCGCGGGCAATCATGGCAATGACGGCATGATTTTCAACGCCGCGCGGTCCGTAGACGGTGAAGTAGCGGCAGGAAGCGGCGCCCAAGCCGTGTTCCTTGGCGTATGCCTTCAATGTGAATTCGCCCATCAGCTTGGCCCAGCCGTAGGTGTTATCCGCGTCGTTGGGGCCATTGGTCAGGTCTTCAGTTAGATAGACCTCTTTCTTCAGATCGGACTGCAGAAAATTTGGATAGACGCAGCCGGAAGAAGCGAAGACTACTTTTTTGACCTTAGCTTTGAGTGCTTCGGCGAATACCAGGCCATCTAGAAAGAAATTGGAGGCCGGGCCAGCTTGATGCAGGTCAACATAGCCGCGGCCACCGTGATCCGCTGCGATATGAAACACGGTATCGATGCCTTGCATTGCGGCGCGCGCAACACCCGGTTCACGAAGATCTGCCTCCAGGAACTCTACTTTGCCAGTGGCCAACTGGTGCTTCAGGTTAGCCAAAGAACCGCTGGAGAGGTCGTCCACGATGCGAACTTTTTGGACTCCTCGTTCGATGAGGCGGTCCGTCAGCGTGGAACCGATAAACGACGCACCGCCGGTGATAAGAACAGTTTTGCCACTCCAGAAAGTTTCTTCGGACATTAGCCTAACCGAGCCTCCTCGATGGTCTTTACAAGTTTAGCGAGTTCACGGCTTCTCTCATATTCGGGAGCCGCGGCGGAAGCGGCCGCCCCCATGCGGCGAACTCTCTCCGGATCGCGAACCAATTGTTCGACGACGTCAGCAAACTGAGCGGGGTCGCCAGGATCCGCGGAAATCGAAAACCCTTGTGCTTCACCAATGGAAACAACATCACATTCGCGGGGAGCCAGCGCGACGATGGGCTTCCCTGCCGCCAAAATTCCGTACATCTTGCTGGGGACGACCACTCCTTCCAGTCCACGCTTCACGGTGATGATGTATGCGTCGGCGGCGGCAAGGACGGAAGGAATTTTACTACCTGGAAAGAAGGGAAGAAAGCGAACGTTAGGGATTCCAGTGGCGGCGGCTTGCACACGATCACGCTGGGCGCCGTCGCCAACGAACACGATGCCGACACCGCTGTCCTTGAGTTGCCTGGCTGCGGCAAGCAGGGTGTCCCACGCACCGTAAAAACCAAGATTGCCTGCGTGAAGAAGGACGAAGCGGAAGTTTTGGCGGATCGCCTGAATGACTGTTGCGTCCAGAGAAGTGACACTGGTTGCCGACGGAAGTTCTGTTCCATCGCGCACGACTACGATTCTGGCGGGGTCGACGGATTTGGCGAGGATGCGGTTACGCATATCTTCGCCCAGAACGACTACTCGAGTGGCTCGGCGCAAGGCCCAGCGGTGCAGCCTTTCCCAGATGCGCGACAACAAACCGGGTTCCAAGATGGAGCCCCCAACGGCCATGTCTGGATACATGTCGCGAATGTTGTAGACGAACGGTTCGCCTTTCAGAAGTGCGACAAAAGCGCCGACGATGCCCTCGAAAGGCGGGTCGGTCATGGCCAAGATGACGTCGCCTTGCAGAAAGAGCGCTCGGGGAACCGCCAGTAGAACATACGTCAAATAGTTTAGGACGCGCTTTTGCATCTGAACGCGCGGATAATCTGTGGAACCAACGCGGACGATGCGTACTCGACCCACATTTTCCGTGTGAGAAAGGCGCCATGAGCGGCGCTCCGTGGGATCGTAGGAAGGGCGGCCACAAAGGACCGTGACATCGTGGTTCGCCGAGAGTGCCTCGACCGCGGTGTGGGCCATTTTTGCCGTAGCGGAAGTGTCGGGCGGGTAGTAGAGATTCAGCAGCAGGACACGCACGTTGTGATTGTACAGGACGACCAAATCCTGGGCGTAGTCCAAGCAATGCGATCGCTAGCCGAGGATCATTTTTCCCAGGAGTTCCTTGAGGAGTTTTGCGGCAACAGTGGCGGTCAGGCCGGATTGGTCGCGCACGGGATTCAGTTCGACGATATCCGCGCCAACGATTGGAGCGGGAAGGCTTTGCAAATAACGAATGGCTTCGCGGGTGGAAAGTCCGCCAGGTTCCCAGTGAGAGACACCCGGTGCAAAGGCCGGATCGAGCGCGTCCATATCGAAGGAAACGTAGATCGGACCAGCTAGATCGAGATTTAGTAGATCCGGTAAGTTGTCCATCTCGTAGATTTCCGCGCCATATTTATTTGCCTGGGTGCGCTGATGATCGTTCAAGCTGCGAATTCCAATTTGCACGAGGCGTTGGACCAATTGATTTTCCATGATGCGAGTGAACGGGCTGGCGTGTGAGTGAGGATTGCCTTCGTAGTCGGCGTAAAGATCCGGATGCGCATCAAAGTGAACGAGTGTGATGCCCGGGACGCGTTTCCCGATGGCGCGAAGAATGGGATAGGTGATCGAATGATCGCCGCCCAGGCATACCGGTCGTTTCTTACTGTCCACAATTTTGGAGACGGCTTGTTCGATTCGTTCGAAAGCATCCGCATCCTGCATATTGGGGAGCTCGCCGGCATCCTCGAAGAGCCCTGGTTGGGCTAAGTCAACTCGAGCGCCAGCCCAGGAATTCCAGGCGTCGGAACGGAACGCGGCGCGAATTTGAGTCGGAGCCTGCGCGGGGCCACGCATAAACGAAGAATTGTGATCCAGTGGGACGCCGAGGAGCACGGGCACGCCCCACGGGGCAAGTTGCGGTGTTTTGGGTTTCATGGCCGCGTGATCAGAGAATTGCCCAAGACCAATGCATCCATCTGGGTGCGCTGGAAGCAATCGAGGGCTTCTTCCGGGCGACACACGATGGGTTCGTTGTCGTTGAAAGACGTGTTCAGCACGACGGGTACGCCGGTTTGTTTTTCAAACTCGCTGATGAGCGCGTGGTAGCGGGGATTTGCTTCGCGGGTGACGGTCTGCAGGCGGCCGGTGCCATCGACGTGCGTTGGTGCCGGAATTTTGTCGCGTTTCTCCGGTTGGACGGAGTAGGCGAGGGTCATGAACGGCGAGGGGTAAGACTTGGCAAACCACTCGCCGGTTTTTTCGGCGAGTATGGAAGGCGCAAACGGGCGGAAAATTTCGCGATGCTTGATGCGACGATTGAGAGTGTCCTTCATTTCCGGGCGCCGTGGGTCGGCAACGATACTGCGATTACCTAAGGCGCGGGGACCCCACTCGGCGCGGCCTTGAAACCAACCGAGGATTTTGCCGTCTGCGATGATTGCGGCGGTGCGTCGAAAGAGTTCGTCATCGCTGAGTTCAGTGATGGTGAAGCCATCTTGGGCGACCGGACTATTCTTGATCGCGGTGCCAATCTCCTTTTGGGAATAGCTGGGGCCCCAGTAGGCGTGATCCATCACGAAGGAACGAGGACGGCCGAGCGTTTGATGCCAGGCGTAGAAGGCCGCGCCGACAGCAAGTCCGGCATCACCGGCAGCCGGATGAACATAGATCTGTTCGAAGGGCGTGGAATCAAAAATTTTGCCGTTGGCGACACAATTGAAAGCCACGCCGCCAGACAAGCAAACGGCTTTTGCTTTTGTGCGGGCTGCGAGTTTCCTCAGCATGCCCAGATAGACTTCCTCCAGGCGGGCTTGCAGAGAGGATGCCAAATCCATGTGGCGCTCTTCGAGCGGTTCTTCCGGGCGGCGCGCTGGCGCTTCCAGAAGCTTGGCCATTTGATCGGAAAACATTTTTCCAAGAACAGGAGTTTTGTCGGCTTCGGCCCAGGACATTTCAGGGCCGGTTTTGTGGTGCGTGAAGTATTCGAGGCCGAGGCGAAA
>Ga0308309_10001080_pt1 | contig 16221 bp, 19 predicted proteins | sample HubBroMetageWFT5_FD_192491 | JGI IMG/M metagenome (GOLD analysis project Ga0308309, IMG submission 192491) | Warmed and freeze-thawed soil microbial communities from the Hubbard Brook experimental Forest, New Hampshire - Hubbard Brook CCASE Soil... | ecosystem: Environmental > Terrestrial >...
GCGCTCTCTTAGATCGTTTTCCCAATGCAAAAGCGGTTGCAACGCCTAACGTTCTGCAGGTCATGCGCCAGCAAATGTCGCCGGAATTCGTCGCGAGTTTCTGGAATGCGCGCTACCCCGGCCAGATTCCGGAGCACCTGGTCCTTGCCGAGGAACTCAAGGGAAATGTGATCGACCTCGAAGGCCGTGACCTCGTCGTTGTCGAAGTCGGGCATACCGACACCGACCACACGACGTGTCTCGATGTGCCATCAGTCGGTTTGGTAGTCGCTGGTGACGCCGCCTACAACGATGTTCACCTCTACCTCGCCGAGTCAAACGCGCAAACTCGCCGAGAGTGGATCGCTGCGCTCGACACTATTGAGATGCTGAAACCGCGCGCCGTGATCGCGGGGCACAAGAAAGCTGACAAAGACGACAGTCCGAGAATCATTGAAGAGACTCGTCAATACATCCGCGATTTCGAACGCGTCGCCGCGATGACGACGACGGCACGAGAGCTTTACAACAAGATGCTGGAGATCTATCCGGATCGAGCCAATCCAGGCTCGCTGTGGGGTTCGGCGCACATGGCGAAACCGTAATTTCATCGCGATGAAAGACAAGGCATCGCTCGAGATGCAGAAAGTGAAAGGTCAAATGGCAAAAACGTATAGGGCGGTCGAAGTCTCGGCACCGGACAGCCTTCACGTTGTCGAACGAACAATTCCTGAACCCGGGCCGGGCCAGGTTCGGATTCGAGTGGAAGCATGTGGAATCTGTCACACCGACGCGGCCACGGTCACTGGCGCTTACCCAGGCCTGACTCTGCCACGTGTTCCGGGACATGAAGTCGTCGGCCGTGTGGAAGCCCTGGGCAGTGGAGTGTCTAGATGGAAAATCGGACAACGGGTTGGAGTCGGCCTCATTGCAGGAGAAGACGGGGTGTGCGAACCGTGCCGGCGTGGAGACATCGTGAATTGTCAGAACCCGGTGGTATCGGGAGTAACGACGGATGGAGGGTATGCGGAAGTAATGATCGCTGAAGCGCGCGGCATCAGCTCTGTTCCAGATGAGCTCGAGTCCGCCGAAGCCGCCCCCTTGCTTTGCGCAGGTATCACGACTTACAACGCTCTTCGCAACGCCGGCTTGCGCGGCGGAGATCTTGTCGCCGTGCAGGGCGTTGGTGGACTTGGGCATCTTGGCATCCAGTTTGCCCGGCATATGGGATTTCGTACTGTCGCAATCGGGCGTGGACGTGACAAGGAAAAGCTGGCGAAAGACTTGGGCGCGCACGTCTATGTCGATTCTGCCACCGAGGATGCCGCAGCAGTGTTGCAGCATATGGGCGGAGCGAGAGCGATTCTTGCAACAGGAACCAGTGGAAGTGCTATGGGATCACTCGTGTCCGGACTTGCATCCCGGGGCAAGCTCATCGTGGTGGGTGTACCGCAGGACCAGATCGAATTGAATGCGTTTCCGCTCGTCTTTGGAGGGCGCTCGATCTACGGGAGCCTGACAGGCACGCCGATTGATGGGGAGGATACCCTTGCCTTCAGCGTTCTGGAGAACATCCGCCCGATGATCGAGACAGTGCCTCTCGAGGAGGCCGCGGATGCTTACGCTCGCATGATGCAAGGCAAGGCACGATTCCGCATGGTGCTGGTCACAGGGCAATGAAGACTTCTTGGCCAATCGAGGACAGGTAAGGAGAAACCCATCACAGGCTTGACGGGAAAATTGCGCTCATTACCGGGGGCACCAGTGGTATTGGCCTGGCGACGGCCAAGCAGTTTGTAAACGAAGGTGCGTACGTCTTCATCACGGGGCGCCGGGAGCAGGAGCTGGCTGCAGCGGTTAAGGAAATGAGAAGAAATGCCAGCGGAGTACAAGGAGACGTATCGAATCTTGCCGACCTTGATCGTCTCTTCGGGCAAATTAAAAAAGAGAAAGGCAAGCTCGATATCGTATTCGCCAATGCCGGAGTGGCAAAGTATGCCACGTTCGGCAAAATAACTGAGGAGTTCTATGACTCGATCTTCAAGATCAACGTGAAAGGTCTCCTCTTCACGGTACAGAAGGCACTTCCGCTCCTACCGGATGGCGCCTCAATCATACTGAATGCGTCCATCGTCGGCAGCAAAGGATTGCCAATGAACAGTGTTTATAGCGCGACAAAAGCCGCCGTGCGGTCGTTCGCTCGGACATGGACAACAGACTTAAAGGTTCGCCGCATTCGCGTGAACGCCATAAGCCCAGGGACCGTCGACACGCCCGGACTGAGCGATCTGCTGGCTTCTTCAGAAGCCGGAGAGCAGCGCAAGAAAATGATTTCTACCATGGTTCCACTCGGTCGGTTCGGCACACCCAATGAGATCGCGAAGGCCGTGGTCTTTCTCGCGTCGGACGAGAGCAGCTACGTCACCGGAACAGAATTGTTTGTGGATGGTGGCTTCGCGCAAGTGTAGGCCGTTAAAAGAAGTGGACGTTGCTGGGCAATTCCGCTGGAGAAATGTGACTACAACCGTCTATGGAAACCGTGGGCTCGCGCCGTGTGAGACCGTACGGTCTCGCACGGCATCAAACAAGGCAGCACATTGAAGGCAACTCAGTGATGCGTGCCAGTGGATAGGATGATGTTATGGCGAGAGTGATCGAGTTTTATTCCCGAGATCTCTTTCCGAAAAGGGTAAGGCCGGTACCCCGCGACCGGCGCGGTAGACTGATTGAGTTTCCCAAGGACAAGCCGGCCGTAGCGGGTAAAATGGCGAAGATTCGGGAACGCGATGAACGCGACCCGATACTTCCCTCTTGGCCTGGATGTTTCTAGCCCTACCGCGCCTCGATGGATTCAGGAGAAACGCCGACCGGCAATCGTCAGCCGGGCGCACTACGCTCTCGCCTATGTTCACATCGTCGGGTTCATCAATGGCGTACGCCATAGAGCGCGCCACCGCGTCAGGCGACATGGCAAACTGTTCTCGTGAAAAGGTTGAGCGCGCACACGCGCTGTATCCGATGAACTGCCCCCTCTTCCGTACATTGCACAACGCGATTCGGCTCACGTCTTCCGTCGAGCTGGTGCGTGCTTCGGCGCCATGATTCCGCCGATCCGTATGCGTAAGACGAATCTTCATGAGCCAGTTCGATGTCGCAGGTCCCGACGTGATTCGTGCCCACTGGCCTTTGCACTTCTCTCGGCAATGTCAGGAACAATCCGCGTTGGAACGTGATAACACCGCTTCCCAACTCTTGATAACCCGTGCAACGCGATTCCAGTTCCTCGTTGGGTGTTACCTTGAGGCGGCCTTACCAACGCTGGAAGAATTTGCGGGTTGCGATTATGGTGTAGTGAATCGTATACGTCCCAAAGGTGATAAAACCTGCGCTCTCAATGGCCGAGGGAGTCTCTGAAGATGTCCTCAATGTGTTCGGAATCCACTTCTCCGGACTGGTTGTAGAGGGCTTCGCCATGTGCATCCAAAACCAGGACGTGAGGGATGTAGCCCTTGTAGTACTGCGTGACCAGCTTTTGCTGCTCGGGCGAGCGCTGAACGTCTAGATCGATAACGACGAAGTGCACTTTGGAGCGGTATTTGCTGTACAAATCAACGGTGCGCCGCGCTTGTCTCTTTGAGTTGAAACATCCTTCGCCGTAGATGATGACGTAATTGGGCTTGCCTGCGACAAATCCTGACTGCGCGTCATCTCCGGTGATCAACGGGCCGTCGAGGCTGTCGCTGGCGTAATCGAGTTTCGAATTAAGCTTCAAATTTTCGATCGCAAATAGTAGCGGTCTGCTTAGCATAGACATTACAAAGAAATACAAAACTAATCTTTTCATAGTCATTTTTCTAGCTCCAACTGAAATGTTCGCTCCTCAACCTTGGATCTATTCGCGAAGCGGGCAAGAGCCTCATCAGCGGCCTCGTGAAAAGATGGCTTACCATTTTTGTGTTCAGCAGGCAGGTACCCGGCTCCAAAGTACAGCCTGCCGTCGGGCGTGATGAATGAGATGAGAGGCAGCCCGGCAGGAAGATTTAGCACGGCTTGGGCTTGTTCGAGCTGCGCGACCAGCTTCGGGGAAGCATCGAAGTCGACCTTCACAGCGACAAAGTGCTGATTGATGTAATTCGCGGTGTCGACGTTGGTGTACGTGTCGCGGTCCATGAGGATACACCACGGACACCACACCGCCCCCACATCGAGAAGGATTGGAACGTTCAAGTCTTCTGCTCGCCCGAAAGCATCCTTACCCCATGGGTACCAGTTCACGGGTTGATTCATAGCCCGTGTGAGATACGGCGAATGTTCGCCGGCGAGGTGGTTAGGCTCGGTTTGTCCGACTGCACGGGCCACACTCCCCGACATCAACAGTAGTAATAGCAGCAGTCGTGCCGGCCTGTACGATTCAAAATACAAACGTCTCCTCCTCCGCGACCAGAAAGACTGGTGCGCCGCCTGACGAAATCGAAACTGCATTCCCAATCGTCTGTTTGCCGCCCTCAGAAGCTGCATATTGTTCGAGAGCCTCCATCGAAGGGAAATAAACCTCAGCGACGCGGTGGAACGGAGGTTCGCCCGCCGGAGAACCGAGTACCCTGGTCGCGACAATCTTGGTTTTGCCGGCAAGTTTCGCGACCGCCATGGGCACATGGTCTCGGTTGTAGACTGCTTCGAAGGCTTCGACATCCTTTGGGCGTGGATAAATCACCACTAGCTTTACTGCCATTTCGTTCTCCTTAAAAAGTTACCTGGAGCACAACGGACCATTGTGAAAGTCATGTCGTGCAATCAATTGCCGCTTGCCATGCCACCGATACCAATCGTGAGGCGGCGGAATATTCCGGCTAAAGGACGGTATGAAGAGACCCGCCATGTCGAAATGAGAGATGGCGGGCCGCTTTAGTGTCAGCCAGCCGGCTCTCAATCCAGACGCTGGACGATCGGGCAGTTGATCGAGAAGCCCGAGCTCCCAAACGCCGCTCCACCTGGCCCAGTGATCAACTTGTCTTGAACGAAGGTGAGAATCTGGAACTCCTCCCGCAGCTGTCCGCGGAACCCTTGGTCGATCGCCTCCTGGGTCCATTCGAACAACTGCGCATCCCAGTAGGGGCTGTAATCGAGCGCGAGGGTGGGAATTCCCCCCACCACGTTATTCGGTCTGAATCCATCGGCCAGATCTGCCGACAAACCTTGCCGCAGTGGATTGTTGCAGCCTCCCGATTCAGGCCCATTGGTGCTGATGAAGATGCGCTCGACAGGACTGGCGAAGCTGTCGTCGTGGCCGAGCAGGATCTTCTGCATCAATGGAGCAAAGGTGTTGTGTTCAATAGCCGCGCCGAGAGTGCTACTGGTGTCCATGGAGAGATACCACACCGGCCGACCGAAACTAAATCCGTTAATGAGGTTAAGGGTTACCGTCATGTTCACCGGATCGATGGCCACGACCTGGTCGTGCACTTTGGTGTAGTCCACATTGCCGTTAGGGAAGCTGATCTGATTGGCGTTCACGTCGAAAGCCACCATGGGCGCGTTGTAAATCACGTTGCCGGCATTCACGATTTGGACGAGCGGACCATAGTTCGCGTCCCCAACGGCACCCGGGGTCGCAAACGTGGGAGGAAATTCGTGACCGGCAGGGCCAGGAATGATCTTCCGTTCAGGCTTGAAGTTCACAGTGCCCGCATCAAATACTATGTCCCCGTTCGCATCGAGGTTTCCCGTTCTAGCAGAGTGCGACGCGAAAGTAAGTTTGGCGGAGAAGTTCAGACCCAACTCGGCAGCGACATTGGAATCGTCAACATCGGTCAAGACGTACCACACATTTTTTCCGCTTCCCTTGAGATGGCCCAAGTAAAGGGGTATGGTAATGGTCCCATGCGCGACGTCAACCACTCCGGTATCCAGCAATTGAACAGGCCCGACCAAGCTACGATTGGTGTCGGAAGGGGGCGGTCCAAAGTACGATAGAGGGACTGTGGTGCCTATGGACGCGGGCGCTGGGAACAAATTGCACCCCGGGCCGGGACCAATTGGGCCAGGACCCGGTCCCTGCTCAGAATTAAAACTCGATGACGTTAGTGCAGTAGTAGTAGCTGCTAGCTCCAGGCTCGTCGCCGGCGCCGTAGCTGCAGGACGCTTGGCGCGAGCGTGCATTGCGAGGATCTCTGGCGAGAGCCGCCGCTTAACGGGAACCTGGGCTTGCAAGGTCCCCGACGACACCGCCAAAGAGACAATCACAGCGAGTGTAAGGATCGGGCTTATCGCTAGGATGCGAGAACTGCCCAGTGCTGTTTTATCCTGTCTATGAGTTGCTTTCACGATTCACTTCTCCTTTGATTGTTGTGGTCTGAGATTCTGAGACTCGGGTTTTGGTTTTGGATCGGGTTGCGGTCAGGTAAGCTAAAAACGCCATTCAAGCTCAGTGCTGCATTTGGTCTTTCTGCATACTGTCGCTCTGCTTCACGTTGTCGCCGTGCTGCATCTCACCTTTGCCCATTGCGTCCTTCTTGCTCTCCCGCTTGGACTTGTGGGCTTTCTTCTGTTTCTTGCCTTCTGTCATCTCATCGTGCTTCATGCCGTCGTTCCCCATGGAATCCTGTTTCATCTCGTCCTTGCCCATGGAGTCCTGCTTCATCTCATTTTGTTTTGTTTCCTCTTTTTGCATGCCATCTTGCTTCGTGGCATCCTGAGCAAAAACGCTGATGGAACTCGCCAGAACACACGAAGCCAGCAGCATCATCAGTTTCCTGTTCATTGGATCTCTCTTTGCGTTTGCGATTCGCCCACTTCGGGCGTGACGGAATGATTCAAGACATGGGAAAAAGTTTCCGAGGTACTCGCGCTTCCGAGATCTGTAACTAACTGGCTCGATCAGCATCTTCCAGTTATTCGTGATCTTGTTCGCGAGGTGGGCGGTTGATTCAACGTCTGCTAATGTTGAGGATGTGCTGTCTGCGCTTTGCTCAAGAAGAGAAGAATGGGCGTGGCTTATCGCTCGGCGCAGAATTCATCCCAAGGGCAGCAACCACTTCTAACCAGAAGCTGAGTTTCGGTAGAAGCGTCGCACATTCCGTTGATTGTGCGCGCCGGCTATTCCGCGGAACCACCGCCCTGCTCCTGGAGTCTCGGTTTGCTGCAGGGCCCAGTCATAGGCTGGGCAGCGCACAACACAACGCCATTACCAGTCTCGCAGCGTTATTTGTGACGCCTTCGTTGCGAAGTCAGTCTGTGAGTTACGCTCCTCGATCGCCACGGCTATCCGTGGGCTTCGGATTTGGACTCTACGAGGGCAGTAGCGTATTGCGAAGCGGAGTAGCTAACACGGAGAAACATCGGACGGTGGCGACAGCGCAATTCGGCGGGGGAATCGACGCCCGCACCAATCTCAAACTGCTGTGGCCGATCGGCTTTAGAGGCGACTGTCGCGATTTCTACACGTCAGAGGACGCAGTTTCGGCGTTCCAGCCATGCGCTCTGAACAGCATAATCCCGTCGTCTTGGGAGGATTGGTTGTCCACTTTTGACCGGCTGCGGCGAGGACGTCCCCTAGTGAATATGGAAGATCGGGTGCTCGATCGCTTCGCCGACCACCAGAGCTAGTGAAATGACGGAAGCCAAGATGGTAACGGCAAAGCTGAATTTGTCGCGCACCGTCATTGGCCTTTTTCGCCAGCGAGCGGCAGACCGGTTCCGGGCGCGCCAGGCGTTCCACAAGACCAATAGCGTAATCAATGCGGCGGCAGCCGAAGCGAGTAAGACTGGGATGCGCACGATATCGGCATGCAAGCGCGAAGCCTTCACCGCCCCCGCTACAGCTCCGAGTCCGAGAAAGAGCTTGGCGGACGCACTGGCGACAAGGATCGCACACGCACCTTCTACGAGGCTGCCTACGAGAGCTGCACCCGAGAGCAGCAAAGAGGGGGAGGATGATTTCTGAGTTTCTTCGACGGGTGAGAGGAGATCAGTATCGGTAACAGGCATACCTACCTCGCATTTCAATCTGATGCCACAGCCTGCGATAAGTTTCGATCGTTTCAGAAATCTGCACGTCGAATGGTGGGGTGTCAGCAACCTGAAACTTTCGGCCAGGTCGTGAATCTTACCAGCTGACTCGACTCTGACGTGCCCACCAGCGGTGGGACTGCGCGGTTGTGTGCGAATGCAGAACACCCTGGTTACGGAATCCGAAAATGATCGCGCCCTCGAGGGGGAACGAGAGCTCGTCGCCGAGATCCTGGCTGGAAATCATGAACGGTATTACGAACTGATTGCACCGATCGAGCGCCGTGTGTACTACACAGCATATGCGATTTTGCGGACGGTGGCCGACGCCGAAGAGGTGTCGCAAGAGGCGATCCTGAAGGGGTTCAGAGGCTTGCGCACATTTCGTGGGGAGGCGAGGTTCTGTAGTTGGTTACTGAGCATCGTGGCCAACGAAGCCCGGATGCGCTTGCGACAAAGGCGCGAGGTGTCTCTCGAGCTTCTAAGATCCCCCGATAACGAGGATGAATATACTCCTGTTGAACTCGCTGAGTGGCGAGAGATCGCCGTTGAAGCCCTCGCACAAAAGGAACTCGCGGCGCATCTTGAGGAAGCATTGGAGGCGATTCCGGAGATCTACCGGGAGGTGCTGATCGTGCGTGACATCGACGGGCTTAACATCGCCGAGACCTCGGCTGCTCTCGAAATAAGCGTGCCAGCGGTAAAGACTCGACTGTTGCGGGCCCGACTCATGGTTCGCGATTACTTCGTTTCGCGCTCATGGGCCAGTCACCCAGGATCAGGAAAGGCACAGTCATGATCACCCTGAGTTGCGAAGAAGTTCGCCGGGAGATTTCGAATTATCTTGATGACGACATTTCTCCACGCATGCGGCGCTTGCTTGAGACCCACCTGGAGCAGTGCCGTAAGTGTGCGGTGCTGCTGGACAGTACTCACAATGTGCTTGTCCTGCTAGCCGACGAGCAACGATTTGAATTGCCGGCCGGATTCAGCGTCCGCGTCAGGGAGATGTTGGCCAAGGAATTCGAAAAAGCAAAACGCTGACTGACCTGCCGTTCATGGGCTGTCGATTCGACGCGCTCGCCAGCCAGTTGCCTCCGATGCTGCCGCCCGGCGGCTCCGCGCTTGTGGATGCACAAGACGTGGCCACTCGCGTGCTTCGCGCTGCGGAAATCACCCTCGCGGGCGGAAATTGGGGAGGCAGATGCTTTCACCTTGCTTGTAGCTTTTCTGAGTTTTGCGACTCAAACCAATAAGACGGAACAACGGTGTCAGCCCAGCCCGGTTAGGATGGAGGGGCACGGCGGCAAGGTTTTCGCATCCAATAGAAAGAAGAGTACTGAGAATAGTAGGAAAGCCGCACCATCGACATTTGTTCGGAGAGGCAAGGTTTGACTGGCAAAACCACCGATTTGACGCACGCGGATGTTACCCCCAAGAAGATCTACCAAGATCGGCGAAAGTTCCTCCGCGCCATGGGCATCGCTGGCGCCACAGCCGTGGCCGGTCGCAGTCTCTTCGAGTTGGCCACTCCTGCCCACACCATTCTTGCTGGAACAAAATTCAGCGGCCTTGCCAAGGGCCCTTTCAGCACCGCGGAGAAACAAAATTCGTACGACGACGTCACGCACTACAACAATTTCTACGAATTCGGCACCGACAAGAGCGACCCCGCGAAAAATTCGAAAAACTTCAACACATCGAACTGGACTGTTTCCGTCGAAGGCGAAGTGGCCAAGCCCCGCAAGTTCTCCATGGACGAAATCCTCAAACTCGCCCCGCTCGAAGAACGTATCTACCGCCATCGCTGCGTGGAAGCTTGGTCCATTGTGGTTCCCTGGATTGGCTTTTCCTTCAGCAATCTCGTGAAGCTCGCCGAACCCACCCCCAAGGCACAGTTCGTTGCTTTCCAGAGCTACTATGATCCCCGCCAGATGCCTCAGGGACGCTGGGCCGGCATCGAATTCCCCTACGTCGAGGGCCTGCGCATGGACGAAGCCATGAATCCGCTTTCGCTACTCTGCGTCGGCATGTACGGTGAATCGTTGCCAAACCAAGACGGCGCGCCCATGCGCATGGTCATTCCGTGGAAATACGGTTTCAAGAGCATCAAGTCGCTCGTCAAAATCAAATTTCAGCAGAAGATGCCGCCAACTACCTGGAACCTTGCCGCGCCCAACGAATACGGCTTCTATTCGAACGTGAATCCAAATGTGGATCACCCGCGCTGGAGCCAAGGGAAAGAGCGCCGCCTCGGGGAAATCTTCAAGCGCAGCACGCTTATGTTCAATGGCTACGGCGATCAGGTCGCCAGCATGTACAGTGGCATGGACCTGAGGAAGAGCTTTTGAGCTGGTATTCCCACGTGCGTGCTGTCCTTACCAGCAGGTGGACCAAGGTTGTCCTCTTCATCGTTTGCCTGATTCCGCTTGGCGGGCTCACCTGGCGCGCGTTTGGTCACGGCCTTGGCGCCAATCCTGTCGAGTTCATTCAGCTCACGACCGGCCGGTGGACTCTGCGTTTTCTGGTTTTCACCCTGTCCATCACGCCTTTTCGCAAGCTCCTCAACCTCCCGGATCTCATCCGTTTCCGCCGCATGCTCGGCCTCTTCGCCTTTTTCTACGTCTGCTTGCACTTCCTCACCTATCTTGGCCCCGATCAGTCTTTCGATCTGGGCGCCATGTGGAAAGATGTGGCCAAGCGCCCGTTCATCACAGTAGGGTTTCTCGGTTTTCTGCTCTTGGTTCCACTGGCCGCTACTTCGACGGCAGGCTGGATTCGGCGTCTCGGCGGGAGGCGCTGGCGTATACTGCATCGTGCCATTTATTTTGCGGCGATTGCCGGCGTGATTCATTTCTACTGGAAAGTAAAATCTGACGTGCGCTCGCCGCTCTTTTACGGCGCGCTCGTAGCAATCCTCCTCTTGTGGAGGTTGGGTGACTGGTTTTCCCGACGCAGATTCGTGGTAGCCGCAGAGCTTCCGCCGGAGGGGGCTCGCGTCGATGCTGCTGGGTGACTTTTGCGAATGAACGTTGTGGGAGAGGGCGCTCTGAGCTGACTCCCACGCCCCCGAAGGGTTGGAGCCATAGAAGACGGCTCTGCATCAACGGACGATCGTCGGCATCGTCGAGCGCAAGAAGAGCAGCAGCAGTACGATGCATTGCGTACCGGGGGACAGTTTCCGAATGTCGACGCCGTCGTAGGACATTTCGTATCGGACAATGATGTGATCCGTGCTGAACAACCACTGTGCAAACTGTTTTAACAAAGTGCGAAATTCCTGCTTCTGTGTGGGGACAAATGGTGCGTGGTTGAGTAGGTCCTTCCAGTTCTTCGCAATGAAATCGGCGATCGCTCTCTGAATCTGGACCGCACTCCCGGTCTCCCAAGCTGGCTTGAGTTCAGACGGGTCGTCCCGGTTGACCGCGGCGCACCTTCCAGGTCCAGAACAGGCGAAAGCCGGCACGATGCCAGGCCACGACCGTTTCTGGTCTGACGATGGCCAGCGCTGAGCGCCAATCGCACCAGAGGCGAGACAGGCTGACCCAAAACAGGCGATCCGCTGGGGTCAGCTTCGGACGGTTTCTCGCGGAGCGCTGAAGGATGCCGATTTGGTGGCTCAGAACCAGGTTCTCCAGGTTGAGGGCAGCGCTCGAGCGAAAGATCGAGAACAGAGTGGCAACGGCTGTCTTGAGAAAAATGAGCATCGGAGGAGAGAATTATGAAAGCAGTATAATTCCCCTCCGCTCAGAAACTTCGTGGTTTCAAGAGGCACAGGTGTGGAAATTTACACTGCATCTCATTGTGCTAGGTGGTGAACGCTCCACGCACGAATGTTCGGTGCTGAAGCTCGACCCGCACCCGGGGATAGGAGTTACATGCCTGAGACCGACGAGGCCGCTTTTCGATTTGCATCAATTCTTGCCAGCGAACTTGCTGAGATAACGAAACGGCGAGCAATCACCGCGGAGGCTCGCGCTGCCGGAGCCGCGACTGCGCCTTCAGAGACCAACAGACCGGAGGAACTCTTTCCTAGGCGCAAAGGCATCGCCAAACCCGCTGCTCCGCCCCAAGACGTCGTGCCGGCACAAACGGAAAGTCAAGGTGAACGTGAAACAGAACCTGCGGTACCGGTAGAGGCACCTAAAGACACGAAAACGACCGATGACGATTCCATCCAGCAGGCCAATGACAATAACCTCTTAGGCCTAGCCTTCTCTGGTGGTGGCATCCGCAGCGCTACCTTTAATCTCGGAATCCTCCAAGGGCTGGCAAAATTCAAGCTTGTTCAACGTGTCGATTACCTTTCTACCATTTCGGGTGGCGGGTACATTGGCGCGTGGCTTACCGCCTGGATCTACCGTCGGGGTGTCCACGAAGTCGAACGGCGTCTCGGAGCTGAACGCAAGAATCAACCCCATTTTAAAGATCCTCCCGAAATCGGATTTCTTCGCGAATACAGCAACTATTTGACACCCCGAAAAGGCTTCCTTGGCGCCGACACTTGGACCGCCATCGCCATCTACCTCCGCAATCTACTCCTGAATCAACTTGTGCTGATTCTCTTTATCGCTGGAATTCTCCTGGCCCCGCGCGGGCTCACCATGTTCGTCCAGAAACCGCCTCAATTCTTGTCGTGTCATCCATTCTTGCCCTGGATCGTTTCTCTGCTACTCCTCGTCATGGTGGCGACCTATGCGGTTTTTGCGAACATGCGGAACTACACCATTGGCCCACGACCCGATCGCGTTCTTGGCCGCGTCCAAACGGTAGAAAATAGCAATAAGATCACGGTCGATCTCTTTAAGGGAGATACTGAGCCCGAAGTCAAGGAACTGCTTAGTTCCCGATTTTGGGTCGAAGTGTGGGACCCAACCATTACCATTCGCAGAAATCTGGCAGCTGGACCGCAGAGATGTTCCTTCGCCATTCCTGAGGGCACTACTCGAGGAACGATCACTTTTGAAAGTCCGGTGTCCGCCGAACCTGGGGATCGCGTCATTGTCGTGTACCCGGCGATCTCCCAGTCCAAATGGATTGTTCCGTTGATCGTAGCCCCGATCTTCATATCCGCCACGATCATTGCGTGCGCCATCGCTCACTTTAGTAAAGACCCGAATTTCTTGACGTACGCAAAGGTGACTTCACCGCTATGGTGGATCGTTGCAGGCAGCTCCACCTACTCGGCTCTTTGGCTGCTCATTTTTCTCTTGCGGCCAAATCTGGATAAGTTGGAACGAGGGATGGTACGTAAGTCTCTCTCCGTTGTCTTTACCGCCTTGAGTCCAGTCATCGCGGGAGCCGCTGGGGGCCTTCTGCTGTGGAGGTTCGCAACCACACTTGAGGATTGGAATACCCACACCGTTGGCATGTGGCGGATCCTGGGATTTGGCGGACCGATCGTTGCCCTGATCTTCCTTGCCAGTACCGTGATTCAGATGGGATTGCTGAGCGTGGTATTTTCCGAACCCCGCCGTGAATGGTGGGGCCGTCTGGCCGCTGTACTTCTGACAATTTGTTTCGGTTGGATTGCGGCGTTTGCTCTGGCGGGATATGCGCCACTGTGGCTGTTGCGCTTCTCTCAATATCCCAAGTCGTCATGGTTGGCGGCGATCGCATGGGTTGGCTCGACTGCACTTGGCATTTTGGGCGGCAAGAGTGAGAAGGCCGGCGCCATCGATTCCCGGACCTGGAAAGATGTGGCTCTTAGCATCACCCCTTACATTTTTATTGTGGGTCTGCTCATGCTGGTCTCACTCGGCATTCACGAGGCACTGTCCCCGACAGTTCCCGGGGCCGTCTCACAATCAGCCCCGCAAACCATGGCCGTGGAGGTCTCCGGATCAGGGCAGCGGTCTTTGCAAGCTCCGGGCAACACCACGCTGCAGCTCAAAATTACCGAACGGCAAACTACTAAGGTACTCGCCGAACCTTACTGGAAGAGCGTCGAAAGTTCATTAACCTCGTGGGTGTACTATGCCTTCGCGATTTGTCTCGGCGCCTCTTTTCTGCTCGCTCTTCGCTTTGACCTTAACGAATTCTCCATGCACTATCTCTACCGGAATCGTCTGGTCCGGTGCTACCTCGGCGCGTCGCACCGCGAGCGAGTCGCCAATCCATTTACCGGTTTCGACGGCAATGACGACATCTATCTCGCTAGTCTGACCGCAGAGCACTCCTACGATGGCCCTTTCCCGATCTTTGGAGCCGCGTTGAATCTGGTTCACGGTAAGGATCTCGCCTGGCAGGAGAGAAAAGCCGAATCCTTCATCATGACGCCGCTGTTTTGCGGTTTTGATGTTTGGTTCGAACGCTTCGCTCGCCCAGGAACTTGGGATAAGCGCGGTCTAGACCCCTTCGGCTACCGGATCACCAATGACTATGCCTACCCTGGCGGATTTTATGTTGGCACGGCAATGGCAATCTCGGGGGCGGCGGCCAGCCCCAACATGGGTTATCACAGTTCGCCCGCCCTGGGCTTTCTCATGACGGTCTTCAACGTTCGCTTGGGATGGTGGGTCGGCAACCCCAGACATCGCACTGCCTGGAAAAGCGCTGGTCCTCTCATCGGCCTAGGCTATTTGCTCGCGGAGCTCTTTGGTGAGACCGATGACGAGGGAAAATACGTCTATCTTTCGGACGGTGGACACTTTGAAAACCTTGGGCTCTACGAACTCGTTAAGCGTCGCTGCCGATTCATCATTGCCAGTGACGCAGGGGCTGACAAAGATCTCGCCTTCGGTGATCTCGCTTCGGCCATCCGCAAATGCCGCTCCGACATGGGAATTGATATCAAAATGCGGACCGATACATTGGCCGCAGTTGGTACACCTGCATTCAGCAAATGGCATTGTGCGGTCGGGGACATTCTGTATGCAAACAGTGATCGTAACGCCAAGAATGGCATCCTCCTTTACATCAAAGCCTCGCTGACTGCCGACGAATCTTCAGACGTGCTGAACTACAAAACACAACATTCCAGCTTCCCACATCAATCCACGGCGGACCAGTGGTTCACTGAATCGCAGTTTGAATCCTATCGTGCCCTCGGGGAGCATATCATTCAAAGCGTTTTCCAGGCGATTACGGCAGATAAGCTCACAACTCTTGACACCATGAATTTTGAGACGATGTTCAAAGCATTCGGCGATTTCTGGAAAAATAGCGAAGAGATCAAAGCAATCCGCTGGCCGGTAAATACTGGTCCTTGAAATTGTCCGCTGCAAAAGCATACGACCTGAGTGATGTTGTCAGATGGTCTTTGCTGCGATTTCTCCCGTGCCGTTTCTAAGGCGCGGGGAAGATCTTTCCTCAGTTCTTTGAAAACTTTGCGGAGTCGGGATTTGGCGTTCACGCGCCGCGGTGCCAATGCCAGCCTCGACGACATTGCCAACGAAGCAGGCGTAGGAGCCGGAACCTTATATCGCCACTTTCCGAGCCGCGATGCCTTGATCGAAGCGGTTTATCGAACTGAGGTTGGGAAGTTGGCCGCAGCTCAACAGAAATTCGCGGAGACAATGCCTCCGATCGAGGCGTTGCGGGCTTGGATGCTTTTGTTCGTTGATTACATCGCAGCGAAGCACATCATTGCGCCTGCACTGAATACGATCGTTGGCGGCGCCGCGAAGCTATACGAAGGTTCCCGCGCTCAGATCCAAGGAGCGATCGAAGCGCTGGTCAAAGGCGCCATCAAGAGCGGCGATATACGCGATGACCTCGACCCATTCGACCTGCTTCGAGCGCTCATCGGCGTGTCCAACGTGGCCTCCACACCCGACTGGCAGCAGAGCGCCAGGAGATTGGTAGACATCCTCATCGCCGGTTCTCGGCCTCTGAAATAAAGTTCACAGATTTGGGTTTGGGATTGTCGGCGATCCAGAAGTAGGGGTCGTCAAATGACGCATTGAGACTCGGACCCCGCCATCTCCTGCGCGCCTGCCACGCGTTTCAGTTCCACAAGCATTCCCCCTTCGCGTAACACGAGAGGACTTTTGGGTAGCAAACCCAAAGGGAGGTAGTCTCGTCACGACAGACGCGGCACGACACGGTTCAGGTTGTGCTCAACGTCTTTCTCGGAAAAATGCAGCGGTTCACAGGACACCGACGGTGTCAACGTGATGCGAATGCACTTGAACGCCGGCTGATTGCTCTTGGCGGCAACGCTGCGGATTGGAACCAGCTCGTTGGTCTCCGGATAGTACGCTGCAGCGCTCCGGCGGGCAATCGCATACGGAA
>Ga0308309_10001082_pt1 | contig 16197 bp, 13 predicted proteins | sample HubBroMetageWFT5_FD_192491 | JGI IMG/M metagenome (GOLD analysis project Ga0308309, IMG submission 192491) | Warmed and freeze-thawed soil microbial communities from the Hubbard Brook experimental Forest, New Hampshire - Hubbard Brook CCASE Soil... | ecosystem: Environmental > Terrestrial >...
GCAGCGTGCTGCCTACTTACTGGATGGCTAATTCTGTGCCTTCTGTTCGCTTTATATAATTGTCAGAAGTAACAATCGCATCCTGATCGAACGCCCTGGCTCCGCTCTCCCGCCAGGCCTAGAAAAAAAGGTCCAGTATTAGACCTATAGCGTTCACCTGCTGATTCGGGCGCTTACCGGTGTTGTTCTCGTGTTCATAGTAGGGATCGAACTCGATGTGCTTGTTCACCGGCAGCAAACAACCCGCATACAGATTAGTGGAGCTAATTTTTGAGTACTGGCTCTCGTAGAAAAGCTCGCCGCTGACGTAAGGCGCTGGATGGTAGCCTTTGATCGTGAAGCGCCGTTCGGCCGTCAGCCGGTTGCGATAGCGCCAGACGAACTTGCCGGGCGACCAATCAAGATCGGCGCGGTTTCTATCGGTAATCAGAATCCGAGCCGTAATGGGAACGTGAAACGCGAGGACCGGTTGCATCCGATTTATCGTGGGCTTGCCCGGCGACGGGACGACGCGGTATCCGACTGCCAGCACCAACGGCCTGGATTTCGCATCATCCAGATCGAAAAGAGTGACGTTTTTCAGTTTGAGTAAGGGCTTCAAATAAAATTCGATGCTGGGCCCTATTTCGGCTTGGGTAGGATCTCCGCCTTCTCTGGTTTCCTTCGCTTGAAAAATAAATCGCACGCTCGAATTCAGTTTGAAATTTGCATCGATCTCGGGCAGGAACTCCGTGCTAGATGTTTGTGCGCGGGCGGGCAAACAAACCAGTAACAAGAGAGGTATTGCTACCAGCCATTTGGAAAGATTGTAATTCATTTCTTGGATCTTGCAGAATCAGGAACGCGTTCTGGAACGGCTGGCTGCATCTTCGGAGGGGCGGCCCTAGCGAGCCGCCCACCATGACGGCAGTTGCTGTCAATTGCTGGGGCCCTTGGAGGCCGCTTCCGCCTGAGCCATCTTGGCGGCCATTTCGGCTTTCAGGGCATCGAGGTTGAAACTTGCGCCTCGTTGCATTGGCGGAAATTCCAGGAAGGTCTGGATTTCCTTGCCCATTACCTGTTGGACGAACACAAAACGCCAGAACTGATACATATACCAATCGCCGAAAAACATCAGTGACCCATTCTTCGTCATGTCTTCTGGAAACGCCATTTTCTCATAAGGATCAAGGCGTAGATTGACGATTGTAGGCACGTCAGGATGGTTCTTGACCCCCAGCCAGCCTTGGGGCTGGTCAATGAACCGATACTTGTAGTCGTCAATGCGCACCGCGCCAATCGTGCTTTCGCCAAGGTAGAAGATTTCGTGGCGATTGGACGGGCCTTTGCCGGTGAGCATGGCGGTTTGATCGTAGCCATCGAGATGGTTCTTGTAGGTGCGGTCGCCGAATTTCACTCCTTTGAGCAGTTGGTCGGTGATGTTCGGGTTTCCGGCGATAGTGGCGAACGTGGGCAGCCAGTCCAAGCCGGACATGATGCCGTTCTGCTTGGAATCCGGCGCCACATGGCCTGGCCACCGCACGATGCACGGCACGCGGAAGCCGCCTTCCATGATCGTGCCTTTCGCCTGTGCGAACGGCGTGGTGCCGCCATCCGGCCAGGTGAACGTTTCGGTGCCGTTATCAGTGGTGAAAACGACGATGGTGTTATCGTCCAACCCCGCGTCCTTCAGGTGTTGCATCACCAGGCCGATGTCGTCGTCCAACTGCGCCATGCCGGCTTCTTCGATGCTCCATCCATTCTCTGAGTTCATCATTGCCGCATATTTCGGCGAGAGGTGGGTCACCACGTGCATGCGCGTCGGGTTCAGCCAGACAAAGAACGGCTTGCCATCGGCCTTGGCCTTGTCAATGAACTTCAGGGAGAGGTCGCGGATCGTATCGTCCACTGTCTCCATGTTGTACTTGATGCCGTTCGTTGGGTGCGGTGGCAATGGTCCTTCATCTTCGATCTTCTGTTTGCCGATCTTGCCCCAGCGCGGCATATCGGTGGGATCATCCACATCCGTGGCCCAAGAATGAACCAGGTTGCGCGGACCGACGGCATTCAAGAGGTTCTGCGGATAGTTGGGGTGGAACGGGTCCTCCATGGCGTCTAGGTGATACAGATAGCCGAAGAACTCATCGAAGCCGTGGACGGTGGGCAGGAATTCGTTCTTGTCACCGAGATGGTTCTTGCCGAATTGGCCGGCCGCATAGCCCTGCGCTTTCAGCACGGTGGCGATCGTGACGGCTTGCGCCGGGATGCCGATCGGCGCGCCCGCCTGGCCGACCGTGGTCATGCCCGTGCGGATGGGCAATTCACCCATGATGAAGTTCGCGCGACCCGCCGTACAGCTGGCCTCGGCGTAATAGTCGGTGAACAACATGCCTTCCTTGGCGAGCTTGTCGAGGTTCGGCGTCTTGCCGGCCATCATGCCGAGGCTATAGGCCCCGATGTTCGTTATGCCGATGTCATCACCCATGATGACCAGAATGTTCGGTTTTTTCTCCTGCGCCGACGCGCGCGGCGAAGCAAACAGGCCCAGAACCACCAAGAACGCCGCAATGACAAGAATGATTCTTCCGATGCGCTTCATGAACATCCTCCTCTTACTTTTTCTCGCTTGGGAGAGAAAGGTCGTCGCCGATCTTTTCGCTTGATGGTGGGCTGCGATCTGAAGCTATTGGTCATCCTGGCGCTTAACGTAGCGACTGGGAATTGTCAAAGGTGACAATCTCACGGTGCGTGATCACAACCGCCACATCACTACGCCGGATATTTCTTGAACATCTTGGCGACCGCTTTGTCCACCAGCTGCATATTTTTCTGCGAGTTCTTTTCGTTCAACGTGCCTTGCGCGACGCCACGCCAGACCAATTCTTTGGCTTTCACGTCGTAAATATCCACGATCAGCGTGCCGTTCAAGTTCTGCTCTGGTGTAATCCCGCCCATTCCGCCACCGATCCCGCGCATACCCCAAGCGTTGTAGGAGGTCGACACCTTCATCCCGCCGCTTCCGACCACAACCAAATCGGGATTCTCTGACTCTTGAACCAACTTGAGGCCCTTGCTCTGCAGTTGATTTTGGATCTGCGTCTTCGCTTCCTGCGCCAGAAATGAATTGGCGATTTGATTGGGGTTCTCTTTCTGTCCCCAGGCGTAGGTGTGATATTGAGAAAAAGTCGCGTTGGGACTCGAGTTCACATAAACATCTTGTGCGGAAGCCGCGGTAAAGCCGAGACCAATCAGAAGCGACAGAGACAGCAGAAATCGTGTTTTCATGGGATTTCCTTTTGCAAATCGAGATTTTCCTGAAACTGTTAGGGAATCAATCCGCATTCGAACATTTTATTGGCGATAGGGACCGCTACTTTGTTGATCAATTCGGCGCGCATCTCAGCGTCGCCGTGAAGTATCTGAATTAGCCTGCCGCTCATCGTCGAAGCGGCCAGTCTATTTGCTACGCTCCTTAAGAGCGTCGCGCAATTGTCAGAAGTGACAGGCTCATCGCTTCCCGCCACAACCAACATCTCTGTTGCTCGTAACTAATAGGCCGGAATCCGAAAGCGACATCAGAGGAGGACCCGGACGAGACTCTGGGGGAGGTGTTGGGCACCTGTCCTATCGGGGTGGAGTCGTTGTCCGGGTCCCATATCGCTAACATGTTGGATATATGCAGAAAGTCGAAGTCTGCGTGAATTGTCAAAAGTGACAGCTTCCGTACAAACGGTCTTCACGAATTATCTTTCGTGCCGAACAACTACACTCAAAAACGGCGCCAAGATTTATGCTGGCAGGCAGCCGGCGAGCCATACTGTTCCACGATAGCCTGGGCATCGCAGCTCGGGCTGACACGAAAATTAAAAACATCCAGCAAAGCTACCAGTGCTGGGCGAAGACAGCTTCATTCGAGATTGTTGAAGTCGATCACTAAAAGAGTTATATCGTCCTGTTGACCTTCTCCCTTGGGATTTCCTGACCAGCGTGACAACTCATCCAGTAACGAATCAGCGACTTTGCCCGCTCCGACGGCGTGGTTGTCTTCCAGAAACCGCTTGAAACGATCCACCCCCAACATCTCCTGCGACAGGTCGCTGGTTTCCAGAATTCCATCCGTGTAAAGGATGGCCTTATCGCCCGCTTCCACAGGGATTTGCACTGACGAGTAGATTTCTTTGGGGAAATGGCCAAGTAATAGGCCGTTCTGAGACACTTCCGAGGTGCTTCCGGTTGACCCGTGCCGCAGCAGAAGCGGCGGATGTCCCGCGCCAGCGTAGCTCATGCAGTTCTTTTCCATGTCCACAAACACGTAAGCCGCCGTGACGAAATGACGTGAGAACTTCCCGCACAGGGCATGATTCAAACCACCAAGCACCCGCCCCGGCTCTGAGGCATGAGCGAATTGAGCGGCGAGAGAGACCTGCAGCATGGACGCAATCAGCGCAGCTGGCAGTCCGTGCCCGGAAACGTCCGCGATCAGAATGCCGAGGTGTTGTTCGTCCACCATGATGAAGTCATAAAAATCACCTGCTACCGAGCTCATCGGAAGGTAACGGGCTGCAATATCCAGACCTTTAAGCTTGGGGATTTCGTGCGGAAGAATAGACAACTGAATCTGTCGCGCCATCTCCAGCTCATTGTTGATCGCCAGCAGTTGCCGCGCCAGTTGCTCGCCGGTTGCGCGGAGCGTCAGGTGCGTTCGGACTCGCGCCTTCACTACCATGGGCGAAAAGGGTTTGTGAACGTAGTCCACCGCGCCTACTTCGAAGCCTCTGGTTTCGTCTTCGGATTCTGTTTTCCCCGTAAGAAAGATCACCGGAATATCCCGCGTCTGCGCGTTGGCCTTCAGGTGGTGACATACCTCATACCCGTCCATGCCGGGCATCTCGATATCCAGCAGCACAAGCGCTGGCATCGGCTCGGTTGTCATCAACTCCAGGGCCTTTGCACCACTGGTGGCTACCCGGATTCTAAACTCGTCCTTGAGAATGGCCTGCGCGATATGAATATTGGCAGGAGTATCGTCCACTAATAGGATCACTTGCTTGTCCGCGTCACTGCTCATCGTGATGGTCACCATGAATGTATAGCCGTTCGATTTCGCTCAGTTTCAAGAGCGCCGATTCGAAGTCGAAGTTGCTTATGGCTGTGCCCAGAGCGTCCAGTCGATGTTTGTCCAGAGTGCTGGGCACGGCATCGCTGAGAGCGGAGAACGCTTCCGCGGCCTCGCTGTCGCTCGCCTTGAGCAATACTCGAAGGCGTGCTGCCGCGGATGCAGCTCTGCGAGCGTCAAAGTCTTGATTCGCTTTACTTCTCGCGCGCTGAGGTACGACGTCGGGTAGCGAGTGCTGGATGGTCTGAACTTGATGCTTGACGACGGAAGTAAATGCACTCAGCAGCTTTGGCACTGCGGAATCCCGCTCATGAATTGCCTTTTCCAGCTTGTCAGCCGAAGAGTAAATCTTCCTGATACTCATGTTGCCTGCCACTCCCTTCACAGTATGGGCGATATGTTCGGCTTGCTTGGGATCTCCGCTATCGAGTGCCGCTGCTATCTGTGCACCCACGTCACGATGGTCTTTTGCGAACCTTATTAGTAGGTCTCGATACAGCCGCCGATTGCCGGCGGCGCGCTTCAGGCCCTCTCTCACATCAACTCCCTCAATTTCAGGAATCACAATTGCGGCCGCTCTTGCCGGCCTGGCTTCCGTTTTGGCGGCAGGCGCCTGCCGTGGCTTGGCCCAGCGTGCCAGCGTGGCAAACAGCGCGTCGGGGTCAATGGGTTTGCTTACGTGGTCGTTCATCCCCGCGTCCAGGCAACGTTGACGCTCCTCCACCAATGCGTGCGCAGTCATCGCGATAATCGGTATACCCTGAAGCCGAGGCAGGGTCCGAATATGCCGGGTGGCAGTGAAACCATCCATGTCGGGCATCTGCAGATCCATAAGTACAACGTCCAACGAAGGGTGCCCTTCGCCTTCCGTCAGGATTTTCACGGCCTCCGCACCGTCGTTGGCGATCCTCACGATGGCACCCACGCTCTCCAGAAGTTCAGTCGCCACTTGCTGATTTACCTCGTTGTCTTCGACAAGGAGAATCCGAGTGCCAGTGAAGTTGGGTGAACCAGCCCTCTCGCTCCGAGGACGCGAGCGGCCGCGCTTCGGCTCCACAACTCCCAAGATTTCCACCAAGGTGTCATAGAGTAGCGATGGGCTTACCGGCTTCAACAGGTAGCCATCGATCCCTATTTGTTCCGCTTGGGTCTGCAGGTCCTCTCGCCCAAAAGCAGTCACCATCACGATCTTGAGAAGGTCTTTCGAACCTTTGCCGCGCAGGATTTCGCGGCTGGCCTGCAGCCCATCCATGCCAGGCATCTGCCAGTCCATCAACACCACGCGATACGGATCTCGCGAGCCGGCAGAGGCTACTTTTTGTATCGCCTCCTCGCCGGATGAAGCTGAGTCTGCTCGCAGAGAAAATCCGCGAAGCACATTTGACAGGATTTCCCGGGCTTGTTCGTTGTCATCAACCACCAAAACGCGCACGCCCATCAGATCCGGGATCAAGCGCTTGCGCTTTGGCTCGCCCGGCCCGACGCCGAACCACGCGGTGAATCGAAAGGTGCTACCCGCGCCGTGGTTGCTCTCAACCCCGATCTCCCCTCCCATCATTTCTACGAGCCGCTTGGAGATCGAGAGACCAAGTCCAGTGCCGCCGTACTTTCGAGTAGTGGACGAGTCGGCCTGGCTAAATGGTCGGAATAAACGGGCGGTCTGCTCCGGCGTCATTCCTATCCCGCTGTCGCGCACTGAGAACTTCAGCTTGATCCGGTCTGAAACTCGTTCTTCTAGCGCCACAGTCACTACCACCTCGCCATGGTCGGTAAATTTCACCGCATTATTGACGAGGTTGATCAGGATCTGAGCGAGTCGCAACGCGTCGCCAACAATATTGATTGGCAGATCGTGTGGTGCGGCGATGAGAAATTCCAGATCCTTTTCATGAGCTTTCTGGCTGACGACTGAGGACAAGTTGTCCAGCACATTATCGAGGCGGAAATTCGCATTCTCCATGTCCAGCTTCCCGGCCTCGATTTTTGAGAAGTCGAGCACGTCATTGATGACGCTGAGCAGAGCCTGGGCGGCAACCTTCGTCTTGGTCAGATAGTCGCTCTGTTTCGCCGTTAACTCCGTCTTCAGAGCCAGGTGGGTCATCCCGAGAATGGCGTTCATCGGTGTGCGGATTTCGTGGCTCATGTTGGCGAGGAAGTCGGACTTCATTTTGGTGGCTTCCTCGGCCAACTCCTTAGCCTGCCGAAGCGCGCGTTCGGCCAGTTTGCGCTCGGTGATGTCCACGAGCGTGAGCTGAAATTGTTTTCTCCCGTGGTGCGTGAAGGTAGTCAAATGCACTTCGGCATCCCAAACGGCTCCGTCCGGACGTTGATGGCGCCATTCGAAAACCGAGTGGCCTGTTTCCTGGCCGATTTTACTCCGCTTCAAGGCTGCGGATTTCGAGTCGGAACCGTCGTACTGGGTAGGCGCGGACACGTCGAGGGTGGTCTTACCCAGTATCTCTTCGCGACGGGAATAGCCGTTTATCAGGACCGCAGCCCGATTGCAATCCACGTATCGCCGGGTCTCACAGTCCAGCACCAGCATCGGAATGATGGACTCCTGGAAGAGTAGCTTGTTGTAAGCTTCGCTTTCACGAAGCGCATCTTCCGTGCGCCGGCGTTCCGTGATGTCTTCCTGCAAGGAGGCCACATACTGCGGTTGGCCCGCCGCATCGCGGAGCAAAGAAAATCTCACGCTCGTAACGACGATGCGGCCGTCGCGGCGAACTAAGCGTTGTTCCCATTCGTCCTTTTCGCGCTTCCCCTGGACGAGTTCGCCGTATCGTTTCGCGTCCGAAGCACTCTCATCAGCAGGGGTGATCTCGTCCCACGTTTCCAAGCGGCTTAACTCTCGCTCGGAGTACCCGAGCATCTCTTGCAGCGCGTGGTTGGGACTCAGTTCCTGTTTCTTGATGTTGAACACGCCGATCCCGATCTGAGCATTTTCGAAAATCGACCGGAAAAGCTGCTCGCTCTCCCGCATCTTTTCCTCAGCACGCTTCCGCTCAGTGATATCAACAACGGTGACGACCGCCCCGGTGATCTTCCCGCCGTCAAGAATTGGAAACGAGGAGTATTCAACCGGAACCGGGGTGCCATCGCGTCGCCAGATCACTTCCGTGTCTACTCGGCAACCCTCACCCTTTATGAACGCGCGGTAGATTGGACATTGATCGACGGGACAAATGGAGCCGTCCGGCTTGTGGTGATGTACCAGATCGTGCAAATTCCGACCCAACGCCTCTCCAGGTCGGTAGCCAATCATTTCGCAAGTCGCCCGATTGATGAATGTACAGTTTCCTTGCAGGTCGATCCCGTAGATACCTTGGCCGGTAGATTCCAGCAACACTTGCATTTGTTGTGCGACGCGGTTTCGTTCCTCCTCCGCCCGTTTGCGTTCCGTGATGTCTTCCGTTAAAGAGGCAACGTACTGCGGCTTTCCTGAAGCGTCCCTGACCACTGAGAACCGTCCGTTCGCAACGACGATGCGACCGTCACGACGAACGAAGCGTTGTTCCCATTCATCCTTGTCACGCTTGCCGTGAATGAGCTCGGCGTATCGTTTCGTCCCCTGAGCACGTTCATCCGGATGAATGATCGTGTCCCATTTATCCAGATCGCCGAGTTCTTTCTCGTTGTAACCAAGCATCTCTTGGAACGCTCGGTTAGTGAAAACCACATGGCCATCAACGCTGAAGAAGCTGATACCGATCTGGGCATTCTCGAAAATCGACTGGAAGAGCTGCTCGCCTTCACGCAGTTTTTCCTCGGGCGGCTTGCGGCCCGAGGAATCGGCGACACTCTGAATTTCCCGGTCGTTCATATCAACCTTTTCCAAAGGGGGCAGGGATGCACAAGGCCAATCTCTCGAACGAACCAAGTCCAACCGAAGGTACCCTAACGAGGCTTGCAGCCAATTGTCAGTACTGACAGGTTGGGACTAGTACCACTGCTGCGAAGGGCGCGTCGTTTCAACCGGTTCACCTCACGCGAACAATCGGGCACTGCGCATCTTGTGCGCCGCACGAACAGGAGTTGCGCCATCGCGATTACGCCCGCAAACGAAAGGGCAACCTCCCTCACTCTGTTCAACTCTGGATCAGGCTGATGCTGAATGGCTAGGCTGTTAGTTTTGACAATTGTGAGCCGCAAGCGTGAGACGCAGAATCGCCGCTGCCGTCGTGCTTCAGCCAGCGAACAGAAGGACGCGGTGGACGATACCGGCAATGTGGAAGCCAAGCTCGACGGTTTTTCGTGCATGGAGATGAAAATGATCAGGACCTTCGCGAAGCAGCTTTTGTCAACGACGCTAACCGTACTGCTGGTGATTGGCGCTATGCCACTCGAAGTTGGCGCTCAAACGGGTCAGTCGGGGTATTCAGGACAAGGCGTGCCGCTAACTCCAGACGAGCTGCAACAACTGGCGGCGCCCATCGCCCTCTATCCGGACGCCCTGGTGGCTCAGGTGCTTGCCGCTGCGACCTTTCCGGATCAGATTGCCGCAGCTGAAGGCTGGTATCAGTACCACAGCAATCTGACCGGCTCAACCCTGATGGCGGCTGTGGATCAGCAACCGTGGGATCCCGCCGTGAAGGCACTCTGCCAATTTCCCTCCGTGCTCGCTAACTTGGCGTCCAACCTCACTTGGACTTCATCGCTTGGAGAGGCCTATCACACGCAGTCGGGCGACGTGATGACGGCCATCCAGGTGTTGCGCGCGAAAGCTTACGCTGCTGGCAACTTGAAATCATCAACGCAACTCGCCGTCGTGCAACAGTCGCCGCAAGTGATCGTGATTCAACCGGTGAATCCCCAAGTGGTTTACGTTCCCATGTACAACCCCGCAGTGGTGTACGGCTATCCTTACGTGGTTCCAGCATACGTTTATGTCCCGCCTCCCGCCGGTGCAGCAGTCGTAGCGTTTGGAGTTGGCATCGCAGTCGGGGCCATGATGGCCAGCAGCACTTACGCCTGGGGGTACAGCAGTTGGGCCTGTGGATGGCATGGCTCGACAGCGGTGGTCTATCACGGTGGCGCATACTACGGCAACAGCGCCTGGCACGGCGGATACTATGGTTCCAGCGCGTCCGCCTATGGAGCGTACGGCGGCAGCGCCCACGCCTCAAATGGCTACAATCCCTCCACGGGCACTTACGCCCGCGGTGGCACGGTCTCAAACGGTTACGGCAGCGTAAGTGGCGCTCAAGCGTACAACCCACATACCGGGGCCTCTGCCTCGACGGTGCAGGGGTCCAATGCGTATGGCAGCTACGGGGCCTCGACCGCTTCCAAGAATGGCACCACCGTTGACAGCCAGCACCAAACCAACGCTAACGGAACCACGGCGCAGGCGCACAGTTCGACCGGCGCCTCCGCTTATGGCGCGACGGGCAAGAACGGCAACAGCGCCGCCGTGGGCCAAACCGCCAACGGTGACAAGTATGCCGCGGCAAACGGCAAAACCTACAGCAATACCGGCAGCGGCTGGGACCAGAAGAGCGGAAGTCCGTCAAGTTACAACAAGTCCAGTTCCAGTGGCTGGGGTGGTCAGGAAAAGAGCGGCGGGTCATCGGCCATGAGCAGTGGAGGCGGTGGCTGGAGTTCGCGGGCCTCCAGTGCTCGCGGCTCGGAAAGCTACGGTCGCGGTCGCAGGTGATCCCAACACCGTCGCAGCAGACGCAAGCGAGTTCAATTTTCAGGCGTTGATGAAGTGCCTATAGTTCAAGTTTGGAGGATCTCTGTGTCGCGAGCAACCTGCAGGACCACTATTATGAGTCGCCTCACTCTTCTGGCGATAGTCATTCTGTTCGCCGGATGCAGCAAGTCAGCCAAGCCTTCCTACCAGACGTTTGCTTCGCCCGATGACGCAGGCAACAGCCTGGTGAACGCGGCCAAGTCGAGCGATCCCAATAATGTAATCGCCGTGTTTGGTCCAGACTCGAAAGACATTATTTTCTCTGGCGATCCGGTGCAGGACAAGGAGATCGCCGGTGTACTGGTGCGCGCATACGACGTGATGCATCGCTGGCGCAAGATGCCCGACGGGTCCCAAACCCTCTTGGTTGGAGCAGATAATTTTCCCTTCCCGATTCCCCTGAAAAAGAACGCCGCCGGACAGTGGTACTTCGACGTGGCTGCGGGAAGGGAAGAGATCCTGATGCGCCGTATCGGCCGCAACGAACTAGCGGTCATAGACGTGTGCAACGGGCTGGTTGACGCTGAGGCTCAATACTTCTCAATGCGCCACGACGACGGAAGCACCGGCCAGTTCGCTGCGAAGTTCATCAGCGACACCGGCAAGCAGAACGGTTTGTACTGGGAATCGCCGGAAGGTCAGCCCAAAAGTCCGCTCGGTCCGATGGCAGTATATGCCACCAACGAAGGCTATAACGTGAAACCGGATGCGCATGTGCCGTTCCATGGCTACTACTTTCGGATGCTCACCCGGCAAGGTGCTAACGCGCCCGGTGGCGCGAAGGACTACGTCGTCAACGGAAAGATGACCGGCGGATTCGCCTTCGTTGCCTATCCCGCTCAATACCGCAACTCCGGCGTGATGACCTTCATCATCAATCAGGACGGCGTCCTGCTGCAGAAGGATTTGGGAACTGATACAGCACAAACAGCAGCCGCGATGACCGAATTCAATCCTGATCAGAGTTGGACTCAAGAGCAACCGCAATAGCGAGTTTCCCTTCTGCGCCGAGCACCGCTGCGCGCACTGTTCGACCGGGAATTAGCGTTCCTGGTGCTCGACGAGCGCAAAGATTTAGTTTTGCCCGAAACTTCCCAGCTACGTCCCGTCGCGCCCTACATCAATAAGCGCGTGCTCCACTGCATCGCCACGCCTCGCCGCGGATGTTTACCGGCAATGGCGCAATCGAGCAGATTCTGCCTCTCATCTACGCGGTCTGCTCGCTGTTGCTGATTCCTCAGCTCTACGACAAGGGCGGACGCGATCCGTACTGGTTGGGATTTCCCATCGGGCTCATCTCATTGATCATGTTTTTCCGCGAAGCCACGCGCATCTGGGGCTGGAAACTGGAGCTCCTACCGGAAGGTATCCACGTCCGCCGCAATTTCCGCTGGACCACAATCCCCTGGGAGCAGATCCATTCGATCCAGGACGCCGACGCCGGCGGCCGCACCGAATCCGTGAACGTCAAGCTCCTCGCGCATCATTCCGAGCGCCTAGGCACGTTCAACGTAGCCTTCGCCCGCCGCCTCCGCGACCGCCTCCGCACAGAACTGTCCCGCCGCCGCGGAACTTGAATTCGAATCTGCGAATCGCGCCACAGCGCGATTCGTCCTGAGATCCCGCTGCGCGGGATCGAAGGGTAGCGGCCGCGTACGGTCTAAACCCCCACCCTTCGAAAACCAAAGGGCGCGGCACCAGGAAGATCTAAAGACGTCGGTGCCGGTGGTGTAGAGGGTGTGCCGCCCGCCGCTTGGCCGCCAACATCTTGCGGCCGACCTTTGTTCACGCTCCGATAAGGTTCAGTTGCTCAGGTGTCGGGTTCCAGTCAAGGCCCCACCTTCGCAAGACGGACTCGGGAAGCGGTAAGCGCTCTAGCGCGCGTGGCTCGACCTTTATGGCGCCTGCGCCGTAAGACTTGCCGACCAATGCTAGGTTGCTGATAGTTTCGGGGTCGCGCAAGACGTTCCACAATTTTTCGATGAAGTCGAGTTCTGTGCGCCTCGGATAGAGACACAGAAAACCGGTTAGGGGAACAACGCCCGCGAGGTTACGTATGAAGCGCGCATTCCGCCTGCCAAGGTACGCAAATAAAAACGGAGGAGTAGTCCTGACTTCCATTTTGTACCAAGGGTTCCTGCTAGAAATGAGCGATCGTTTATCGAGACCTAGTTCTTCACCATGCTTAACGTATTGTCTCAGAGGTTCTGGAAGGGTCGCCTGAGGAGTCCCGTCAAGCGACAACAGAAGCGTGGGTCTCCCGCTGGCCTTTAGGTCTCCAATGGTGTCGGGTGTAATCCATTCTCCCGGCACGTCTCTGGTTCGGCCTACTGCTGAAATTAGCCACTCAGTCGGAATACACAACTCTCTTGCGCGAGCTTGCGTGAGGAAAAAAAATTCGTTCGCTCCCGTTGCTATTCCCCTCACTGCAAAAGCGAAATCCCCAAGCACCGCACCGTGCGGCACTCCATTCGACGGTGGGCGAGATAAGCCCGTCTCTAAGGCTTCCTTAATTGTTCGACTGTTGGCATGAATTCCGATCCCGCTATTCTGGAAGTTTGAGTCTACCCAGGCGCTCAATTTCGCATCGTTCGGCGAGAGGCATTTCGCCCACGTGAATGTCGTTCTCGGTTTGTCGTTTCGCAACATGAACACGATCGCATTCGTGTCCACTCCAGGGAATGGTGTCGCCTCGGGTGCAAAGGTAATTACGGCGTCGAGCCTATAATTGTCCAGAACCCAGCGCCAAAGTGTATTGGCAAACACTCCTTCGCACACGTCCGCCGGCATTATAAACGCCAAACGCCCTTGTTTTGAGAGGACTTGGAGAGCGCGTAAGAAGAAATAGACGTGGTATCCAGCGCGCCCGTCCAAAGATTTACCGATGAGCTTAGTTCCAAAGTGTTTGAGGTATGACTTCGTTTCTTGGCTCAGTCTATGGTGCCTGATATAAGGCGGGTTCGCGACGATTGCATCAAACACACGCGTCGGTGGATTCAGCAGAAAATCTCGAAACTCAACCTCTCGCAAATCGCCGACAGACAAACCGGTGTCCAGAGCCTGTTGTCGCGATTCGGGGTCTAGCTCCATCCCCAGCAGTTTGATCTCCCGCTGTTGTATCGAGATCACAGTCTTTGCTGCCCTGAAGAAGGCTCCCGCTCCAACTGCCGGGTCGAATATCTCTGTAGAGCTTCCACCCAACGCGTAGGTAATCATTGCTTCGGCGACCCAATCGGGTGTCCAGAATTGACCCTTTTTCCTGAGAGATTCCCTCGCGGGTCCAGCACTAGGAAGTTTTTGGTGGCGATTTATTTTCATATTGGAGAACCCAATTCTACTCCATTCTGAACCTCGATTTTGGTGAATTGCTATAAATCCTACTTGACTTAAAGTCTATGGTCAACTCCATCCTTTGCGCTCATTCTAGGCAACCTGATGCCCGTTCGCCGGCCAGTTCGGCGCAAGAACACGCTGCTTTGTCGAATCTTCGGGGATCGCATTCGTGCGCTCCGCAAGACGAAGGGCTGGACACTCGAAGAATTGGCTCACCATGCCGGTATGCACGTCACTTACTTGAGTGGACTCGAGCGCGGCCGACGCAATCCCACTCTCAGTGTCATATCACGTCTCGCGCTCGCCCTTGGTATTCCCTTTTCGGAACTCTTCGCCGGCATTCGTACAGTGAGAAGCAAATGAAGGGCCGCGGAATCGATTTTGAACACAGGTTCAAGACCAGCCGGTGGGCCGAAGACCTCCTGATTAGGAACCTATTGAAGAAGAACGACCTGCTCGCTGTTCGATATGGCTTGTCGGAGATTCGCAAGGCCGAGGAACTGGTCTACGGGACGAGTGATTATAAGGAACCTGACCTGCTGCTTTATCGGGTCAGCGCGTTGCGGGAGAACGAAGTGCATTTCCTCAAGGAAACAGACCTGGTCACAGAGGACCGCAAAAGATTTGATCCGGACGGCGGACTTCGATGGTGTATTGAGCGGGCGCTTGCCGCCATAGAAGTAGAGTTTTCTCCGTACAGAGCAAGCGAAATGAAAGGAAGACACTGGAAGCCCAAGACGCTCGATGAATGGAAAAGACGCCCGCTAAAGCATGCCAATCCGCCTACTGCACCGAACATTTGGGTCAAACAAGAAGATCTGAAGAAATTGATGGCATGGGAACGAGACTACGGACTCCCAATCTTGGTGGTCCATCTTTTTGATCAAGAGGCCTTCTCAATCCCCCTCGATACGATCCAAGACTTCGACTCGGAATATGAAAGGCATCCGGTTGAGCAGAAAAAGCTACAGATGACGACTGGAATCTTCAAGAAGCTCCAGTCCTACGACAGGGTAGATTCTCAAGGCGCACGCGAACAGAAACTTGTATACGTTGTTACCCCGAGCGCTGCAATTAAGGTGGGTGATATTGACGACGTGAAGGTGGAAACACAATTGGGAATCAGTGCCTCTAAAAAGTACGTCAGCCACACCTTATTCTCAGGCGGAAGGTTGAACGTATCCGCGGAATTCTTGGGTTATCTCAGGTCGTTGACTCCGTCGAAAAACACCCAGCATAGATAGTCTCGTGGCGGGTGCCCCACTCTTCGCGTCTTTGTTTCACGCGAAGGGTGGGGGTTTAGGCCCAGCGTCACGAACCCCTCACGCCGACTGCTCCACCTTCCCAGCCTTCTCGCCACGCGGATCGCCAAACATTCCCGCGTGTATTCGTCGATCAGCGTCAGCATCCGCAGCGTTCTTCCGTCGTGCGTCATTGCGCTCACGAAATCGTAGCTCCACACATGGTTCGCTCGCTCCGGCCGAAGTCGAAGGCACGATCCGTCGTTCAACCACAACCTGCCTCGCGGCCTTTGTTTCTGCGGCACTTTCAACCCTTCCCGCCGCCAGATCCGTTGCACTCGATCCTTGCCTACATGCCAACCGCGATCCCGCAGCAGCGCGGTGATCCGCCGATAGCCGTAGCGCCCGTATTCGCTGGCCAGCGCCACGATCTCTCGCGTCAACGCATCTTCGTCGGTGCGATAAATCACTTCGTAGCGTTGTATCCCTCTCCACTGCCCCAGCAGCCGGCAGGCATGCCGCTCCGATACTTGGTAGCTCTCGCGTGCATGCCTGACCGCGCCACGCCGCCGCTCAGGGCTTAGAAGTTTCCCTCTGCCACATCCTTCAAAATTTGCTTCTCCAAAGACAGCTCCGCCACTAGCCGCTTCAGCTTGGCGTTCTCCCGCTCCAGTTCTTTGAGTCGTTTGGCCTGATCGAGTTTTAATCCGCCGAATTCCTTCCGCCAGCGGTAGTAGGTCTGTGCGGTGATCTCGGCTTCTTTGCAGGCTTGTGGAGTGGTTTTCCCGTTGGCCAGTTCTACTTCAACCTGCCGTAGCAGTGTCACAATCTGC
>Ga0308309_10001083_pt1 | contig 16192 bp, 10 predicted proteins | sample HubBroMetageWFT5_FD_192491 | JGI IMG/M metagenome (GOLD analysis project Ga0308309, IMG submission 192491) | Warmed and freeze-thawed soil microbial communities from the Hubbard Brook experimental Forest, New Hampshire - Hubbard Brook CCASE Soil... | ecosystem: Environmental > Terrestrial >...
GGAACGGAGTTTACTGTTTAGTACCGGGTACCCCCCTCCCCCCTTTGGCTGCAAAATCTAGAAAACAAAGGATTACTTTTGCGACCATGTGCTAGATCTTTGAGTTTACAGGAGTTACACGCAAAATCTAGAGAACATGGGAGTTACGGGTGGCGTCGTCCTGTTTTGGAACTCGTGGAAGTTCTTAGATCGGCGTGAGGCGCAATCCCTCAGCGGCTAAAGCCGGAGGTCTCCGTCGCTCTTGCGGCATGGCTGAAGCCATGCCCTCCCAGGGCTCGATCGATGCACTGCGGCGCTCCGAACTGCCGGGTCAGATTGTCAAAGATCTTCATTATCCGATAGATAATGTATTTATACACATGTTATCTGATTAGAACATAGAAGTCAATGAGAGAGTCGGAGAGCGAGCTTGCGTTGCTACGGAGGGGTAATCAGGCGGACTGGGATGGGAGAAGTGCCGGAGCCGCCTACCACCGGAGCCACGCCGATGTTTGTCGAGTTGTTGCTGCAGCCGGCGATGTTGAGTACGTGGACCCCGATGTCGCCCGGGTGGGTGCCGCCGTGGACCTCATCTATGAATGCCTGCAAGTATCCGACAATCGTGACGGATCCGCCTGTCGGGGGGAAGCAGCCGGAGGGGGTGCAAGAGGTGTCGATAATCGGAATTGTCACGATGGAGCTGCTGGTCGTGACAAAATGCCCATTCTGTAGCCCGCTTTCGGCTTTGATCGTCATTGGATTATCGGGCCAAGGGGTTCGGTCTAGCTTGTCCTGGCCCTTGTTGAGGCCATGCGATGACGCGTTGATGAGACATTCAGCTCCAAGGGCGCTTAGGCCAGTTAGTCCGTTTGGGTTGACGGTGTTGTCCCATTGCAGGTTCGTGGTGCCACCTCCACACGAAAGTACCTTATAGGAGGTCGTCACATCAGCGCACTCGATGCTCTGCTCGTAGTTAGTCGTGCCCGTGCAAACGGTGGAGCAGACGTTCGGATTAGGACTGCTGGGAGCGGTAACTAGTGCGGGGACATACTCGACCGCAATATTACCACCGGAGGTGGCTTGCGGAGGATTGTTGATCAGCGGGTACGTCAATGAAGCGCAGTTGGGGGAGGCGTTAGGGTTGCAGTCGGATGTAAGGGAGAACTGTTCCCCCACCACATTAGCTTCAACGGCTCCGGTCGCTGGTGCAATGAATTGTGTCCCCTGTATGGGATCGGCGTTGGCGACCAGCCATGGCTTTACCACCTTGGGTGAGATCGGCACGAAATTCTGCACGTTCCCCGGATTGTAGGCTTCGGCGGTGGCGGTGGCGGTGACGATGGTTCCGGTGCCTCCCCAGATCTTGGAGAAGAAAGAAGGCAGATTAGAACTGTTCAAGGTGACGGTGATGTGCGGATTGCCCTGACGGGTCCAGTCTATAGGGTCTGAAACCAGTGTGGGGGCCTGCCCAGCAATCAGGTTGTTTTGCAGCATCCCGTTGACTTGCTTGGTCGCCGCGGTCGTTACCCACGTTTGCACAGTTGTGAAATTCGGATCCGTAAGTAAGAGCGTAGTGATGCCGGAATCTGCGACTGCCTTAGCGCCAGCCAAGGCGGCGGCATCGGCGGCTCGTTGAATCTCACTGCGGGCTACGTACAGCGTCACAATATCAATTGCCAACGCGGCCATCGCCAGCAGGCTCACCAGGGAGATAGCGACCAATATGATGGTCTGGCCCCGTTCGTGGTGGCGTCGTCGCGAAAGAATGTCCCTCTGCATGAGCATCCTCAATTCATGTTGACGGCAGTGGCGTTGCTTTGAATGTTCCCGAGAGTATAGTTGGCGCCGGGGACGAGCAACTGGATGACGTTATTGAAATGCCACTGATAGGGATAAGAGATCTGGACGCTGGTGCAGAGCGTGTGAACCGTGTTTCCGCCGATTGTCATCTGGAACGGAACTGCACGGATGACGTCCATTGTCATCGTGCAACCGTTTGCGGTTGCAGAGAAATGCCAATCGAGGTCCCCGCCCGCGAAGGCCCAGGTCGTAGTAGAGTCTGAATTAAGACCACAGTCGTTGATATGTGCCGTTTGCAGATAGGAGTCAACCAGGTAGCGCACCGCGTTCACCGACGGCGCATTGGTCTGTCCCAAATCGTTGGTAGGCTGGCTAGCCCCAAACCGTGCGCCTTCGCGTGCGGCATTGTTCAGCTCCTGTTTCAGGTTGAAGGCTCCTCCAAAGTCGAAAATTCCGACGACTAAAACCACGAGCAGCGGGAGAGCGACGGCGAATTCGATGAGGGCGGCGGCCTCGGTCTCACGAAGCAGGTGCGCTTTTATTACCTCAGCGGCTGAAGCCGTCGCTGATTGGAGAGCGTAGATCGCTGCACTGAAAGTGTGTGCGTGAGAACTACTCTTTCGCCCCGTTGGGGCTGGCACGCTTTCCACTTTTCCCACGGCTTGCGCCGTGGGCTGTATTCTTACACCGCTTCGCGGCTGAAAAGCGACGGGTTCGTTCCACCGAAAAGCCAAATATCTAGCTCTCACGGACGCGCTGAAAGCGCTGCGCCACCCAAAGGCGAATGTTTCGAGATTTCCGCCGACGGGAAGAACCGAGGTCCCTCGCTTCGCTCGGGATGACAACAATAAGCTCTCGTTCTCGCGGAACATGGGCCTAGTATTCTCCCGTCATCTGCACGCCGGCGTTGAGCATGATTTTCTGCATGTTCAGAGAAGTGTAGGGAAGAGCAAATTGGTACGGATATTGGAACTGAACCGAAACCCCGCAAGCGGGCGCACCGGAGCCAGCGGGCAAAGTGTTGGGGAGTTGCACGTTATAGAAGACGCAAATCTGCGGTCCGGAGCTGGGCACTTGGCAGCTCGTGGTTCCGAGACCTCCGCACGCGGTGCGACTTCCGCCGAGATTTTGTACCTGATTCGGATCGAGGCTGGAAGCCTGGAGGGACTGCTTGACTTGGGTGGCAATCTGATTCGTGGTCAGCGAGATGTTTGGGCTGCCACAGGTGGCGCAGGTCTGCGCCACGGCCGCTCGGGCGCCCTCCCTGGCGGCGTGATTGATGGTGGCGTAGGTGTTGAAGGCGCGGCCAAACCAGTAGATGCCCAACATGATCAGAAAGAAAATGGGTAGCACCAGGGCGGCTTCGGCGATCTCTGAGCCGGTGGTTCCGGTCGCGATTTTTTTCAGCCTAACCACTTTTCATTCACTCCTGCACGCGCGGGGACGCGCGCGCCTACATACTCACCCGGCAAATTTCGCATTGTCATTTCTAGCTGAGTCGAGAAACCTGTTTTCCGCCGATCAAACTGCAGATTCCTCGACTGCGTTCCATCCTCCGCGAGCGGAGGACAGAACTTCGCTCGGAATGACAGGGCATGGCGTTTTGGTATGTGCAAGCTCATCATCATGCTATTCCCCAGGCTTGCCGGCCTGTGTATAGAATAACCGCGATTGCCACGGCCACGCCGAACGGGACTTTCACCAAGTCTGGATTATCCAAAGTCAGGTCGGGTCCGGGCAAGTGCAGAGTCAGGAACGCTGCCAACATGCGCGCCAAATTGCGGGCGGTCTCGCGGATGCGCTTCTTCCTGACGATCATGATTGCCGCCATCAGACCATTCACCAGAATTCCGAGCAGCAATACTGTAAGCAGATTTTGCGGGCCTAGAAACGCTCCGAGGGCACCTACGAATTTCCAGTCGCCGGCGCCCAGGCTGCGGATCAGGACGAAAGGCAGGAGCAACGCCAAGCCGAGGGCTGCACCTAACAGGGAATCTTTGGTTCCGGGCCAGCCGCGCAGCCATGAATTTGCCGCGATCCCGAGTACGAGGCCGGGTACGGTCAGCCAGTTGGGAATGCGGCGGGAGCGGTAATCGGTCCATCCGGCGGCGATGGCGAGTAATGCGGGCAAAACCAATGCTCCTTCTCTGGCTATGGCCATGCGATTGTGGCCCTGATTTGCGGCGCTGGAGTAGGCATCAGAAAGTTCGGACAGGCAGCTCCGCGACGCAAGCAGCCCAAGCGATTATGGGCGGATTGTCACACAGGGATTGAGGCAAGTCAATGTTACCGGAGCTATTCGTCCTGGTGCCGCTTCGCGGCTGTTTTTCGACGGTTCCGGCTCCGTTTATTTCGATCGCATCTTCGAGACGGGCGGGGAAGCCCGTCCTCCATTAAGGCGTGGGGGCTAGCGCGCGCTGGGTGGCTTCCAGTAAGGCTTCCGGGCCTACGGGACGACCGGTGGCGCGTTCCATCCATAGGTCGGGGGTGATGCGGCCCATCTTGGCCATGCGCTCGAACTCGGGGCCGATGCTGCCGGCTTTGCTCATTTGCTCCTCGATCTGGAAGGCGATCAGGTGGCCGATGGGGTAGTCGGGCAGGTAAAGGAACGAGTCGATCATGTGCGAATAGATTCCCAGCAGCACAACGTCGTTCTTGTGGAAGACTGGAGCGTAGTAACGGTTCCAGATGTCTTTCGAGATTTGAACCGTGGCCTGGTCGAGTTGCTTTGGGGTGGCTTGCCGGTGATCGTACATCCAGTGCCAGACGGCCATATCGACCAGCGCGACGCCGGCAATTTCGTAGGTGCCCCAGAAGTCGTTCAGGGTTTTTTCCGCTTGGCTTTTCGCGTCAGGCGCGGGAAGGCCGAGCAGTTCGAGGTCGTGTCCTTGAAAGACGAATGCGAGGGCCTCGGTGAAAGCGGTGTTGGGCACGCCTTGCAGCAGGGTGAAATCGTTGTCGTTGAGCGAAAAAGTTTGCTCCACGTTGTGTCCCATCTCATGCACGGCGATGTTGAAGCCTTTGTAGTTCATGCCGGTTTGTTCCACGCGAGTGCGGAGGTGAGCTTTCTCGGCACGCATTCCGGCTCCCATGGCGTGGCCGGAGCCGCGGGCGGGATCGACGATAATGTTGGCGGCCACGTACTGGGCACGATCCGGAGAAAAGCCGAGCTTGATGAGCAGGTTGGGAATGTCTTTTTGATAGGCTTCGGCGGTGGGATACTTTTTCGCGACAATTTCGTCCAACTGCGCCTCGGTGTACTGGCTGCCGGGACGAAAGCCGTTGTACCAGATATCGAAGGGCTCGAGCGGACGCCCGAGACGAGATTGAATCAGCTGCGCGGTTTGCGCCACCAGGGGGGAAGTCAGAACCCGCTCCAGCATGGCTTTCAGCTGGGCTTCGGGAATTTCACGGTCCTCCTGGAAGCGGCGATCGATCAGCGTGGGTGCGGTTGGAGAATATGGATCGGCCTTACGGGCGGCGTTGAAATCTTTCAGCAGGGTCGCGTAACGCGTGTCGGGCTCGGGCGCGTTCGTGATGGGTTGGCTGGTTGTGGCATCCGAGTCTTTTGCCGCTGCGGGCTTGACTTCGTTGGTGTATGGATTCCAGTCGACGGTGGGATTGTTGATGACGACTTGTGGAATCGTCTGAGTGACAATGCGCTCCATCACCTGCTGGATCATGCGTTGCTTGGCCAGACCGCTTTGGCGGTCGGAGTAGTTGGCTTTGATTTCATCGCGAAGGTTCCAGTGGCTTAGCAGGCGCATTTTGGGTGGGAAAAGGCGCTGGCCCTGGGGATCGAGCAGGTGGTGCATCCAAATATTGTATTGCGAAATGTATTGCCCGGATTCGGCGGCGGCCTGGGCGATGGCCAGGTTAACCTCGGCTGGAATGCGCTTGTCAAAACGTTCGGCGAGCCGGACTTCGGCCCATTGGCGGCGGCTCCAGGTGGGCCCCTCTTTCAAACGTTCGTCGAGCGTGGTGAGGGGAAAGTTCAGCAGAACCGTGAATGCCAGTTTGTTGTCGAAGAAGTCATCGAGGACGTGGGCGGACGGATCGTAGCCGGCGAAGACTTCGTCGAAAGGGAGCACCGGGCCCAGATCGAGATCGGATTGTTGATTTAACTCGCGGCGGATTTCTTGCATGTGGCCATCGAGTTGTTCGAGCATGCTCTGGAAACGATTGAACATGGTGTCGAGAGTGGCCTGGTCCCCGGCAAAATTGCTGCGGACGAATCCCTCGAACACGGTGGCATCGCCATCTTCGGCGCGCCAGAACTCAGCTACCTGGTGAAGACCACGGTCGAGCCGAGGTTTTTGCTGCGCGCCGTACTTCGCGGTCAGTTCGTTTTGCAGTTTGGTGGTCGAGGCGTTCATCCAGGATGGTGCTGCCGCGGACGTATTGGCGGTGGTGGAAGCGTTCAGCATCAAAATCTCCTCTGAGCAAAGTGGCACGGTGACGCACAGGACAGCGATCGCGAGTAGCGTCAAACGGCGGGGTTGGTTCATTTCCTGGTCCTCTTCATTATTTCTTGCTCCTTAAAGCCGACTCCGGCTGCGGGTAGGGCAGGGAATTGCTGAACTCGGAAATGTCGGCCGGTGCGTAATCGGGAAAGGGCAACTTGCTGTTCTCTCGCCACTGTTGCACTTGGTGTGAGACCGCTGCAGTCTTCTCCTGGTCCAAGCCGGAGTCACGACCGAGGTAAAGAACGCGCGAGGGGAAAGCGAAAGTTGTGCCTGAAGCCTCGACGATATCCAGTATTCTGAGCAGAAGATCCTCCTGAATTGCAAGAAACTCCGCGCCATCCCTGGTTAGTATGTAGCAGAAGACCTCCAGATTTAGCGCACTGTTGTCGTATCCAATAAATCGAATGCGCGCGCCGTTGGTTTCGACTTTGGGATGTTCATAGAGCAGGCGGCGAATCTGGGCGAGAACGTAGCGCAATTGGTCGGCCGAGGTTTCATAGCGCAGGCTCAGCTTGGTATTGAAAAGGATTTTGTCGCGGCGGCTCAGGTTTTCAATGTTCATGGTAGCGAGCGAGCCATTGGGAATGGAGAGCTCGATTCGTTCAGGGGTGCGAATGCGAGTGGAGCGAAGGCTGATATCTTCCACGGTTCCGGTCTTGTCACCAAACCGGCATATGTCGCCCACGCGGATGACTTCATCTCCAAGCAGAGAAACGCCGCCGAAAAGATTCTCCAGAGTTTTCTGGGCGGCGAAGGCGATGGCGATTCCGCCGATGCCCAGTCCGGCGAGGGCTGTGGTCATATTGACGCCGAGAGAGCTGAGTATGGCGAAGATAGCGGCGATGGAAATAATGGCTTTGAGGACACGTTCACCGAGAAGCAAAAGCGTCCCAGTGCCGGTGCGGCCGGCGCGGATTGCGCGTTCGCGAACCTGCCGTGCTATCTGCTGAACGATTCGAGAGAGCAACCAGGCCCATGCGACGATGAACACCACGCCGATGACTTCCTGGTGGTGGTGGCGCGGCAATAACGGCAATCCGATCTGTCGCACCAACATGGCGTCATAAACGGTGGCAAAAACAAGCCAGAGCGGGTTTGAGATGGCATTCCAGGCACCCGGGCGGCGTATTGGAGGATGGCGGCGCAGTTTTTGATACAGGCCCAGCAACCGGACCGTGAGCCAACCCAAGGCCGCGGAGATGGGGATGGCCAGCAAGATAGCCAGCCATTGCCATATCGCGATCCCTAAGAACTCGTACTTCACCAGGAAATCAGGCAGATGGGCTTCCACCTGATGGACCTCGAGCCGGTCGTAAAGATCGGGAACTTTGGCCAAGGTGTCAGAGGAGATCAACCAGATTTTGGCGCCGCTGGGATCGGGAACGCGGACGAGATCGAGTTCGGCATCGACATCTCCGGCGGAAAGAGGGCCGAGGCGCTGCTGGTTTGAAGAAGATCCTTCTTGTGGAGATCCCTCCGGCTGATTGCTGATCAGCCTCAGGTTGCCGGAAAATGCGCGGTCCATCACAATCTTCAGCTTTTTGGCGAGTTCCTCGCCTTGCGCCGCGCGCTTGGTGTTGGTCATTTGCAGATACTGCGCCGCAGTGGTGTAGTTTCCCGTCTGAACGGCATGGAGAAATCCGTATATCGTGCCGTTGGGAGTGTCACGGCCCAGTGGGTCCGGTGGGGGCGCCGGTTGAGTAGCGGATCCGGTGGCTTTGTCGCTCTGTGTCGGCAGCAGTTGTCCGGCGGCGGCTCCCGAGACGGTTACGCACAAAAGAAGCCAGCAGGCTCGCTTAAAGAAAAACGAAGACATGGTTCCTTCTCCAGAGGAAGGGCGCGAATCGATGCGAATCATGCGCCCGCGAAAGATGCCTGAGCAGAGCGAGAGTTCATTGTACCGAAAGGGAAGCCAACCTCGCGGAATCGGATTGAGTTCTTATGGACGTTTGGGCCGATAGACATCAGTGCTCGTGCCGAAAAAAACCTCGGCTGATTCCATGATCGTTTCTGAGAGCGTGGGGTGCGGGTGGATGGTGAGTGCGATGTCCTTGGCGAGAGCGCCCATCTCGATGGCGAGCACTCCTTCGGCGATGAGTTCGCCCGCGCCGACGCCGACAATTCCTACGCCTAGCACGCGTTCGGTCTGCGGATCGATAAGCAGCTTGGTCATGCCTTCGGTTCGGTCGATGGTCATGGCGCGTCCTGAGGCTCCCCAGGGGAACTTAGCAACTTTGACTTCGCGATTATCTTTCTGTGCCTGAGTTTCGGTCAGGCCGCACCAGGCGATCTCTGGGTCGGTGAAGACGACGGCGGGAATCGCGTTGGGTTCGAAGGCGACTTTGTGTCCTGCGATGGCTTCAACTGCGGTGCGGCCTTCGTGGGAGGCCTTGTGGGCCAGCATGGGCTCGCCGACTACGTCACCGATGGCGTAGATGGCGGGGTCGTCGGTTTGCAGTTGCTTGTTTACCTGGATGAATCCGCGTTGTCCGACTTTGACTTGAGTTTTTTCGAGTCCCGGGATTTCGGAATTGGGCTTGCGTCCCACCGAAACCAAGACCTTGTCGAATAGCTTCTCGCGTTCTTTTACATCGGGGCCGTCGAAGGTTACGAGGATTCCGTTGGGCTCTTCTTTCACCGCAGCGACGGTCGTGTTGAGCAGGATGGAATCGAAAATCTTCTCTATCCGTTTGTGTAAAGGTAGGACGAGATCGCGATCCGCTCCTGGCAGAAGCCCGGGCAGCATCTCCACGACCGAGACTTTGGAGCCGAGGGCGGCGTACACCGTGCCGAGTTCCAGACCGATGTAGCCACCGCCGACTACGAGTAGAGTGCCGGGTACTTCGCTCAGGTCCAGTGCGGATGTGGAATCCATCATGCGCGGGGTTTCGAGTTTGAGGCTGGGCACTATCGCTGGTCGCGATCCGGTAGCGATGACGATTCGGTCGAAGGTAAGCGACTCTTCGGCACCGTTTGTGCGGCTGACGCGCAGCGTATTCGAATTCTCGAACGCCGCTCTGCCTTGGATGTATTCGACCTTTCGTTGTTTGGACAGCACGCCTAAGCCGCCGGTCAGTTTTTTGACTACGCCTTCTTTCCAGGAACGCAGCCGGGGTAAGTCGATTTTCGGATCGCTGTAGTCAATTCCCCAATTCTTCGCGTGGCGGGTTTCGTCGATCAGCTTGGCGATGTGGAGAAGGGCCTTGGACGGGATACAGCCGCGGTAAAGGCAGACGCCGCCCGGATTGAGTTCCGGGTCGATGAGCGTGACTTTCAATCCTAGATCGGCGGCGAGGAAGGCGGCGGCGTAACCGCCTGGCCCTCCACCGATTATTGCAATGTGTAGATTCGAAGTGTCTGCCATAGAAAATTATTAACCACAGAGGACACGAAGGTTCACAAAGGAATGCTGGTCAGCTTCCGGTCAGGTTTTCCTTCGTGTAACTTTGTGCCCTTTGTGGTTTCCAGATTTTGTTTTTTTATCCTTGAACAGAGAGCAAGAACGGTTGCTCAAAAGCTTCCGCGATCCAACGCAAGAATCTGGCAGCATCCGCGCCGTCGATCAGCCGGTGATCGTAAGACAATGACACTGGCAGCACCAGCCGCGGTTCGAACTTTCCATTGAGCCACACCGGCTCCATGCTAGAACGCGAAAGGCCGAGGATCGCGACCTCGGGATAATTCACGATAGGAGAGAATCCAGTGCCGCCGATTCCGCCGAGGTTGGTAATCGTGAAAGTGCCACCTTCCATTTCCGCGAGGGTGAGCTTCTTTTCGCGAGCCTTCTTGGAAAGCTGCGTGAGTTCGGCGGCTAGCTCGACGATGTTCTTCTTGTCAACATCACGAATAACCGGCACCAGCAGACCGCGGTCGGTATCCACGGCGACGCCGATATTGATGTATTGCTTGTAGACGATCTCGTCTTTGGCCAGGTCGATGCTGGCATTGAACTGAGGAAAGATTTTCAGCGCGGACGAGCACACCTTGAGTGCGATCGCTGTGACCGTCATCTTGCCGCCGACCTCTTCCGCCTTGGGAGCAAAGCGCGCGCGTAGATGCTCGAGTTCCGTGATGTCGGCCTTATCGTTCTGCGTGACGTGTGGGACCGTGGTCCACGCCTGCCACAAATGTTCCGCAGTCTTGCGCCTTACACCGCGGATCGAAACGCGCTCGACCTTTCCCCACTTGGTGAAATCTGGCAATTCCGGCTGAGCGAATTGCGCTCCGCGCGGTGCTTGCGCAGCCGCCGCGACCGAAGCGAGCAGCGCCTTTGAATGCGCCTTGACGTCGTGCTCGCTTATGCGGCCGCCGGGGCCGGTTCCTTTTACATTGTGAATGTCGATGCCGATCTCGCGCGCTAATCGACGAACATGCGGGGCCGCGGGGACTGGTGCTCCGCGCTCGGAGCCTGCCACTTTTTCCAGCTGTGCCGGCATGGTGAAGCTAGGGGGAAGCGGCTGCGGTTGATCGCGTGGAAGCGCCTGTTCTTCCGTTTTTCCCTCGGCTTGGATGGCGGCTTGGAAAGCGAGGCGCGCTCCTTGCTGTCCGGACACGTGCTCGACCGGAACATGCCGGGGGCGCTCTGTTTGCGGCGCGGCCGCACCTTCGAGCGTGAAGATAACGTCGCCAACTTTAATCTTGTCGCCCTGCTTTACGTGGACTTCTTTGATGATTCCGCCGATCGAGGAGGGTACTTCGATGACCGCTTTATCGGTTTCAAGTTCCATCACCGGCTGGCCTTCGGAGACCTTGATGCCAGGAGAAATCATGAGCCGGACGAGATCGCCTTGGGAGATGTTTTCGCCGAGTTCGGGAAGCTTGAACTCGGTTGGGCCGGCGGTCGCGGGGGAGCTAGTAATGCGCCGCTCTCTCTGGACTACCGTCGCAGTGGTTTGCGCCGGTGGCTCGACCGGGCTTGCTTTCGTGGACGAAGCTGCCGCAGCAGCCTGTTGTGCTTTGGGTTCCTCCGCAGGCGAGGATGCCCGCGCTACGCCACCCGCGCCGTTCTCGAAGGTAAAGATCACCTGGCCAACTTTGATCTTCTCGCCTTCTTTAACGCGAATCTCTTTTACGACGCCGCTCACGGTGGAGGGCACTTCGACGACTGCCTTGTCGGTTTCCAATTCCATCACAGCCTGGCCTTGCGTGATGGTCGCGCCGGGCGAAATCATCAGACGGACAAGGTCCCCCTGGTCGATGTTTTCGCCGAGTTCCGGTAGTTTGAATTCTGTCACTTTAACTTTTTCTCCATTGTTCCAGCGTCGCTACTAAGTGGTGGCCGGGTTCGGCTTCTCCGGATTGATGCCCAGATCTTTGATCGCTTTCTGGAGTATCTCCGGCGCGATCTGTTTATCACGGGCCAGTGCGTTCAACGTGGCCAGCACAATGTGCTTCGCGTCTACTTCGAAGAAGTCGCGGAGCGAAGCCCGACCCTCGCTGCGGCCGAAACCATCCGTACCTAAGGCCACCAGCGGACGCGGCACCCACTGCGAAATCGATTCCGGGAGCACCTTCATATAGTCCGATGCGGCCACGAAGACCCCGGGTGCTTCTTTTAGACATTGCGTCACAAACGGGACACGCGGAGTGTCGCCCGGATGCAGCATGTTCCAGCGCTCGCAGTCGTTGCCGTCCTGATAGAGCCGTTTGTAGCTGGTCACGCTCCAAACGTCGGCGGCTACTGCGTATTTCTCTTCCAGAATCTGCTGGGCCTTGAGCACTTCGAACATGATGGTTCCACTGCCGAAGAGCTGGGCGCGCAGCTTGGCGTCCTTCTTCTCCGAGGCTTTGAAACGATACAGTCCCTTCAGAATGCCGTTCCGGACTTCCGGACCATGCGGCATTTCGGGCATTGGCAATGGTTCATTGGTGACGGTCAGGTAATAAAAGATAGACTCCTGATCGACGTACATACGCTTGATGCCATCCTGAATGATCACGGCAATTTCATAGGCGAAGGCTGGATCGTAGGCGAGAAGATTTGGCACGGACAGTGCCAGCACGTGACTGTGACCGTCCTGGTGCTGCAGTCCCTCGCCAGCGAGGGTGGTGCGGCCTGCTGTGCCTCCAATCAGGAATCCACGCGTGCGCATATCGGCCGCGGCCCAGATCAGGTCGCCGATACGCTGGAAGCCAAACATCGAGTAGTAAATGAAAAACGGAATGGTGTTGATTCCATGATTTGCATACGCCGTGCCCGCAGCGATGAACGAGCACATCGAGCCGGCTTCCGTAATTCCTTCTTCGAGGATCTGTCCGTTCTTGGCCTCTTTGTAGTAGAGCAGGGTGTCCATATCCACAGGCTCGTAAAGCTGGCCGACGCTGGAGTAGATACCCACCTGGCGAAACAGCGCTTCCATGCCAAAGGTGCGAGCTTCGTCCGGGATAATGGGCACAATGAACTTGCCGATCTCAGGGTCGCGCAGCAGTTTTCCAAGCAGGCGGACGAAGACCATAGTTGTGGCAACGTCGCGGCCTTCGGTGCCTTTGTAAAACTCCTCGAAGTGAGATTCAGAGACCGGGCTGATCGGTTTGGCTCGCACTTTGCGTTCCGGGATGTAGCCGCCCAGTTGCTTGCGCCGCTCCTTCATATAGGTGATTTCGGCGCTGTCATCCGCGGGGCGATAGAACGGAGCATTGTGAAGTTCATCATCGGGGATGGGGATGCCGAAGCGTGAGCGGAACATTTGCAGCTCGTCGTCGTTGAGCTTTTTCTGCTGATGGGTGATGTTCTTGCCCTCGCCAGCCTCGCCCAGGCCATAGCCCTTAATGGTTTTCGCCAGAATGATGGTCGGCGAGCCGCGGTTCTCTACGGCCGCCTTGTATGCAGCATGCACTTTGATGGGATCGTGTCCTCCCAGCCGCATGCGCGCGAGTTGTTCGTCGGAAAGATGCTCGACCATCTTGAGCAATCGAGGATCGGTTCCGAAGAAGTTCTGCCGGAAATAAGCGCCGCTCTCGACGAAATATTTCTGATACTGACCGTCACTGATCTCGCCCATGCGCCTGACCAGCAGACCGTCGCGATCGCTTCGGATGAGAGTGTCCCAGTCGCCGCCCCAGATGACCTTGATGACGTTCCAGCCGGCGCCACGGAAAATGGCTTCAAGTTCCTGAATGATCTTGCCGTTTCCGCGAACAGGGCCGTCCAGACGTTGGAGGTTGCAGTTCACCACGAAGATCAGATTGTCGAGCCGTTCCCGCGAAGCCAACGTGATGGAGCCCAGCGACTCGGGCTCATCCATTTCGCCGTCGCCAAGAAAAGCCCAGACTTTGCCATCGGTCGACAGCTTCAGCCCACGATTTTCGAGATAGCGGATAAAGCGGGCCTGGTAGATCGCCTGGATGGGTCCCAATCCCATCGAAACTGTGGGGAACTCCCAGAAATCAGGCATGAGCCAGGGGTGAGGATAAGAGGAGAGGCCGCCGCCGGGTTTCAGTTCACGGCGAAAGTTCTCCAGTTTCTGGCGTGGTATGCGACCTTCGAGATAGGCGCGAGCGTACATGCCGGGGGCGGCATGGCCCTGGAAATAGACTAGGTCGCGGTCGCCGGTTTCGGTCTGGGCGCGAAGGAAATGGTTAAACGCTACCTCGTAAAGAGTGGCCGCCGAGGCGAAGGTTGAAATATGTCCGCCGATGCCTTCCTGCAGTTTATTGGCACGCACCACCATGGCCAGCGCGTTCCAGCGGACGAGGCTCTTGATGCGGCGCTCCATCTCCTGACTGCCGGGGAAAGGCGGCTGCTGCGTTACGGGGATTGTGTTCTGATAGGGCGTGGTTGCTGTGAACGGAAGATTTACTCCGGCGGCACGCTTGGCGTGCAACGACAACTGCTGCAGCAACCGTCCGGCGCGCTCCGGGCCGCCTTCAGCTAACACATAGTCGAGGGAATCAAGCCATTCCCGAGTCTCGAGCACTTCCAATCCGTTCGTCTGGGTCTCAGCCACGTCTGGTTTCTCCATTTATGAGCAGGAATTCTCCATGATAGACAATCGCGAAGAATTTTGCTGGCGACTTCGGGACGAAGCTGCCGGCGGAGCCATATTTTGTGCTGAAACAGGAATCCTTGGGTTCGTCGAAAACATCCATACTGACGAGTAGTAGACCCCAGGTTACTTGGCGCCGATCACGCCGTAACGGTTACAGATAGGTTGCATCCAAGTCAGGCAGAATCAAACATTGCATTAAACAGCGCGATAAACAGGAGACTCCCCATGCCGAAAAAACCTGCTTCGAAACTTAATGCCCAGCCACACATACATCAGCGGGCGCGCGAAATTCAGCAATATGGCACCGTGAGCCATGCGTTGCCCCTGGAACTGGAAGAGCCGGTGCGTCTGGAAATGTCGGAACGACTCAACCAGTTGCTCGCAGACACCATGACTCTCCGCGATCTGTATAAGAAATCTCATTGGCAAGTCGCTGGTCCGACGTTTTATCAGCTTCATCTGCTTTTCGACAAGCATTTCAATGAGCAATCGGAGCTTGTTGATACCATCGCCGAACGGATTCAGTTGCTCGGCGGCCTCAGTATCGCAATGGCTCCTGATGTGGCAGAGACTACACGAATTGAACGGCCACCCAAGGGAAGGGAAGAAGTTCCGGTGCAACTCTCGCGCTTGCTCGACGCCCATCAGATCATCATCGGGGACTGCCGTGAACTGGCGAAACGCGCCTCAACCCTGGGAGATGACGGGACCAACGATGTGGTCGTCAGCGATGTATTGCGGACAAGCGAACTGCAGGTGTGGTTCATAAGCGAGCATCTGGTAACGATGCCTCTGGTCGAAGCCGTCGACAGTTCCGCTGCCGCAGACTGACTTGCATTGCGGCGAAAGCCTCGATTAAGGGCTGGTCAGGGCTGGTCCCGGACCGGTCCTTGATTTTTGCCTCTTCGCCAACCGATTCGCTTGACTTCGGCGAAGCGCGCGTTCAAGATAGGAAGCACTTTTGGGGAATCAAGTGGAAGCTGGCGGAATCCGTTCTCGTTACGAATTCGGAACAGAGCGGCGAGCCGCCGATACCCGCTTCTTATAGCGCCGACTCTAGGCGGGTTTTCGCAATAATAAATGCAAAATTCTTAGCGCCATAATGGCTCTAAGTTGCTATTATTGCAGTTACTTCTGCCGATGTGGGAGGGGGCAAAAATGTTTCCAGGCGGACAGAACTTGCGCATGCTGCGCGAGCAACTGGGATTGACCATGAGGGATGTCGAAAACGCCAGCACACGGATCGCTCAGAAACGGGCGAACGACGAATTTGCCATACCACCGAGTCGCCTTTCGGATGTTGAGACAAAAGGAGTCATCCCCAGCATTTACCGTTTGTATTCGCTGGCGGTCATCTATCGCAGGGACATTCGGGAACTTTTGTCCTGGTACGGGGTCGATTTGAACGGAATGGCGGCGGATCTGGATTTTGTCATACCACCGAAATCGCATGTTTCTGAAGCCCTGGCGAACCTCTCCAGCATTCAAATGCCGATACGTCTGGATCCGAGCTTCGATCCCCACCGCACAGTGAACTTTGGACGAATGGTGGAACAGTGGGGCCAAGTGCCCTTAGCGTACTTGGCGCAATTTGCCACCTGCCAGTACACCTATGGTTATATCGGCAGCGACGATTTGACGATGTATCCGATTCTGCCGCCGGGGAGTTTCGTCCAGATCGATGAGTCGAAGAACAAGGCGGAAGAAGGCGGGTGGAGGTCGGAATACGAACGTCCCATCTACTTCGTGGAAACCCGCGACGGCCACACTTGCTGCTGGTGCACGATGACGCGGGAAGAGATTATTCTGCAGCCGCACCCTCTTTCGCCGGTTGCGGCTCGCGCCCTGCGATACCCGCAAGAGGCGGAGATCATTGGCCAAGTTGTGGGGGTTGCGATCAGGCTGGGGGATTGGCGTCCGCTTTTGGATTCTTCAGCAAGCTCGAAAGCGCGTGAAGTA
>Ga0308309_10001085_pt1 | contig 16186 bp, 14 predicted proteins | sample HubBroMetageWFT5_FD_192491 | JGI IMG/M metagenome (GOLD analysis project Ga0308309, IMG submission 192491) | Warmed and freeze-thawed soil microbial communities from the Hubbard Brook experimental Forest, New Hampshire - Hubbard Brook CCASE Soil... | ecosystem: Environmental > Terrestrial >...
TGATGATGCGCTGCACGAGATTGTGGCGGACGACGTCGCGTTCATCGAAATAAGTGAAGGAGATGCCTTCGATCTTGCCGACAATTTCGATGGCTTCGATGAGGCCGGAGCGGCGCGACTCGGGCAGGTCAATTTGGGTGACGTCGCCCGTGATTACCGCTTTGGAATTGAAGCCGAGGCGCGTCAGGAACATTTTCATTTGCTCGCTGGTGGTGTTCTGGGCTTCGTCAAGGATGACGAAGGAATCGTTGAGCGTGCGGCCGCGCATGAAAGCGAGCGGCGCGACTTCGATGATGCCCTTCTCGAGGAAACTTTCCAGCTTGTCCGCTTCCAGCAGATCGTGCAGCGCGTCGTAGAGTGGGCGCATGTAGGGGTCCACTTTTTCTTGCAGCGTGCCGGGAAGAAAGCCGAGGCGTTCGCCGGCTTCGACGGCAGGACGCGCAAGGATGATGCGATTCACTTGTTTCGAGAGTAGCGCGGTGACGGCCATGGCGACAGCGAGATAGGTCTTGCCTGTGCCGCCAGGGCCGATGGCGAAGACCATGTCGTAGGCTTCCAGGGCTTCCATGTAGCGCTTTTGATTGGCGCTCTTGGGCGTGATGGTTTTTTTGCCGAGGGAGCGCGTATTGGAGAGAGCGAATGCTCCGCGCGTGGATGGTGTGTGTTCGCCGGTGGCGCCTGTGGCGATACGCAGCAGGGATTTTACTTCCGAGCTGTCGGGAATGCGGCCGTCGCGGATGCGTTGATTGTATTCCCCGAGGATTTGCGCGGCGCGCTCTACTTGCGGCTGCGCGCCTTCGATTTCCAGGTCGTGATCGCGCAGATGCGTGGTGACGTGAAGCGCGGACTCGAAGAGTTTAAGATTTTCGTCGAGAGTACCGAAAAGTTCGTTGATGCCACCTGCTAGTCGGACAGTTTGTTTCATTCAGTTTCGCGGGAGCGAAGCCTCCTGGAGAGCACCCCTATTGCTGGAATTAGCGTAGCGCGGGAAGGCGGGAGGGTCAAGGCGGGGGACGCAGGATTCATTAGATAGTAACAATGCTCGGGTGGCTCGGGCGGTAGCCCGATGTGAAGCGGTTGGTAGTGACGTGGGTGCCGGTGCGCGGTCGAGGTGGGGCGGTGGCGGGTGCGGAACACCCCAGGTTTCGCTTTTAGGCACCGCATGTTTCAATAGGCCGGGTTATGGGGCCTGTATAGCTCAAGATTAGACAGGGCGGCTGTGCTATCGGGGAGAGTTGGATGACGAACGGCAAGGATTTACCGCCGCTTCAGGCGGCCCAAAATTACAGTAAGTTGAGACGGACGCAGCGCGTGCACATCCAGATGGCGGTGATCGTGCGCGGTATGAGCAAAGGCAAACCGTTCGAAGAAGAGACTAAGACCAGCACCGTGAACGCGAATGGATGCCTGGTTTCGATGGATACGCCGGTGATGCGCGGGCAGCAGGTTTCCATCGTGAATTCCAAGACTGTGGAAGAGCTGACTTGCAACGTGGCGTTCATCAGCGAAAATAAGGGCAGCAAGAGCGAAGTGGGATTGGAATTTACGGAGTCTTCGCCCCTGTTTTGGCGTATTGGTTTTCCGCCGGAAGATTGGAGCGAATCCTCGGAACGCAAACGCGCGCCCGCGCCGCCTCGGCAAACATCCGCAGCGCCTCACGAAAAGAAATAACAACGATAATTTTTGCACGCGCGAATTCGATGGCTGCGTAGGCCTTCGTGCGAATTTCTGCGCGCGTTCGCTGGCCGCTTAGGGCTTCGCGGCTGGGAATTGGACTTTGGGGACTTCACGAGCGGCTTCGGGGGCCTGGAAGTAATCGTTGTTGCGTTTGAAGCCGGCCCATCCGGCGAAGATGTTGTTAGGGAACAGGCCGATGTAGGTGTTGTATTCCTGGATGGAGTCGTTATAACGCTTGCGTTCGACCGCTATGCGATTTTCGGTGCCGGCAAGTTCGTCTTGCAGGCGGAGGAAGTTCTCGTTGGATTTCAGTTGGGGATAATTTTCTCGCAACAGGAGAATTTTCTGTACCAGCGGAGCAATTTGGTTGCTGGCGGCGATTTTGTCGGCGGGAGTTTGCGCGTTCATGTATTGAGTGCGGGCTTTGGCGATGTCGTCAAACACGGTCTGTTCGTGCGCGGCGAAACCTTGGACGGTGGCAACCAAGTTGGGGATCAGGTCGGCGCGGCGTTGCAGGACTACGTCTACTTGGGCCCACTTGGATTTGACATCTTCATTGAGGCGGACCATTTCGTTGTGACGGCCGGCGTACATGCCGCCGACGATGAGCGCGAGAATGAGGAGAACGGCGATGACGGCGAGAGCTGCTTTCATGGACTGCCTCCGGGTTTGGTATTACGCGGAGGCATCATACTTCAAGAGCGCAGATTCTGCAGCGGGGTGGCGCGGGATTGAGTTGGAAACGCAGAGAACGGCAACGGCTGAAGCGGGGGAGAGATCCTTCGGCCGGCTTGAAGCAAAGGCGCCGACCTCAGGATGACGATGCTCGTCGCATCGTCAGAGAGCGTCGAGGCGGCGATCAACTTCGTTGGTTACTACTTCTACGAACTCGAGGTAGGCGTGCAGGCTGGCTTCTACGTCAATGTTGCGGGGTTTGCTTTTTCCTTCGCGCAGATCGAGCAGGGTGTGGAAAGCTGAGGGATCGGCGCCGGTTAGGGTGGCTACGGCTGTTACGGCTTCGCGTTTTCCGGCGGGCATGGGTTGGCCCAGGGCGAAAAGCGCATGGCGGAAGAGTGCGCAGAAGGTGGAGACGGATTGCGACATGATGGCGAGGTGCGCTTTGTAGCTTAGCGGGGCGGCGAGGATCGCTTGACGGAGGCGCAGCCAGTCGGCGCGGAGTTCGCGTTCGACTTGCAGGCGGTGGAGGCGAAGCGGAACCTCGAAATTGGCGAAGTAGTCGGCGCCGAAGAGCAGGCGATGGTGATGGGTGATGTCGAGCAGCTCGATCGCGAACACGTCTGCGGAACGATGCAGCTCGTCGAGCGTGAATAGTAGAGGCGGTGGATTGCCCTGGCGCACCCACCATTCGGAGGCGTCGTGGAGATGTTCGAGATCTTCGGAGGCGACGCGTTCGACGATGCAGAGGACGTTGAGATCGGAATGGCCCGCGCGAAATTCGGCGGTGACGGCCGAGCCGTAGAGCACGATGGATTTCAGATTGGCCTCAGCTGCGGCTTTCAGACGGGTTACGAGCTCAGTTAGTTTGGCTTCCATTAAGTGACCTTTGTTGAGTTGACGTTTACGACGGGCGGGTCCGAGACCCGCCCCAACAGAGCCAATCTATTACCAGCTGCCGCTGGCGCCGCCGCCGCCGAACGAGCCGCCGCCTCCACCACCAAAGCCACCGCCTCCTCCGCCGAAACCTCCGCCGCCGAATCCGCCTCCACCCCAACCGCCGCGGCCCATAGTGCTGGCGATTAGTGGGCCAACCCACCGGCCGCTGCCACCGCCGCGACCTCGTCCGGAGCCGCTGCCGCGCGACATGATCGAATACAAAATGAAAATGAAAATTCCCAGGATAAAAAGTCCCAGCAGACCACTGGCGTTCCCCTGGCCGGAACCGATAGGCCGAGCAGACGGTGACGGCCGCGCGCTGAGTGTGACACCACGATCTGCCGCTATCACATCGGCGACGCGGCCAGTTATTAGAAGAAAGGCTGCGTCGTAATTGCCTGCGCGAAGATATGGGACGGCTTCGCGCATAAAGCCACCGACTTTACCGTCCGGCAAAATGGGCTCGAGACCATAACCGACTTCAATGCGGTTTTTGCGGTCGTTGATGGCGAAGAATATCAGGACGCCGCTGGACGTTTGCTTCGGGCCGACGCCCCACTTCGTTGCTACGTCCAAGGAATAATCTTCGACGGTGCGTTCGCCCAGCGACGGAACGATCACGACGAAAATTTGGGCTTTGGCTTTGTCGTTTACTTCGGTGCAGAGCGCTTCGAGTTGGGCGCGGGCGGATGGGCTTAGGACGTGGGCGTAGTCGTTGACGTAGCCGGTGGGCTTGGCTGGGACGTCGATGACGTCGCCCTTCGGCTTTACAGGAAGATCGGTCGCTTGCGCAGCTGTGGAGAGCGCGGTGAGGCAAAGTGACAACAGCAGCAGCCAGGTGTGCGCCGGGGAGCGCCATTGCGAACGTGAGCTGGTGCGCGGGCTAGGGGTTCGCGTCATCGGGTGCCGCGGGCATGTTAGTTCGAGGTTGCGGTGAGTGTCAACGCGGGCGGTTGTCGAATGCCACGCGACGGCTTAAAGATTTCACGCAGAGATCGCTGACGCAGGAACGCAGAGGGCGCGGAGAGTGCATGATGAAGTGGGCGTGTTGCCGTCGGAGCGCACGCCCGCATGCAACCAGGCCGGGTTTCTTGCGAGGTTGTAGGGGCGGGTCTGAGACCCGCCCCGACGGAGTGTCGGCGTGCGTCGGAACCGTCCGAGCGCGGTGTCGGGTCGGACTCTCCTGGCGCGCCGTGGGTGCGAACTGTTCGAGCGCGACGCGGATGCGAATCGTTTGCGGCGGCGGCGATTGCGAGCGGCCAGGTGCGATGCTAAACTCCGCGCAGCACGTGTTCGGGCACGCACGGTACTGTCCGAAAATGAACGCCTGACGCTCACTATTTCCCGCTTAGTCCCCTAAATTCAAGCGGATATGCATGGCCGCGGTGTTGCATCGGGAATACAGAAAATGAAACAAATACCGTGATTCGCGCGTTTGAATAGGTAACAGGCTTGCGCAAGCTCAAGAAAGTACTTTGGAGAGGACAACACGATGAACGGAAGTCTGAGGCAGGTAGCGGTGGCGCTCTTGACGGCTGCTTCGCTGATTGTGGCGCCAGCATTCGCGCAGGGACAGGAAGGCCAAAACCAGAGCCAGGGCCAGACGCAGATCCAGCCGGGGCAGACCGCACAGGGCGCGCAACCCGCTAGCCAGCCCGGGGCGCAAACCGGCGCGCCGGCTTCGGAGCCAGCGCGCGACCTGAAGGCCACCATGGGTACGGATTACTCCCGCGGGAGAGCGGCCTTCCCGAACATATTCGCGCCTTACGCACCGCAAAATATTCCGCAGCCGATGTTGACGAATTCCACGCGGATGGATCAGCTGATCCAAGACGGCAAGCTGATGCTGAGCCTGGAAGATGCGATATCGCTGGCGCTGGAGAACAATCTGAATATCAGTGTGTCACGATTCACGCCGTGGATCGCGGAAACGCAATTGCTGAAGGCCGAGGCCGGCGGCATTCCGCAGAGCAATAGCACGCAACAGGTGGTGCTGGGCACGTCGCCCGCGGTGTCGTTCGATCCGATATTCAGCGCAGGCTATTCCTGGCAGCACGGCAACTTCCCGGTGAATAACCCGTTCATCTCCGGAACGGGCACGGGCACCAATATTCTGGTGGTGAACCAAAATACGTCGGCCGTTAATTTCGGTTACACGCAGGGATTTCACACCGGCACGAACCTTTCGATCACAATGAACACCGCGCGAACCGCGACGAACGAGCCGGATGTGTTTTTCAATCCAGCGTTCACTCCGGTATTGACCGCTACTTTGTCGCAGCCGCTGCTGAACGGCTTCGGGATCTTGCCGAACACGCGCTACATCATCGAGCAGAAGAATACGATCAAGGCGGCGAGTTCGGTGTTCGCGCAGCAGGTGATCGCGGTGGTGACGCAGACTTCGAATGATTACTGGGAACTGGTGTTCGACCGGCAGAACGTGAAGGTGGAGGAAGCAGCGGTGGGCGTCTCGCAAAAACTATGGGAGGACAACAAGAAGCAGCTGGAAATCGGAACGATGGCGCCGCTGGACGTGTTGACGGCGGAATCGCAACTGGCGACCGACCAGCAGAATCTGATCGTGGCGCAGAGCGCAAAATTGCAGCAGGAGACTGTGCTGTTGAACGACATCGCGAAGAGCCTGCTGGCAAAAGACGTGGCGGGGATTGAGATTGTGCCGATTACTCCCATTACCATTCCGGACGTGGTGGAAAATATGCCGCTGCAGGACGCGGTGCAGGAAGCGTGGCGGAAACGGCCGGAACTTTATCAGGTGGATATGAGCCTGAAGAATTCGCGGATTGAGGTGAAGGTCACGCGGAATGCTTTGTTGCCGTCGCTCAATGCTTTCATTCAGTATCAGGCGCAAGGACTGAATGGGACAGGATTCAATACCACCGCAGTGAACGGGACGTTCGTCGCCGATCCGCAAGCGCCGCTGGTGGGTGCGAACGGAGTTCCTATTTTGGTTAACGGCAATGAAGCCTTCACAGGCGTGCCAGCTTCTACCACCGCTGTGACGCACGGGGGAGTGGGCGATGCGCTGAACGACATCATCAAGAACCAATTCCCGGTTTATTCCGCGGGAGTGACTTTGACGATGGCGCTGCGCAATCGTTCGGCGCAGGCGGATAGCGCGCGGGCGCAGTTTGACGAACGGCAGCTGCAGGTGCAGTACCGGCAGACGGAGAACACCATCGTAATAAATGTGCGCAATGCGATCATTGCTTTGCAGCAGGATCGTTCGCAGGTGGCGGCGGCGGAGAAGGCGCGGAATCTGGCGCAGCAGACTTTGGACGCGGAGCAGAAGAAATATCAGCTGGGGTCGTCCACTTCGTACCAGGTGGTGTTGCGGTCACGCGATTTGACGGCGGCACAGGGGACGGCTTTGCGTGCGCAGGCGAATCTGGCGGAGGCGCTGGTGAATTTCAATCAGGCGATGGGGCGGACGCTTGAGGTGCAGCACATTACTGTGGCGGAGGCGATGCGCGGTTCGACGACGCGGGATCCGCTGATTCCGGGGACGCCGGAGCCTGGGTCGGTGGTGGGCGCGAAGTAAACGGGAAGCGTAGTTTGGGCTCTTTGTAGCGGCGGATTCTAGTGCGCCATGGGTGTTGTGGCGCGGATCGATGGCCCGCTCCGGATCGATATTGCGGTGGCGATCGATGGCGGTCTAAAGACCGCCGCTACAAAAGCAGATTTCGGCATCCGCGCGAGCACTGACTACTTTCTGGTTGTTGCTGCTTCTCTTCCCTTGCCATAAGATAAGTATGGACGCGCTGGTGTGTGTGCATATTTGTGCCTGGCGCGGCTTTGAAGGAGCCCTCCCTTATGTCTGAGAAAATTATTCAGAAGGCCGACAACGCGCCGAAATCGCAGGCGACGGCTACGCTCGACGCCGAGCGTAAAGTTTCCGCCGCGGAGCGCGCTTGGGAGGAAAACACTTTGGAGCCGACTCTCGCGAAATCGCCGGAGCGCGCGCATGAGTTCACCACAATCTCGAATTATCCGATCCGACGGTTGTATACGCCGGCCGATTTGCCGGATTGGAATCCGGAAAAAGATTTGGGCTATCCGGGCGAGCCGCCTTACACGCGCGGAATTCATTCGACGATGTACCGCGGGCGGCTGTGGACCATGCGGCAGTTCGCGGGCTTCGGCACGGCGCAGGATACGAATGCGCGATTTCGTTATTTGCTGGGGCAGGGGCAGACGGGACTTTCGGTGGCGTTTGATTTGCCGACTTTGATGGGTTACGACGCGGACCATCCGCTGTCCGAGGGCGAAGTCGGTAAGTGTGGCGTGGCGATCAGTTCGCTGGCGGATATGGAAGTGCTGTTCGATCAGATTCCGCTGGCGGACGTGACGACTTCGATGACGATTAATTCGCCGGCGGCGGTGATTTGGGCGATGTACCTGGCTGTGGCGGAAAAGCAGGGCGCGGACTGGAAGAAAATTTCGGGGACGCTGCAGAATGACATCCTGAAGGAATATATCGCCCAGAAGGAATACATCTATCCGCCGGAACCTTCGATGCGACTGGTGATTGATACGCTGGAATTTGGCGCGAAGGAAACTCCGAAGTTCAATCCGATTTCGATCAGCGGGTATCACATTCGCGAGGCGGGCTCGACGGCGATTCAGGAATTGGCGTTTACTTTGCGCGACGGGATCGAATACGTTGAGTGGGGCGTGCGGCGCGGGTTGGACGTGGATGAGTTTGCGCCACGGCTTTCTTTCTTCTTTAATGCGCACAGTGATTTTTTCGAGGAGATTGCGAAATACCGCGCAGCGCGGCGGATTTGGCACAAGACCTTGACCGAGCGCTTTGGCGCGAAGAATCCGCGCTCGTGGGCGCTGCGTTTTCACACGCAGACGGCGGGATGTTCGCTGACCGCGCAGCAGCCCTACAACAACGTGGTGCGCACGGCGCTGCAGGCGCTGGCGGCGGTGATGGGCGGGACGCAATCGCTGCACACGAATTCTCTGGACGAGGCTTGGGCTTTGCCTACGGAATTTGCGGCGACGCTGGCATTGCGCACTCAGCAGATTATCGCGCACGAAAGCGGCGTGACGAATACGGCGGACCCGCTGGGCGGATCGTATTTTGTCGAGGCGCTGACGAATGAAGAAGAGCGCGGGGCATGGGATTACATCCAGAAGATTGACGCACTTGGCGGGATGGTGGCGGCGATCGAGCGCGGCTATCCGCAGCGGGAAATTGCGGAGGCGTCTTACCGGTATCAGCAGGCGGTGGATCGCAAGGAAAAGATTGTTGTGGGCGTGAATGATTACGTCGCCGAAGAAAAAGGCATTGATATTTTGCAGATTGATGAGACGGTCGCGACGCGACAGACCGCGCAGCTGCGAAAATTGCGGGCGGAGCGGTCGAATGCCGAGGTTGAGCGGCGGCTGGCGGCTTTGCGTAAGGCCGCGGAAGGCAAAGACAATCTGATGCCGTTTATTTATGACGCGGTGAAAGCCTACGCAACACTTGGCGAAGTCTGCGACGCGATGCGCGCGGTGTTCGGGATCTACGAAGAGGTAGCAATCACTTAATCATGGGGAAAATGCAGCAGCGACTTTTCTTACTGAGCGTCGCCGCATTCGCGATGGTGTGCGCGGTCGCGCTTTTCGCTGGCGCGGCATCGGCTGCGGCGAAAGAGACGAAGCCTGGGGAGCGGAGCGGGTTCGTTACTACTTCGGATGGGGTGAAGATACATTACATTGAGGCGGGGAAGCTCGCGACTTCGCCTAGCGCGCAGATTGGCAATCCCATGCCGAAGGATGCGGTGATCAAGAAGGGGGAGATTGGGCTTTCGGCTGCGCACCAGTTCCCCTCCATACTTTTTGTGCCGGGATGGACGATGCCGGCATGGATTTGGCAGAGCCAGATTGATTATTTCGCGCACGATTATCGCGTGGTAGCGATGGACCCGCGTTCGCAGGGGCAATCTTCGCAGACGAATGATGGGCTGTATCCGGCGGCGCGCGCGCGCGACATCAAGGCTGTGGTGGATCAGCTGCACTTGGCGCCGGTGGTGATCGTGGCGTGGTCCATGGCGGTGGTGGAAACGATGGCGTACGTGGATCAGTTCGGCACCGGGGATTTCGCGGGGCTGATTTTGGTGGATAACGACGCGGGCGGGCGCGCGCCAGCAGACGCGGATCAGGATTTCGGGCTGTTGAAAGGAGTCCTGGAGGACCGGAAGAACTCCGCGAACGGTTTCATTCGTCAGTTGAATCTGAAAAAACCACATCCGGAAGATTACATTAACAAGGTGGTGCAAGCGTCGTTGCAGGTTCCGACGAATTCGGCGGTCGCGCTGTTGGTGGGATATTTTGTGGCGGACTACCGGGCGGTGCTGCCGAAGATTGATAAGCCGGTCGTCGTTTGCGCGGCGAAGAGTGGATATATGGGCACGATTGTGGCGATGCAGAAAAACATTCCGCACTCCAAGCTGGAAATATTCGAGGGCGACGGCCATGCACTGTTTGTGGATGATCCGGACAAGTTCAACGCGCTGGTGGAGGATTTCCTGCTGAATCTGGCTCGATAGAACCCTGCCGCGGAGGGCTGCTATCGTTTTGCTCGCGATTTGAGTATTCTTTCCTAATATGCCTGACAAGAAAATTAGGGTGTTGATTGCCAAGCCTGGCCTGGATGGACACGACCGCGGCGCGAAAATTATTGCGCGGGCGCTGCGCGATGCCGGTATGGAAGTGATTTATACCGGGCTGCGGCAGACGCCGGAAATGATTGCGTCGGCGGCGGCGCAGGAAGATGTGGACGTGATCGGCCTTTCGATTCTTTCCGGCGCGCACAATACGCTCTGTCCGCGGTTGATGGAACTGCTGCACGGCAAGGGCATGAATGACGTCACCGTGCTGATCGGCGGAATTATTCCTGAGGCGGACATTCCGGCGTTGAAGCAGGGCGGGATTGCTGAGGTTTTTCTTCCTGGGACTACCACGCAGGCGATTGTGGATTTTATACGCCAGCGTGTTGCTGCTGCGCCGCGGGAAGCGTAGGCGCCCACCGCAAGTCAAAGGATTTAACACAGAGGACACAAAGAACTGCGGAGAAAAATCTGAGAAGGAGAATTACCGCAGAGACGCGGAGGGCGCAGACAGAACCTTAGGTATGACAAATTGCAGAACCGCGCCAGCACTACGTCGAGTTTCCTGTTGGGCTGGGCGACGTCTCCGGCACGGGCGCAGGCTTGAGCTCAGGTTCCATCAATTGGATCGGCTCGTCCTCACCCGTCACATCTACCTCGAGCGTTTCGAAATTCCAGTGATTGCCGTGTTTCTTCCCTACCACGATGATTTGCCCTTTTCCGCTTGGCCCGGAGACGGGAATACTGAGGCTGGCGTTTCCTTCCGGTCCGCTGAGATTCACGTTGCCAGAAACGAGCCAGCCGATGTGCAGAGGGTTCCCAATCTTCGCGGCGACGGCCGGCGACTCCGTCGCACGCTTGACTGCAAGTTGATAGGGGTACGACGACCGCATGATTGACATAACCCCCCAGAAGATCCCGCCGACGAATAGCGTGAGCACCAGGACACCGGTGACGACGAGTACGGGAATGAACCACTTCCAGTTTCGTTCGAGCCACGAACGCGGGCGCGGTTGAACCGGGAATGCCCCGCTGGGTGGTAATGGCAGTGCTGTCATTTGTCCGTCCTGACGACAAACGTTTCATACACTAAATTCGGGGCGGTGCCAATTGTTTGTCGCGCGCTGACGCGACTTCGGCGTTGTAGGGGAGGGTCCCGCTTTGCGGGACCCTCCCCTACGGACAAACGAGCTGACCGCCGATCAAGACGAAGTGCTCGCCGGCTGGCCGCAACTACGCAGGCGGGAGGATTAGCTTTGTGCGCGTGTAGGCTACACGGAAGCCGTTGCGCTCGATGTTGCGGTGCGAAATGCTGCCGGGTTGCGTGATGCTGACTGCCAAGTCGCAACCTTTTTCGCGCGCCCAGGCGAGGCGTGTTGCGAGCAGGGCTGACTGCACGCCGCGGCGGCGGAATGCAGGCAGCGTGCTGGCGCCGAAAAGGCCGCAGACACCGTGCTGTGCGGAAACCGCGGCGCCGCCGGCGATTGCGCCATCCACAAACGCGAGGTAGCAGCACGCGGTCTCGCGGTAGTAGAAACCCTCCATTAAATCTAGCATCGCCTGCGTCACTGGATAATGTTCGGCGAAGCCTTGGGCAACGGTGCGCGCCCAGAGTTTTGATTCCTCGGGCGCTGCAATTCGGACCGCGGCGCCGGGCGGCAGTTTGTCCGAGAGGCACGCTGCTTTCAGGTCATCGAGCAGCAGAACGTTCGAGACTTCGAGCAGGCGATAATTGCGCGCTGCGAATTTCTCGTACAGGCTCATGTCCACGAGCGGGCAGAGTTCGATCGCGGATGGAGCTTTGCGGCTGTGGAAAAATTCGGTGAGCGCGTCGAGATCGGCATCGCTTGCTTCGCCTTGCAGGCCAACGCCGATGGCTTGCGTCACGGGCGAATCCACCCCGGCGAAAACGGCGATGCCTCCGGCGATTTCTGCTACGGCCACCCGGAATTCCGGGTGCAGGCGATGGCAGGCCGCGGCACATTCGCGTCCGGCGTTGGCTTCAGCCATTTCCACGCGGCGCGCCAAATCCAAGTCAATGAAATGCATTTGTGAATCTCCTGTGCGCGGATGGGCGCGCGGTTGGCGGATTGCGTCATGGACGCGGAATTGGTGCGCCCGTGAATGCGCGGCACGATTTGGCTCTTTGTAACTGGAACAGCGGGCACGGCATGCCGTGCCCCTACGAAAGGCGGAATCGTCGCGGCTAACGGGGCGAGCCGGAGACAGGCCTATACTTCGCGTGGGAATCGCTGCGCATAGGCGCCTCCAGAGGAGAGATGTGGTTCGCGGCGGAACCGCGAGCCACTGCGATTCTAGCGCAACTGGGGCGCGAGTCAAAACAATTCAGGGGTGATAGAATCTTGCAGCCATTGGAAACCGTTGCAGAACGAATATCGTGCGGATTTTTGCAAGGAGAGCGCTCGGTGAGCGGAACGAAAATCGAAACGCACGTGGACGAGAAGTCAGCGGAATTTCAGAAAAATAGCCGGCTCATGCTGGACCGCCTCACCGAAATCAAGAACGAAGAGCAGCAGATTCGCGAGGGCGGCGGCGCGAAAGCCATCGAAACGCAGCATAAGAAGAACCGCCTGACGGCGCGGGAACGCATCGCGAAGCTCATCGACGCGAAGACCGAGTTTTTTGAGTTGGGATTGTACGCCGCGCATGAAATGTATCAGGAATGGGGCGGCGCTCCGTCGGCGGGGACGATCACTGGCCTCGCCCGCGTTTCCGGGCGGCAAGTGATGATCATCGCCAATGATGCGACGGTGAAGGCCGGCGCGTTTTTCCCCATGACCGCGAAGAAAGTGATTCGGGCCCAGAACATCGCGATTGAAAATCACATTCCGACGATTTATCTGGTGGACTCTGCCGGCATTTTTCTGCCGCTGCAGGAAGACGTCTTCCCGGATACTGACGATTTCGGGCGCGTCTTTCGCAATAATGCGGTGATGAGCGCGATGGGCATTCCGCAGATCGCCGCGATTATGGGGATGTGCGTCGCGGGCGGCGCTTATCTGCCGGTCATGTGCGACAAGATTTTGATGACGGAAGGCAGCGGATTATTCTTGGCGGGGCCGGCGCTGGTGCAGGCGGCAATTGGGCAGAAGACTTCGGCGGAAGAATTGGGTGGCGCGCAAATGCACGCGCAGATCAGCGGCACCGTGGATTTTCGCGAGCCGGATGATGCTGCGTGCATCGAGAGGGTGCGCGCGCTGGTGGATAAGATGGGCCATGCGGCTGGTGCGCCGTTCGATCACAAGGCGGCGGCAGCACCGGCGTACGCTGCCGAAGGGATTTATGGCGTGTTTTCGGCGGCGCCCGGCAAACAGTACGACATGCATGAAATTATCGCGCGGATTGTGGATCGCAGCGAGTTTGAGGAATATCGCGCGGATTACGGGCAGACGCTATTGTGTGGTTACGCACGCATCGGCGGATGGGCCGTGGGGATTGTGGCGAATCAGAAGAGAAACGTGAGCACGGTGGCGCCGGGGACGGGCGAGAAGCGTATTGAGTTTGGCGGAGTGATTTACAACGAAGCTGCGGACAAGGCCGCGCGATTTATTCTGGACTGCAATCAGAATTTGCTGCCGCTGATATTTCTGCACGACGTGAATGGGTTTATGGTGGGCAAGGAAGCGGAGTGGAGCGGAATTATTCGCTCGGGCGCGAAAATGGTGAACGCGGTGGCGAATAGCGTGGTGCCGAAGATCGCGGTGATTTGTGGCGGGAGTTTCGGCGCGGGACACTATGCAATGTGCGGCAAGGCTTACGATCCGCGGTTTGTGTTTGCGTGGCCGACGGCGCGCTATGCGGTGATGAGCGGGGATTCGGCGGCGGGCACGCTGGTGGAGATCAAGATCAAGCAGCTGGAGCGCGAGGGGAAGAAGCTGAGCGACACAGACAAGAAGGAATTGTACGAATCCGTTCGCAAAACTTACGAGGACCAGACCGATCCGCGGTATGCTGCGGCGCGTTTGTGGGTAGATGCGATAATCGATCCGGCGCACACGCGAGAGGCATTGATTGAAGCGCTGGAAGCGGCGGCACTCAATCCCGAGATTGCGGAATTTAAAACAGGCGTCTTACAAACGTGAATTGAGGGTTGAAAGTTATCGGATAAAAGTCGAAAGTTGAGAAGAACCGGCCGTCAGACGGGAAGTTTCGACAATGCACTCCTGATCAGACGATGACGAACGACCTACGCAGCGGCGGGTACGGAATGTTCGGGGTCACGATGCTGTTTTGTCTTCCGGCGATGCTCGATGTGTTCGTCTCAGCGCAGATTTCGGGGACTTCATACCACAGTTCGGCGCTGTGGTTCATGTTCCAGGTTTGCCAATATTTGGGCGTGATCGGAATTATCGTCGCGGCGGCGCTGACAGTCATTAAGGCGAGCGAAGGAAAGATTTCGCGGCTTGCGGTGACGCTGATGGGATGTTCCGTGCTGCTGTCGGTTTTTCTATTGTGGTACGCAGCGCACATTTACCGGAGCCCGTGGTTCTGAAAACTTATGGCCAATGAAGTGACGATTGTGGAATGCACGCGGGATGCGTGGCAAGGATTGCGGGACGTGATTCCCGCGGAGGAGAAGGTTCAGTATCTGAGCCGGCTGATTGCGCTGGGATTTCGGCATATTGATGCGGTGAGTTTCGTTTCGCCGAAGTATGTGCCGCAGATGGCGGATAGCGAAGCGGTGATGGCGCAACTGAGCCAGGTAAAGGCACCAGGCGGCGAGCCGGTGGAGATTATCGGAATCGTGGTGAACGCGCAGGGGCTGGAGCGGGCGCTCGCGACTCCTGGAGTCACGACCGTCGGTTACCCTTATTCCATTTCTGCGTATTTCCGGCGCGCGAATGCGAATATGTCGCGGGCGGAATCGCGCGAGCTGGTGGAGAAATTGCAACGGGACACGAAGGCGGCCGGCCGGAAGCTGGTGATTTATATTTCGATGGCGTTTGGGAATCCGTATGAAGAGCCGTGGGGCGCGGAAATTGTCGAGGAGACGCTGGTGTGGCTGAAAGATTTGGGAGTGCACACGGTTTCGCTGGCGGACACGGTGGGGACGGCCTCGCCAGAGGAAGTTGCGCAACTTTACCAGGCGGTGAAGGGATGCGTGGCGGGAGTCGAGATCGGCGTGCATCTGCATAGCCGGCCAGATCGCGCTGCGGAAAAAATACTGGCGGCTTATGAGGCGGGGTGCCGCAGATTTGATGGGGCTTTGACTGGGATGGGCGGATGCCCGTTCGCGGGTGATGAGCTTGTCGGCAACGTTCCTACTGAGGCGATCTTGACGACTCTTGCTTCGCGGGGAGTTTCGACCGGGATTGATACGAAGTCGCTGGCGGTGGCTTGCGCGATGACTGGGGCGTTGCGGGAGAAATACTCGCACGCGGTTGAAGCGGCGGATGCGGCGCCAAGTGGGAAACCGAACTAGCGCGCGTAATAAGGGCCCAAGGAGAGATCCTTCGGCCGGCCTGAAACAAAGGCGCCGGCCTCAGGATGACGATGCTCGTCGCATCGTCCGAAAACCGAATGAAGAATAAGATACAACCCGACGCGGCCACTTACACGACGTTGCTGTATGAGAAGGATGGCGCGATTGCGACCATCACTTTGAATCGGCCCGACAGGCGGAACGCAATTTCCAGCACGATGATCGAGGAGGTGCTCGGCGTGCTGAACGCAGCGGAAGCCGACTCCGCCGTGCGCGTGGTCGTTCTTACGGGCGCGGGGCGGGCGTTTTGCTCGGGGATGGACCTGGAAACTTTGCAGACGATCGCGGGACAGACGTCCGAGGAAAATTTGGCGGATTCGCGGGAGATGGCGCGGATGTTTCACCGGCTGTACTCCTTTCCGAAGCCGCTGATTACGGCGGTGAACGGAGCGGCAGTGGCGGGCGGCTGCGGGATCGCGACTTTTTCGGATATCACGCTAGCGGTGCCGGAAGCGAAGTTCGGTTACACCGAGGTGCGCATCGGATTTATTCCGGCGCTGGTTTCGGTGCTGGTGCGCAGGCAGATGGGCGAAAAGCGCGCGCGCGAACTGCTGCTTACGGGAGCGATCATTGATGCGGCGGAGGCGTTTCGTCTGGGCATGGTGACGGAAATCGTGCCGGCGGACAATTTACTGCAGCGTGCCCACGAAGTGGCAGCGAAATTCCTGGAAGCGAGTCCCACGAGCCTGCGGCGCACGAAGCGCCTGCTGCTGCAATACAACGACAAGGAAGTGACGCAGGAGATCGAGCTGGCGATCCAGGAAAACGCGGC
>Ga0308309_10001087_pt1 | contig 16180 bp, 16 predicted proteins | sample HubBroMetageWFT5_FD_192491 | JGI IMG/M metagenome (GOLD analysis project Ga0308309, IMG submission 192491) | Warmed and freeze-thawed soil microbial communities from the Hubbard Brook experimental Forest, New Hampshire - Hubbard Brook CCASE Soil... | ecosystem: Environmental > Terrestrial >...
TAGATGTTGATAACAGGGATTATCACCATCTATCTCCCCTATTACAGACTACCGTCGAGAATGGGGATCACTCACCCCGAGACCGTCTGGGTTATGATTTGATCAGAGTTCCAAATACGATTCTTCGCAACATTCAGTTGGTTCTGAATACGAGGATTAGAGGCGAAAAGGTGAAAATTGACCTTCACGGGTATCATCCGTCCGAAATCGTGTTCAACGGAACTCTTGGGACAATTGTGCAGCAAACTTGGGAGATGGGTGAAAACGAACTGACACTGATTCATGGTCATGGCCGCAACCGAGGCATCACTCCTGGTTTCGTGAATACAAACACCGGTTACTTTGGTCTCTGTATTCGGCAAGCGTTGCGACATAACCAATCGCTTCGCCGATGGATTAAGTACACGACATTGGATTGTCGCGAGATGGGTTCTACCACGATCAAGCTGAAGGCGAACCCGAACCCGACGAGGAATCAATTTGATATTCCCGGGATGTGAAGACGACGCTCCATTCCCTACGGAAGTTCTGCGGATTTAGCTGTCCCCAATTCGATCCGATCATTCACTGCTTTATCCAAACGCTGTTTGCATCCCACATAGCGTTCAGTAGTCTGGACTGATATATGCCCTAGGAGAAACTGAATCTGTTCCAGCTCTCCACCTGCACTGTGGCACAGGCGGGCACAGCTACGGCGCAAGTCATGTGGGGCGATCCTGTCGATCCCGGCACGCTGGGCACATCTCTTTACGACATACCAGACAACATTTTGAGTTACTCCTGAGCCCCAGACAGCGCCATTCTTCCGAACCGACCGAAACAGTTTTCCCTCTCGAATGCCGGCGGCAGAAGTCCATGCATCGAGATCCTCTTTGACCCAAGGTGGTATGGGTACCGTTCGGACGTGTCGAGCTTTGCCGACGAGGTCGACAATTACCCAATGGTCTTCCCGCTTTTGAACCTGGTCTGATTTGAGCATGACCAATTCCGACCGCCGCAGCCCACAACCCAACAAGAGAGCGAGCATCGCCCGGTCTCTTTTTCCGCGAATCGTTTCTACTTGGGACGTAGCCAGAAGCCTGCAACCTTGTTGGGCAGTGAGCCAATTACCAACGGGTTGTCCCAATCGTTTCATCCCCTTAACTCGTCTGATCCCGGCGACGAGTTCCGGGCTCAACAGACCGGTGTCCGCTGCCTCATAAGCAATTCTGCGAATGGCGGCCAACCGAACGTTGATGGTGGAAGGCGCCAGCGGAATGTTCTCAAGGTGCAGTCGATAGCGAAGCACGACAGCCCGGTTCAGAGCCAACCTTGGTTCCGAACAGTACCAACAAATGAATTCTTCAATCGCGTGCTTGTACGATCGGCGCGATTGAAGAGACCCAAGGCTATTCAAAACCGCGGCTTTCGAGTGTTCTAGCTCAGGTAACGTCAAGGCATGTCTTCGACGGCATGAACGACGAGTCGGCTTCACCATGGGCAGCGGTCTCCTTGGCCGCTGCCCTATTTGTAAGTTGTTTTCATACCGCGGATCCGTCGTCTATCTCATTTCAAGATAGCTAGTGGGAAGCGGATTTCCCAACACCTATCAATCTTGGCGCTCGTCTCCGGGCGAAATCGTGAACCGCGCAATCGGTTAGGTGTAAACTCCCGCCAGAGCGTGACTCCGAGGCCGAAGCCGAATCTCTGATTCGCAAATATTTCAGCATAGAAAAGGTCAAGCGCATGCAGTTCGTGAGCATTCCAGCGGGTAGCTTCATGATGGGCTGTTCAGCGGGAGACCATGAATGCTACGCCGAAGAAAAGCCGTCTCATCGAGTATCCATCACGCGGCCTTTTGAGATAGGCAAATACCAGGTTACGCAGTCAGAGTATGAGGCGATCATGGCTACCAACCCGAGCTATTCCCGCGGACCGAACCATCCAGTTGATGGCGTGAGCTGGGAAGACGCGCAGAAGTTTTGTGAGGCGGTCAATCGCAGGGGGGATGGGTACCACTATCGCCTGCCCACAGAGGCAGAGTGGGAATATGCGGCACGCGGCGGAGATAGTTCCTGCCGGTATGGTTCTTTGGATGTGGTTGCCTGGTTCCGAGACAATTCGGGTGGAACGACGCATCCGGTCGGTGAGAAGAAGCCGAACAGATTTGGATTGCATGACACGTTGGGAAACGTCTGGGAATGGGTGCAGGACTGGTACGGCATAACTTATTACGGCCGCAGTCCTGAAACCGACCCGAAGGGCCCTCTCAGCGGAGAGTATCGCGTTTCGCGCGGCGGTTCCTTTCGCGGACTTGTCAGAGGACAGGCGCGCGTTTCCTCCCGTTATATCCAAAAGCCCAACGTCCGAAGTATCGTGATTGGGTTCCGCTGTGTGCGTGAACCGGTTCAAGAATCGAGGAGATGAAACAATGCTGATGATTGGAGAACGTCTGCGAGCAATCCGGGAATCAAAGAATCTTTCACAGGGCGACATTGAAAAGCGCACGGGTATGTTGCGCTGCTACACCTCCCGCGTCGAGAACGGCCACACGGTTCCCAGCATCGAGACACTTGCGAAATACGCACAGGCGCTTGAAATTCCGCTCTATCAAATTTTCTACGATGGTGAAGAGGCTCCAAAGAAGATCAAAGGGGTAGATCTAGACGGGCAGAAGCTGTCTCTCAGCGAGCGGCGCGAGATTGAGAGCCTGGGCCGCCAGTTCACAAAACTGAAAGCGCGAGACAAAGGGCTTGTGAGACTGTTGGTCGCAAAGCTCGCCCACGCTACGTCGTAAAGGATCGATCCAACCTAGCGAAATTCATCTAGAGTTCACCTGCCGTCCGCTGTCGCATTTTGAGATAGGTAGTGATAAGAGGATTTATCAACATCTCTAACGAAGTCGGCCTCGTCAAGGGTGTTTAGCTCTGGTTTTATTTCTTTCGCACACACACCTACCGCCGCACAGTCTCGCTTGTTTCTTGGCGAGTGATGCGCTGCCATTCTCGAATTCATTGTCCCTGTCCGACCTACGAGCTCGGTCCGTGTCACTTCATCGTCTCGGTCTTGCCCACCAAACATCTCTCCGATCACGTCCGACCATGATGATTTCTTCGAACTCCCTGACATTCCAGGGAGGCGGGTAGCCTATTCACTTATCCGGTCACTGCTGCGCAGGACCACCAGCAGCCAGGAAGTTGGGGTTTCCGCCGATAGAAGCGTTTCAACTCCGGATCCCGCTCGACCGCGTCATCGCTGCTTCACACCACAGATAACGCAGCAACGTGTTCCCTTGTTTGCTCATCGCACCCAGCCGCTGCCGGCGTCCGCTGGAGTGTTCGCTCGGGATCATGCCGATGTAACTGGCCAGTGCTTTCCCATCGATGAACCGCTTCGGATCGCCCAGAAAACACTTCGGTGGCTAATGCGGTGATCGGCCCCACTCCCGGATGTGTTAGCAATCGTCTTGCCTGGGGATGCTGCTGGACCTCTTCGCAGACTTCTTTGTCGAGCTCTTCGATCGATCCCTGCAGGTGAGGATACAAAGTCAGCAGTGCCGCTCGTCGCTCGCTGGCATGGGGAGCCAGAGGCAACGCTCGAAGTGCGTGCTGGTTTGCTTGGCTCCATAGCGCGTGGCCTCGCCTGAAACCGTGGTTGAGTGCTATCGATTGCAGCGTGTGCTGGACTCGGGATCGCATGCGCACCCACTGATGACGGTGACGTAACAACGTGCGCAAATCTCGCTGCTGGGTGGAGGGCATCCAGATCGTCGGAAAGCGATTCTCGGCGAGCAAGGTCAGTAACAATCGCGCATCCCGCCGATCATGCTTTTGTTTGCGTGTTTCTGCTTTGCGGATTTTCGCTGGATGACCGACGCGGCATTCGATCCCCAGCTCTTCCATCAACTCCAGGAACCACTGCATTGAGCCGGTCGCTTCGATCCCCACCAGAATCGGACCACGCAGTGCGGAATAAAACTCCCGGACGGTCTCGCCTTCATGTTCGAGGGTCTTTTCTTCCAGCTCGCCTGTGTCAGTATCCAACATCGCGATCGTCTGTTGTCGAGCGTGTAGATCGCATCCTATAATTCGCATCTCGGCCTCCTTCGATCCGAGCTCTGTTAGGTCTGGACACCGCACAGTTTACTCGGCTCGTCGTGAGGCCGACTTCGTTATGCCATCATCTATCGCCAAGACTTCCACCTGGCAGATGAGAGCCCACCGGAGAATCTCTCCTGAAGCGTAGTTGTTGTAACTTCAAGCTGGCTATTGTTGGAAGACTAAAGGAGGCCCGCTCACTCGCTTACCTTTAAGGTGGACAGTTACCTCAACGCGATCGGCGATCTTAATGAAGGGAATACGCGAAGTCAGCTTCTATTCCGATTGGGCCATGGCGCGCGACGTGATCGCTCTGATCGAGCATCTCCATCTGGACGCAGTGGACGTGGTCGGATTTTCCATGGGCGCCGGGACGGCTGCTCGTGTGGCTATCCTGGAGCCGCCTCAAGTGAAATCGGCCATCCTTGCGGGGATTGGTGATTATGCCGTTGAGGGAACGGTTTTGGAGTTTCCCAAGAATTGGCCGGTCCCCGAGCATCTACCAAAACCGCTCACACACAAAATTTGGGCTGAAGAAGGAGCCCGGATGCTCGAGAAAAACGAACTCGTCCCTGGAAACTTAGGTTCGGCGCACGTAATTGCTGCCCGGGTGACGGGAGCGGATCCAAAGGTTCTTGCGGCTGTGATTCGAGGGGCCGTTGCGGATCAGATGACAGCTCAGCAGCTCAATCGAATTCGCGTGCCGGTTTTGGTGCTCAATGGAAAGGGCGACGTTGCCAACCAAAAAACCGAGCGACTGCTGAAGGAAATTCCGATTGGAACTCTAGGTGAATGTGAGGGCGATCACAGTTCGACGCCTTACCAGCCATCGTTCCATCAAGCTGTCGTTGGGTTCCTGGAACGCCAGTGGCGAGAGCGGGCCGCGGCTTGAAGTAGGCCTTTGGCGGGCCAACTGTTGGCTCAGGGGCTTCATTGGTTCGAAACCACGTTGGCGTGGCGCGCGATCACACACCACGTATTCCCATCCTTCCTCCAGATATTCGTGAACCGTCGTTGGACCGTCTTTCCGGCCAGGGGGGCATCGCCGATCGGTTGGACGGTCTCCGCGCCCATGATGATGGCGAAATTGCCGTCGATGCGGATGAATTCGATCTTCCGCTCGAACGAGGAGTAAACGGCTGATTTCTGAACCCTGGCTAGGACATCTTGCCGACCGATCACCACGTTGTTCGCTGGCGAATTGACCGTCAGCTGTTCACACCACAGGTGTTCGAGCGGGGCATAGTTCCGGTCCAGAACTGCTTTTCGCTCCTGGTTGTCGAGCGATCGGACAGTTTCCTCGTCGGCGGGGGCTCCGCCTAAGGCTGAAGTTGCTCTATCGGAGCCGATAGGACCAAGGAACAGCAGTAGCAATACGAAGGTCGCTCCTTTTTTCATTTCACAACTCCTCCGAGAGCACCTCTTTTGATTTGAAAATGTCTCTACTGATCCGACGGCTGTCACAACGGCATTTGCCCACGTATTGTACTTGTTGTGCCACTTATCTCGCTGATTCGGTGATGCGAGACGATTAGTCGAGGATTTCTAGCGTGAAGCGCTTTCGCAGTTTCATCCCCACCGCGTTCAGGATCGTGCGGATGGCTTTTGCAGTGCGTCCTTGGCGCCCAATCACTTGCCCGAGGTCACCCTTCTGGACGCGCAACTCAAAGACAGTAACCTGCTCGCCTTCAATCGCGCGGACTTGAACCGCGTCGGGGTTATCCACGAGGGCCTTCGCGATTGCCTCTACTAGCTCCTTCACGGTGCGCCTAGGCGCGCGCCGGTGTCAGCATGACATCGGGCGTGTGCGTGTAGCCTGAATCTCGATTCTACTACTCAGTTCGAGACAAAGTCGCAGTCGAAACTAAAAGCTCATCCAGGATGATGCCGAGGAGTGCGGAACTCGAATTTTCGACAGGCCACAGTCCCATCAGAATTTACAGCGACTTCAAGAACTGGATAATGGCCTCTTGTTCATCTCTCTTCAGTTTGTCAAATTGCTGGCTCACATGGCTTGCCTCGCCCCGATGTCGCAGGATCGCGTCCCGAAGCGTGAGGGATGCCCCGTCGTGCATCAATCGGGGACGCAGGCGGACTCCCCATAAGGGTGCGGTGCGTATTTTGTTCCGGCTGCTCTCGAAATCCTGCTTCGACAGATACCCGGACATCATTTGAAAGACCTTGTTCCCGTAGTGCTCCCGTGTCGCCTGCAGGATTCCGTCGCCCGTACCGACGTCATGCATCAAGAAGTCCCCATACGGATGAAAAGCTATTGACCCGAGCGCGGTCGGAATCGTAAAAGTTCCTCCGTTGATTTTCGTTCCGGCAGGAGCGGTGGTTAATGTTTCAGTATGACAAGTCCCACAACCGATCTTGTCAAATAGACCGTTGCCCTTTTTTGCAGCCATGCTGTTGGCGAGCTCGGAATCTCTTGCAGGCGCTTTCGTCGCTCGAATAAACCGGGCGAAGTGATCGATGTCGGAGAGGCCGTCCTGTCCCGGCGTATCATTCGGCTCTGAAGCAGTGTTGCAAAGCTTGGTTACCTCATCTGGTTGAAGGCGGTTCGTGATGCCCATCTCGTTGAGGTAAGCGTCGGCGGCGAATGATAGCAGGCTCGCGTGCTGGTCTTTCCATCCGAACCTGCCGACGCTCATTTGTCCCGGCGCTTCCACGATAGGAACCTGGAGGATCTGGCCGCAGATTTTTCGATGCGAAGACTTGCATTGTTGCTGGGCGAGGTCGATAAGAGTCTGATCGGAAACCGCCTCGACGAAACCATCGCCCAACAGATTCAGAGAAAGTCGAAACGTCCGGATTGTCTCGGTCTCGGGGACTCGTTCTTGAATCTCGCTGTTGGGAAAAGACGCGTTCGGGCAAATCGCGCGATCATTCACGAGCGAGCGGCCCGCGATTACTTCGGTCCCATGAGCGATCGGGATTTCTGGATTCCGGAAGTGTCCGTCCGGTCCTTGGTGGCCGACGCGTAATTCCGTGACTTGGGAGGCAGCACCTGAAACCGGACTCTGATGGCATTCACGGCAGGACTGCGCGTTATAGAGCGGTCCAAGACCGTCGCTTAGTTGCTCGACCTCATCGAATTTCGTTTGATCGGCCTGATGGGTAGTATCGTCGGCGACGCCGTTGCTCTTGTTGTCAAAACCGGTGGGTGCTTCCGTTGACTGAGGGACAGGACTGACGAGAAAGAAACTGAGAAGAGCCAAAGAGATCAGGAGTCGCATGGCTTATTCCTTTCCATAGGACGACCTCGCGATAGAGACTCTTGCAGAGAGGACTTGTTTTCTGGTGCTGACGTGTGAGCCCGTTAGGTCTTCAGCTCTACCAGTACCAATTCGATAGATTGATCGCCGAGATTCTCCGGAAGGTGGGTTCCCTCCGGTAGCCACTTCACCTCGCCGGCTTTGAAATGGTTTTCTATTGATCGGCCATTCGTAAAAGCGAATCGGGAGTGTTGAGATGTGAGAAACAGCCCAATCCCATCTGGGTGTGAGTGCATGACCGATCTTTCGCGGGGTCCGTAGTTGACTCGAAGCACACGCACGCGGTCATTTTCGAACTCCACTTTGTAGTGGTCCGGGTCCAATTTGACGGGGTCGAGAGCACTCGGCTGGCGTTTCGGGGACGTAGACATGATCGCCTCCTTTGACACGACAATTGAGGGTCTTTGCTGGAGATGTGCATCATAATCCTGTGGTCTGATGCTGGCAAGCATACAGAAATTTGGTGGTGATAAGCTGATTTCTCAACAGTTACAGGCAAACGCTGTGGTGAGGTGGCTGTTTCTTGTGGGTTTAGCTGCCCTCGGCGCACGCGTGAATAATCAGGCAGCTTTTTCGATTCTTGCTTTCAGTGCGATAACGTTGCGTACAGAGTTCGTTTTTCATTCGAAACACCGACATCGCCCTTCTCCAGGTGTAAAATACCGTCTTCAGTCGAAGGCATCAGCGATGGATAAAAGAGAACTGGATCGATACAAGCGAGCACTGCTGGAAAAACGGGAGGAATTGGCGGTTGGCAACGCCGGAAGTCTGGTCCCGGCTGCGGGTGGTTGGGAAGGCGATCCAGTCGATCAAGCGAACGCCGACGCCGAAGCGGATCTTCAGATACGCCTGCATCAATCCAACGGCCGTCTCCTCAGAGCGGTTGACGGTGCGCTCAGCAGGATCAAACATGGCACGTTCGGTGTCTGTGAGAGCTGTCAGAAGCCTATTTTACGAGCGCGCTTAGAAGCTGTGCCTTGGACTCGCCACTGCCGCGATTGCAAAGAGCGCACACATGCGGCGTGAAGACCAAGACGCTGGGGAAGTTCTAGGTGAGCCTACTTGAAGGGTTTTATTTCTGTGTCCCGCATTCGTAAAGAGATCGTCAACAATTTGTAACGCTTGCTATCTTTCGCCGCAGTAACATGCTCCAACCCGGCCGGCGGCCTGAATCTCTGCCGCCGACCTGTCGGAGTTTCGTACCAGGCTTGAGGCTAGTCTCCGAATACGATGGTGTCCTGCTTGTCCTTTGCGACTTCCTCTTGCACTTGCTTCGGGTAGAGAAACTGATGACCCTCCACACGGCCTGGGTAAGACCAGGCTACGATCGCTTCCGGCTGTGACACGCCTCGCTCCGCGAGAACAATCGCAGACTTTCCGGACAGCCCCTTCTCCTGGGTGGGTCGTGCCTGAATTATAGCGATCACGTTCGTCCGATCCGCGTTGGAGATCCGCACAATTTCGTGGTTGAAGCTATTGACGAGCTCGAACAGATAGGTCCCGGCGGGCAATACTCGTCCTGGAATCTGCACCGGTTGACTAAACGTAAACAAAGTCGCTTGATTCCATTCGTCAGCGTGTACAGCAGGCAGGACGATCAAGAATGCAAGCAGGAATGTAACAGTAACGAAACTCCTGATGGCAGCGGATTGTTTCATGACAGCTCCTTTTGTTTTATCGCGGCCGGATGATGTGGTGATTCCCCCGTGCCGCTTTTTTCTGTGAATTCAACTTGGCCTCACAGATGAGACGCTCGGGGGCTGCGGAGAGCATGTAAACTGTTTGTCACGCGATTGTCAGAGATTTTTGACAATTACCGGGGAGAGCGTCTTCAGAGGGAAGACATCCCACAAAGAAATTTGCCTGCTTTCGTTCTCAAGCGCTATGCGGAAGGCGGAGGCGTTTGTGAGTAACTTTACGATTCGCGCGAAATTTGTCGGTGCCGTTTCGGAGTGTAATTCTCTCTCGCTCCGCGTTGCGCAACGGAGCGAGAGAGTTCGTTAGAAGAATTATTTCACCGTCAGAGCGATCGTCGCCGAATGCGAAAGAGTTCCCGAGGTTGCCGAGACGGTGATCATGCTCGTACCAGCCGGGGTGCCGGTTGAAGCAGCCGCCTTCCCGCTACCACAACCTGCCGCTGCGAACACAGCCAGCAAAATAACGGCGAGGCCACCTGCGCGCAGCAGTGCCGTGGAGAAGAAACGCAACCGCAGCCTTCCGAAATGCAGCCCAACGAGAAGAAACCCAACGAATCCGGCAGCTAGCAACATCCGCAACTGCGAGGTAGGCCAGTGACTCGCCAATTGTCCGGATGGGACCGCGCCCATCATCGCGCTCCGTGCAGTCGTCGTGATTGTGAGCATGGGTGTTGTGCTACCCCCAGGAGTATAGCTCTGAGTGGAAAACATGCACTTTGCGCCCGTGGGCAATCCGGAACACGAGAGGCTAACAGCAGAATTAAAGCCGTTCGTGGGAGAAGTATTAATCGTGAAGTTTGAAGACGCTCCTGCGGTCACCGTAGCGCTAGTAGGCGAAACACTTACGGAAAAATCGGGCGTGTTCCCACCGCTAGCCTGAGTCGGCACGAGCGATGCGAATACTCCGTGCATTTCCGCCATGCCGCCGGCCGTCAAATATAGGGTGTTTGCATCGCCCGCCGCGCCTCCGCCTCCAAAAACAAGGTCCCACAAAGAAAGATTCGTGATGACGTTGCCGCCCGCATCTTTCACGCTATCGATGAACGTACCGGCTGGCATGTAGGCGTTCAGAACCCCGTCACCGAAATTACCGACCAGCACATCGCCTGCGAACGCGCCGAAACCGGCTGGAGGAACCACAACTCCCCACGGAGCGTTTGTGTGCATATCGCCTTGCATAACAAACGTCTGAATCATATTGCCGTTCGTGTCGAAGATATCGACAACTCCGTCGCCGGCGGCATGAACCGGGTCATGTTTGGGAGCGTCCTGCAGCGCATACGTCACATAGATTTTGGTCTGGCTATTGACGGTAATCACATGGATCCCAAAGGGGGCGTAGCCGGCAGGGAGATTCGGGTCGGTGAAAGTGCCGGAGAGGTTGGTGAGCTTGAAATTGGAGTCATAGACTTCCACTTTTCCGCTGCGAAAATTAGTGGCGAGCAGAAAGTTCGCTCCGTTGTTCGTGATCATAGCCAGTCCTTTGTACACGGCACCGGCTCCGCCCATGGAATTATCCACGGCAAGGATTACGGTCGCGCCCCCATTCCAGCCGGAGATCGTTCCGTCTTCCGTGTCAAAGATAAATAGACTGGGCTTGCCGCCAACGATGAACCCGGTTTGGGAGAGGTTGGCCACGATTCCGGTCGGAGTGGCCGCAGCTGTGCTTCCTGCGGGCGGTGGGATCGTGAATGTTCCCTGGAGCATTCCGGTTTGGTCATAGAGGGTCGAGAATCCGCTGTTGTTGTCGTTGATCCAAAAAGGTCCGCCGGGGAAGAACGCAATTCCCCAGGGGTTGACGAGATTCGCGTCCACGTGAGCAGGAGCGGGTGTAACGGTTGAAGTGTCCGCTACTAAATTCGTCTGGTTATAATTGTTGGTGGAAGTCTGAGCACTCACGGTCACTCCGAAGGTGCAAAATCCCAGGATGAGGGCGGCAATCGTTGAAAACATCTTGCAGAATGGCATCGATTTCACTTCATTCTCCTTTTTAGGTATCTCGGTCCTGATCATTAAGAGATCGCGGGCGATCACGATACCAACTCCGTGCTGACGTTCGTGTCCCGCCAAAGTCAAATGAATGTCGCTTCTCTGTAACCTCGTGTAGGTTTTTCGTTAGACAATTGAACGGGCTCGATTCTTGTAAGGAGAATCACGATGCAAGGACATATTTTTCAGAAGCTGATCAGGGTTTCTGCAGCCGCGAGCATTTTCCTGCTTGGCACTGGTACCGTCAGAGCACAAGCTATTTCACAGCCGGCTCAGTCGATCCCTCCGTCGCCGCCCGACCCGAACGTCAGAGCCCTGGCAGACTCAGTGCGCGAGCTCCAAGGCCAAGTGCAATCTCTCGTGGAGCAGCTCGGCGAGTTGCGCGCCGAAGAGATGCGCGATCACGCGGAAGCCCGCGAACTTCGTCAAGAACTCGAGCTCGCGAGAGTTGAGAGCCGCCCGCGAACAGGACCAGCGGGGAGCCGCGATTCATACCTCAGCCTTTCGCCGCAAGCTAGTGCTTCGCTCCCAACCGCTACGGCGGGGCCCGGTTCTCAACAAGAAGACCAGCCTACCGAAGCGAGGCTCGCTCGCCTGGAAGAGAGTCAACAACTTGTCGAGTCAAAAATTGCCGAGCAGAGTCAAACTAAAGTGGAAAGCGGATCGAAGTATCGCGTGCGTCTTTCTGGCATTGTGCTCTTGAACGTCTTCGACAACCAGGGCGTCGTCGACAATGAGGATTTCCCCCAAATCGCGACTCCTCACTCTGCGGTTGGTTCCACTCAATCGTTCGGCGGATCGCTGCGCCAGTCCCAAATTGGCGTCGAAGTCTTCGGTCCGGAAATTGCGGGAGCGCGCACTAGCGCTGACGTGAAATTCGATTTCGCCGGTGGATTCACCGACGTGCCCAACGGCGCTGTAATGGGCATCGTGCGCCTTCGTACCGGCACATTCCGCATGGATTGGACGAACACTTCGATCGTTGCTGGTCAAGACCGTTTGTTCTTCGCGCCACTTGCGCCCACGTCGCTCGCTTCGCTCGCTGTCCCGGCGCTTTCCTATTCGGGGAACCTCTGGGCTTGGACACCTCAAGTACGCGTCGAGCACAAAATAGCTCTGTCTGAAAGTTCCCATCTTATGTTCCAGGCTGGAATTCTCGATTCTCTCTCCGGCGAACTTCCAGTGAGCCAGGATCGATTTCCTTCCTGGGGTGAACAATCGGGACAACCCGCCTATGCCGGCCGGATCGCCTGGACTCATCGCGCCTTTGGGCAGGACCTTACCGTTGGATTTGGAGGATACTATGCGAGGCAAAATTTCGGCCTAGGGCGGAGCGTGAATGGATGGGCGAGCACGTTCGACGTGCTGTTGCCGCTGGGAAAGTATTTCAATCTGAGCGGAGAGTTTTATCGGGGAGCCGCTGTCGCAGGACTCGGTGGTGGCATAGGCCAGAGCATCCTGACTTCTGGCCCGTTCACCGATCCTGCCACAACGATCAAAGGACTTGATTCGATGGGCGGCTGGGTACAACTGAAATTCAAGCCCAAAAGAAATTTCGAAATCAACGGTGCCTTCGGCCAGGACAATCCTTTTGCGGGTGAGCTGCGGCGCTTTCCGGGAAGCCCGTCATATTTTGGCGAATCACTCGCTCGCAACCTAACGCCGTTCGTAAATTTCATCTACCAGCCGCGATCCGATGTATTGTTTTCCGTGGAGTATCGCCGCCTGCAAACGTACATGTTAGACAGCAGTGCGAACACAGCAAATCACGTTGCTGCGAGCGTGGGATATATCTTCTGATGCGAAGGTTCTATCAACGACGGCGGGCGGCAATCTTGTGTCTACTTTCCGCGGCCGGCCTCTTCTGCGGTCTCAGCCGGTCCCAAGCGCTGCAACTTCTGACCGTCACGGCGAAGGCTCAAATCGTAAGGGACGGAGCAGTGAAACCGGCTGCGGGGCACGGCGGAGCTGATCTTTCGAACGTCGTGGTATGGCTTACGCCTATTGGCGGCAGCACACCCGTGCCAACAACATCGGAGACCGCGAAGCTACCGCCGGTGCTTACTCAGCACAACAAGACCTTCGAGCCTCACGTTCTAGTGGTTGAAGTGGGCACGGTGGTGCAATTCCCCAACAAAGACCCTTTCTTCCACAATATCTTTTCTCTCTTCGACGGCAAGCGATTCGACCTCGGTCTTTACGAAGCGGGCACCACTCGTTCGGTGCGCTTCGACCGACCAGGGATCAGCTACCTCTTCTGTAACATTCACGCTGAAATGAGTGCGGTTGTCGTCGCAGTGGAGACCCCCTACTACGCTATTTCCAATAGTTCCGGAAACATCTCGATAAACGACGTCCCTGACGGACGATACCAACTGCACGTCTGGTACGAGCGCAGTTTGCCGGAAGATCTCAAAGGCCTGGCCGCGCCCGTTACAATCTCCCGTTCGGAGCGTAGTCTGGGTGCTATCAAAGTCGTCGAAAATCCGAATTTCACCCTTGCGCACAAGAACAAGTACGGCCAGGACTATGTCCCGCCCCCCAGCCCCGGTTACCCGAGCCCATAAAGTCAAGATCAAGAAGCTTTATGACGCGCAAGCGCGTGCCGGCTGCGCCCTTTGGATTTCAGAAGCCCTTCCCGCTTTCTGCGCATGGTCACCCCACTCGCGCAATAACTGGCGGAGGCGTACACGCGCCTTGTGCAGTTGCGATTTTGAATTCCCAATCGAGCAGCCAAGAATCTTGGCGATCTCTTCATGGCCGTAGCCTTCGACGTCATGCAGCAAAAACATCTTCTTGTACCCCGCCGGCAGCTGAGTGATCGCGCGGTTCAGCCCAAGCCGGTCGAACAAACCCGTCATGTTCAGATCCACTTGGCCGATCTGTTTTCGGGGCGTTCCAAATTCGTCATCGGTATCCAACGTATCCTCCAGCGAAATTTCGCCAAGCTTTTTCTTGCGGAATCGCATCAGCACGATATTAAACGTGATCCGGTGAAGCCATGTGGAGAAGGCTGACTCGCCGCGGAAGCTTCCGATCTTGCGAAAGACCTGTAGGAAAGCCTCCTGGGTCAGCTCCTCGGCGTCGCTTGAATTGCCGGCCATACGAAAGCACATCGCGTAGACATGCCTGCTGTGCTGCTTGTACAGGTGCTCAAAAGCAGCTGCATCGCCCTGTTGTGCCAGCCCGATGATTTCGGTTTCGGTGAGATGATCTAAATCGGTCGACATTGATGGACTCATGCGATTTCTCGCTCTCCATTTAGAAACGCTTCATGAACTCGGCCCCGATAAGAATTTTGCGCCGCGCCATCGCTGGCCCTGAATACAATGGGCGAGTCCCCATCCAAGCGTTCTGTGGTCCTTCCCGGCCCGTCCGTACTAACCGAGCTTAAACAAATTGATGTCTGTAGTTGCCACGGGATTGTTTGGAGTACGTCAAGAGTTTGTAACAGCATCCGCCAGAGGAGGTGCGAGCAGAGTCGAGACCTAAGAGAACGTTTACAAAGTGTTTACAAATTCCGGAAGTCGGCGTGACAACGTCTCAAGTCCAAATGGCGCAATCTAATAGCTTGAGAGGTCTTCCACTCGTCGACGAAGGTAGCGGGTAGAAGGAACGTTCCGGATGTCGTGCTGACAGCTAGTTCCAGACTTCTACATCCCTGAGGAATCCCATTCGCTAGAGGGAAAGGAATCTTTATTTAGTCGGATCACCTCGGGGTGATGATTCGGCCTCCAGACAGCGGACAGTAGCCTGCAGCTCAAGGTGCGAATCTTGACGAGGCGGGGCGTCGCCAAGTTCTGCCCTGAATTTCCTAGGCAGACAGAAGGCCCGTCGCGTTGACGCCGTCCGGGGAAACGCACTACGATCAAAGGTCCCAAGCCTTAGGTGTCGATGCGGCCTTTTGTCTGTATTTCCGGCCGGGACTTCGCAGCTGGCTGCGGTAGGTCTGCCACAGGAGCATGAATGGATGGATACTGTTCTGGTAGTAGAAGACAGTCGGCCTATGCAGCGGACCTTGCGGCGACTTTTTGAAGCAGATGGCTTACAGGTCCAGATTGCATCGGATGGTGTCGAGGGCCTGGAAAGGTTCCGCAAACAGGCGCCCAGCATCGTGGTGCTGGATCTTAAGCTTCCTCACTTGCCGGGCAAGGAACTTTGCCGCGCGTTCAAAGCCCAGCTACCTACCGTGCCGATCGTGGTTTTAAGCGCCAACGCGGAAGTCGAAGATAAGGTGCTGCTCCTGGAGTTGGGAGCAGACGATTACGTGACAAAGCCCTTCAGCCCCAAAGAGTTACTCGCGCGGGTGCGTCGAGCCATGCGGCGCGGCGGTCCAACGTTCTCGAACGGTACGAATATGGCTGCTGAAACTGTCCAGCATGAACTGCTCCTATTTGGCGATGTCAAAATCGATTTCACTAGCATGGAAGCAACACGCGGGGGTAAGGAACTCACACTCGCTGCCCAAGAGTTCAAGCTGCTGCGGTTTCTTGCTCGCTCACCAAACGTTGTTGTCTCGCGAGAGAAGCTGCTCAATGAAGTCTGGGGATATGAAAATTATCCTTCGACTCGCACAGTTGATAATCACGTCCTGCGACTTCGCCAAAAGCTTGAACCCGACCCCGCCAACCCGCGTTATTTTATGACCATGCGCGGCGCTGGTTATAAATTCACGCCCGGTGCGATGACTGCAGCAGAGAAACAGTGACCATGCATTGGGGAGCTTGATGGGGCGCCTTCGATTACGAACCCAACTGGTAATTGTCACCCTTGTAATAATCTTTGCGCTGACCGGTGCAGTGCTCTTGATCATCCGACACTCCGTTCATTCCGCGATTACGAAACAAGTACAAGGAAGCACCGATGCGTCTCTGCGTGCATTCGAAAGCGTTCAGCAAGAGCGCGAGCGCGATCTGTCACGGACCGCTGCCATGCTCGCCGAGCTTCCGACCTTGAAGGCTCTGATGACGACGGAGCACGCACCCACAATTCAGGATGCATCACAGTCCTTCTGGGAGTTGTCAGGCAGCGATCTGTTTGTCCTCGCAAATTCGAATGATCGAGTATTCGGGTTTCAGGTCCGGCAGAACGGATGGACTCGGGAACTTGCTGAGCGGGATCTCGGCAAGTCCGTCAGACA
>Ga0308309_10001089_pt1 | contig 16128 bp, 11 predicted proteins | sample HubBroMetageWFT5_FD_192491 | JGI IMG/M metagenome (GOLD analysis project Ga0308309, IMG submission 192491) | Warmed and freeze-thawed soil microbial communities from the Hubbard Brook experimental Forest, New Hampshire - Hubbard Brook CCASE Soil... | ecosystem: Environmental > Terrestrial >...
CGTCATCTTCGTTTTGCTGATGATGAATCAAATCTGGCCGGACGCGTATCGCATGGTCAGCCTCGGCCGCTGGTAGAGCACCCGAGGCACTTCAGGATATTTCTCGCGACGGGTACGCGCCGCAAGCGTTAGGATAGGGCAGAGAGGAGTGACAATGACGCGCAAAAAACTGTTCGGCCTGTTGGTCGTGGTTCTCGGCGTGGCGCTGGGTATCGCGATACTTGTCCCGCCCGAAGTTGCCGCGCAGAGTTGCGCTCTTTGCTACCGGAGCGCCGCTGCTTGCAGCCCACGCGCCATTCAGGCTCTTCGCAACGGTATCCTAATCCTGATATTCCCGCCCGCCTTCATCTGCATCGGCGTTACTTGGCTTGCCTGGCGTCGCCGAGAACTCCACAATCAGGCCTGGTAGAGCACCCTCCGCGAAGTGACGCGCTTTACGCGGTGCTCACCGCGATCACGGTTTTTGGCTTGGGCATGCAGGGCAGCCACAACTCGATCAACAATCCGCCATCATTACAATTTTCAGCACGTACCGTGCCGCCATGTAGTCTTACAGCGCGTTCGGTGATAGAAAGCCCGAGCCCCGAGCCGCCCGAAAAGCGGTCGCGCGCATCACCCACGCGATAGAACGGCACAAAAATGTCGCGCAGCGATTCTTCCGGCACGCCGTGACCGTGATCTCTCACGCTAATCACCGCCGTTGCGCTGCCGTTCGTTGCGACTTTTCGAAGTGCAATCTGCACTTCTGTTCCCTCTGGCGTGTAGTTTACGGCGTTTCGCACAACGTTCTCGATCGCGCTTCGCAAGAGTTCGCGATTGCCAGGAATTGTGCACGAATCCGTTCTTGTCACGCACACGTGGCGCTTCCGGCTTTGCGCTTCAAAATCCGCGTCCGCCGCCACCTCCTGGACTACGCGATCAAGGGCCACCGGTTCGCCCTCCAGAACAGCGCTTCCTCCTTCCAGTCGCGCAAGACGCAGCAGGCTGCCAATCAGCGTGTTCAGGCGTCCCGCTTCCAGATCGATGCGGTCGAGCCCGGCAATGCATTCCGGGCTCGCGTAAAGCCGTGTGAGACCCAGCGCCACTGTCAACCGCGCCAATGGAGAACGGAGCTCGTGCGAAATGTCCGCCAGGAGCCGCTTCTGCGAGCTGATGAGCGACTCGATCTTTTCCGCCATGTGATCGAAATCCCGGCTGAGTTCAGCCAGCTCATCATTCCGGTTTCCCGCCGCCGCGCCTACTCGTGCGCTAAGGTTCCCCATCGCCAGCCGATGTGTCGCGGACCTCAGGTGGAGCACCGGTGCAGTAATGTAGCGCGCCAGCCAGAAGCAGATTACTCCCGCAATAAACAGTACGAGTGCGGCGCGGATAATCTGGATCTGAACTGGGGCTCGAAGCACATCAGTGACCGATTCGACGTGGGTGCCGATCACGAGCACATAGTGTGTTCCCGTCGAGCCCGTCGTTCGAGTCGCCGCAAACTTTGTTCCGTGCGACGTCAGTATCTGTGTTCCCACGTTTTGGAGCGCCGATTGTGCGATTGAGTCCGCTTCCGTCGGCGGCTGTTGTGACAGGATCTCTTTGCCTTCGTCGTCAAACAAATAGGCCTGCCAGTGCAGCGTCGTCTGGAGTGAAGTCAAAAAGTCCGCCAGCGCTCCCATCCCGTGATCGTCCAGAATGTCCGCGGCGCGCGCCGCCATCAATGGCATCACCGTGCGATCGAATTCTTCTGCTCGCAGATTTCTGAATTGGGATTGTGTGGTGATTACGGAGGCAACCAGGACGGCACTGACGAGGACCATCGCCAGCCAAAACGAAAGGAATATTTTTAGGAACAGGGTGCGCAATTCAGTGTCACCAATTGCCGCTTATTGAGGTGTTTCAGGCACCACATACACGTATCCCACGTTCCGAATCGCGCGGATGCGCTCCGTGCCGTCCTCGCACGGGCCGAGCTTCTTTCGCAGCTTGCTGACATGCACATCCAGACTCCGGTCCGAAGGCTCGAGGTCCCGCCCGAGCGCGTTCTTCACCAGTTCTTCCCGCGACAGCACTTGTCCTGGCGATTTGAAGAACAATGCGAGTAGCTCGAACTCCACTGACGTCAGCTCCACATCCCGCGTCTTGTGCCGTGCCGTCCTCGCCCGAGTATCCAGCCGGACATCGTCCAGCAGAATCGATCCTCGCGTTGCCAGATCCTTCGCCGCTCCCCCTGCCGTTCGGCGCAGCACCGCGTGGATTCGCGCCGAAAGCTCCCGAGGGTTGAACGGTTTCGGCAGGTAATCATCCGCGCCGATCTCCAGGCCCACGATTCGGTCCACGTCGTCACCATGAGCCGTGAGCATGATCACCGGAATCGCGGATTTCGCCCGAATCTGCCGGAGCGCCTCGAACCCGCGGAGTCCCGGCAGCATCACGTCAAGGATTACCAGTGAATACTCGCCCGCCAGCGCGCTTTCCACACCCGCCGTCCCGTCATGCACGGTGTAGACTTCGAACCCCTGTGATCGCAAGTATTGATCCACCAACTCGCATAACTCCACGTCGTCATCCACCAGAAGAATTCGCGTGGTGGGCCATTCCCCTGGCCCTTGAACCTTGCCAGCCAACATGAATCCTACTTTATACCCTCCCAGCCTCGTTTCGAAACCTGTCCCTACCAAAAACTTCATTCGTCCTGGTTTGGCCCAAAACACAATCTCTACGGTAGGCAGAGATCATTCGATTCGGAGCGACCTTAGCCAGTAACCGCGTTCAATGCTACGAACAGAGCAAGCGAATGCCGCGTCCTGCACGAGGGAATGACAGGGATAAAATGAGTTCAAGAGGCGACGCGTTTGTAGCGATGATGGGGTCCCTTGGTTCGCCAAAATTCAAAACGAGTTTGAAGTGGGATTTTTCGGAAGTGTAGATAAATTTGTAACTGCTAAAACACCAGACTTCGACCAGATTCAACTGAGTTCAACGGGCAGGCTGCAAACGCTTCAATACCAATCACTGAGAATCAACAAGAATCCATAGAATTCAATAACCTCTGGAATCTGCTTCGGGATCAGGAAGTCGTTGCCGACATTTCGCAGCAAATCCACTTTCAGGGAATATCAATGTCCTGTTCATTCCCTGGTCATTCTCTGTTCCGATTGGCATGAAAAACTTAACTTTCGTTGTTAAGTTGTTCTTCGCCTCGGGGTTATCCTCTATCGGCTCCGACCGAAGTCGAGATATCAGCTCAAGGACCTCAGCCTTCAGCCATGGTCGAGTCCCAAGTTCGCCCCGAAAAGAAGAAAAGAGCATGATGATGGTCGTCCGCACAGCTTTGGCAAGCGATCGCAAAGGCAAGCTAAATTCAACTGGATCAATGAGAACCGGGTTCTTGGGGCGGGGCAACTTCAACAATTCGAGCGTCGCCAAAAAACGCTAAAAGCGGCTCCGTCAGTCACTGCCCGGTTTTGGTCCCTAGTATGAATGAATTATTGACCTGAATTCCGGCTTGTGTGAACCTGCCGTGTATCGTGGTAAGTCTCGCTCTTTCGATAGAAGGGAAAGTTTGATGGCGGTTTCGAACCCGAGTTTGCAGAACGTTGGATTCCAATCGGCTGCGGGTCCCAGCTTCTACGAGAAGCTGAACACCGTGTGGCATGAGCGTGCGCTGCAGATCTTCATGCTTGTCGTGCTTGGACACTGGGGTGAACACCTCGTGCAGGCCTATCAAATTTTTGTGATGGGCTGGCCACGCCCGAAGGCTAACGGCATTTTGGGCCTTTGGTACCCGTGGCTGATCAAGTCTGAAACGCTTCACTACGGCTACGCTTTGGTGATGCTGATCGGGCTTTGGGTACTCCGCAAGGGGTTCAGCGGAACCGCACGAACATGGTGGACAGTGGCGCTGGTGATCCAGTTCTGGCATCACATCGAGCATTTGCTGCTTATCAGCCAGGCAACCCTGCATCACAATTTGTACGGAAAACCAGTGCCGATGAGCGTCCTACAGTTCTTCTTCCCGCGCGTTGAGCTGCATCTTTTCTACAACACGATCGTGTTTATCCCCATGGTCATCGCAATGTACTACCATATGTTTCCGACCGATGAGGAACACAACCACGATGCATGCACGTGTGCCTGGCACAAGGGGTTGGCAAAGGCCGGCGCGGCGTGATTCAAAGCTTCCGGCCGATCTCTGCGAGCGAGAGGACGATGAAACAAGGCGGCGCGAACGACACGGCTCAGGATTGAAAGTCCGGCTGTTGAGCGGGGGCAGAATCCTGCTAATTTTTGCGTGTGTCGCCGCCGCGCTCGCACCTGGATGTGGGAAGCCGAGCGAATCGAAATCGACAGTTGCGATTGAGTGTGAGATTGGTCCGCGCCCGCTCCACGTTGGCCCTGAAACAATAACTCTGCGATTGAAGGATCCAGGTGGGAAGCCAGTCATTGGAGCTCACGTTGCATTGGAAGCAGAAATGTCGCATGCGGGAATGAGCCCTCTGTTTGGCGAGGCGAAAGAAGTGGGTGCGGGGCAATACCAAGGGCGCCTAGAATTCGCGATGGGCGGCGATTGGATTATTCTCATGCACGTCACGCTGTCGGACGGAGAAAAATTCGATCGGCAGGAAAACGTACCCGGTGTTGCAGCGAACTAGGTTACAGGCAAGTTGTCCGATCAACCGTCCAACCCGGCTGTAACATCCGATCTCCCGCCTTTTGACCTGATGCTCGTGCCAGGCCTAGCCCGGCTGTTCCACTGGCGGCACTTTCGCACGTTTCTGCAGATTCCGCTCCTCATCGTCAGCGTGGTGATGATCCTGGACGGGCTGTTCGGGCCCTCGCTTGCGCCAAAGAATCTTGCGACGACATTGAGCTGGGTTCATTTTCGCGGGGCGCTGGTGCTGGTGCTGCTTTGCGCCGGCAACTTCTTTTGCCTGGCTTGTCCGTTCATGCTGGTGCGCAATGTGGCGCGGCGTTTTTTTCGCCCGCATCTCAACTGGCCGCAGAAGTTGCGCAATAAGTGGCTTTCTGCCGGACTATTCGTGCTGATTCTCTTTTGTTACGAGGAATTCAGCTTGTGGTCTTCGCCCTGGTGGACGGCATGGCTGATCGTGGGCTACTTTTTGACGGTGCTCGCGGTGGATGGCCTCTTCAAGCACGCGTCGTTTTGCAAATATGTGTGCCCGATCGGGCAGTTCAATTTTCTGGCGTCGACAGTTTCGCCGCTGGAAGTGAAGGTGCGCGATCAAGACGTTTGCGGACGCTGCGGAACAAAAGATTGCATTCGGGGCAGGCGGTCTGCTGAGCCGGATCTTGTGGTGATCCAGCGAGGGTGCGAGCTGGCTTTGTTTCAGCCGCTCAAAGTGGGCAACATGGATTGCACATTCTGCCTGGACTGCGTTCACGCGTGCCCGCACGACAACATTGGCATTCTGAGCCGGATTCCAGCGAGCGAGTTGACGGTGGATCCAAGGCGGTCGGGAATCGGGCGCTTCTCCCAACGCAAGGATCTGGCGGCTTTGGCGATCGTTTTTAGTTTTGGCGCGCTGATGAATGCGTTTGGGATGGTTAGTCCCGTTTATGCGGTGGAGGGTTGGCTCGCGAGAATCTTACATGTGACCAATAAAGCCCCAGTTCTGGCCGTGCTTTTCGCTGCACTGCTGATTGTCGAACCGGCGCTATTGCTGGGAATGGCTGCAGGGGCGACGCGAGTCTGGGGAGGGAGTCAACGCGCGGTGCTTCCCCTCGCCGTTCGATATACATATGGGTTGGTTCCACTCGGTTTTGGAATGTGGCTGGCGCATTATAGCTTTCATTTTCTCACGGGACTGTACACGGTGATTCCCGTCACACAGAATGCGGTCGCGAGCCTGGGATGGACCTTCCTGGGAGATCCTCGCTGGACCTATCTGGGAGTTCCCATGCGAATCGTGCAGCCGCTGCAAATTGGTTTTCTGGTGCTTGGGCTCATGGGATCGCTATCCGTGATCCATCGAATGGCGCAGGACGATTCCGCCGAACACCCGATGCGCGCTTTCATCCCGTGGGCGGCCGTGAGCGCGCTTCTCTTCGCTGCGGCGGTTTGGCTGATGTTTCAACCGATGGACATGCGCGGTACATTTCTAGCGGGATAGTACGGGTTGACTGAATCGCGGAGCGACATTCGAGAGCGATGACTACTCGCCTGAATCAAACGGGAAAATTCCGGCGCAGGTGCGTTTGCGTGATGACGCTCCTGATGATTTCCGGCTCATCACTGGGCGCTCACAATGGGCCGCCGTTTCCGATCATATCGGACAAGAGAGTTGGTCCATGCGTCATTTCCTTGTGGACGCATCCGGACGTTGGTACCGGGATGTTTTACGTCATCGTGGATCCTGTGCCGGGTGGTACCATTCCGAAGGATTTGAAGGTTCAAATAGGTGTTCAGCCTGTAACCGCACGGCTTCCTGAAGTTTTCTACACTGGGCAGCTCGAAAAACTCCGCGGTCAAGTTCAATACGACGTATCCGCCGAGTTTGATGCGCAGGAATTGTGGCGCGTGCACTTGATACTCAAGAGTTCCCAAGGCGATGGCGAAGCGTTTGCAAATGTTGAAGTGACGCCGCCGGGGCTGGGGCGCTGGGATTTACTATGGTTTTCGGCCCCCTTCCTGGGCGTCGGATTCTTGTGGTTTCACGCCATGAGGCGTAGGCGGAGATACAAGAAGGCGAAATTACAAGCGGCATGATCTCCTTTTCGATGCGATTCCAACGATTTGTCTCCAAACGGGAGTATCTGGCGTCCCGTCTTCAACGCATCGTTGCGCTTTTCGCTTGCGCGATGATTGCGACGTTTACGGGATGCAGCTCCGGCGGGAAGCTCCCTGACAAATCCTCGAAGGCATATGCCGATGTGATCTCCGCGTTCTATACCGGGCTTGCCGCGCTGCAAGTGGGAGATGATGTCCATGCCGAAAGTAAACTTGCGGAGGTGACGCAGATCGCCCCTGGCGAACCTGCGGGCTGGGCGAACTGGGGAATCCTCGCCCTGCGCCAAAGAAACTATGATCTCGCCGGCCAAAGGCTTGAGCAGGCGCACAAGCTTGCCCCGCAAGACGATCACATTTATTCCTTGCTGGGGGTTCTCGAAGACGACCGTGGACATTCCGCAGACGCGATTGCCAATCTGCGGAAGGCGGCAGATCTTAACCCGCGCAATTTGAAGGCGATCTATCAGCTTGCGGAAGAAATCGAACGGCAAGGCGGTGAAAACAACGAGGCCGAATTTCAACAGCTGATTCAGAAAATTCTTGCAGCGCAACCGGACAATCTGGCCGCGCTGCTTGAATTGAGCCGAATTGCCGCGAAACGAGGCGATGCAGCGACCCTGAAGACGGCAGTTGCACAAATCGGTTCGCGATCTTCTGCGTGGCCTCCAGAGGTTCAACAGCAAGTAGCGGCCTTGCAGGCTGCGACGAACGGCCCAGATCCCCACGCCGCCGCTACCCGAACAACTTTCCTCCGCAACACACTGATGCGCGTTCCTGAATATCGCCTGAGCCTTGGCGCGATCAAATCGCCGCCCGGAGAAGAGGCGGAGCCGTTCACTCATTTCCTGAAACTGGAGACGCCAGATTCCAGGCCGGCCCCTGCGGATTTGGCGATGACGTTCAACGCTGAACCGCTCGGCAATGTGGGAAACATTCATCCCGATTGGATTGGGGCAATTTCGCTGGGAAGTACGGGTGCGCCGGTTGTCGCCGTGGCAAGCGGGCGAGAAGTGCGCCTATCCACGGGCGCGATTTTGCCTTTCCCCGGAGGGCCAACTAATGTTGCGCCGATGCCTGAGGGAATCCTGCCGATCGACTTCAACTACGATTTCAAAGTTGATTTGGTGCTCGCAGGCGCGGGCGGAGTGCGCCTGTGGCGGCAGGATAGTCCGAGCGCGTTCACTGATGTAACGCCGCACAGCACATTGCCAAAATCTGTGACGACAGCCAGTTACACCGGCGCGTGGGCCGTGGATATTGAAGCCGACGGCGATTTGGATATTGTGCTCGGCTCCGAAAAGGGCCTGCCGACCGTCCTGAGAAATAATGGTGACGGAACGTTTCTTGCGATTCATCCCTTCGCCGGAATCTCCGGCTTGCGTGGTTTCGCGTGGGCTGATTTCGACGCCGACGGAAACCCGGACGCCGGCATGATCGACGGCTCGGGGCGTTTGCATGTTTTCATGAATGAAAGACAGGGCCAATTCCGCGAACGGTCTTTGCCTGGCAATTTGCTGCCGATGAAGGCTATTACCGTGGCTGATGCCAATCGTGATGGCATCCTCGATCTGCTGGCATTGCAAGTGGATGGCAGAATTCTTCGCATTTCGGACAAGAACGAGGGGCAAGCCTGGAACATTACCGAAATTGCGAACGTCACAAATCCTGATTACCTTGCGGGCGAGGTGCGCTTGCGCGCCGCAGATCTCGACAACAATGGAGCGCTTGATCTATTTTTGGCGCGGACTACTCCCGATTCCGGCAAAAGCGCGGGGGGCGCGCTGGTTTGGCTTGGCGATGAAAAAGGAAATTTCCTGCCAATGGCGCAGCCCGTTGGGCCGCCGGTTGTGTTTGACGCGGCGGATGTGAACGGCGATGGCCGGCTTGATCTGCTCGGTTTTTCCGCCGACGGGCAACCCGTGGAGGGGATCAATCATGGAACGAAGAATTATCACTGGCAGGTCGTGCGCCCGCACGCCGCACAGGCGGTGGGAGACCAGCGCATCAATCCGTTTGGTATTGGCGGAGAAATTGAAATCCGTTCCGGCTTGTTGGTCCAGAAACAGCCAATCAATGGGCCGCTGATGCATTTTGGTCTCGGCGAACAAACGAGCGCCGACGTTGTGCGAGTGGTTTGGCCGAATGGAACCGTGCGCGCGGAATTCGGAGTGAAGGCTGATCAGGAGGTTGTTACCGAACAGCGATTGAAAGCTTCCTGTCCTTTCCTGTTTGCGTACAACGGCAAACAAATGGAATTCGTGAAAGATGCCGTGCCGTGGGGTTCCGCGATCGGCTTGCGCATCAATACGCTTGGCGCCGCGAAGGTGGCGGCCACCGGAGAGTGGTACAAAATCGGACGGGATCAGTTGGTCCCACACAATGGGTTTTACGATCTGCGCATCGGGGCAGAGCTTTGGGAAACTTACTATTACGATTACATTGCCCTCAAGGTTGTGGATCATCCCATCGGGACGGAAATATTTGTCGACGAACGGTTCGTGATTCCGCCGGCTCCCCTGGCAATCACGACCGTAGAGACTCCGCACAAGATTGCACGCGCGATCGATGACAATGGCCAGGACGTCACGGAAATTGTCAGCACGCTCGATGGACGAGCTCTCGATAGCTTCGGGCGCGGCCAGTATCAGGGTTTAACGCGCGATCATTATTTGGAGGTGGATCTTGGCGACGACGCGCCGAAGAGTGGTCCGCTTTATTTGATCGGGCAAGGCTCGATACACGACACCGATTCGTCCCTCAACGTAGCTATTACACAAGGCCACGGGCCGCAGCCGCACGGCATGAGCCTCGAAGTACCGGATGGTCGCGGTGGCTGGATCGTGGCTCAGCCGAATTTGGGCTTTCCAGCAGGCCGTAAAAAGACGGTCCTTTTCGATTTGACCAGCGTGTTTCGCCCTGGCACGCCGCGCCGAGTGCGCATACGAACGAATCTCGAAATATATTGGGATTGTATCGAGTGGGCGAAAGGATTGCCGGGTGCTCCGTTGAAGATCGCCCTGTTAGACCCCGCGACGGCGGATCTTCACTATCGCGGCTACTCCGTGATCGCCCGGCCGGACGCCGGTGCGCCCGAAGTTCCAGACTACAACCAGCTTTCTGGGACGAAACAACGGTGGCGCGATCTTATTGGGTATTACACGCGCTATGGTGACGTGCGCGAACTGCTGGGAAAAATTGATGATCGCTACGTGATAATGAATTCAGGCGACGAGCTTTCTATGCTCTTCTCCGAGCAACCGCCGCCGCCCGCGGGTTGGGTGCGCGACTACGTGATTGTCGGAGACGGGTGGATCAAGGATGGCGACTACAACTCCACATTCTCGAAAACCGTGCTGCCGTTGCCGTATCACGGCAAGGATGTTTACAACACGCCTCCTGGCAGGCTCGAAGACGAGTGGGTCTACCGCCATCATCCCGAGGATTGGCAAACGTATCAAACGCGATACGTTACGCCGCAGGTGTTCGAAAACGCATTGAGGAGTGAGCCACAGCAGTGACCTTCGGCCGGCCTGCAAAAGTTCTGCTCACCATCATTTTCATTGGCCTTCTGGCCATCCCGATCGTGATTCAGCGGATATCGGCGCGGCGCGCGGCAGAGGACGTGAATCTCGACCGCAAGAGCGCGCTAGCGCGCTATGGATTTCGTTTCGAAGAAGTTTCTCACGCCGCTGGCGTTAACTTTGTCCATCAAGCCCCTACCTTCGACCATAGGTTAGATCCGATCATGCCCGAGGTTGCCTCGATGGGCGCATCGGTTTCGATCGTCGATTACGATCGAGATGGCTGGCCCGATATTTATGTGACCAACAGCGCGATCGGCAGCAAGAATGCGCTCTATCGCAACATGGGCGACGGCACGTTCAAGGACGTCGCGGAAGAGTTGGGAATTGCTGACGTCAATCAGCCCGGCACGGGAGTTTCGACTGGGGCAGTTTGGGGCGATTACGACAACGATGGATATGAAGATTTATTGCTGATCAAGTGGGGAAAACCGGAGTTATTCCACAATGATCAGGGTCACGGTTTCACGCGCGTAAGCGAGCAAGCAGGATTGCCTGCCTGGTTGAATGCAAGCACGGCGCTTTGGTTCGATTACGATGGCGATGGGCTGCTCGACCTGTTTATTGGCGGCTATTATTCGGAAGACGTCGATCTGTGGCACCTTCAAACCACGCGAATCATGCCCGAAAGTTTTGAATACGCCAAGAATGGCGGGCGAAAATACCTGTTCCATAATCTTGGCAATGGGAAGTTCGAAGAAGTCAGCGGCAAGCTTGGCATCAACAGCAAGCGTTGGGCCTTGGCCTCTTCGGCGGCGGATCTTCGCGGCAGCGGGCATCCCGACCTCTTCGTCGCCAACGATTATGGTGTGTCTGAACTTTACTTCAACGATGGAAAGCAGTTTCGCGAAGTGGGCGAGCAGACCGGCGTTGGCTTCGCGCCAAAAAGCGGCATGAACGTCGCTTTTGGCGACATCCTGAACGACGGCAGGTATTCCGTGTACGTTTCGAACATCTCCGAAGAGGGCGTGCTCATCCAGGGAAACAATCTATGGGTGCCCAAGGAAGGAACCTCGGGCGACAAACTACAATATGAAAATCTCGCGCGCGATTTTGGCGTGGAGTTGGGCGGATGGAGTTTCGGCGCTCAGTTTGGAGACTTGAACAACGATGGCGCGCTGGATCTGTACCTGACAAACGGTTATATCTCGCTCGACCGGAATCGGAGTTACTGGTACGACTTTTCGAAGGTCGCCGGCGGCAATAGCTCCATCATCAGCGATGCAAAAAATTGGCCGGCGTTTGAAGGGCGCAGCCTTTCCGGCTACCAATCGAAGCGAGTCTGGTTGAATGATGGTGCGGGCAAATTTATAAACGTGGCCCAGGCAGTTGGCGTCACGGATACCTACGACGGCCGCGCCGTGGCGCTCGTGGATTTATGGAATCGTGGAGTTCTGGATGTGGTTGTGGCCAATCAGAAAGGGCCGTTGCTGATTTACAAGAACGATGTATCCCCAGCGAACCAGTGGATCGAATTTGATTTGGAAGGGACCGCGAGTAACCGGAGTGCGATCGGCGCACAGGTCACGCTGTTTTGGAAGGGCCACCAGCAGGTGCAGGAGGTTTCCGGAGGCAGCGGCTTTGCCTCCCAAAACGAGCGAAGGTTGCACTTCGGTTTGGGCCGGGATCCTCAGGTGGAAAAAGCCGTGATTCGCTGGCCGTCGGGAAAAGTTCAGACCATCGATAAGCCCGCGGCCGGGCAAATCCTCAAGATTAAGGAGCCACTATGAGCGCGCAGCACAACGCGCCAATCGTTCGGCCCCCCGCCGAAGGAGCCCGTTGGAAGCGGCTCATCAGTCTCGATAATCGGTACGTTGCTCCCATTTTTATTACGTGCATCCTGATTGCCGGGCACCTGTCGTTCGGCATCCTGGAAAGCTATCGGAAGACGGGACTCGCGATCATCGCAAGTATTTTGACGGAGTTACTGCTCGGCCGTCTTTTTTTCGGCAAGTGGCCCAATCTGGCCAGCGCGTACATCACTGGCATAAGCGTGGGCATACTGGTTCGCTCCCCTGCATTCTGGCCCTATGTGCTGTGCAGTGTGATCTCCATCACGTCGAAATACGTGCTGCGGGTGAAGGGGCGCCACATCTGGAACCCGTCCAATTTTGGCATCTCGGTCTTGCTGTTTCTAGCGGCGGACACCGTGGCTAGTTTGAGCATTCAATGGGGCAACTACCTTTGGCCGATGCTGGTGATATGGGTGCTGGGTTCGGTGATTATCTGGCGCCTGCGCCGCTTTCATATCAGCGGGATCTATGTTGTGTCGTTCGTGGCGTTCGCGTTCCTGCGAAGCTGGATTATCGGCAGTCCTTGGCAATCGGAGATTGCGCCGATCACGGGGCCCATGTACCAACTCTTTGTTTTCTTCATGATTACGGATCCGAAGACGACAGTCCGGTCCAAACTCGGCCAGTGCGTGGTCGTGTTCCTGGTTGCATCTCTTGAAATGGTAATGCGCCTGGATCAGGTGATCTACGCACCTTTCTACGCGCTCTTCATCGTGGGACCAACTGCCATGTTGATTGAGATATGGCTGGATTCGCGCCGCGCGAAACTGGCGAGCGCCCGCGCCTGAGAGGCGCTCGAATGCGGGCGCACAATAAAGAGCCCGCTGCAGCGTTTGGATGAGGGTTCGAAAGGGAAAATGATATTCATCCGAAGAAGGTGGATCGCTATCTGCCTGGTGTTCGTAATGGCTTTCTTGCTTGCTGGCCGTAATACAACGCCTTCGTTTGCTTTCGCGACGCCTTCACCCGCGAAAGTCTCCAACCCCACAGCACACCGAATGGCAAATTCAGGCCCCGTGCGTCCGTCAGGCCCCATTCAATTCACTGATGTAACTGCGCAGGCGGGAATTCATTTCAAGCACAACAATGGTGCGTTCGGAAAAAAGTACCTCCCGGAGACGATGGGGAGCGGAGTTTGTTTCCTCGACTATGACAACGATGGCTGGCAGGACATCCTGTTCGTGAATTCGATGGATTGGCCGGGGCACAAGACTGGCAAATCCTTCCCGGCGCTCTATCACAACAACAAAGACGGCACGTTCACGGACGTGACCCGCGAAGCAGGCCTCGATGTGGAGATGTACGGGCTCGGCTGCGCCGCCGCGGACTACGACAATGACGGCTATGTCGATATCTACATAACTTGCGTGGGCTCCAATCACCTCTTCCACAATCTTGGCAACGGCAAATTCGTTGATGTCACGCAAAAAGCGGGTGTGGCTGATCCCGGCTTTTCATCCAGCGCGGTTTGGTTCGACTACGACAACGACGGTAAGCTCGACCTCTTCGTCGCTCACTATGTGGATTGGTCCATCACCAAGGACCGGTACTGTACTCTCGACAACAAGAATAAATCGTATTGCACTCCGCAAACTTACAAGGGCGAGAGTTCGACGCTCTTCCATAACAAAGGAGACGGAACTTTCGAAAATGTGACGCGTCGCGCCGGGCTTTACGATCCGATGAGCAAATCGCTCGGCGTGGCGCTATTGGACTACGACAACGACGGCTGGCTGGATCTCTTTGTGGCCAACGACACGGAACCGAACAAGCTGTACCACAACAATCATAACGGCACATTCAACGATGTGGCCGTCGGCGCGGGCATCGCGTTCAGCGAGGCAGGTACGGTGCGCGGCGGGATGGGCACGGATGCCGCAGACTATGACAATTCCGGCCGTCAGAGCCTGATCATTGGCAATTTCACGAACGAAGGCATGGCGCTGTATCACAATGATGGCTCGGGCTTGTTTTCGGATCAGGCGCCGGCGTCCACCATCGCCCGGGTTTCGATTCAGTCGCTCACTTTCGGGGCCTTCTTTTTTGATTATGATCTCGACGGCCTGCTGGACATCTTCGCAGCGAACGGTCACGTTTCGGACGACATCAGCGTCGTGCAGCCGACCGTAAAATACGCGCAGGCGCCTCTACTCTTCCGAAACAGTGGCAATGGGAAGTTTGAAGACGTCACAGCACAATTAGGTGCGGCGCTGCAAAAACCTGTGGTGGGCCGGGGGGCCGCGTACGGCGATTTCGACAACGACGGTGATCTGGATTTGGTGATTACCGCAAATAATGGTCCGGCACGCTTGCTCCGCAATGAAAACGCAAATCAAAATGACCTGCTGCGCGTGAAGGCCGTGGGCACGCGGTCGAATCGCGACGCCATTGGCGCGAAAGTCACGCTCACGACGGCCCAGGGCTTGGGGCTCATGCGCATGGTGAAGACTGGCTCGAGCTATTTGTCGCAAAGCGAGATGCCCTTGACTTTCGGGTTGGGTAAATCGGGCACCGGCAAACCGGTGAGCCTGGAAATTGCGTGGCCCAGCGGCCAGAAGGACAGAATCCCAGGCATTCAGCCCAATCAGTTCATCACGGTTCAAGAAGGCAAAGGCATCATTTCGGCTACGCCGATTTCCTTTACGAAAGCAGGGACAAAGGCTTCTGCCCAACCCTCCCGACCGGCTTCCCCATGAAGGTGATTGCATCGACTTGCATCAACAGAAACGGCTTTGAGTGATCATGTCGATTGGCATGGAAATCCAGGCCGTCCGCCGTTGACCGGTTTTCTCGTCATCCTGGAATACCAGACCTCACACTAGTTGTTTTCTACTATTGGCCCACTTTGACCGCCGGTGATACTTTTCGCGCAGCTGAGCCTTATGGGGAGATGGGTGCAGGGGTTCCTATTCATCACGGGATAGTCCGTCTGGGTCTGGATGGGCATTTCCAGCCAATCTTCCAACCGTTGAAACGATTTGGGAAGTGAACGAATTGGCCTCGAACCCTGATCTCATGTCCGATCAAAATCCAGCTACCACTTGCGATGTAACCGTCATTGGCGGGGGCTTGTCCGGGAAGGCAGCTTGTCTGCATCTTGCAAAAGCCGGGCTTAGGGTCGTCTGTATAGAGCCCGAGGAAGGTAATCGCGAGGCCGTCGGAGAGTCCCTGGATTGGTCCGCACCTGACCTGCTGAGCGCGCTGGGGCTCACGATGGACGCCTTGGTGGAAGCCAAAATGGCAACCTGGAAGCGGCACGTGACAGTGAAAATGCGCGACGGTTCTCAGGAGAGTTATGCGCCGGCTCCGTGGCTCGGCCGGGGTCCGTTCCACGTTGAGCTGCGGACGTTGCACGTGGATCGCCAGCGCTTGGATCAGGAACTTCTGAAGATGACAACGGATTGTGGCGTCATGAAGGTCAAGGACAGAGTCGTACGGGTTGAAACGGACCGAAAGAAGATATCCTCTGTCCACACCGCTGGCGGGTCGCGGTTTTCTTCGCCCTGGTTCATTGATGCATCGGGATTCGCAACATGCCTTTTGGCTCGCGAATTCAAGCTTCACGCTATTCAGCACGGGCCCGCGAAGGTGGCCATTTGGACCTATTTCACAGTTCCTGAGGCGGTCGAGGGCACGACGCTGTACTTCGACCCCAGCCGGACGGAATACCTCGACTGGATTTGGGAGATTCCAATTAGCCCCAATGTCGCCAGCGTCGGATATACGACGAGTGGCGCGGCGATGAAGACTAAGCGCGAACAGGGGATTGCGGTTGAGGATATCTATCTTCGGCAGTTGATGAAATTTCAGCGCTTTGAACCCCTGCTGCAGGCAGCCGCTTTGAACTCGCCGAACGTGACTTCCTTTCGATCGCGCGTCCATATGGGGACTGCCGGCCCAAACTGGTTAATCGTCGGCGAAGCGGCATCCATGGTGGATCCGATGACCGCAAACGGAGTTACTGCCGCGCTAAGGCACGCTGCGGAAGCATCCGCGTTGATTCTGAAGTACCGCAGTCAGG
>Ga0308309_10001090_pt1 | contig 16124 bp, 17 predicted proteins | sample HubBroMetageWFT5_FD_192491 | JGI IMG/M metagenome (GOLD analysis project Ga0308309, IMG submission 192491) | Warmed and freeze-thawed soil microbial communities from the Hubbard Brook experimental Forest, New Hampshire - Hubbard Brook CCASE Soil... | ecosystem: Environmental > Terrestrial >...
TGACGCGCGGGGCCGGTCTCTTGGAAGATTGGGAGTGGTGATTGGTGCCTCAGTAAATGGAATTGCAGAACTACGAGAAAAACCGCCGACTCACAAATCACTAGCCAGGAAATTATGGGTTCAGCGGAATTTTTAATTCCTCGGAAAGCTGGTAGGGATCAAACGGGCTGCACGCAAAATATCTTCCGTCCACTTCAATCGTAGGCACCTTCCGCAACCCATCATTCACGCGCAGAACAAGGGCTTCCGCTTCGGGAGAGCTGTCTATATTCACTTCGCGGAACTGCACGCCACGCTCTCGCAAGAACTGTTTTGCACGCCTGCAATCTCCGCACCAGCACGTGCTGTAGATCGTGATTTCGGCCATGGGTGACGACTCGGTCGCTCCGGCAAAACGCGCCTGGTATTTCCCAAATACAACTAAACTTATCTTAATGATTGGATGCTGCGGCGTGGGGCAAGATTCGCTCCCAATGGAGCGAACTAAGCACGATTGGCGCGTTAAGTACTAGTGGCTCGAATCCGGCGACGCCCCTGCCGCGCCGGATTTTGCGGCCGCCTGCTGGCGAATGAGCGCGCGTTCGAGCGCGAATGAGGCTTCATCCCACTGCGTATCACCCGCGGCAGCCTTCGCGAGGTCCGCCCGCGCAACGCCTTCCGCAGCCCGCGTGCGCTCGACGTTGATTTCTTCGGCGCGTTCGGAAATTTCCGCAAGCACGATGACGCGGTCCGGCAGCACCTCGGCATAGCCTTCAATCACGGTCAAATAACGCGCCTCCGTACCTTTGTGGTACGTCAGGATTCCGATGCCGAGCTCGGTGATCAACGGGGCGTGCCCCGGCAGGATGCCGAGGTAGCCTTCTTTGCCCGGCATTTCGAGCGAGTCCACAGTTTCGTGGAGCACGTGCCGCTCGGGCGTCACAATTTCGAGTTCGATGGCTGTGGGCAGCATGGTTTTACTTTTCGCCGGTCGCGAATATTACGCCGCCGCGGCCATTTTCTCCGCGCGCTCGCGCACTTCTTCGATCGTCCCCACCATGTAGAACGCCTGCTCGGGCAAATCGTCGTGCTTGCCTTCGACGATTTCCTTGAAGCTGCGCACCGTATCTTCCACTTTCACGTACTTTCCTTCGATGCCGGTAAATTGCTGGGCCACGAAGAACGGCTGCGACAGGAATTTTTCGATTTTGCGGGCGCGCGCCACGGTCTGCTTGTCGTCGTCCGAGAGCTCTTCGATACCCAGAATAGCGATGATGTCCTGCAATTCTTTATAGCGCTGCAGCACGGATTTTACGGCGCGGGCGACGGCGTAATGCTCCGCTCCCACGATTCGCGGATCGAGTATGCGTGAGAAGCTCGCGAGCGGATCGACTGCGGGATAAATGCCGCGCTCGACGATCTGGCGGCTGAGGTTCGTCGTCGCGTCCAGGTGCGTGAACGTGGCGGCCGGCGCGGGATCGGTGTAATCATCCGCGGGAACGTAAATCGCCTGCACCGAAGTGATCGAGCCGTGTTTCGTGGACGTGATGCGTTCCTGCAACTCTCCGATTTCGGTGTTGAGGTTTGGCTGGTAACCCACGGCCGAAGGCATGCGGCCGAGCAGCGCGGATACTTCCGAGCCCGCCTGCACGAAACGAAAAATATTGTCGATGAAGAGCAGCACATCGAGGTGCTCTTCGTCGCGGAAATATTCAGCGACAGTCAAGCCCGTCAGGCCCACGCGAAGCCGCGCGCCGGGTGGTTCCGTCATCTGGCCGTAAATCAGCGCACACCGCGATTTCTCCGAATTGCCGGGGACGACGACGCCCGATTCCTGCATTTCGAGCCACAGGTCATTTCCTTCACGCGTGCGCTCGCCGACGCCCGCGAATACGGAAACACCGCCATGCTTCATCGCGACGTTGTGAATCAGCTCTTGAATGAGCACCGTCTTGCCCACGCCCGCGCCGCCGAAGAGCCCGATTTTGCCGCCTTTCAAGTACGGCTCCATCAGATCCACAACTTTAATTCCCGTCTCGAACATTTCCAGGTTCGTGGATTGATCTTCGAGCGAAGGCGCCGGGCGATGAATGGGATATCGCTTCTCGGTTTTCACCGGGCCGAGTTTGTCCACGGGTTCGCCTAGAACGTTGAGCACGCGGCCCAGCGTCCCACGGCCGACGGGCACGGAAATCGGCTCGCCCAAATCTTCCGCCTTCATGCCGCGCACCAGACCCTCGGTCGGCTTCATCGCCACGCAGCGGACACGGCCTTCGCCCAGGTGCTGCGCCACTTCGCCCACGATGTCAATCGGCTCGGGAATGTCGAATCCCTCGCTGGTGATCCGCACCGCATTGTGAATGTGCGGCAGGTGATGCTCCTCGAATTGCACGTCCACCACCGGGCCGATCACTTCCACCACTTTGCCGATTTTGTTCTGCTCCGTCGCCATTCTGTGTCTCCCTGTCTTTTTCCGGCGCGCTACGAAATTGCGACTGCGGCGCCGCTCACAATTTCAATCAATTCCTTCGTAATACTCGCCTGGCGAATCTTGTTCATTTCCAGCGTGAGCTTGTCGATCAACTCGCGCGCGTTCCTGGTAGCGGAATCCATGGCCGTCATGCGCGCGGCATGTTCGGCCGCTGCGGACTCAAGCAAAACTCGAAATATTTCGGCTTCCAGATAACGGGGCACCAATCCGTTGAAAATTTCCTCCACTGGTTCTTCGTAGATGTAATCCACCAGGAATGTTTTCCCGCCCTGTGCCGCTTCCATGGGCAACGCCTCGCCGGACGGCGCGTGGCTGGCTACTGCCCTCTCTTCGGCGTCTCTCGATCCCCCGGTGATCACCTCAGGATCGATTGGCAGCAATTTTTCCGATCGCAAATTCTGCACCATCACGTTCTTGAACTCGTTGTAAATCACGTACACGCTGTCCACTTCGCGCTTCCGGTACATCTCCGCAATCCGCGTGGCGATTTCCTTCGCCTTCGAAAATTCCACCTGGCTTGAAACGTTTAGATATTCCGCCGCAAACGTTAGTCCCCTCTTCTTCAGCGTATCGCGTCCCTTTTTTCCGACGACGATCAGCTCGATCTTCTTCGAGGAGTTCTCGCGCAGAAATTCCGTTCCGCGTCGAATCGCGTTGGCGTTAAACGCGCCCGCAAGGCTGCGATCTCCGGTCAGCAGGACCATCAGGATTCGCTCTTCCGGCCGCCGCTCGAGCAGTGGATTCTCCACCATCTCGATGCGCGCCGCCGCCGAACGCAACACGCGCAAAATCTCGCGCGCGTAGGGCCGCGCCGCAAACACGCCTTCCTGCGCGCGCCGCAATTTCGCCGCCGCCACGAATTTCATCGCCCGGGTGATTTGCTGCGTGCTCTTCACCGAGCGGATCCGCCGCCGATAATCCATTAATGTGGGCATCGAAAGTTTCTACTGGCTCCTCACCATCAGCCTATTGCGTCCGGTCCTCGCCGGGAGTTAACTCGCCGTTGCGGCCGCCGCGCCCATGCTTGCCAGGAACCGCTCCTTGAATGCGTCCAGCGCCGCCTTCGCATCTGCGCGCAGCGCATCGTCAAACGCCTTCTTATCGCGAATCGTTTTGAACAGTGCCGGGAAATTCGTCTCGATAAACGGGTAGAGCTCCAGCTCGAATCGCCGGACTTCGGAAACCGGCAGGTCATCCAGATATTTGTTCGCGCCGGCAAAAATAATCAGCACCTGCTTTTCCACTGGGAGCGGCTGATATTGATCCTGCTTCAAAATCTCAACGAGCCGCTGACCGCGGGCCAGCTGCGCCTGCGTCGCTTTGTCCAGCTGTTCCGTTCCGAACTGCGCGAATGCCGCGAGGTCGCGATATTGCGCCATATCCAACCGTAATGTGCCAGACACCTGCCGCATCGCCTTGATCTGTGCGTTGCCACCCACGCGGCTCACGGAAAGCCCGACGTTCACGGCGGGACGAATTCCGCTATTGAAAAGGTCCGCTTCCAGATAAATCTGCCCGTCCGTAATCGAAATCACGTTTGTGGGAATGTAAGCGGACACGTCGCCAGCCTGCGTCTCAATTACCGGCAGCGCCGTCAGCGACCCGCCGCCAAGATCGTCGCTCAGCTTGGCCGCGCGCTCCAACAAGCGCGAGTGAAGGAAGAATACGTCGCCGGGATAAGCCTCGCGGCCGGGTGGCCGGCGTAGAAGCAGCGAAATCTCGCGGTACGATTGCGCGTGCTTTGAAAGGTCGTCGTAGCAACAGACTGCGTGGCGCTTCGAATCGCGGAAATATTCACCGATGGCGCAGGCCGCGAAGGGCGCGATGTATTGCATCGTCGCCGGTTCCGCTGCGGACGCGGCCACCACGATGCTGTGCTCCATTGCGCCGTAGTCTGTGAGCGTCTTGATCACCTGCGCGATGGTGGACCTTTTCTGCCCGATCGCGCAGTAAATGCAGATCAAGTCGCCGCCGCGTTGATTCAATATCGTATCCAGGATGATCGCGGTCTTTCCCGTCTGGCGGTCACCAATAATCAATTCGCGCTGCCCGCGACCAATCGGAATCATCGCGTCAATCGGCTTCACGCCCGTCTGTACCGGCTCGCGCACCGGTTGCCGGTCGATGACGCCCGGCGCAATGCGTTCGAGCGCGTTCCGTCGCTCGGTCTGAATCGGGCCCTTGCCGTCCAGAGGGTTTCCCAGCGGGTCGACCACGCGGCCGATCAGCGCCTCGCCCACGGGCACGGACATAATTTTGTTCGTCCGCTTCACCACATCGCCTTCGCTGATTTTCGTGTAGTCGCCCAGCAGCACCACGCCCACCTGATCCTCTTCCAGGTTCAACGCGATTCCAAACACATCGTGCGAGAACGTCAGCATCTCGCCCGACATGCAGCGGTCCAGCCCGTGGACGCGCGCGATGCCGTCGCCAATCGAAATCACCGAGCCTGTCTCTTCCACTGCTACCGTCTGCTGGTAGTTTTCGATCTGCTCGCGCAGAATCTTTGTTATCTCGTCCGCTTTGATGTTGGCCATCCCTTGCTCCTATTCGCCTTCCAGCCGCTCGCGCAGCCGGGTCAATTGCTCGCGCACTGAGCCGTCGTACACCGTCGAACCGACGCGCACCACGGCGCCGCCCAGCAGCGCCTTATCCTGCACGAATTTTGCCTGGATTTTTTTGCCGGTGCGTCGCTCGATCGCCGCCGTCAATTCTTTTTTTTCCGGGCCGCTTAATTCGCGCGCGGTCGTCACTTCGGCTTCCGCGATTCCCAGCCGCGCGTTGAGCTCTACATGAAACGCCTGCTGGATTTCCCTCAGCATCTCCGTCCGGCGGTGCGCCACGATCAATCGCACGAAATTCCGCACCGCTCCATCCATATCCATCTTTTCCGCGATTTTCGTAATAATGTTTTGCTTCGCCTCTTCGCTTACCGCCGGACTTTCCAGCGCATTCTTCAGATCCGCCGAAGCGGAAAACACGTCCACGAAGGCCGCCAGGTCCCGCTGCGAGGCTTCGGCGCTCCTCTGCTGAAGCGCTACGTCCGCCAGCGCTGCCGCGTACCGTTGCGCGAGTGCGCCGTTCAATTTGCGCTCCGATTGAGATCCTCGACGAACCCGCGGAACAGCACTGTTTCCGCGCTGGGCGTCAATTCATCGCGCAGCAGAGACTCCGCGCGCTCTACCGCCATCCGCGCCGCCAGAATCCTTAACTCCATTCGCGCCGCGCGTTCCGCAGCTGCAATCTCCGCCTGCGCCGCGCGCTCAATCTTTTGCGCGTCTTCTTTCGACGATGCACGCAATCGAATGGCCTCGGCGTCTCCGTCGCGTTTCGCATCCGCGCGAATCCGTTCGATCTCCGCTCCCAAGCCCTTCATTTTTTCTTCCACTTCGCGCCGCCGCTGCTCCGCGGCCTCGCGCGCCCGCGTCCCCTCCGCGATTTTTTGGCCGATTAGCTCCCGGTTCGCGCGGAAATGGGGAGCAGCCTTACGCGCCGCGTACACCAGTAGCGCCGCCACAATCGCGAAATTGATCCAGCGGAACACTAATCCCGTCGTGGAATCTACGGGCGAGGATGAACCCTCTTGAGCGAATGCTGGTGTGACGGCAAGAAAGACAAACGCAACGAGAACGCCAAGCCGGTGAGAGCAATGCCTCATCGCCGCGCCCCTCCGCCAGTTGGTGACGGCCTTTCCATAATTCCGCGCGCGATCTCTCCCGCCAGGGCAGGCGTTTGCCGTTCCACTTCTTTGCGGGCTGCCTCAAATTCGGCGGCGATCCTCTTCTTCGCATCCGCCACTTCTTCCTGCACCTGGCCGCGCATGGCTTTCAGCAGCCGCGTCCGCTCATCGAGAACCACTTTCCGCGCCTCATCCTGCTTCGCGTAAATTTCGCCGCGCGCCTTTCGCAGGGCCTCGTTGTAGGAATCCAGCTCCTGCTTCGCCTCGGCTTCCGCCGCTGCCGCCTCTGCGCGCGCGCCTTCGATTTTGGCGCTGCGTTCCGCCATCGCTTTTTGTATTGGAATGAAAAACGCCCAGCGTAGGAAAAAATAAAATAGGAGGACGATGACTACCGTGGGCACAGCTTCAAGAAACAGTTCACCGAGCTGGTGGAGAATTTCCATCGCGAGGTAGTGGTACTGTGTTCCTGCTCCTGATTGTCCCTAACGATTTCCGCCGGCAAGCCGTCCCACCGGCCCACACGAACGGCTTGGCAATTTCGGGACAGTCATTATCGCATCGCCCCTACGCCTCGTCAACGTCGCTGATAATCAATTCAAATGAATTTAGGCCGGGAAAATCGGGACGGGCGCATCTCCGCGCTCTACAAATGCCTCCTTGCGCCTCACGAGGAACCAGTGAACCACAAAAATAGCTGGCGAAGATACCATCGCGCCGATCCATCCGATTCACCTTGCAAGTGGTGCCCCTCCGCCGGAGAATTCAACCCGCCAGCCTTCAGCGGACGCGGCAATCGTTTCATACGCATCGCATCTGTCGGCGTACATGAAAACAAATCATAAATCGCATCCGCGGAAGGCCCAAAGCAAGAGTCCGTCCAGGCCGCTGCGAAGATTTTTCGGGGTCCTCGGGCCGGGGCTGATTACGGGCGCAGCCGACGACGACCCTTCGGGAATTTCGACCTACTCGGTTGCCGGCGCCGCCTACGGGTACGCCACGCTGTGGATCGCTCTAATAACATTTCCGCTGATGGTTGCAGTCCAACTGATGTGCGCGCGGTTGGGCATGGTTACGGGACGCGGCCTCGCAGCCGCCGTGCGTACATATTATCCGCGCTGGGTGCTGTGGGGCGCGTGCTCGATTCTCGTCGTCGCCAACGTCATTAACATTGGCGCCGATCTCGGCGGTATGGCCGCCGCGACGCAACTCATCACCGGGATCCATCCGTTCGTGTGGTTGCCCCTTTACGCTATTTTCATTACCGCCCTGCTTTTCTGGGCTTCGTACCGTCTGATCGCGAAAGTCTTCAAATGGCTGACGCTGGTTTTGTTCGCCTACGTCTTAACCTCCTTCTTCGCCCACGTGGATTGGAGGCAAGCCCTGGCCGTTACATTCGTGCCGCATCTCGAGTTTTCCCGCGGGTTCTGCGCCGTCCTCGTGGGAATTCTGGGAACCACGATTTCCCCTTATCTTTTCTTTTGGCAGGCCGCTGAGGAAGTGGAAGAAGGGCGAGCCAAGGGTCAAAAGGTCGCGATGCGCAAAGGTGCAACGCAGGCAGGATTGAACGCCGCGCGCGATGACACGAGCGCCGGCATGTTTTTTTCGAATATCATCATGTATTTCATCATTCTCACCACGGCCGCCACGCTGCACGCGCATGGGCACACCGATATTTCAACGGCCCGCGAGGCCGCCGAGGCGCTGCGTCCGCTTGCCGGCAACGGAGCCTACCTGCTCTTCACTTTGGGACTAATTGGCACAGGAATGCTCGGCGTGCCCGTTCTCGCGGGCTCGTGCGCCTATGCGGTGGCCGAAGGGGCGGGATGGCCTGGCTCGATGAGCGATAAGCCCAGGCAGGCCCGAGAGTTCTACGCCGTCATTGCCATCTCAATGGTGCTTGGCCTGGCGCTGAATTTCTTGCGCCTCAACGCTGTAAAGATGCTCTTCTGGTCCGCAATCATTAACGGCCTGCTGGCCCCGCCATTGATCCTGCTGGTCATCCTGCTTACCAGCAACCCCAAGGTGATGGGCACGCGAGTGAGCTCGCCTCTGCTCAAATATTTGGGGTGGGCCACTTTCGTGGTGATGGCAGCGGCCGTGGCTGCAATGCTGGTTACCTCGTAAGCGGCTCCGCACCTCGAACCGCCCTGCGCTCAGCCCCTGCCTCCATTCTGGTCTTGACAAGGCCAATTCCAAAGATGAATATGTACTCATATTCATGTTATGAAGGCTCGATTATTCATTCTCGGCTTGGTTCTTTGGTTCGTCGCAACGGTTGCCTTGCGCTTCGCGGGCCAGCGAGTCCTTCATCCGAACAATCCGTTAGGCACTATTGTCCTTTTCGCTTTGAGTTTTGTTCTGATGGCTTTGCTCCTGCGCCGCCTTTGTATCCGTTCCAAACTTCCCCAGGGCGAGTGGCCAACCGCAGCTATTTCGGTGCTCCTCCCCACCATGCTTCTCGATCCTTTCTCATCTGCTTTCTTCCCCATCGTGTTCCCAAACATGGCTCCTGAGTTGGCCGGCGCATTCGGCGGCTGGATGCTGATTTGCTGCGCGGGCGGCTTGGTGGGGGCCACCTTCCGAAGCCGAAAGCCCCTGTGAATCAGCGCCCAAGCCTGCTCGCCGGTGAAGCCCTTCCGACGCCACCAACTCAAAAGCGAAGCCTCGCCAAGCGTGCGCGTTTAAAAGACGCCGGGCTCGCGCTCTTCGGCGAGAATGGCTACGAGCGAACTTCCATCGATGAAATATCCGAGCGCGCCGATCTCGCCGTCGGCACCTTTTATCAGCACTTCCGATCCAAGCGACAGTTGCTCCTGTCGCTCATGGACGAGCTTCTGGAAAAACTGAGCCAGCTTCACCTTCGTCCCGAAGCCACGCAGAATGTTCGTGCCGGTCTGCGTCAACTCTTGTCACGCGCCTTCGCCCATGACCTCCGCTACCTGGGCGCATACCGCGCCTGGCAGGAGGCAGTGCTCTCGGATCCTGACCTCACGCGCAGGCAAGAAGAGATTCACATCTGGACGACGGCTCGCGTCGCCGCCGTGTTTCAATTTCTTCAGCTAATGCCCGGTTCGCGGAAGGGAGTTGATATCCCCGGCCTCGCCCGCGCAATGGACACTTTCTTCTGGACGCTCCTCGCTCAAGCCGTCCGCATGCCCAAGCCCGAACTCGAGCAATGGATCGATTCCGCCACGCACTTGATTTACCACGCCCTCTTCACCGATTCCGCGTAGCCAACCAGCGTCAGCGGTTCATTGGACGCTTCTCAGTTTTCTATCGCGTGCCGGCTTTACTTGATCGCAAATGCGCATTGTACGGAGGCGCTCACGGTAATCTTTTGCGGTCTCATTGCAGGCATCGGCAGCGATGCACCTGCCTCACGATTCCTATCTTTCTTGTCTGCGGGCTGGCCTGCAATTTCGGTCATTTCCTCCATCTGATAAGTCTGAATCTGCGTCACTCCCACGAGCTGCCTCACGTCGAGGCTAGCGGTCCGTACCGCGCCCAATTTCTGCCCGTTCTGCGCGAGAGCCACCGTCGCGCGTCCCACCGCGCAATGCATCGCATCCGCAACGGCGCGCTCCTTCGCCGCCTCCTCATCCTGCAGGGAATACGTCACGGATCGAAGCTCCGCAATCCCGTCCTCCACCGCTCCATCGAGCAGTGGCCCGATCAGCGAAAAATCGCGCACTTTCAACGTGATTTGTCCCTGCACAGTGTAGGATTTCGCCTTGTTGTTATGGCCTCTTTCATACGTGGGCGCCACGGTCAACGCGCCGGTGTAAACATCTTCTTTCTTCAGTCCCGATTTGTCTGCCAGGGCTGTAATTCGTTGCATCGAGGTTGTCGCGACGTTGTAAGCTTTCTTCAATTCCTTATCCTGCGAGGAAATATCAAATATCAGCGTCGCCAGATCAGGGTCGGCCTCATACGAGCCCTCTGCCTGTACAACCAGCGTGTCCGCGAGAAATTTCACCTCGGGTGCTTGCGCGCTTACCCGCCCGACCATCACGCATAGCAACGCTGCAATCATCACGATTCGCTTCATGTCACTCTCCTTTATCTACCAGTTCCTGTCCCTGCCCTTGTCCTTTGAACGGATTCGCCCGGATAACTTGCACGTCTAATTCATGAATGAAATTGTCCCGATCGGGCCGAGGGAATGCATTTGCATATTCAAAACCTTGCAGCCAAAATTAAGGGGTTGATACTGGTCGGGGGGTCTTATGTCGAAGCGTCACCCGAAGCGGCTTCATGCGGTTATTTGCAGTCGTGCAGTTATTCTCATTGCCTTCTTACTTCCCACCGCAGGCGCGCTGGCGCGCGATCAGGGCGTCGCCGTCGGCTCGCAATACGATTCCACGCACATCTACGTCGCGCCGGCCGATTTGGACGCCTTCGTCAGCAGCTTCCTCGCAACCTTCGGCGGCACCGCGTCGAAGATTTCCACGATGAATGTTCTGCCGGTCCCAAGCAGCACCGAATTTCAATCTATAGGCAGCCCAGTAGGCACTGCATCCGTCTTCGCTTTCCAAACGCCGATTCCATTTCCATTCGGCCGGGAGCGCACTGGATACCTCGTAAATGATATGGATCAGGCGATCCTGGCCGCGCGTTCGGCGGGCGCCGAGGTCGTTGTCGAGCCTTTCAACGATGCCATTGGCAAAGATGCCGTCATCCGCTTTCCCGGCGGGCTAATGACGCAGCTCTATTGGCACTTCAAGGCACCCGTGAATCCCCCGCTCGAATCGGTCCCAGACAACCGCGTCTATATCTCGCGCGATGAAACCGATAAATTTGTAAATAGTTTCCTCAACTTTTCGCGCGGCAACGTCTCGGAAGATGCAAAACTCGCAGACGCCGGGGAAATCGGCCGCCCGGGCGAAACCTACCGCCGCATCCGCATCGCGTCTCTTTTCGGCAACATGCAAATCATGGTGACCGACGGGCATCTCCCCTTCCCCTTCGGCCACGAAATTTCCGGCTATCAAGTCCGTGACCTCGCCGCGACGCTTGAGAAAGCCAAATCTGCCGGCGTGAAAATTCTGTCCGCCCCCTATAAATCAAACGATCGAACCTCCGCCATCTTGGAATTTCCCGGCGGCTATATTGCCGAAGTGCATAGCCAGTCCGCGCATTAATCGGGCTCCCCCGCCGCGCCCTCAGGCCGCCATTTCATTTTTGAATCGCAACGCCCGTCGTAATACTCTAATCGAGGTGAATCCCACTTAATCTGAGGCTAAAAATGGCTGCTCCACTTGTACCGAGCGCTCTCGACCCTGTTACTCAGGCGTTTCCGGTCCTGACCGCCACTCAAATCAATCGCATCCGTCCCGGTGGGAATCTCCGCCAAGTCCAAGCCGGTGAGATCCTGTTTGAGCCGGGAGACACGAACGTACCTTTCTTCGTTCTTCTTTCCGGCGGCATGGAAGTCGTCCAGCCCGACCTGAATGGCGAGCGCCCCGTAACCACGCACGGCCCCGGCCAATTCACGGGTGAGATGACGATGATTTCCGGACGCCGCTGCCTGGTCCGCGGCCGCGTCACCACGCCCGGCGAATTCCTTGAAGTGAACAACGAAGGCTTGCGCACCCTGGTTGCAAGAGACGCCGAGCTGAGCGAAATTTTCATGCGCGCGTTCATCCTGCGCCGCCTGGTGCTCATCAATCGCGGCCAGGGCAACCTCATCCTGCTCGGCTCGCGGCACTCGGCGAAGACGCTCACCCTGCGCGAATTCCTCACCCGCAATGGCCAGCCCTACGCGTATTTCGATCTCGATACGGATTCCGCTTCGCAGGACCTTCTCGATCGCTTCAATATCCGCGTGGAGGAAATTCCCGTGGTTGTCTGCTGCGCGCGCGGCGTAATGCGCAATCCCTCGATTCAGCAATTGGCCGATGCGCTCGGTTTCAACGCAAGCATTGACGAGTCGCAAGTCCGCGACGTGGTCATCGTCGGTGCGGGTCCTTCCGGTCTTGCCGCTGCCGTTTACGCCGCTTCCGAAGGCCTCGATGTGCTGGTGATTGAAAGCGCCGCGCCAGGAGGCCAGGCCGGCTCCAGCTCCAAGATCGAAAACTACCTCGGATTTCCCACCGGAGTTTCAGGCCAGGAATTGGCGGCGCGCGCGCTCACGCAGGCTCAAAAATTTGGCGCCAAGATGATGGTCGCTCACAATGTTGAGCGCCTGGATTGCGCTAGTCGCCCCTATAAGGTTGTCCTCGACAACGGTAACGCCATCGCCGCGCGCACGGTCGTCATCGCCACCGGCGCCAGATACAACGAGCCAGATATCGCCAACCTCGAAAAATTCAAAGGCCAGGGAATATTTTACGGCGCCACATTCATGGAAGCGCAGCTTTGCGAGAACGAAGAAATCGTTGTCGTCGGCGGGGGAAATTCGGCCGGGCAAGCCGTCGTTTACCTTTCACAGACCGCCACGAAAGTTCACCTCCTCGTACGTTCCGCAAACCTTTCCAGCACGATGTCGCGCTATCTGGTCCAGCGCATTGAGAAAAATCCCGCCATCGAAATACATTACAAAACGGAAATTGTCGCGCTCCAAGGCGACTCGCAGTTGCAGCAAGTCACCTGGCGCGACAAATCCACCGGTGAAACTTCCGTCCACGACATCAACCACGTTTTCATCATGGCCGGCGCGTCGCCTTGCACCAAGTGGCTCACGGGCTGCCTCTCACTCGATAGCAAAGGTTTCATTCTCACCGGCCGCGACCTGGACGGCACGAACGGAAATGCCGTGCACAAAGTTCCTCACGTTCCTCAAATGTTGGAAACGAGTCTGCCCGGCGTGTTCGCTGTCGGCGATGTTCGAGCGGGCAACGTGAAGCGCGTGGCCTCTGCCGTTGGCGAGGGCGCCATTTCCATCCACATGGTCCATCGCGCCTTGTCGGAAGTTTAAGACGCGCATCGCGCGAAGTAATCGAGCCGCTGGTGCCGCATGCGGCTTCAAGGAATCAAAATGACCGCTGGATTTTCAGGGAAGGTTGCGCTGGTAGCGGGCGGCACGGGCGGCCTGGGACGCGCTGTAAGCCTTGCCTTCCTTGCAGAAGGCGCAAGAGTGGAAGTCACCTTTCGCAACGCCGATGAATTCGCCGCCCTGCAAGCCGCCGCGGGCGCAAATGTCTCGTCGCTCGAAGGCCACAATGTTGACGTTACGGACGAAGCTGCCGTCCGCCAACTCGCCGCGCAAATCCTTGCCAAACACGGCCACCTCGATGCGGTTGTCAACGCCATCGGCGCCTACGCCGGAGGCATCCGCCTTTGGGAGCTCGAACCCAAAATTTTCGACCAGATGCTGGCGCTGAATCTTCGCACAGGCTACGCACTCGCGCGTGCCGTCGTTCCCGCGATGCTCAAACAAAAAAGCGGCGCCATCGTCAACGTTGCCGCTAAAGCGGCCCTCGATCACGCCGCCGGCGCTTCCGCCTATGCCGCCTCCAAAGCCGCCGCGCTCGCGATGATGGATTCGCTCGCCGCAGATGTGAAAGGCACCGGAGTGCGCGTCAATTCAATTCTTCCCAGCATCATTGACACGCCCGCAAACCGCAAAGCAATTCCCAACGCCGATTTCGCGAAATGGCCAAAGCCGGAAGGCATCGCGCGCGTTATCCTGTTCCTCTGCAGTGAAGATGCAAAGGTGATTCACGGTGCAGCAGTGCCGGTTTACGGCGATAGCTGATATTTTCGCCACTGGAGTGCAAACATGTCCATTCGACCCGTCAAGCGCCTTATCAAATCGAAGCCCACTCTCGAAGGTGCCGGTGTACATCTTCGCCGCGCATTCGGTTTTGGTAACACTTCCGATTTCGATCCCTTCCTCCTGCTCGACGATTTCCGCAACGACGTTCCCGAAGATTATCTCGCCGGGTTCCCGTGGCATCCGCACCGCGGCATCGAAACCATCACTTACGTTCTCGCTGGAACCGTGGAGCATGGCGACAGCCTCGGCAACAAAGGTGCCATCGCGCCCGGCGACGTCCAATGGATGACGGCGGGCAGCGGCATCATTCACCAGGAAATGCCCAAGGGCGACGACGCTGGCCGCATGCACGGCTTCCAGATGTGGGCCAATCTTCCCTCCGCGCTCAAAATGACTTCGCCGCGCTATCAGGAAGTGAAAGCCCTCGACATTCCCGCGATCACCGACGACGACGGCACCCACGTTCGCGTCGTCTGCGGGAACTTCTGGGGAAAGTCCGGCCCTGTGGATGGAATCGCCGCCGACCCGGTTTATCTTGATGTGTCCATAGCTCCCGGCCGCCGCAAAAAGCTCCCCGTAGGAACCACGCGCCACGCCTTCGCCTACGTTTTCGCCGGCTCCGGAAAATTCTGCAACGCGTCGGGCCCGCTCGCCGTTCCCACCGAAGCCGTCGAATGGGCGGATACGCATCCTCCCGCCGAAGCGGACAATCGTTCGCTTGTGCTCTTCGACCGCGGCGACGAGGTGGAAGTGCAAGCCGGTGAGGATGGTATCCGATTCCTCCTCGTCTCCGGCAAGCCCCTGGAAGAGCCCGTCGCCTGGTACGGCCCCATCGTCATGAATACCCAGGAACAGCTCCGCGAGGCCTTCACCGAACTCGAGCAAGGCAAATTCCTCAAGAAGTAGCTGTGATTCGAATGCTGGGTTGGACTTTGGAGCGCGGGGGCTAAAGTTCGTCTTATTTATTTTTGACTTTTTCTCGCGCGCCACGCATCGCGCCCAAACAACTTTTTCTTCGCCTGAGGGTTCTTATCGAGCGTCACTAAACGAAGGCCAGGCCACTCCAATGAACACGAATAAACGCTCACGACTTATTTTGGCGTTTGCCCTCTGCTCCTCCGCACTCGGGGGCTCGCCAATCTCCGCCACCGCCCAAACAATCTCTCAGATTTGCCAGCCCCTGGTCAGCGCGCCGCAACAAGTCGTCTCCTCCGCCCAAAGAAGAGCCGCCGGCAAAATCGCCATGCCGCCGCTCACGGACCCTCAAAATGGTTTCGCGTGGCCCGATTCCGAATTTGGCGTTCTCAAATCCGCCACTGGTTACGCCTTTTTCGCCAGCGACGGCGGCTACCACGCGGCAAACGGAAAGTACGGCTCCGTCACACGCACCGAAGGAACGCTCGATAACCCGCTCGGCTCCGCTCCCCCGGTTGACGTCATCATCAATCCCAATCTGAAAGTGAATCCAAATTATCCCAGCTACACTTATCTCGGCGGCGGCAGAATTTATCAGGTTCCTCCCGGCAATCCCGGTGCGGGAAATCTGCTCGACCTTTATCACGCCGAAATCAATACCAACACCAGCTTCTATTCCCTGCTCGGCCTGGCAGCTTCTTCCGACAACGGCGCCACTTGGACCGACCTCGGCGAAATCATTCGCCTGAACCAGCCGTACGCCGCCAACCTGGCAGGCTTCGACCTTGGCTCTCCGCGTCTCGTCCTTTCTCCTGACGAAAAATATTTCTACGTTTATTTTCCCGACTGGATCGCAAATGGAACCACCGTGCCCACCACCGCGACGATCGTTTCCGTGGCGCGCGCTTCGGTGGCATCGGTATTTGAAGCTGCGTTCGGCTCCGCCCCACACGCCGCAAGATTTGCGAAATATTATCAGGGCGAATGGAACCAGCCTGCCATTGGCGGCCTCTCCACCGATTTGAACCCGGACGCAAATTTCGCCGGCTCCGCCAACGTCGCTTATAGTTATTTTCTAATGCGCTATGTGATGATCACAGACGATACGCAAAGCATCGCCTATGCCGAATCCGAAGACGGCCTCACCTGGACCGACCCGGTCCTTCTCGGCCATTTCGACAATAGCCAGACCAGCGCCGATTACGCCGTCCCCATCGGCACCGGCCCCGATCCCAACGTCCTAGGCCAACAATTCGACGTCTTCTTCACCCACGGCTCCCCCCAAGGCTGGCCCGGCAACTCCGTCCTGCGCTTCTCGGTGACGTGCCAATAAGTAGACATCG